>Ga0187863_10002699_pt1 | contig 13373 bp, 12 predicted proteins | sample June2016WEW_11_1_FD_132975 | JGI IMG/M metagenome (GOLD analysis project Ga0187863, IMG submission 132975) | Peatland microbial communities from SPRUCE experiment site at the Marcell Experimental Forest, Minnesota, USA - June2016WEW_11_10 | ecosystem: Environmental > Terrestrial > Soil >... | reverse complement strand
CCGACGAGCAGGGCGAGCGCCAGGCGGGCGGTGAGCTTTTGGGTGCGGAGGATAACGATTTCGGAGAGCGCCATGAAGACGGGGATGGTTGCGAGCATGACGGCGGCAATGCCGGACGGCACGCGCTGTTCGGCCCAGAAGAGGCATCCGTAATCGAGGACGAAGATGCAGATGGCGAGGAGCGTCGCGGCGAGCCACTGGCGTGGTGATGGGTTGGGCGTGCCTTTCAGTCGCATCCACGCATAGAGGGCGAGACCGGCGATGAAGAAGCGCATGGCGGCGAAGAGGAAAGGCGGGACTTCGTGGACTCCTATGCGAATGGCCAGGAAGGTCGAGCCCCAGACAAAATAAATGATGGCGAAGGCCAGCAGGGTCTTCCAGACTGGGGGATGAGTGGGTGCTTCCATAGGAAATAGATCGTTGGGGGGGGCGGGCGGACGCAGAGATTTTGTGGGCGACGTGAGTGTCAGCTTGGCACGTGAATAATTTGGCCTTCAACCGCAGCTTGAATCGCTTCGAGAACGAAAGGTATTTTTGGCAAGAGGTCTGCCATTTGGCTGGACTTCGCGGTTGCGAGGACGATTGCGATTTTGCGTCTCTGTAGATTTTGCTCGTACTCAATTCCTCGGTCCAAGGTTAAGAAGGTCTCAAAACCGGATGCCTCGGCAGGAGCAACAGTTCACCGTTCTTTTTCCCGGCCCAACCGGCTTCAGGGACGGTATGGCATTCATGCGTAGGCAGATGATTTTTTAGTTTTCTTGGAAGACACTCGTCGAGCAGGACCTTCATTGGAGTTGGCTTACGACGAGCGATTTGGCGTGTTCGAGGGCGTGCACCGCTGCTTCTCGGGTTACGCTGGGGAAATCGTCAAGAAACGCATCAAGCGTTTGCCCACCTTCCAGATAATCCATTAGAGCCTGAAATGGTACGCGGGTGCCCCTGAAGACGGGCGTCCCACCGAGAATATCCGGATCTTTCGTGATTGCTCTACTGTTTTGGACAGGCATGTTGGTTAAATAGCCTCGGCTCTAAGTCTACTCTCCAAGCATAAGCGTGCAAATTGCCGAAAACGGTGGCGGCTGCCGAGCTGCGCTCGCTGGACAGATGGGGGCGTCTGTCCCTACGCGATCAAAACATAGATTTCGTCACGAGCTGCCGATCCAAATTCCGACTATAAATACGAGCACTCCTCCTACTACCACCTGGAAGGCCGCCGAAAGCAGCGGGGTATCCATGTAGCGATTCCTAATCCAGGCGATGGTTGCTAACTCCAGAGCCACGATGATCACGGCGGCGGTGAAGGCGGCGTGGAAGTTTGACAGCAGGAAGGGAAGGGTGTGGCCGATGCCGCCGGCTGCGGTCATTAATCCTGTGACGGCGCCGCGGAGCATGGGACGGCCGCGGCCGGTCATGGATCCGTCATCGGAGAGCGCTTCGGCGAATGCCATTGAGATTCCGGCTCCGATGGATGCGGCAAGACCTACTACGAAGGCGTCGTGGCTGCTTTTTGTGGCGAAGGCGGCGGCGAATACGGGAGCCAGTGTTGAGACTGATCCGTCCATCAGGCCGGCCAGGCCGGGCTGGACGATCTGGAGAACGAACAATCGCCGCTGCGCGACGTCTTCCGCATTTTTATCCGCAGGCGTGATGTTTTCGGACATCGCCTCGGCTGCTACCTGATGCTTGCGCTCGACCTCTTCCAGGTCTCCGAGGAGCTTCCGGATTCCGGCATCGGTGACCTGGCGCATCGCTTTTTGGTAGAAGCGGCGGGTTTCCAGTTCCATCAGTTCGGCTTGCTTGCGGGCGTCGGCGATCTTTAAGGGGCGGGTAAGCCACATCGGCCGGCGCTGCACAAAGCCTTTTACGTCCTGGCGTCGGAGCAGGGGAATGTGTTCGCCGAAGCGGGTGCGGTAGGTTTCGAAGAGGGATGAGCGATGGCCAGATTCCTCCACGGCCATGTCAGCGAACAATTTGGCCGTGGCGGGATAGGACTCGCGCAGGCCATCGGCGAAATCGGCGTAGACGCGGCCATCTTCTTCTTCGAGGGAGATGGCGAGCGCCAGAATTTCGCGCTCGGTTAGATCTTTGAAGTTTCGTGCCATGCGACAAGTTTACTTTTTCTGGCTTGGGTTTCAAGCAACGGGGTTAATACAGTCCTAACCGTGTCGATACCTTCGTAACATTTCGCGCCACTGTCCAAATCATGTCTAATCGCACATCCCCGATTCAGCGCGGCTCAAATGGGGGCCGAGGAGGAGCTTATGAAGAGGATCGCAATTTTTCTCATGCTGGGCGCGTCATTCGCTTACGCGCGAGATCATCAGGCGCCGCAGTCAGGTACGCTGCTGCAGATGGATTCGGTGCAATGCGGCACGGACCAGAAGAGCGACAAGAGTCTTGCCGGTGAAATCATCGGTACCGACAACCGGCACCAGAAGATGCACACTCTGCTCTGCCAGGAATATCTGTTGCAGGCCGACCATCTGGTTTACCGCATCCGTCCCAAGGATGACAAACATCCGGCGCTGCTGCCCGTGGGTTCCAGGGCTCAGTTCCGCATTGAGAAGGATTACATGAAGTTGCGGGTCGAAGACCTGGGCGACAAAGAGAAGGAGCGTGATTACATTGTCGTCTCGATGACGCCGCGCACTGAAGTTCAGACCGCCGACAACCACCAGACGGCTGATAACCACAAATAAGCTGCCGGAGTCTTGCGGGGTGGACGCGCCCGTCCGCCCCGCACGGCAACTCTTGCAGCAAGTGACCATGCAGGGTTTGCCCATTCGACTTGTCGCGGCGGCTCATCCGGAATTGAGGGCCCCGCAAGCGATACAAAATACTCGACGCGAGCTTCGCGACTCATGCAGCGTCTGCCACTGCGAATGGAATCGGGCGTGCTTTAACCTCACCGAAGGTTCAACAGAAAGTTTGCTGGCTGGTCGATTGATCTACTGTTTTTTTGCCGGCGAATTTCCTGCGGGACGCCACTTCAAAATTCACTGTGAGGTTTGTCTATGTCTGTCTCCGCGATTCTCAGCAGTGCTTACAATCAGCCGCAGATCGGTTCCAGCAACAATCCCTACCAGCAGAGCATTAGCCAGCTGGGGAAGGATTTGCAGTCAGGAAATCTATCGGCGGCACAATCGGATTTTGCCAGCTTGCAGGCAGCGTTCTCTCAGTCATCCACAACTACGGGAGCGAGCACGACTCCTCCGAGTCAATCAACGCGCAGCCCCATCGCGCAGGCCTTTAACCAGCTCGATAGCGACTTGCAGTCGGGCAATGTGTCGGCCGCCCAAAAAGATTTTTCTACGGTTCAGCAGGATCTGCAAAGTCGGGGAAGATCGCTGCCCTACAACTCGCACTATCTTGCCGGAGGCAGCAACTCGGGCAGCCAGAATTCGCTGTTGCAGGATCTGAATCAGATTGGGCAGAGTTTCTCGTCGACGAGCCAAACGGGAGCGCAGCAGGCCTATGCCAGCTTGCAGCAGGAACTGCAGGACTTCTCTCTGGGTGGCGGAGCTACCGAGGCGCTTAATAACCTTCCGCTCTCGTTGGCTGCTTAATTCTGCTAAGGAGCGCAGCCACGCTGGAGATTTTTCCGGCGGGTGGCAAGAATCCTCACCACCGGGAACACAGGGGTGCACAGGGGGAAGCGTAATCCTCACCACAGAAGAGACCGCGATCGCTGGCCAGGTTAGCCGCCTTGCTTTAGTTCGGTCAAGACCTGGCGGGCGATTTCTTTCAGGGTTTCGAATACGCCTACGCCCTGGAAGGCGACGGCTTCGACTACGGGCTCGTTCTTCTTGCGTAGTTCTTTGGAAAGAGCGTCGATGGGCAGGACGTTGGGCAGGTCGCGTTTATTTAATTGCAAGACGTAGGGAATCTTGTTGAAGTCGTAGCCGTGCTCTTTGAGGTTGTCCATCAGGTTGTCGAGGGCTTCGACGTTGGCGTCCATGCGCTCCTGCTGGGAATCGGCAACGAAGACGATGCCGTCGACGCCGCGCAGAATGAGCTTGCGGCTGGCATCGTAAAAGACCTGGCCCGGGACGGTGTAGAGGTGAATGCGGGTCTTGAAGCCGCGCACCGAGCCGAGATCGAGCGGGAGAAAGTCGAAGAAGAGGGTACGATCGGTCTCGGTGGCGAGCGAGATCATCTTGCCCTTTTGCTGTTCGGCTGTTTTCTGGAAGATGAACTGGAGATTCGTCGTCTTGCCGCCTAATCCGGCGCCGTAGTAGACGATCTTGCAGTTGATCTCGCGCGCTGCGAAGTTGATGAAACTCAAAAGGCTTCCTCAGGAAAACCGGCGAAGCGAACGCCGGGAAAAGATGCTCGCGAACTACTCCCTCGATGCGCGAGTGGATCCTAACAATCTCGCTACAGATTCGCCTGACTACAGTATCGGTTACTGCTGGTTTTTATACCACACCGGAAGGCTTGGGTGCAGGTTACCCATGTTACTAGTGGGGTTGCGGGGCCAAGTTTATCTCCGATAGACTCCCTCAGCGGCTGAAGCCGCGAAAAAATGTGGCTCGGAGCGGCACGGCTTGAAGCCGTGCCCTTTCAAGCCGAAGCAGAAGTCGAAGGCAACGCCGATGGTCTGTTGCCCGGCGCTGAGCAGGCGTTAACAACGTTTATTGCGGGGTGGGCAGCGGATAATAACCTTGCTTCGCGTAGACCTTTACGTTGGGACGCTTTACGCGCACCTCGATCTCGCGGAAGCCTCCGATGCCGGCCCTGGGCGAATAACCGAGCGTGTATCGGTTGCGGGCGCCTCCGATAGCCTCGTTGTAGGCGCGCTCGATGGAAGCCTGCGTGTTTTCGCCGAGCACGGTGCCGCCGCCGGTCGCGGTGACATATTTGGGGAGGATGTCGCTGTAGCCGAGCAGCTTGGTCGTCTTGGGCAGATGGATCCGTTGCAGGCGGTCGTAGATGGGGATGGCTGCACCTTCGACTCCTAGCGCATACACGGTGATGTTTTGCGTCTGCAGTACTTTCAGCGTGTCTTTGTAGCTGGCGGAGGAGTTCAGTTCGCGTCCGTCGCTGATGATGAAAATAATTCTCCGCCGCGTTGGGTCGCGCTTGGAAAGATCGCGCGCCGCCCGCAGGATGGCGTCATTCAAAACATGCGCTTCTCGCGGAGGGGTGTAGACCGGAGGCGCGGGAACATCAACCTGGTTTCCGTTGATGATCGGGCCTCCGGGACCAAGCGGGCCGCTGACGACCGGTGGGCCGTTGTTCTCGCCCTTGAAGCTCTTGACTTCATTCAGGGCTGCGGTCAGCGGCTGGCCGGCGGTGGTGAAGTCTTCGATTTGGCTGACCGTGCTGCTGTAACTGTAGATGGCGACTTCATCGAACTGGCTGAAGGCCCCCTGCAGCGCGGAGAGCGTGTCCTGAACCTTCTTCAGTCCGACGTCGGGCATGCCGGTATCGAAGATTACGGCTGCCGAGAGGGCATAGGGATCACTGGTGAAAAACTTTAAAGTCTGCCGCTTGCCGCCTTCGAGGACATAAAAATCGTCGGGGCGCAGGCCGCCAATCAATCGCCCCTCGTGGTCGGTTACGGTGACGGGAACGAGCACAAGCGTCGAGTAACCCTTGATGGTGTAGATCGTCTCCCCGGAGTCTGCATCCTTGGGAACGCTTCCGGCGGGGACGGTTTTGACCGGAGGCATGGGCGGCGGTGGCGGAACGGTGGAGTCCGAATCGCTGCGGGGAATATCGTTGGAGGTATTCACGCTGGAACTCTCGCCGGTAGGGGCGTCGGCTTGCGATCCATTATCGGCGCCGGGGCGCGGGGACGGCGGGGGTAGGGGGCGCGTGGCTGACGGCGCATCCGGGATGCTATTGTCAGGGTTTTGTTGAGCCGTTAAGGAGCCTGCCAGCAGCAAGGTCAGAGCTAATATTAGTGCTGCGCTAATTTTCGTGGTCATCCCGGAACCCTCTGTCTTTATCATCTTTCCTTTTTCGTCTTCTATTGTAATGGCGTATTGTAGCGGCGGAACTTTGGGCCATTTTCGGCAACTGGGCTCCAGCCGTTTTTTCAGTAATTGAGATGCGCAAGCGCATCCCTCCGGTGCATCTAACCGTTACAGGTTGATACAGGATAGACTAGCAAAATCTAGGGACAAAGACTCAGATGGCAAAAGTACATTGTAAACGGTCGTTATGCACGAGCGTATTCGCTCATGCCCTGGTCATTCTTGTGACGTTGGCTGCGATGGTGGGTCTGGTAACTGCGCTATCGCTTGCGGCTAGCGCGCAGAGTGCCCCGCCGCCGAGTTCGTCGACGGGGCCTACGTACAATACGAATTCCCCTCCAAATGGCCGTACCAGTTCCGACGACCAATCCCAGGATCAGTCGCAGGACCAGTCGGCCACGACGCTGAAGGTGAATGTCGAGGTGGTGCAGCTGTTTTTCAACGTCAAAGACAAGCACGGCGCGCTCATTCCACACCTCAATAAGGAAAACTTCGACATATCTGAAGATGGCAAGCAGCAGACGATCAAGTATTTCAAGGCGGAATCGGATCTGCCGCTGACGCTCGGCATCCTGATCGATTCGAGCGGCAGCCAGACGCGCGTACTGGATATGGAAAAAGAAGTGGGAGGCTCGTTCCTGGAGAGCATACTGCGGCCGAAGGACGAGGCGTTCGTGATCAGCTTCGACGTGGATATCACTCTGCTGCAGGATTTCACGACCTCGGTGAGCCGGCTGAGACATGCGCTGAATGAGGCCAGGATCAACACCGGCGGCGTGAGCTGTTCGGGGGGGCCGATCGGTCCACAGGGGCCGATTCCGTGTTCCTCTACGGGGCCGCGCGGCACGGCGCTTTATGACGCAGTGTATCTGGCGTCGCATGATGAGTTCAGCCATGAAGTGGGACGGAAGGCGATGATCCTGCTGACCGATGGCGAGGACGAGGGCAGCCGACTGAAGATCAAAGACGCGATTGAAGCGGCCCAGAAGGCGGACGCGATCTGCTACGTGCTGCTGATCGCGGACCGTGGCTTTTACGGCTTTGGCGGGTATCACGGCGATTCCGAGATGAAGAAGTTGACGCAGGAAACTGGTGGACGTGTGATTGAAGTGGGGAACAAGATCGATAAGCTGCGGCAGGCTTTTGACCAGATTGCGGAGGAGTTGCGCAGCCAGTACAACATTGGCTACACGCCAACCAATGCGGCGCGGGACGGCTCGTTCCGCAAGGTTGAGATCAAGCCCAAGGATGGGGACTATAAAGTGCAGGCGCGCAGCGGCTATTATGCGGTGGCGCGGCAGGAAGACCAGTAGCTTAGAGACAGAAGCTCACTTCGCGCTGCTCTTGAGCGGACGCTTAACGCGCTTGCGAGAAATCCTCGACTGCGAATAACTCGCCTCCACGATCGGCGATGCCAATTCCGATGGAATCCATATCGCGATCGAGAACATTGGCGCGGTGGGGCGGGGACTTCATGAACTGGGTGTGGATGAATACCGGTGTCGGCCCCTCGCATACATTCTCCGAGAGCCAACTGAAATGGGCACCTGCTTGCTTGACGCGGGCCGAAAGGCTCGGCTCATTCTCAAAGGCATGCTGCGCCGTCCCGCGCTCCGCCATCATCCCTGCATGACGGCGGGCGGCTGTGGCTAGCGATTCGTCCCAACGCAGAGGGGCCAATCCCTGGGCCTGGCGCGCCTGGTTGACCGAGGCGAAGAGTTCGCGTTCGGCGCGAGTTATAGAGGTTTGTCCATAAGCCGCCCAACAGAGCATCACTACCACCATTGCCTCCGCGGCCAGTCGAGTTCTGATTCGCATGGTTAGTCTCCACACATATAGAACCCGCCTTGCCCCGGCATCGGCAAGTTACTAACGGCCAGAGTTCGTGGAGAGCGGATGTTATTGGGTTAGAACCCGTCTAGCGGGCTCAAGTTGCGCGGCTTCGCTTTTGGCCGGTTCTTGACGGGAATCACGAACTTCAACCCTGACCAGACTTCGGTGACGGCGCAGACTTTGATGTCGACCAGGCCGGCGGCGAGGCCGCTCTGGCGAATTTCGTCTTCGGTGAGATCGGTGATAACGCCTGAACTTTTCTTGGGCCAGGAGATCCATAGCATGCCGGTGGGGGCGAGCGCCTTTGCAGCGGGCATCAATTCGAGATGCAGGTCGGCGCATGATTTAGCGAAGAGGAAGATGAAATCGAGATCTCGTTTGACGTGGCTGAGGGTGTTTTGAATCTGGCATGTTGCGAGGGCTTCGCGAAGCTCGGATTTCACGTCGTCGGGCACATGCAAGAGCGCGGCGCGGAAGTTATCTTTGATGCCCAGCTTTTTTGCCAGCGGAGTTCCGGAATATCCAGGCATAGTAATTTAGATTTGGATTAAGGCAGCTAACCAGAAGAGGATGGGCAGCCGCGCTCAAAATCCTACCTCAGCGGCTGAACAGATTGCTGAAAAACTCACGCGGTGCGCGGCAGCTGCCCTCAGCGGCTGAAGCCGTGATTGAAAACAGGGTTTTTATCGCAGCGGTGAACCGCTGCGCCACCCAAAATCGGGAACACTGGTGGTTTTTTCAGCAAACTGTGAAGCTGGTTTCGAGATAGCAAGATTATCGCAGCGATGAATCGCTGCGCCACCCAAAAACGGGTGCAACCACTACTGCTTGGGAGAGTAGTAGCCCTTTTTGGCGCGCACTTTGAGATTTCTATCCTGGGCGAGAATTTCGATGGTGCGATAGCGGCCGTCGGGCGTGAAGTTTGCCGGCTTGTAGGCGAGCGCATATTGACTGCGCAGCTCTTCCTGAATCGACAGAAACGAATCGGAGACGTCGCGCATCTGGAAGGGGAAAAATGCGCGGCCGCCCGTCGCTTCGGCGATGCGCTCGAGGGTCTTGTCGCCTTTGCCCTTCATGCCGCTGATGTTGGTGCTGATGGTGTAAACGATGGTATCGGCGCGCAGTGCCATCTCGATGGATTCTTCGCGGGTGACGTGGCTGAGATTATCTTCACCGTCGCTCAGCAGAATGATGGCGCGGCGCACAGGACCGGTCTGCTCCTGCTTCAATAGCTTGTCGCGGCAGGCGAAGTAGAGCGCGTCATACATGGCGGTGCCGCCGCCGGCGCGCAACATGCGAACTCCATTCGAAAGACTCTCCGTACTGTCGGTGAAATCCTGAGTAACCTCGGGCGTCGCGTCGAAGCCGACGACGAAAGCTTTGTCATAGCGCGGCCGAATGATGGAATTGAGAAACTCGATGGCCGCTTCTTGCTCGAACTTGAAGCGGTCGCGCACGGAGTTGCTGGCGTCGACGAGCAATCCAACCTGCAGAGGCAGGTTGGTTTCGTTATAAAAGCTGTGCAGTTCCGTGGGCAGTTGATCGTCCCTCACGGTGAAGTCATTGCTCTTCAGGTCTTTGATGTAGCGGCCGTGGCGGTCTGTGACGGTGAAGACCACGTGGACTTCGTTGACTCTGCTTTTGAATGTGGCGATGGCCTCGTCGGACTCGGAATTGTCGGGCGGCGCGGCAGTTTGCGCGGCAGCAGGCGGAGGCGTTGCGGCGGGCGCTCCACTGGCAGAAGGCGTTTGGCCGCTGCTGGCGGGCTGCGGGCTTGTTTTTTCGTTGGGAGCCTGGGTTTCCACCGGCGCGGAAGCAGGAGATGTCGTCTGGCCGACGAGAACAGCAGCCAGCGCGGGAAGAACGAGAAACAGAAAAATGCGCGATTTCATCGGGACTAAAGGTTCTGATTGGTTAACTCAATTATAGCCTGCGGCGCGACAATGGCAGCTCTAACTTCCGTAATCTGATGTCTTTGCAACCCAACTCAGTGGTGTCCTAATTAAGGGCACGTTGCCTTGGTGCGGCGGGCAGGATGCCAGCCGGACAGCCGCCGGGACGGCGGCGCTACAATCGCCGCGCGCAACGAATGATCCATCGCCTGGATCTATCCAACCTTGACGGGCTGCCTTTCCAGACTGTCGACGAGAGCATCGAGTTCTTTGGGTAGAGGGCTTGAGAACTTCAGCGCTTTCTTGGTGCGCGGATGAGTTAACTCCAGGGTTCCGGAATGGAGAAAATTTCGGCCGAGCTTTAGGATCGCGGGCATGCCTGCTGCGCGGCGTTTGTTGGATTGGGAGCGCAGTTCACCAGGCGCGCCGTAGAGCGAGTCGCCGACTACGGGATGTCCGAGCGATGACATGTGCACGCGAATCTGGTGGGTGCGCCCGGTCTCGATTTTGAGTTCGACGAGGGCGAATTTGCCGTAGGGCGAGTCGATCTTCTTTTGCACTGCGTAATGCGTTACAGCGTCGCGGCCTCCGAAGCCGCGTGTTGTCATTCGCGTGCGTTTTTGCGAATGGCGGCTGATGGGGCTCTGAATGGTACCGCGATCTTGCTTCGGCCATCCGTGGACTAACGCAATGTAAGTCTTGTGCACGTCGCGTGCGCTGAACTGCTTGGCCAGGCGACGATGCGATTCGTCATTTTTCGCAACCACCATCAGGCCGCTGGTTGCGCGATCCAGACGATGGACGATGCCGGGACGCAGATCGCCTCCGACCCCGGAGAGCTTGGCGAAGTGATGGAGCAGCGCATTAACCAGCGTTCCGCGATTGCGCGCGTCGTCGGTCGCTCCGGCGCCTGCGTGCACCATCATGCCGGCGGGTTTGTTGACGATGGCGAGGTCGTCGTCTTCGTAGACGATGTCGAGCGCAATCTCTTCGGCGATGGCGCGGAGGGGCGGGGCGTGCGGCGGTTTGGTGACGGTGATTGTTTCATCGCCAGTGCCTTTCAATCGCAGCGACGCTTTCGCCGCTGTGTTGTCCACCAGCACCTCACCTTTCGCGATGATTTGCTGGACGCGAGCGCGGCTGACTTCTGATCCGAGCAGTTCGGAAAGCTGCGTGGCCAGATATTGGTCGAGGCGCTGACCGGCCGCTTCGGTGGTTGCAGTCAGAGTCAGGGGATAGTCGGGCATTTGGCACTCAGCACTCAGTAGTCAGATGGTAGGTGCAGGGACAAATCGGTACGGAGTTTAGACGCCAAAAGGCCGGCCGGAACAGTCGCAACGCGCCGACGACCTATGGTTTCTTAGGAGCGTAAGGATTTGGACGGACACCAGTAGGAGGATACCATTTGTCGCCCGGTCGCTCGACGGGGACCGGGTATGGTGGAACATTCTCCACTACCCACTGCTTTACATCGCACGTCGGGTACTTTGCGAGCACCTTCCGTCCGAGCGTCGCGTCGTCGAGGTCGGAGTAGGGCCGCGCGGCCGATTGGTCAAAGACGTCCCCACCAATAGACATGGCCTGCGGATATGCCGCACGAATCTTTGTGCCGCAGTCCAGCGCCTTGCGGAACAGCTGTGCGGACCTGTAATCGGAGTACCAGAGATAGCCGACGCCCAATAGCGCGAGGATGGTCACGCCGCCAACTGACTTCCAGAATGCTCCCCATCGCTTGTTCTTGTCGATGAGATACAAGACCGTGGCAACGATGATGGCGGCGGCGACCCACATATCAGCTCAACCAAATAGAGTAATCAGGGCTTCAGATCCAGTGCGGAATTTCCCCGTGCTCTGACCAGTGATCCATCACTAGGGACGGTACCTCAATCGTGCAGTCCGTCGAGGGGCGATTCCAAGGGTCGCATTCGCCCCTTTCGATACGAGATCGAAGATAGTCGGACGCTGCCTGGAAACGTTCCTCTGACCGAAGTTTCTTCGATCCCGTCGCGTCGGCGGGATCATGAAACAAACCTGAGATTCCCACCTTGACCGTGGCGACCCCGCCTTCCTTCGAAACTTCAAAAGGATAGTCGATGATGTCCAACGGGCCTCCATCCGCACACCGGCGTTCCATTGGCCCCAGAGGTCTAATTTCCAAGTTCATCTACCCCTCCCACGCCTTCCACTGTGACCCACTCGGGTTTGGGAATGCAAGCGTTTTGTCGTCACGGGGGGGCTGAGAACGCCACGGCGGTCTGAGGAACATCACAGTTCCGGTGCCACTCAAATCCCCGAGCCGGATTTCTGAGTGCTGAGTGCTGAAGGCTGAGTGCTGCTCTTGAACCACCAGATCAGCCCGCCGCTGATGACCAGCAGAATTGAGATCAACTGCGTTCCGGTCATCAGGCCGCCGAAGACTTCGCCGCGTCCGGGATCGTCGCGCAGGAACTCTATGAAGTAGCGCTCGATGCCGTAGAGGATCATGAAAGTGCCCCAGACTTGGCCGTCGAATTTCTTGCGCGGCAGGAGCCAGGTCAGGAACAGAAAATTAACAAACTCGGCGGCGGCTTCGATGAGTTGGGTGGGCTCAATGCGAACGCCTAGCGGAGTTCCGCTGACGGAATTCGCCAACGGGTTGGTGAAGATGACTCCCCAAAAATGATTGGTCGGCTTGCCGTAACAGCATCCTGCCGAGAAGCAGCCAAAACGACCGAGAACGTGGCCAAAGGCGAGGCCGGGAGCGAAACCGTCAGTGGTTCTGAGGACCGGCATGTGATGGCGACGCATGTACCAGGCGGCCATGAGGAGGGCGGCGATTAATCCGCCGGAGAAGACGCCTCCGGCTTGCAGCGTGTTGAGGCTGAAAATTTCGCGCCAGTTGTTGGCGTAGGTGCTCCAGTCATTAATGATGTAGAGAACTTTGGCTCCGATGATTCCGGCGAGGACGACGAGAATGCCCAGATTCCAGGCATCGTCGCCATTGATGCCTTGCTTCTCGGAGTTGCGGACGCTGATCCAGAGGCCGATGAGGACGCCTGTGGCGACGAGGAATCCGTAGGTGGGCAGGTAGAAGCTGCCAATGTGAAAAAGTTGCGGGAACACGGTTGTTTAGATGCTCCGGGAGCGGCGTAAGTTCTAGGGAGAGTCTAGCAGGAAAAGCAGGCGACAGGTCGCGGGTGTCAGGTGGTGACAGCAAAAGCACGTCTAGGCTTGCTTGCGGGGCCACCGAAATGCCGTGGACCCCAGGCAACATCCGGCAGCCAACGCGGCGATTCCGATCGTCATCCTGTGCGGGATGTCGGACGAAAAGCAAGTAAAACCTATGACCACTAGAATGCCACTGAGTAGCAACCTTATCAGGTGGGGAAAATCCGGGATTGGAGCAGGCGTTGCCGAGAGCTTTCTTGCAATGATCTGACTACTGCGCAGCCCGTCAGAGAAAGTAAAATGGCGCTGCACATCGATAAATTCTTTTTCCCACTCTTCTCGGGATTGTTCTTGGTCATCCGCCATAACTCGCCGGACCAATAACGAGTTGCCTGCCTCGGAAACTGAAAGCTGACAACTGAGAGCTGACAGCTAAAAACAAGCCGACCCGCTATGCCGTGTGGTGGGCCGAGAATGAACCCGTCTCAGACGGTGGGAACCCGCCGCGACCCATTAGGCT
>Ga0187863_10002698_pt1 | contig 13379 bp, 14 predicted proteins | sample June2016WEW_11_1_FD_132975 | JGI IMG/M metagenome (GOLD analysis project Ga0187863, IMG submission 132975) | Peatland microbial communities from SPRUCE experiment site at the Marcell Experimental Forest, Minnesota, USA - June2016WEW_11_10 | ecosystem: Environmental > Terrestrial > Soil >... | reverse complement strand
TTAACTCATCGTATAAATCATTCCACCCGGAATTCATGCTGGTTATCAAATTTATCTTGTTTTGTCTTGAACCGGCTTTGATTTGTTTTTCCCGGGTAATAGCTCCTTCAATAGTCTCACAAACTTCATAATATAACAACTTTTTGATTCTGTACCTTTTAGTAAAACCTTCGTTTATTCCATCTTTATGGCTGCTCGCTCTCAGTAACAGGTTATTAGTGACACCTGTATAAAACACTGTATCGGCTTTGTTTCCCATAATGTAAACGTAATACTGCCGCTCTTTCAAATCGAAATCACCAACTATTTGTCATTGCGAGATTACGAAGTACTCGAAGCAATCTCAGGGCGGGGTGGAAATCTCTTTTTATTCCTCACACTATAAAATCATTTCCAGTTCCAGTTCATCTCTCAACGGTATCCCGTTTTCCCCGATGAGCGGCACCGCCGGCTTTATTTTCCGGACATATTCCATCGAACCGGGATAAACCTTAACCAGTTTAAAACCCCGCTTCTGCCAGAATCCGATGCCGTTCAGGTTGTCGTTGGTGGTAACCAGACAAACTTTCTTCAGCTTTTGTTTTTTCGCCATTTCAATCACGGCTTTGACCAGCGCCGAACCGACACCGCTTTTCTCTTTCAGACTCACTATTCCGGTTATTTCGACTTCCGGGCCAGTGACGGTGTAGGTGATGAACCCGGTATTCTGTCCGCCGGTTTCTGCCACGAATCCGCCGGTAAAATCATCCACTTTCTGGACTTTACCCCGGCTGACGCAGATATCCCCGCTCCAGGTCCGGGTATACAGTTCTTTTATCCATTCAAAATCCGTCTTTGAGGCGGTGTTAATCGCATATTGTTCAGGCTTCACGGCGGTTTCGTATTTCCTGTTTCGTTATTTTGATATCGTTTAGTATTTCTACATCAGTATTTAGGATTTTCTTGATTTTTGATTTTTGAATCTTGAATATTTACCTCGTTACTTCCTCCGGGCTCGAAATCCGTCCGGTAATGGCGCTAGCGGCGGCTACCGCCGGGTTCGCCAGGTATACTTCCGATTTGGTACTGCCCATCCTGCCGACAAAATTGCGGTTGGTCGTGGAAATTGCCTTTTCTCCCGCGGCCAGAATGCCCATATACCCGCCTAAACACGGCCCGCAGGTCGGGGTGCTGACTACCGCACCGGCATTGATAAAGGTTTCCAGCAGCCCTTCATGCATCGCGTCCAGGTAAATCTGCTGCGTGCCGGGAATCACGATGGTGCGTACCCGGGGATGGACTTTTTTACCTTTCAAAATCTCGGCCGCAATCCGCAGGTCGCTGATTCGGCCGTTGGTACAGCTGCCGATGACCGACTGGTCGATTTCAATCTTGCCGACCTGGCTCACCGGTTTGGCATTGGAAGGCAGATGCGGCATCGAAACCTGCGGCTCCATTTTGGAGACATCCCATTCCATTACTTTGGCATATTCGGCATCCGCATCGCCCTCATAGACCTTGTAGGGGCGGTTGGCACGCGGTTTAATGTAGTCCAGTGTCTTTTGGTCGACATGGAAAATCCCGGCTTTCCCGCCGGCTTCAATCGCCATGTTGGCCATCGTGAAACGGCTGTCCATCGACAAACTGTCAATTGCTTCGCCGGTGAATTCCATCGCCGCGTATAACGCGCCGTCCACCCCGATTTGCCCGATGGTGAACAGTATTAAATCCTTGCCGCTGACCCATTTCCCTAATTTTCCCCTGTAGACAAACTTGATGGTCGTAGGCACTTTCATCCAGATGTCTCCGGTCGCCATGGCCGTGGCAATATCGGTGGAACCCATGCCGGTGGCGAAGGCCCCCACAGCACCGTAGGTGCAGGTGTGCGAATCGGCTCCGATGACCACATCGCCGGGCAATACGATTCCTTTTTCGGGCAGCAGGCAGTGTTCGATGCCCATCTGCCCGACATCGTAAAACATGATGCCCTGTTCCAGCGCAAATTCCCGCATGAACTTGCTCTGCTCGGCGGAGGTGATATCCTTGTTCGGCACAAAATGGTCGGCCACCATCACGATTTTCTTAGGGTCGAAGACCTTTTTTACCCCGATTTTGCGGAATTCTTTAATCGCAATCGGCGCCGTGATGTCGTTGCTCAGAATCACGTCCGCCTGGACATTGATAAATTCACCCGGGACAACTTTCTTTTTCCCGCAGTGCGCGGCCAGTATTTTTTCAGCTAAATTCATTTTTTATTCCTTTATATTTAATTAAATTACTTCGGTTGTTTGATTTGCGGCAGCATCAGGATGCCGAAGGCAATTGCCGTCACTACCGGCGCCAGGATGTAGAGACCCGCCGCTGACGCCAGTCCCACGCCGGCTGCCACCCAGATAGTCGCCGCAGTAGTTAAACCTTCAACCCCACCATGCCGGTGCAGAATCGCGCCCGCGCCCAGGAAGCCGACGCCGGTCACCACGCCCGCCGCAATCACATCCGCGTTGTTCCCCAGGAACCCGTTCAAGGAAATTACACCGAACATCCCCGCGCCGATACTGATGAGAGCCAGTGTTCTCAATCCTGCCGGTTTCCCGTACATTTCCCGCTGGAAGCCAATAATTCCTCCCAGAACCGCGGCTAAAAGAAGACGTGCTGCCAATTCCCATTGTGACGGCATATTTTGCCTCCTTGTCTATTTCCCGGTTTTTCCTGCGGCAATCAGACGGTTGAGGGCATTAACATAGGCTTTGGCACTGGCCACGATAATATCTGTATCCGCGCCGCGCCCGGTATAAGTGGTGCCTTTGCTTTCCACCCGGATCAACACTTCCCCGATGGCATCGATGCCTTCGGTTACCGACTTCACGGTATATTCGGTCAACTTTACATCCGGGATGTTGATAATCTTGTCGATGACCACGCAAACAGCGTCCACCGGGCCGGTGCCGATTGCCGCTTCGGACTTTACTTCACCGTCCGGCGTAATCAATCTCACCGCCGCCGTGGGGATGCCGCGGTCGCCGCAGGTTACCTGTATCCGGTCCAGATGATAGGTATCGGCTACAATCCTTTTATCTTCCGCCAGTATCGATTCGATATCTTTATCGGTGACTTCTTTCTTTTTATCCGCCAGCGCGATAATGGCGTCGAAGGCGCGCTGAAACGCGGCCTCGTCCAGAACGTAGCCCAGTTCCGCCAGTCTCTCTTTGAAAGCGTGGCGGCCGGATAATTTGCCCAGCACTAAACTGTTCGAAGGCAGGCCGATGACATGCGGGTCCATGATTTCATAAGTCCGCGCCATCTTCAGCACGCCGTCCTGGTGAATCCCCGATTCGTGCCGGAAAGCGTTCGCTCCGACAATCGCCTTATTCGGCTGTACGATGAAACCGGTCATCTCACTGACCAGCCGACTGGTTTTATAAATCTGGGTAGTATCCACGCCGGTATTCAAATTAAAGAAATCACTGCGCGTTTTCACCGCCATTACGATTTCTTCGAGGGCGGCGTTGCCCGCTCTTTCCCCGATGCCGTTAATCGTGCATTCCACCTGCCGGGCGCCGTTTCTCACGGCGGCCAAACTGTTGGCCGTGGCCATGCCCAAATCGTTGTGGCAGTGCACGCTGATTACCGCCTTTTTAATGCTGGGTACGTTTTTGAAAATGCCCGCAATCAAAGCCCCGAACTCCTCGGGAATCGAATATCCGACAGTATCCGGCACGTTAATCGTGGTCGCGCCGCACTTGATGACTTCTTCGATTATCTTGTACAGGTAGGCCGGTTCGGTACGGCTGGCATCCATCGGGGAAAACTCGATGTCGTCCACCAGTTTCTTGCCCCGCGTTACCATGCTGCAGGCCATTTCGATGACTTCTTCCCGGCTTTTCTTCAACTGATGCACGAGATGGATTTCCGAAGACGACAGGAAGATGTGAATCCGCGGGTGCGCCGCATTCTTGACGGCTTCGGCGGCCTTATCCACCGCGTTGGCGCTGGCATGGGAAAGCCCGCAGATAACCGGTTTGCGTACATGTTTGGCAATCGCGCTGACGGCGTCAAAATCCCCGGGCGATGCCGCCGGGAAACCGGCCTCGATGACATCCACCCCCAGGCTTTCCAGCTGCCGGGCGATTTCCAGTTTTTCCTGGATATTCAGTGTACCGCCGGCCGCCTGTTCGCCGTCCCTCAGGGTTGTATCGAAAATGATGATTTTATCCATATTAAAATTCCTTTAAATTTCCTTCTCCGTTTACTTCGACTTTTCTTCGGATGCTTCCGCCTGTTTTGCACCTTTGTGCACGGTTTCGTTAATGATGCCGCGGGTCATCGCAATCCGCCCGGTGCGGCAGACTTCTTTCACACCGAACGAGGCAAGAAGTTTCAGCAACGAGTTGAGTTTATCCTCGTCGCCGGTCACCTCCACCATCAAAGAATCGGAAGAAACATCTACAATATTCGCGCGGAAAATATCCACAATCTGGATGACTTCACTGCGGTTGGCCGAAGTGGTCTTCACCTTGAATAAAGCCAGTTCCCGCACGACGATATTATCGCCGGTGATATCGGTTACCCTGGTGGTTTCAATCAGTTTATCAAGCTGTTTTCTGACCTGCTCCACCGACGTGTTTGTCCCGTCCACGACAATGGTCATCCGGGAGATATTCGGCGTTTCACTCTGCCCGACCGTGATGCTGTCAATATTGAAGCCGCGCCGGCGAAAGAGGCTGGCCACCCGGTTCAGGACGCCGGGTTTGTCCTCCACCAGAGCGACTAATGTGTGTTTTGTCGTTGCCATAAAGCTTCCTCCTTCTTTTTGTCCGGTATCTCCAGGAACTCTTCAAGCGATGCTCCCGGCGGCACGAACGGATACACATTTTCCTCCGGTTCGATGCCGAAATCAATCAGGAACGGCCCGTCATACGCCATCGCCTTATCGATTGCCGGAATCACCTCTTCCTTACGGCGGACTTTCAATCCGGGAACGCCGTAAGCGTCAGCTAATTTTACAAAATCAGGCCCGAATAACGGGGATGCCACAAAACGTTTTTCGTAGAGCAATTCCTGCCATTGTCTCGGCAGTCCCAGAAAACCGTTATTTAAAATCGCTATTTTTATCGCCAGTTTCTCCTGGACGATGGTCGCCAGTTCGTGCATGGTCATCTGGAAGCTGCCGTCCCCGTCCACACACCAGACCGTCCCCCCGGGGCGACCCATTTTGACGCCCACCGAGGCAGGCAGGCCGAATCCCATCGTCCCCAGGCCACCGGAGGAAATATAACTGTTCGGCCGGTTGTACTGATAATATTGCGCCGCCCACATCTGGTGCTGCCCGACGCCGGTGACAATCGTGGCTTCACCTTTGGTTGCTTCCCAAAGCTGGTGAATCACGTATTCCGGTAACACCGACGAACCCTCCCGATGCGTATGGTGCGGGTGCTGCCGCCGCCAGGCATCGAGCTGCTGCAGCCATTCGCCGTGCTGCGCTTCGTTTACCGCTTTGTTCAGCGGCCCCAGCACTGATTTCACGTCGCCGACAATCGGCACGTCGACACTGACATTTTTCCCGATTTCCGCCGGGTCGATGTCGATGTGGATGATTTTGGCATTGGGCGCGAAGGTATTTACTTCGGAAGTTGCCCGGTCGTCAAACCTCATCCCGATGGCGATAATGACATCAGCGTTGTTTACCGCCAGGTTGGCAGACCCCATGCCGTGCATCCCCAGCCAGCGGTAGCTTAAAACATGGGATTCCGGGAAGGACCCCAGTCCCAGCAAAGTTGTTACCACCGGTATCTGCGCTTTTTCCGCCAGTTCTTTCAATTCGGCGAAAGCCTGGGAAATAATCACGCCCCGGCCGGCAATAATCACCGGCTTCTGCGCTGCGTTAATCATCGCCGCGGCTTTTTGTATCTGGGCCGGGTGCCCTTTCATCGTAAATTTGTAACTGGATAAATCCACTTTGCCGGGCGCGTGGTATTCTACCTCTTCGGTGAACACGTCTTTCGGCACATCAATCAATACCGGGCCGGGCCGTCCCGTCCGGGCAATATAAAAAGCTTCTTTCACCGTTTTTGCCAGCGCACCGGCTTCCCGCACCAGGTAATTATGCTTCGTTATCGGTAAAGTGATGCCGGTGATATCCACTTCCTGGAAAGCGTCTTTACCGATAAAACGGCGGGCGACCTGCCCGGTCACCGCGACCATCGGCGTAGAATCGAGATATGCGTTGGCGATGCCGGTCACCAGGTTCGTGGCGCCGGGGCCGGAAGTCGCAAAACAGACCCCCACCTTGCCCGAGGCGCGGGCATAACCTTCGGCGGCATGCGCCGCGCACTGCTCGTGCCGTACCAGCACATGGTGGATTTGCGGGAACTGCGGTAAAGTATCGTACAGCGGTAAAACAGCGCCGCCCAGGATACCGAAAACAGTATCCACATTTTCTTTCATCAACCCGTCCAGTAGTATTTGAGCACCCGTCATCTTCATCGGCGTTGTCCCCTTTTATTTTTCAAAAATTGCGCCTTTGCTGGCTGAACCCACTTTTTCGGTATAGCGGCGGAGATAGCCGGTTTTCACGCGCGGTTCGAATTTGGCCACTTTCGCCATGCGGGCGGCGATTTCCTTATCCGTTAATTTCACGTTGATTTTGTGATTAGGAATATCGATTTCAATAATATCGCCGTCTTTCAGCGCGGCAATCGGCCCGCGGCTCGCCGCTTCCGGCGAAATATGACCGATGCAGGCGCCGCGCGAACCGCCGGAGAACCGTCCGTCGGTAATCAGCGCCACCGAATTAATCAGTCCCATTCCTCCGAGCAGTGAGGTCGGGGTCAGCATTTCCCGCATCCCTGGCCCGCCCTTCGGCCCTTCGTAGCGGATGACGACCACATCGCCGGATTTTATTTTTCCCTGCATGATCGCCGGGGTTACCGCGTCTTCGGAATCGAACACCCGGGCCGGCCCCTTGAATTTCAGCATCTCCGAGGGCACTGCCCCTGCTTTCACCACTGCCCCTTCCGGTGCGATATTGCCATACAGAATAGCTAACCCGCCGGTCTGCGAATGTGCTTTCGCTTTGGTGCGGATGACTTCCCTGTCGATTACTTTGACGCCGGCAATATTTTCCCCGATGGTTTTGCCGGTAACCGTGATCAAATCAGTGTGCAGCAGGCTCTTAACTTCTTTCATAACGGCCGGGATGCCGCCTGCGCGGTCCAGGTCCTGAATATGATTTTCACCGGCCGGACTCAATTTGCTGATGTATGGTGTCTGCTGGCTGATTTCGTTGATTTTCTGCAGCGGGAAACTGATGCCCGCTTCGCTGGCGATCGCCGGCAGGTGTAAAACGGTATTGGTGCTGCCGCCCAGCGCCATATCCACCGTGAAAGCATTCTCCAGCGATTGTTGATTGATAATATCGCGCGGCCGGATATTTTTCGCCAGCAGCGTCATAATCTGTTCCCCCGCTTTTCGCGCCAGCTGGACGCGTCTGCCATCCGCCGCCGGAATCGTGCCGTTCCCCGGTAAAGCCATCCCCAGCGCTTCCATCAGGCAGTTCATCGTATTGGCCGTGAACATGCCGGCGCAGCTGCCGCAGCCCGGACAGGCCAGTTCCTCCATTTCCGCCAGTTCAGCTTCGGTCATTTTCTTGCTGGCAACCTTGCCCACCGCTTCAAAAACAGAGATTAAATCAATATCTTTAACTTTGCCGTCAACCGTGATGTGCCCGGTCAGCATCGGCCCGCCGCTGATAAAAATCGCGGGCAAGTTCAACCTGACCGCCGCCATCAGCATCCCCGGCACGATTTTATCGCAATTAGGGATGAAGACTAGCGCGTCGAAGGCGTGCGCCTCCACGACTACTTCGGCAGAATCGGCGATTAATTCCCGGCTGGGCAGACTGAATTTCATGCCGTTGTGGTTCATCGTGATGCCGTCGCAGATCGCGATTGTGCCCATTTCAAAAGGCACACCGCCGGCTGCCCTGATGCCCTCTTTCACCGCTTTGGCGATGATATCCAGGTGCATGTGCCCGGGGACAATCTCGTTGTAGCTGTTGATAATGCCGATGAACGGCTTCTTCATATCGTCCCGACTGACACCGCAGGCATGCAGCAACGCCCGCTGCCCGGCCCGCTCGATACCTTTCTTCACTACATCGCTTTTCATGCTGTTTTCTCCTCAGTTCGCTAAATCAAAAAAAAAGCCGTCCCAGTGGGACGGCCCTGCGCACAAGAGACGAACCCCACTCAATGACTTGAGTATGTAACGATAAGCACGAGGGAGAGCGTCTTAATAATCATATTAATGTAAGATAACATAATTTAAAGGTGCCTGTCAAATGTTTTCTTTGTCTTTCCTGCGAAAGCAGGAATCTTGAGCCCGCAGGCGAAATACTTTCGACTTAAATCGAAATGTACATCTATAGTCCCTGCCTTAGACAAAGCCATGAAATACGATTCAAAATAATAATTCCATCGACAGCCAAACCTAAATGAAAAAAACCTTGGATTCGCTATTAAGTGAAACCAGCAATAACAGTTTATCCCACTTCTGCCAGCATCTTTTCCAAAACCACCGCAACCCCATCCTCATCATTACTGGAAGTCTGATATAAGCAGGCAGCTTTTATTTCCGGAAACGCATTTGCCATCGCCACCGACATTCCACATGCTTGCAGCATCTCCAGATCCGGCAGGTCGTCACCAAAGGCGATCACATTACTTAATGGAATGGCTTGAGAATTTAGTAGTTGGCCTAAGGCCGCCAGTTTTGATGTCCTGTTATTGACAATATTCAGAAATGTTCTCTTATCGGAGGGAAATACGGAAATAACACTGCCAAAATTTTCAGATATTCTGTCCACGACAGCAGTAAGGTCTCGCCCGAATCCGTTTACCGTTATTTTAGTTGGGATTTTAGCAATTGCTGTGCTTACAGACATAACCATATCCGGTGTAGCCGAGTTAAGTTCCCAGAGTTGTTCCGGCGTATCTTGCATGTTGCACCCGAAATCAAACCCGTCGATCTCAACCACAATACGGACAGCAGGTTCCGTCTTGAGTGTGAATTCAACAATATTTGTTGCGATGTCTGCCGGTATTGTCTCCCGGATGAAGCCTGATAATGGAGCTCTGCCCTTGGCACTAGCTCCATTGGCCATCACTAAGGAACAAGCATCGGACAGGTCTTTCCCAATCACCCGGCGGGTCGCACGTTCGGATCGTGAAGTCGCGATAATCACCGGGATCCCACGTCTCATGCACTTTTCCAGAGCGGCGCGGTTACGTTCAGACAACTGCGTCTTACTGTTTAACAGTGTGCCGTCAAGGTCAATCGCCACTGCGCCGGGCAGCTTCGTAAATTTCGGGAGGTTCATTGCTTACCTCTCTACTCGAATTCCATCCCGTTGAAAGCTTGTCCCATACCTGATAGGGGAACGGGATCCAGCCGTCGATATCATTGGTCTGGATACCAGGCTTTAGCTACTTTTTCACCGTAGGCGGCTCATATCTCTCGTAGTATCCAATCAGCTTACCTTTAGTATCCCGCACGCCGCGCATGTAAACCCGGTGCTTCTCATTATCCGCAAAAAGTATTTCCGCTTCTCCGTTTTGCAACCGGGTAAAGCAATCACGGATTATTTTACAGGAATCCGGATTGTGGCAGTCAAAGATGCTTTTCCCCAGCACGTCGCCCCATTTTGCATAATGCTTCTGCGCCGGGGTATTCATATAGCGAATGATATGGTTGGTATCGACAAAAACGACGCTTTCATTCCAGCTGTCGAGTAATAACTTCAATAATTCGAGTTGTTCCATGATGTTTTTAGAGTTCCTTCTCCATCTTCGTCATCTCATCCACCCGCGTCTGGTGCCGGCCGCCTTCAAACTCAGTTGTCAGGAAGGCTTTCACCATCTGTGCCAGCTGCGATTCATCGTTTTCCGCCCCCAGGCAGAGGATATTGGCATTGTTATGCTGCCGCGAACGGACGGCCATAAACTCGTTGACCGCCAACCCGGCCCTGATACCCTTGACCTTATTGGCCGCGATACACATGCCGATGCCGGTGCCGCAAATCAAAATGCCGCGGTCGTATTGCCCGGAGGCTACTGCTTTCCCCACGGCCTCGGCGATGTTCGGGTAATCCACTCTGGCTTCGGAATAAGCGCCGAAATCCTTGTATTCGTTTCCCGCTTCCGAAACCAGTTTGATGACTTTCTGCTTTAATTCCAGACCCCGGTGGTCGCTGCCGATAGCAATTTTCATGTTCACGCTCCTATGCCGTCATAATATCGGGTAATATTTTTCTTAATTTTTCAATGGGGATAACGCCCTGCCGCCGGATCACCGGTTTTTCGCCGGAAAGGTCGATAACGGTAGATTCGATGCCCCCGGGGCACTTGCCGCCGTCAATTACCATATCTATTTTATCACCAATCTGTTCCCGCACTGCCGCCGCAGTCAGTCCGCTGGGGTGCCCGCTCAGGTTGGCGCTGGTGCCGACAATCGGCTTGCCCAATCCTTTAACGATGGCCAGCGGCACCGGATGGTTGGGGATGCGGAACGCAATCGTTTTACCGCCGCCCGTAATAATATCGGGCACACCGTCGTTTTTAGGCAGGATAATTGTCAGTGCGCCCGGGAAACATTCTTTCGCCAACTGCTGCGCGGCCGGGGTAAAATCAGTCACGATTTTCTCGATTTGTTTCATGTCGGCAAGTAAAACCGGTAAAGCCATCCCTTTGGGACGCCCTTTCACCTGGAAGATTCTATCGACAGCGTTGATATCCGTCATGCAGGCGCCCAACCCATAGACTGTGTCCGTCGGATAGGCCACCACGCCGCCGTTTTTCAGGATGGTCACCGCTTCCCTGATTTGCTTTTCTATATCCGTCATATCTGAATCCGTTTCTCCGGCTAATTTTTCCTGTGTAAAATAATAGTATATAGCATTCGGCGATCAGCTGTCAGCTATCAAAACTACCCTGTCCGCTTGGTCGAGTATGGTTTCCGGAAACCGCAGCCGGAACTACGCAAAACCCCTGGCTGATGTACGAAACCCGCCGCCCTGAGATTGCTTCAAGTACTTCGTAATCTCGCAATGACCGGGCAGGGATGCTTTCCGCATAGATTTGTGGTTACAAATATATTTTACCGCTCAGTATAAAAAAAGCCCGCTCTGTAAAGCGGGCTTTTTCCCTGAATATATAAACCACCGGCGCACGATAAGGTTTTTATCGGCATTTCCGGTAATTTACCGGCGTAAACAATGAACTAACCGACCTGCATGGACAGGAAAACCGGCAGCCCCATCTGCTTAATCTGGTCCTGAACAGACTCGATGCCGTCAATGTGGGCATCTTCATCCTTCAGAATGCTTTCCAGCAATTCGCGGGTAGCATAATCTTTGGCATCGCCGCAGACTTTGATGGCGTTGTTGTATGACTTGATTGCATCCGCTTCAAAGTTATGGTCGCTGGCAAACATTTTCGGCACTTCGTCGCCGATGAACATTTTGTTCAATTTGCTGACAATCGGGATACCTTCCAGGAAAAGAATCCGCCCGATGAGTTTTTCGGCGTGCTTCATTTCGTCGATGGCGCGCTTCTCGATTACTTTATCCAGTTTGCCGTATCCCCAGTTGGCGCAAATATTGGCGTGCACCATGTATTGGCTGACCGCGGTCAGTTCATCTGCCAGATTGGCATTTAAAACCTCGATAACTTTCGGATCACCTTTCATTTTTGCCTCCTGCTGCAATCTTGCGGAATTTTATCCGTCACGAGCATTATATAATTTCGCGCATTTTATGTAAATACATTATGTCCATACCGCTAAAAAATGACACAAATTTGTAATATCCGGGCGTTATTTTACCGGCAAGCGTTTCTTCATAACTAAATCGTCGATTTCCCTGTGCAGGTCTTCCAGCGTGCCGTCGTTGCCGAGAGATAAATCGGCGGATTGGGCTGCGGCCTGAATGTGGAATATTTCCTCTTCGGCTCTTTCGTTGCGCTGAAATTGTTCCCAGGTTTGCGGATCGCGGCCTTCATGGCGTGCCTGCATCCGTTCAAAGCGTACTGCGGCATTACTCACGTAGACGTTTATCAAAATAAAATTCGCGCCTAATTTATCCCTGAGTACTTTGACATCATCCGACGAACGGATGCCGGAAATGCCGCCAACCGTCCAGCCGTTCTGCTGTATTTTCTCCGCGGCCAGCTTCACGAAACATCCCCGTCCGAATTCGCGGAAATATCTTTCGGAAATCTCCTGCAGGTTCTCCCGCGTCGGTTCTTTCCCTTCTTTAGCCGCGATTTCCCGGACCATATCGCCGGTGGATAAAAAAGGTACGTCGTATTTAGCCCGCAGGTACCTAAGGGCCTCGTCCTTCCCCGAACCATTCTGCCCGATAACACCGATTATTTTCATGCTCTTCCCCGAATTTTCATTTGTTGTATTAAAGATTATATTCTTTTTAAATAACATGGTGCACGCTGGGGCGGGTTTATACTCGCCCGCCCCGTTTTCGTCTCACCCAAGTCTTCGGTTTGTACCAACATTTCTGAGGATGTCCAAGAATAGACATTGGAAAATATTTTTATGGATTCCCGATCAGGTCGGGAATGACAAACCGTGAAAAACAGCTTCAAGGTTTGCTTGAAGCTGTTTTTCTTTTCATTGTCATTGTCGGGCTTGACCCGACAATCCAGAGGTTTCGGGCACCCTCATAGAACGGAGAATTTACAGAAAGATATTCCCCTCACTCTTGTCAGTTTCGATACATCGGTATATGATATTGATTAATTGTTGAAAGTAAGCAGGAGATAAAAATGAGTATCGATGCCACCGCGGTTTATAACTATAACGGCTCTACTGCTGATTTGTTATCAGGCGTGCGAAAAGCCATTGACAGCATGAAATTAATCACCGCTAACGAAAATGTCACCGCCAACGCCTTTTCGCTGGTGGCCGCGAACAAACTGGGGTTTATCTCCACCCGCTGGCCCGGTAAATTCATCATCAAAGCCGCTTTGGCCAACGGCGCCGCGAATCTGACGGTGACGGCCGACCTGAACATGTTTTTAGCTTCGCAAACCCAGGTATTAACGAATCAGGCGAAACTCAATGAATTCATGGACCTGGTCAAATCCTTCGCCCCCAGTCCTGCCGCCGTTAATTCCGGCCTCAACGACCTCGAGAAATTGGCTGACCTGCGTAACAAAGGCATCATCACCCCGGACGAGTTCGAGGCCAAAAAGAAGCAAATATTGGGGTTGTAACCCTTTTAAATCCTAATTTAGGTAAAAAGAACAGCCCTCGAATTGACAAAAAGTTCGAGGGCTGTTTAACTTTAGCAGTGCGAAAACTTTATTCACCGGCTTATCGCTATTTCGTAT
>Ga0187863_10002694_pt1 | contig 13384 bp, 13 predicted proteins | sample June2016WEW_11_1_FD_132975 | JGI IMG/M metagenome (GOLD analysis project Ga0187863, IMG submission 132975) | Peatland microbial communities from SPRUCE experiment site at the Marcell Experimental Forest, Minnesota, USA - June2016WEW_11_10 | ecosystem: Environmental > Terrestrial > Soil >... | reverse complement strand
GGAAAGGTGTCGGCCTAGATCGTTGGTTGAGCCAACGTGGAACTGGCTGGAAGAACCTGAAACCCGATCCGAAGGAATTGGTAGGCCCGTGCGGGCTCGAACCGCAGACCTCCACCGTGTCAAGGTGGCGCTCTAGCCAACTGAGCTACGGGCCTATTGACTGCTCACAATATTAACACAGCGGCGGCGCGCGGCTCGCCCGTCGCAGCTACTGTTGCTTGATTACTTCGCCGCCCTTCATTACGAATGCGACGTTTTCCAGCACGCGCACATTCGCCAGCGGGTCGCCCTGCACAGCTACGATGTCCGCAAACTTTCCGGGCTCGAGCGTTCCCACACGGTCGGACCACCCGATCAAATCCGCGGCGTTCACCGTCGCCGACTGAATGGATTGCAGCGGCGACAGCCCCATCGAAACCATTTTGCCGAATTCGTGCGCATTCAATCCGTGCGGATACACCGCCGCGTCGGTGCCAAAAGCCACCTTCACACCTTCCGCGAACGCGTGCGAAATATTTCTTTGCGCGATGGGCAGCACAATCTTCGCTTTCTCGATCATGCTCGGCGTCAACCCCAACGTCTGCAGATTTTCCGTCAGCCAGTCTTCCAGGTAGACGGTGGGTACCAGGTAGGTGCCGCGCTGCTTCATCAATTGAATGTCCTCATCGTTGATGTAGCTGCCGTGCTCGATGGAATCCACGCCCGCAAGCACTGCGTACTTGATGCCCGTCGCTCCGTGCGCGTGCGCGGCCACTTTGCGCCCCAATCCGTGCGCCGTGTCCACGATGGCTTTCATTTCTTCGGGGCTGTATTGCGCGAGCGCCGGATTATCGCCTTCAGACAGCACGCCTCCCGTCGCCATGAACTTGATCACGTCCGCGCCATATTTGATGTCCTCGCGCACTTTCAGCGTCACGCCATCCACGCCGTCGGCGACGCCGTCATCCGACCAGTGATATTGCGGCGCGAGAAAATTGTTGTCCGCGTGGCCGCCGGTGATTCCGAGCGCGGGGCCGGACACCAGCATTCGAGGTCCCGGCACGTCGCCGGCCTTGATCGCGTCGCGCAGGGCGATGTCGGAATATCCGCTGGCGCCTACGTTGCGTACGGTCGTGAATCCAGCCTCAAGCGTCACGCGAGCGTTGCGCGCGCCGGTCAGCGCCTGTCGCGGGTAGGACGCGTGCAGGCCAGCAGGGCCGGAATCGTACGGCGTCATCGTCAAGTGCGTGTGGCAATCGATCAGACCGGGCAGGACAGTTGCATTCGAGAGGTCAATCGTCTTCGTTCCGGCCGGCAACTGGCCGGAGATTTCGGCGGTCTTGCCGATGGCCTTGATCCGATCGCCTTCAATCCAAATCGTCTGGTCGCTCAGATAGTTTCCGGTGCGCACATCCAGCACTTTTCCCGCGTGGATCGCAATTTCAGCGGGCGCCGTGCTCTTTGCCGTTTGTGCTGCGCAAAACCACGTCATGCTCGATACCAGAACAGCCAGAATTCCCAGACGCTTCATCCGTATACCTCCGAATTTCATCGCAAACTTCGCAGCGCGAGGAATTGTAGCGCTCTCGCGCCAAATTTCAGGGCAATATTTTTCTTTCTTGCCGCTCGCGAGCTATGCAATCACTCGCGAGAGAAACTCCGTGCAAATATTTTCGATGAAGGCTTGACACGCGCGGCGCTTGCTGTATGATTATGCAGTGTTATGCATAAATGTGCATGAACAAACATGGGCGCTCATAAAAAATTCCGTCAAGGTCAGATCCTAAAGCTCCTCACGGGCGAAGCAGTCGCCAGTCAGGACGATCTGCGCCGCCAGCTGATCCACCTGGGCGTGCGCGTCACCCAGGCGACGCTTTCGCGCGACCTGCGCGAATTGCGCCTCGTCAAGACGGTAGATGGCTACAAGCCCCTAGCTGCCGCTAAAGTCGACGACGCGCCGCCGGTCCCGGCTCTTGCGCGCGCTCTGAAAGAGTTTTTGCTCGATATCCGTCCCGCGCAGAACATGCTCGTGCTTAAAACGCCTCCCGGCGGGGCGCAACCGCTCGCTGCGGCAGTGGACTCTGAACGTTGGAAGGAAGTTGCCGGAACTCTGGCAGGTGACGACACAGTTCTCATCATCACGCCGTCGCGCACCGCTCGCGGCGCGATTCAGAAACGCGTGGAGGAAATGCTGCGATGACAGACCCGTTAAGGGTCGCCGTCGTCGGAGCAACGGGTTACGCAGGATTTGAGCTGGCCCGCCTCCTTCTTCGGCACCCAAAAATCGAAAAGCCGATTTTCTATCTCCGTGAGGGCCACGCCGGCGTTCGTTGCCTTACCGAACTCTACCCGCAGCTGCGCGGTTGGGGCGAAGCCGTTTGCAAGCCGCTCTCGGTGGAAGCGATCGCCAGCAGCGGCGCGCAGGTTGTCTTTCTTTCGACGCCTCACGAAGCGTCGCTCGAACTTGTGCCCGCGCTGCTCGCTGCAAATCCCTCTCTGCGTATCGTGGACCTTAGCGGCGCATATCGTTTCCGCGCTCCAGAAACTTTCGCGCATTGGTACAAGCTCGCCGCGCCGGATTCGGTGACGCTCAACGAAGCGGTTTACGGCTTGCCGGAACTCTACGCGGACGCGCTCCCCGCGGCGCGGCTCGTCGCGAATCCCGGCTGCTATCCCACGTCGGTAATTCTGGGTTTACGGCCTCTGGTGGAGGCAGGTTGGATTAATACAGCGCGCGGACTCGTCTGCGATTGCAAATCGGGCGTCAGCGGCGCGGGCAAGGAACCGAAGCGCGAAACTCACTTCGTGGAAGTAAATGAAAATTTTCGCGCCTATGGATTATTCACGCATCGGCACACGCCGGAAATCATCGAACATAGTGGCATGGCTTCGGAAAACTTTATTTTCAGTACTCATTTGCTTCCCGTCGAGCGCGGGATTCTCTCTACCTTATATATGTGGCTCAATCCCGCGCGCAAAGCGGATGAAATCGAAGCGCTCTATCGCCAATTTTTCGCGGGGCGGCCTATGGTCCGGGTTCTCCCGCACGGCCGCTTGCCGGAACTGCAGCACGTAACCCACACCAATTTCTGCGACATCGGATTCGCGCTCGACCCCACGGGCGAACGCCTTGTCGTCGTCTCTTGCCTCGACAATCTCGGCAAAGGCGCGGCAGGCCAGGCAGTACAAAACATGAACCGGATGTGGGGCTACCCGGAAACGGCAGGTTTACTATGAGACTGGTAATCAAAATTGCAGGCGCGCTTCTGGAAAGTGAAGAAACCGTGCAGACCATCGCGCGGCAGATCACCGAACTTGCGCGTGCCGGCCACGAATTGCTCGTGATTCACGGCGGCGGAAAAATTTTCACCGCTACTCTCGCCCGCATGGGCATCACCAGCCGCTTCGTCAGTGGCTTGCGCGTTACCGATCGCGAAACGCGCGACGCAGCGGTGATGGTCTTCGGCGGCTTGCTCAACAAGCGTCTCGCGGGCGCGATTTCACTCGCCGGACAGCCTGCCGTCGGCATCAGCGCTTCCGATGCCGCCTGTTTCCTCGCCGAGCCGATGCAGCTCGATGAACGCGAGGGCAGCCTCGGCTTCGTCGGCTACCTCACCGAGGTGAATGTCGATTTCCTTCGCTCCCTCTGGCGCTCCGGCATCGTACCGGTCGCTTCTTGCCTCGGCCTCGGCGCCGATGGCGAGCTTTACAACATCAACGCGGACCACATGGCCGCAGCCGCCGCGGAATTCATTCGCGCCGACCGCCTGATCTTTCTCACCGACGTCGCCGGAGTTCTCGACGGCCAAAAAGTTCTGCGCGCCGTGCGTGGTGGCGAAATCGAGCAGCTTATCCGCCAAAACAAAGTGTCTGGCGGCATGATCCTGAAACTCGAAGCCGCCAAGCGTGCTCTCTCAGGCGGAGTCTCCGAAGTGCGCATCGTCGGCGGCACGGTGGCGCGCGCGCTGCTTTCTGCCGTCCATGGGGCGCGTTGCCCGGGCACGCGCGTTCTGCCCATCGTTCATACGGCTGCGAGAGCCGCGCATGGAGCACGGTGCTAAAAATGGTGCGCAAGAAGAATCCGGCGAAAGGGAAGCGGCTCTCGCCCGCGCAGATTCGCGGCGCGGAAGCGCGCTACCTGATGAACACCTACCGCCGTCCGCCGGTCGTGTTCACGCATGGTCGCGGCTGCCGTCTTTACGATTCGAAGGGGCGCGAATATCTCGATTTTCTCGGTGGAATCGCCGTCAATGCGCTCGGCCACGCTCATCCGCGCCTGGTGCGCGTGATCCGCCGCGAAGCGGGACGCGCCATCCATCTTTCGAATCTCTTTCAGAATCCGTATCAGGCCCCGCTTGCGCGTAAACTGGTCGAATGGTCCGGCCTCGACCGCGTTTTTTTCAGCAATAGCGGCACCGAGGCGATCGACGGCGCGCTGAAGCTCGCGCGTGCGTATGCTCACGCCCAGGCAAAAGCCGCAAACGCGGCGCCAAAGACTCGCATCCTGGCGCTGGAAAATTCCTTCCACGGACGCACCTTTGGCGCGCTTTCCATCACCCATCCGGCGAAATACCGCGAGCCGTTCGCGCCACTGGTTCCCGGCGTCGAATTCGTGCGCTTCAACGACGTCGCCGATCTCGAAGCGAAATTCGACAACACCGTTTGCGCGCTCGTCCTCGAAACTATTCAGGGTGAAGGCGGCATTTTCCCCGTCAGCGAAGCGTTCTGGAAAAGGGCGCGCGCGCTGACAACGCAACACGACGCCGCGCTGATCGCCGACGAAATTCAATGCGGTCTGGGCCGTACCGGACGCCACTTCGCCTATCAGAAATTCCCGACGCGTCCGGACATCTTGGCGGTGGCGAAGCCTCTCGCCGGAGGTCTGCCGCTCGGCGCCATCATCGCCAACGAAAACTTCGCATCCGCTTTCGTTCCCGGAATGCACGGCACGACATTCGGCGGCGGCCCGCTCGTCTGCGCCGTCGCGCTGGAATTCCTGAATGTCATCGAAGATTCGAACCTGCTCGCGAACATTCGCGAACGCGGCGCCGAACTGCGCCAAGGTATCGAAAAGCTCGCCGCCAAGTTCGATTTTATCCGCGAAGTCCGCGGCGAAGGGCTGATCCTCGGCATTGACCTTTCAATAGACGGAGTCCCGATCGTCACCGAAGCCCTGCACGGCGGCCTGCTTATCAATTGCACGCATGAACATATCCTGCGCCTGCTGCCGCCCTTCATCATCCGGCGCAAGGACGTCACACAATTTCTCTCCCAGCTCGAAAAGGCCCTGAAGCACGCAGCAAAACCGAAAGCGACCCAAAACGCAGAATCGAAAGCGCAGCCGATGGTTCTGGCTGCCGCGAGGTAAAAAGTAAACATGAACACGACCGCTACAACCGCACCCGTCACTCTCTCGAACGATCTCCTCACCGGGATGGAATGGAGCCCCGCGCAGGTGCGCAGCTTCCTGCATCTCGCCGCGGACGTGAAAGCGCATCCTGACCGTTATCGCGGCGCGCTCGCCGGCCGCTTCTTCGCGCTGATTTTCGAAAAGCCTTCGCTGCGCACGCGCGTGACTTTCGAAGTCGGCATTGCGAGCCTCGGCGGCTCATCGGTATTTCTCGATCACACTGTCACCCATCTGGGCGAACGCGAATCCATCCCGGACGTGGCGAAAAGCCTGGAACGCTGGGTCACGGGTATTGTCGCGCGCGTGTTCAAGCAAGAATCGCTGGACCAACTGGCCGCGAACGCCGGAATTCCGGTGATCAACGCGCTTTCCGATCGCTACCACCCGTGCCAGGCGTTCGCCGATTTCTTCACTCTTGAAGAACGCTTCGGTAATCTGCGCGGCCTGAAAGTCGCGTACGTTGGCGATGGCAATAACACCTGCCACTCGCTGCTCAGCATCGGCGCACGAGTGGGCGCGCATGTTCGCGTCGCCACGCCCACAGGCTATGAACCTGATCCGAACATCGTGGCCGAAGCCAAGCGCGTGGTGCGCGAAACGCGCGGCAAAATCGAAATCCTGCGCTCGCCCGCCGAAGCAGTCGCCGGCGCGCAAGCAATTTACACCGACACTTGGACGAGCATGGGCCAGGAACAGGAAGCCACCGCGCGCGACGCCGCCTTTGCCGGCTACCAAGTTAACGACGCTCTCTTCGCCCACGCCGCGCCCGACGCGATCTTCATGCACTGTCTTCCGGCCCATCGCGGCTCGGAAGTCAGCGAAGCCGTGATGGATTCGCCACGCTCCATCGTTTTCGAACAAGCCGAAAATCGCCTGCATGTGCAGAAAGCGATTCTGCTGACGCTGCTCAATTAATTTCGGCCACCAATCAAGGAGAACGAATTGCCCAAGAAAATTGTGCTCGCATATTCAGGAGGTCTGGATACCTCCATCATTATTCCCTGGCTCAAAGAGACCTATCCGGGCTGCGAAGTGATCGCTATGATTGGCGACCTCGGCCAGCAGGAAGATCTGGAAGCGGCGCGAAAAAAGGCGCTGGCGACGGGCGCAAGTTCCGCTTACGTGGAAGATCTGCGCGAGGAATTCATCACCGGTTACATCTGGCCCACGCTGCGCGCTGGAGCGGTGTACGAACACAAATATCTTCTCGGCACATCCTTCGCGCGTCCGCTTCTGGCGCAGCGCCAGGTGCAACTCGCCAAAGAGCTGGGCGCCGATGCTGTCGCGCACGGCTGCACGGGAAAGGGCAACGATCAAGTTCGCTTCGAGCTGGCCGCCAAAGCCCTGGCGCCGGAATTGCAAATCATCGCCCCCTGGCGCGAATGGAACATCGTCTCGCGCGAAGAAGCCATCGCCTACGCGCAGGCGCACAATATTCCCGTCGAGCAGACCAAGAAAAATATTTACAGCCGCGATCGCAATATCTGGCACCTCAGCCACGAAGGCGGCGTGCTGGAAGATCCCGCGAATGCGCCGGAGGAAGCGATGTGGCAGTGGATCGTGTCACCCGCGAACGCTCCCGCGCAGCCCACCACCGTGGAAATCGGCTTCGCAGGCGGCACTCCCGTTTCGGTCAACGACAAAAACCTCGCGCCGATCGCGCTACTCGATCAACTGAATGAAATCGCCGCGGCCAACGGCGTCGGCCGCATGGACATCGTCGAAAATCGCCTGGTGGGCATCAAATCGCGCGGCGCATACGAAACTCCTGGCGGTACGTTGCTCGTCACCGCGCATCGCGAACTCGAATCTCTCGCGCTCGACCGCGAAACAGCGCACTACCAGCAGCTTCTCTCGCTGCGCTACGCAGAGATGGTTTATTACGGCATGTGGTTTACGCCGCTGCGCGAAGCGCTCGACGCGTTTTTCACGAGCGCGCAGCGACGCGTTACTGGCTCCGTCTCGCTCACGCTTTGCAAGGGCATCGTCAATGTCGCTTCGCGCCGCTCACCCTATTCGCTCTATCGCACGAATCTCGCGAGCTTCACCATGACGGGCTACAACCCGAAAGACGCCGAAGGCTTCATCAATCTTTTTGCGCTGCCTATCACCGTGCCGCAGGAACCGGCGCTAACCGAGCCAAAAAAAGTTCCGCAGAAGGCCAACGCCTGATGACTGCTCCGCGCGAACAGAAGATGTGGGGCGGCCGCTTTGAACGCGGCCCCGACGCAACTTTCTACGAATTCGAGCGCTCCTGGAGCTTCGATCGCCGCATGCTCCCGCAGGAACTGGCGCTCGATCGCGCTTGGGCCCGCGCCATCGTCGCCGCCGGGATCCTCAGCGAAGAAGAAGGCGAGAAAATCACGATCGCGCTCGGTGAAATCGCGTTGCGTGCCCAGACTGATGCCGCCTGGCTCAACGCCTCGCCCGCCGAAGATGTGCATCATTTCGTCGAATCCGCGTTAATTGAAAAACTCGGCCCGCTCGGCGCCAAGCTGCACACCGGCCGCAGCCGCAACGAAATGGTCGCCACCGAATTTCGTATGTACGTGCGCGAAGCCGTGCAAGACCTTCGGCCCGCGCTCGCCACGCTGGAGCGAGCCATTGCCGCGCAGGCCGAGAGCAATCTGCCGACCCCTATGCCCGGCACCACACACATGCAGCACGCGCAGCCGATTCTGCTTTCGCACTGGCTGCTCGCACACGGCGAAGCGTTTCATCGCGATGCCGAACGCCTCGCTGCTGCCTCTGCGCGCGCCGACGATTGTCCGCTCGGCTCCGGCGCTCTCGCCGGCTGCGCTTTTCCGCTCGACCGCAACGCTCTCGCGCGCGATCTGGGTTTTTCCCGCACGACAGCCAATAGCCTGGATGCCGTCAGCGATCGCGATTTCGCACTTGAATTTCTTTTTGCGCTTTCCACGCTGGCGATGCACCTCTCGCGCCTCGCTGAAGATTTTGTTCTATTCGCCTCGCCCGAATTCGCTTTCATCGAACTCCCCGACGAGTTCTCCACCGGCAGCAGCCTCATGCCGCAGAAAAAGAATCCTGACGCCTGGGAATTGATCCGCGGCAAGACTGGCCGCATCTACGGCTCGCTCGTCGCGCTGCTCACCACTTGCAAGGGCCTGCCTTCCAGCTATCAACGCGATCTGCAAGAAGACAAAGAACCGCTCTTCGCCGCGCACGACCAGGCGCTGGCGATGATTCAGATCGCGGCCGCCACTCTCGCAGCGACGCGTTTTCGCGCCGAGCGTCTTTGCCAGGCAGCGCAGGATCCCGGGCTTGTCGCCACCGAAGTCGCCGATTATCTGGTCACCTTCGGCGTACCTTTTCGCGAAGCGCATGAAATCGTGGGAAAAGTGCTGCGCGCGGCCGAACGGGAGGGAATATCGATCCGCGAAATGCCGCTCGAGCGCCTGAGAGAATTTTCTCCGGCGTTTGGTCCGAGCCTCACTACCGCGCTCACGCTCGAATCCGCGCTAGCGCGTCGCGCCACGCGCGGCGGCACGGCGCCGGCGGCCGTCCGCTCCGCTCTGCAGGATTTCAAGGCGCGCCTCGTCAAGCTCGAGGAAAATCCATGAGAACGCGTCGCGCGAAAAATTCAGACGTCGCTGCGATTCACGCTCTCGTTGCGCACTACGCCGCGCAGGGCTTGTTGCTTCCCCGTGCAGCCGAAGAAATCCGCGCCAATATCGGCCATTTCATCGTCCAGGAAGATGCTCATCGCGTCGTCAGCTGCCTCTCACTGGAAAGTTACGGCGCCGATCTCGCTGAAATCCGCTCCATCGCCGTGGACCCCGAGAATCGCGGCCAAGGACTGGGCGCTCGCCTGATCGAGTTCGCCCTAAACGAAGCTCGCCGCCGCGGAATCGCCCGCGTCTTCGCCGTAACGCACGCGCCCGCATTTTTCGAACGCCAAGGATTCACCGCAGCCGCGCGCCAGTCGCTCACTGAGAAGATCGATCGCGATTGCCGCTCTTGCTCCCAGCAGCGCACCTGCAAACTCGTCGCCGTGATCGCCACGGTAATTCCAGAACGCGCCGTGTTGTCCATTCTCTCCGCTTCCGCCGCCCCGGTTCCGGCCTGCTAATCTACAAACTCATGACCACGCGACTATCCAATGCCGACGTCCCGCAAGGATTCACATTCGCCGCCACTCACTGCGGCCTGAAAAAGTCGAAACTCGATTTGGGAATACTGATCAGCGAGACGCCTGCGTCGGCCGCCGCCGTCTTCACCACCAATCGTGTGAAAGCTGCGCCCGTAATCGCCTCACAGGTGCACCTGCGACAATCGCGGCACCGCATGCGCGGCGTGATCGTGAATTCGGGCAACGCCAATTGCTGCACTGGCTCGGAAGGCTTTGCCGCTGCGGCGACCACCGCATTGAAGCTGGCGCGCGAGCTGGGACGGCTGCATCCTTCGCAAATACTGGTTTGCTCCACCGGCGTCATCGGCGTACCGCTGCGCTGGCAAAAAATCGTGAACGCAATCCCGCGGCTGGTTCGCGCGCGCCATCGCAACGCCAAATCCTTCGCGGAATTCACCCGCGCCATCATGACCACCGACACGCGCCCCAAATGGGCCGCGGCGAAATGCCGCATCGGCGGCAAACAAGTCCGCATCCTCGGCTGCACCAAAGGCGCCGGGATGATTCATCCCAACATGGCCACAATGCTCGGCTTCCTCGCAACGGACGCCGCCATTTCTCCCAAGCTGCTCGCGCGCGCGCTGCGCGCCGTCGTCGAGCGCACCTTCAATGCCATCACCGTGGACGGCGACACCTCGACCAACGACACCGTCACGCTGCTCGCCAACGGCGCATCTGGCGCGCCCAAAATCTCGAACCCAAATGACGATTGGAAAAAGTTCTGCGCCGCGCTCGAACTCGTCTGCCAATCGCTCGCCTTGCAAATCGTCGCCGATGGCGAAGGCGCGCGCCACGTAATTGAAATCGAAGTCCGCGGCGCGCCAAGCGATCGCGCCGCAAAGCAAATCGCGCTCACCATCGCGAATTCACCGCTCGTGAAAACCGCCATCGCCGGCGCCGATCCCAACTGGGGCCGCATCCTCGCCGCCGCCGGCCGCTCCGGCGTCGCCTTCGATTTCGAGCGCGCCGATATTTCGCTCGCCGGGGTAAAAGTCTGCCGCCGCGGCCAAGAAAATCCCTTTGACGAACGCGTCGCGCATCGCAAGATGCTCGCGAAATACGTTCCCATCGTCGTTTCGCTGCATTCCGGCGACGGCCGCGCGCGCGTCTGGACCTGCGATTTCACCGCAGAGTACATTCACATTAACGCTAGCTATCGCACCTAGCCCGCGTAGCCCTAGCGCCCCCCGCTGTTGTTGACTGCCGCAGCCTATTGCAGCAAGATGCTCCTGAGCAACTGGAGCGCTCGCCTCAGCCGGGTGTGGTCAGGAGTCACTGGCCGCGCGGCCGATTTCCTGCCTCTTCAGCCTCGTGTTTTGCGCCCACGCACGTGCCGGACGCAAAAGGAGAACGACCGTGAAGAAATTGTACGTCGGTAATCTGTCGTTCAAGGCCACGGAAGAGCAGATAGCGGCGCTGTTTTCGGAAATTGGTGTCCAGCCTGATTCGCTCACGCTGTTGCGCGATCGTTTCACCGGGCAGCCGCGCGGTTTCGGTTTCGCCGAGATTGGCAACGACGCCGAAGCAGATAAAGCGATCGAAGCGCTTAACGGCAAGGATTTCCTGGGCCGCGCGCTGGTCGTGAATGAGGCGCGTCCTCAGCGTGAAGGCGGAGGCGCCGGCGGCGGACGTGGTGGCCATAGCGGCGGGGGCGGTGGTGGTGGGCGCGGCGGTCACGGCGGCGGAGGTGGTGGCGGCGGTCGTGGAGGACGCGGCGGCGGGGGTTACGGTGGTGGCGGCGGAGGCGGCCGCGATCGCTAATTCAAGTCTATAATATTGTTCGAGTCACAGCGGGCGCGCATCATTGCGCGCCCGTTCCTGTTTTCCTAGCGCCGGCCTGCCTGCCGGTAGGCAAGCATCCCGCCGGCTCTTTTCGCCAGCCAAACGCCAACCTTCTAATCTACGCAATCGCCTTCCGTTCCTGCGCCAAAGCCCGCCGCATCGGGGTCTCCACTTCCGTGATCTCTCCGCCCTTGTATTCAAAGCGGATCAGCGTCGCGCCTCGCACTCCCTGCGCTACTAGCGCGCCCACATCCAGCTTGGCCTCCGCCTCCGCCAAATCTTCCGCGGACGCATAAAGCGCCGGATTCTTCGGCAAAAACACCGGACAGCAATCGTGAAATGGCTCGGACGAAACATCGTACGTCCCAATCTTTTTCGCCGTCGCCAGAATGTCCACCTTGTCCGCGCCGATCAGCGGCCGGAACACCACCATGCGCGAAGCCGCATCCACGGCCACCAGATTCCGAAGCGTCTGCGAAGCCACTTGGCCCAGGCTGTCGCCGGTTAAAAGCGCCAGGCTGCGATCGCGCTTCGCCAGCGATTCCGCAATACGCAACATCATCCGCCGGTAAAGCAGCACGCGATAATCTTCCGGCGCGTAACGCACAATTTCCCGCTGAATCGCTTCAAACGGCACGCGGTAGAGCTTCGCGTGAAATTGGTACGGCACCAGCTTGCGCGCAAGGCCGCTCGCCACGTGCAGCGACGACTCCCCAGCCTTTGCGCCCGTGCCGTAAAAATGCACGAAGCTCAAATGTGCTCCGCGCTTCATCATGTGATAAGCCGCTACTGCGGAATCATAGCCGCCGGAGAGCAGGCACATCATCCGTCCCGCCGTGTTCGGCGGCAAACCTCCTGCGCCGGGAATTTTTCGCGCGTAAACCAGCGCCATGCTCTTGGTGATTTCCACGTAACAAGTCATTTCGGGCTGATTCAACCGCACGCGCGCGCTGCGATTTCGCTCTCGCAGTCGCTCCTGCAAATATCGGCCAATGATTACCTCGGTTTCCAGGCTCGTCGTCGGGAACCTCTTGTCGCTCCGCTTCGCGCGCACCGCGAACGATTCAAAACGCAGCGGCTCCATCTCCTCCCATGCCGCGCGACACAATTCCTCCATGTTCCGTTCCACCGCTCGCGCCACCGCGTAGAACGCCACGCCCATCACGCGGTCCAATCGTGCAGCCACTTCCGCGAGCGACGCTCCATCGCCCAGCCACACCACCATCCGGTCGCCGGGCTGCTCGATCCGCTCCACGGGAATCCCCTGCAGCGCGATGCGCAGCGCCGTATGCAGTTTGCGCAGAAAGAATCGCCGGTTGCGGCCCTTCAGCCACAGCTCGTGATAGTGGACAACAATAATTGGATTACTCATGCAAATTTCACGCGGCGCTCACGATTTCAATGCTTCCCGAAAGTATAACACCCACTGTCGCATCGGCGGCCGATGACCCGGCCCTCACGCACGCGCACAATCCGCCGATAACTTTATAGCTACAGCAAATGTTCGCACGCGACATTCCACTACTTATGGGGTTATTATCGGCACCGCTCCCGTCCCTGGAGCGGCCCGGCCTGGCCTGGTGATGTTCCGGCCATGCCACGGTTGGATCGCAAGTTGGCGCGAAAGTTCGTGCTACCCAAAACGCCCGGCGTGCATCCAATCCATCCACCAGGGCAGCAGGGGAGAAACACATGTGGAATAGACGAGACTGGGACGACTTCTTCTTGATTGTCCGGAAACGCTGGAGCGCGCATCGCCCGCCGCGGCCCGTGGACCTGTCTCACCGCAACCGCCTGGTGCCCACCGAAGGCTATAGTCTCGCCGAACTGGATCAGGCAGGCTTGAGCATCGAGCAAGCCGAATATCTCGGACTGCCCGTGGATGCCGGGCGCGTCGGCTCTTACGGCCCGAACGTCACCACGCTGCGCGAGTTCTATCGCTCTAGCCGCTCGCGCTTCTAATTTAAATCCCCGGTCGCGCTATCCTGACGGCATATCGCAGACATTTAACCCACGACCAACCCTCGCAACCCCTGTCGTGTGTCTCCGAATTGTAAAATCTC
>Ga0187863_10002693_pt1 | contig 13385 bp, 10 predicted proteins | sample June2016WEW_11_1_FD_132975 | JGI IMG/M metagenome (GOLD analysis project Ga0187863, IMG submission 132975) | Peatland microbial communities from SPRUCE experiment site at the Marcell Experimental Forest, Minnesota, USA - June2016WEW_11_10 | ecosystem: Environmental > Terrestrial > Soil >... | reverse complement strand
TCTCTGCGATGTGGTGCGAGGCTTTCGTCAGACTTTCCGCGGCCGCGTTCAGCCGATCCAGGCCGCCTTCAGCCAACGCCTTGCGCGCTTCCTCGATTGCTTCTTCCGCCGTCTTCACGTCGGGCTCGGCCAGCTTCTCGCGGTTGTCCTTCACTACTTTCTCCGTCTGGTAAACCAAGTTATCCAGCCGGTTGCGAGCCTCTACTTCCGAAAGCCGCGCCTTATCCTCCGCCGCATGCGAATCTGCTTCCTTCTTCATGCGTTCGGCTTCTTCCTTCGACAAACCAGTCGAAGCCGTGATGGTGATCTTCTGTTCCTTGCCTGTTGCGTTGTCCTTCGCCGAGACGTTCAAGATGCCGTTCGCGTCAATGTCGAACGTCACCTCCACCTGCGGCACTCCGCGCGGAGCAGGCGGCAACCCGACCAGATGGAATTTACCGAGGGAGCGGTTTCCACTGGCGACGGGACGCTCGCCCTGCAGCACGTGAATTTCAACCGACGTCTGATTGTCCGCCGCGGTCGAAAACGTCTCCGACTTGCGCGTCGGAATCGTAGTGTTCCGCGGAATCAGCACGGTGGTCACTCCGCCCAGCGTCTCAACGCCCAACGAAAGCGGTGTCACGTCCAGCAGCAGGATGTCCTTCACTTCGCCAGCCAGCACGCCGCCCTGAATGGCCGCGCCTACCGCAACGACTTCATCAGGGTTGACACCCTTGTGGCCTTCCTTGCCGAACAGGTCCTTCACCAGTTGCTGAATCATCGGCATGCGCGTTTGTCCGCCGACCAACACCACTTCGTTGATCTTGCTCGCATCCACGCCCGCGTCCTTCATGCACTGCTTGCAAGGCTCAACCGAACGCTTCACGATGTCGTCCACCATCGCTTCCAGCTTGGCCCGCGTCAGCTTCTTCACCAGGTGCTTCGGACCGTTCGCGTCCGCGGTGATGAACGGCAGGTTGATCTCCGTCTCGATCGTGCTCGAGAGTTCGATCTTGGCGCGCTCCGCTGCGTCACGCAGCCGTTGCAACGCCATCTCGTTCCCCTTGCTCTTCAGGTCCAGGCCTTCGTCCTTCTTGAACTCCTCCACCAGCCAGTCCACGATGCGTTGATCGATGTTGTCGCCGCCCAGGTGCGTATCGCCGTTGGTGGCCTTCACTTCAATCACGCCTTCGCCGACTTCCAGGATGGAAATGTCGAACGTGCCGCCGCCGAAGTCGTACACCGCGATGGTCTCGTCCTTCTTTTTGTCCAGCCCATACGCCAGCGCCGCAGCCGTCGGCTCATTGATGATGCGCTTCACGTCTAGGCCCGCGATCTTGCCCGCGTCCTTGGTAGCCGTGCGCTGCGCGTCGTTGAAATATGCCGGCACGGTGATCACTGCGTCCGTCACTTTCTCACCCAGGAAATCTTCCGCGGCCAGCTTCAGCTTCTGCAGAATCATCGCTGAGATTTCGGGCGGCGTGTATTCCTTGCCGTACGCCGACACCGCGACGCCTTCGCCGTGCTTCACCACTTTGTAGGGCACCATCTTCAACTCTTCGCTCACTTCGTCGTACCGGCGCCCCATAAACCGCTTGATCGAATAAATCGTATTTTCCGGGTTGGTGATCGCCTGCCGCTTGGCCACCTGGCCCACCAGACGTTCACCAGTCTTGGTGATGCCGACTACCGAAGGAGTAGTGCGCGCACCTTCCTGGTTCGGAATTACGGTTGGTTCGCCGCCCTGCATCACTGCCACCACCGAATTCGTCGTGCCCAGGTCAATTCCTATAATCTTGCTCATGTATCTCGCTCCTAATAGCGCTCGGCGGGCACCGTATCGGAAGACCCGCTCGGAAACCTAGCGATAATACATGTTGAGTGTGTTGTTGTCAAGTTTTCTGTGTGTCTGTATTCCAATGTAAATGCTAGCCTTACAACCTATTCGAGCGAATGCCACAGGGCAACGCTCCAAGCTTTCCCACTGCTCTGCCTCTTTTCCCCTCTAGCCCTGTGTCTCTGTGCCTCTGTGGCAAATCCTGTCCTTTGTCCACCAGGCGAACCAACTCTCACCTCGCCGCATCCCAGAATTGCGACGTTCGCCACCAGCACATCGCCGCACAACCCGGCGCTTCGGCGCCAACATTTCGCGTTACAATGTCAGCTCGTGCTTATCTGATGCTCAGGAGGTAGATTTGATTTCCAGGACCAGCCGTGACTTCATCCGCCGCATCGCCGCGCGCATCTGTTCGACCGCCGCCATTCTGATAGCCTTTGCCATCTTCGCCCCCGCTTCCCCGGCGCAAACCGCGACGCCAACTTCCGCGAAATCCTCCGCCCCCGCGCACAAGCGCGCAGCCGCCGACGCCGCCCCCGGCGCGCCCGTGAAGACGATCGGCAACCGCAACGCTCCCATCACCATGGAAGTGTTCAGCGACTATCAATGCCCTTCCTGCGGCAGCTTTTATGAAAACACGCTGCGCGCGATGATTCAGGACTACGTCGCAAGCGGCAAGGTTTACCTGATCCATCACGATTTCCCGCTGCAGATGCACACTTATTCGGGCCAGGCCGCGCGCTGGGCCAACGCCGCCGCCATGATCGGCCAATTTCAGGACGTCGATGCGGTGCTGTTCGACAATCAAGCCAAATGGCCCGTGGACGGCGACATCGAAAAATATGTCGCCGGAGCCGTCAGCCCGGCGAATCTCAAGCGTATCGAGGCAATTCTGAAGGGTTGCACAGCCCCGCCGCCCACATCGAAAGCCGACCGCTCACTGCCGCAGCCCGAAGTCGGCTGCCCGGTGGACACTTACATCGTGCAAGACATCGTGCTGGGCTACCAGATTCCCGTTCAAGCCACGCCTACATTTATCATTCACTACAAAGGCCAAAGCTACCCCGCGTCCTCCGGCATCATCACCTGGCCGATTCTGAAGCAATTCTTCGACACGCTCTTGAGTCAGTAGCCGGCAACGACCGATGACGCCCAACGAAACGCGCGGAAATTTTGCACGGACGCTGCTGCTACTGGGACGGCTCGCACTCGCCGGGATTTTTCTTTTCGCTGCTTACGCGAAACTGAAACCCCAAGCCGCCATGCCCTGGTCCGGTTCTTCCATCAAGACGTCGCTCTCGCTCTTCGCCATGCAGGTGGACTCCTACCAGCTGTTGCCGCCGCAACTGGTCAGTCCGGCCGCGCATTTTCTGCCGCCGTTTGAATTGTTCCTCGGCCTCTGGCTTCTCAGCGGCGTTCTGCTCCGTTACGCATCTTTAATCACCACGTTGCTTCTCGGCGCATTCTTCGCCGTGATGGTCCGCACCTATATGGCCGGCCTGGAAATTAATTGCGGATGCTTTGGCCCCGGCGAACGCCTCGGCCCGCTGACGCTGCTCCGCGATGGCTCCCTCCTCGCGCTCGCACTCGCCGTCACCATCGGCGCGTTTATACACGGACGCAAAAGCCGCACCGAATCCGCGCCGGTGACGCACGCCTCTACCCCCCAGCGCACCGACTAGCCCCGAATGAAGCGTTCTGTGCTTAAGCCATTCCGCAACTCGCACGTCAGATATAGAATGACGCGTTTGCCTCAGGAGGCATGCATGCCCCGTATTTCGCGCGCAAGCGCAAGGCTCGGCCGTTTTCTCACCGCGAGCGTTCTCGCCGTATCGTTTTCCGCGCCGCTAGTCGCGCAATCGCCCGCCGCACAATCCGGCAAGGAAATCACTATCGAGCGCCTCTTCCGGGCGCCCTCGCTCGGCGGACGCACGACACAAGGAATCGAATGGGCGCCCGACAGCAAGCGTTTCTCCTATCTCGATCGCCAAGGCTCCGGCAAAGACGCCGTCGTGCAACTCTGGACCATGGACGCCGCGACCGGAGAGCGCAAAGTTCTGGTCAACGCCGAGACGCTGAAATCCGTCATGCAGCCCGAAAAAGCCAAGACCAGCCAGGCGACCGGCCTGGGCCGTGTGCAAGCCGACAATTATTTGTGGTCACCCGACGGCAATTCCTTGCTCTTCAGCGGCAGCAACAGCCTGGTGCTCCTCGATCTAAGAACGATGACGCCGAAGCCCATCCTCACCAGCGAGCAAGAAATCGAAGACCCCAAATTTTCGCCCGACTCCCGCTGGATCAGCTTTTCCCGCAGCGCGAATCTCTTCGTCGTCAACATCTCCACTGGCGCCGTCACCGCGCTCACCACCGGCGGCAGCGAAGAAGTTCTGAAAGGCAAGCTCGACTGGGTCTATCCCGAGGAACTCGACACGCGCACCGCCTACTGGTGGTCGCCCGACTCCAGCAAAATTGCGTACTACGAAATGGACGAGCGCCCCGTGACGCGCTACTCGATCGCGGACATGAGTTCACCCACCGGCGGCACCGAATTCACGCGCTATCCGCAGGCCGGTGAGGCCAATCCCATCGTGCGCGTCGGCGTCGTCAACGTCACCGGCGGCGACACGAAATGGCTCGACACCGGCAAGAACTCTGACGTCTATCTAGCCCGCGTAAACTGGCTGCCAGACAGCCGCAGCGTCGCCATCCAGCGCCTCAATCGCGCGCAAAATCAGCTCGATCTGGTTTTCGCCGACGCCTCCACCGGCGCCTCGAAAACCATCCTCACCGAGACCGACAAATATTGGGTGAACATCAGCGACGACCTCTATTTTTTCTCGGACAACAAACGCTTCCTGTGGTCCAGCGAACGCACCGGCTACCGCCATCTCTACCTCTACGATAATTCCGGCAAGGAACTCGCACAGCTAACGAGCGGCGATTGGGCCATCTCCGACCTCGGCGGCTTCGGCCCCGGCGCCGCAAATCACCCGGCCGTCGACGAAGCGCGCGGTTACGTCTACTTCATTTCAAATAAAGTGGACGTCCGCGAGACGCATCTCTACCGCGTCGCGCTCAGCGACAAATCCCTCACGCGCATCACAAAAGAAGCCGGCTCGCACACCGCCAGAATCGCCCCGGACGCCTCAGCGTTCATGGACACCTACTCCAACGCTGCCACGCCCGCGCGCCAGGACCTCTGCCACATGGACGGCACCAAAGTAGCCGTCATCAACGAAGGAAAAGTTCCCGAGCTAGCCGCATACAAACTCTCGCCGGTAGAATTCGTAGAAGTCACCGCGGACGATGGCACCAAGTTGAACGCCTCGATCATCAAACCGCTAAATTTCGATCCCAGCAAAAAATATCCAGTCCTGATCAACGTCTACGGAGGCCCGCACGTGCAGCTCGTGCGTAACACTTGGGGCGGCCTTCGGTATCTTTTGGACCAGGTCTACGCGGCAAAGGGCTATATCCTTTTCACGCTCGACAATCGCGGCTCCTGGGGACGCGGCCATGCTTTCGAAACGCCGCTCTACCATCACCTGGGCAAGATCGAGCTGCAGGATCAGCTCGCCGGCGTGAAATATTTGAAATCGCTCGGCTACGTGGAACCCGCGCGCATCGGCATCACCGGCGGCAGTTACGGCGGTTACATGACGCTCGAAGCGCTCTTCAACGCGCCCGACGTCTTTAAACTCGGCGTTTCCGACGCTCCTGTAACCGACTGGAAACTCTACGACACCATTTACACCGAGCGCTATATGGGCCGTCCCCAAGACAACGCCGAAGGCTACAAGGATTCTTCGCCCGTCAATCAAGCCGAAAATCTGAAAGGTAAACTGATGCTGGTCCACGGCACCGGCGACGACAACGTCCACTTCGCCAATTCCGTGGAATTGCTGAATGCCATGATTGACGGCGGCCACTATCCCGACCAGTTCATGGCCTTCCCCGGCCGCGGCCACGGCATCAGCGACCCCGCCGCGCGCATGCTGGAAATTCAGCGGACGGTCGAGTTTATCTTAGGAAATCTTTAGAACAGTCTGCGCAAAGCAACCAAGGATTTGCGGTACACTTCTAATTGAATATCGAACGCGCGGCACCCAACGCCTTTTCAGCCGTAAGACTGCTGGGTGAAAATTTAATGCCTATTGCATATCGACGAACGATCGGGCGACAGTTTGCCCTAAGAACTTGCCAACTACGCGAACTGCGCGCCCACGGCGTATGGATCGCTGCGGGCCTGTTGCTGGCTTGCGCGTTTTTGCCGGCCGGTATTTTCGCGCAGGATGCCGCCGATGCTCCGGCCGCTGAGCCGCAGCAGACTCCTGTAATGGAAGCCGATACCTCCGCTCACTTCCTCGAAAGCGGATATCGCCATCTCTACGAACTCAATTTCGTGGAGGCTCGCGCGGATTTCACGTCCTATCAGAAAGCCCGTCCCGATGATCCTCTCGGCAAGGCTTCCGAAGCCGCCAGCTACCTTTTCGAGCAGTTCCACCAGAGAGGCGTTCTCACCTCCGAGTTTTTCGTGAACGATGCGACGTTTCTAGGCGGTGTCTCTGGCACCGCGGAGCAGAACCACAACGCCGGATTCGTCGCGGCGAATACTCAGGCGCGCGAACAGGCCAAAAAACTTCTGAAGACCGATCCGAACAATATCCATGGACTGCTCGCCCTGACCATTGCCGACGGGATGGAATCCGACTACGACGCGATCATCATCAAGAAGCAGTTGCCGGGACTTTCCATGATGCGCCAGGCCGAAGCCGACGCCAAGACGCTGTTGGCCATCGCTCCCAAAGAAGAGGATGCCAACGTCGCGCTGGGCATGAGCAATTACGTGATCGGCAGCCTCCCCAGCTATAAGCGCGCCTTCCTCTGGTTTGGCGGCCTGCATGGCGATAAGCAGCGCGGCATGGATCAGATGGGCTCCGCCGCGGAACACGGCCATTACCTCAAGCCGTTTGCGAAGGTGATGCTCGCGCTGGCCTACGAACGCGAAAAAAAGCCCGCCCTCGCGCGCGTGTTGCTAGCCGAACTAGCCGTCGAGTTCCCCAGCAACGCCGTCTTCGCCCGCGAACTCACCGTCGTTCAAAAACAATCGAGCAATCCCTGATCCGCATTTCGAACGCCGCCGAGCGGTGAATCGTGGCACAGGCAACAATCTTGCCTGTGCTCCCCGGTTTTGTAGGGGCACGGCATGCCGTGCCCGACTGGCACATTGCCAAGGATACGAATAATCGGTGAGGGCGCTGCTTATTGCGCCCCAGCTGGCCACAATGTCGGCCGAATCGCCGTTGCCTTTCGCTGCGCACTCTGCGTCTCTGCGGTAGAAGTCGTCGCCGTCTCCGCTTCTCCTCGGCTTTTCCGCTGTGCCCTCCGCATTAAACCTTTCGCAGTCGCCTTACCATTTCACGCGCACCCGATAAGTCAAAGTAGCCGTCCCGTCCTTCTCCACAGGGACGTGAAATCCAATCGTCGTCGCATCCAATTTCTCCGGCTTGAAATTCGAGTCCACCACTTCCCAATCCCCGCCCACCGGCTCGCGCACTTCCACTGTCACCGGCCCATCTTTGTGATTCCGCAGCGTAATCGCGTACTCCATTTCGGCCTGATTGCTCGATAGCTTTTTGTAGTCCGTCTGCTTGCGCTCGCACACCACATCAAACGCATTGCCGATGTAGATCTTCAGCGTCTCGTCCTTCGGCGTGTGCTGAATGTTGTCTTCGCCCACGAACTGCACGCCGCTTTTCGAATCCGCCTGGTACACCCGCACCGTCCCCGCCGGCAACGGCATTCCCAGCCCGCCCTTCTCTTCATTCTTGAAGCGGTAATAAACTTTCACCGGCTCCGGAATCGCGTTCCCAATTCCCTGCGAATTGCGGTAGTAATATGCCTGTCCTTCCGCCATCAAATATTTCTCCACCGGCACACCCGTCCCATTCAACAAACTGATCTGCTTCGACTCATTGTTCTGAATCGAAGTCCGGCGCTCGAGCGAATACAAGTGATACTCACTGAATGATTCCTGCGCAAATTGCGCTGCTGGCGCAGCGGCGTCCATCCGCATCGCCTTGGCCACGGATTGCAGCGGTACCGCAGGGGCAACCTGATGAATCTCTCCCGCGACTAATTGTAGTTTGGCGTTGCTGTACGCCACACCGCTGTTGTTCGCCAGCGTCACCCACCCATCCAAGTCCGCAGCCCTTTCATCGCGCGTCACGGTCAAAACGTAATCCGCCTTCCAACTCATGTTCCCCGTCAAATAAGAAGCTTCCACCTTCTGCGCATTCGCCCCGCGATTGTCGAGCGTCCACACCAGCGTCGGCCGGCTGTACAGATTGCCCGGCAAATCCGGAAAGCGATACGAATCCGCGCTCATCCCCGTCACGATTTCATCGCCAATTTTCCACACCGGCCCGTTGTTGTCGGAAAGCAGCAAAGCCTTCGTTTCCACCCACCGCGTAGAGCCCGCGTCTTTCTCCGCCCGCACCAAAGTCACTTCGCGTCCCACATACTTCTGCAGCAATTTCGCCGGCTCCAGCAAATCGTACTCATAGTTCTGCTCCACCACGCTCAGCTTCGCCGGCTCGCTCAAAGACCGAAAATGCACCGTCGCGGGATTGATCGAAGCAGCCACATCCTCAAAATGCAGCGGAAACACGCCTGCCGAGAGATGAATCTGCCGCACGTCGCGCACCAGCGCCAAATTCGAGTTGTAAACCGTGACTGCCAAATCCACCTGATCTTTTTCGTTGGTCGTCAAGGCCGGGGTCTTGGCCGAGGACTCGTCCTTCTGCCCCGCCGCCGCGGATACTCGCCCCGAATACCCCGCCAATAGCGCAATCGCAAAAAACGCCGTCAGAATCGCCCCACCGAATATCTTCCGCGCGCACGAGCACATAAGCTTTCGCCTCCCTAGATTCCTTCTTCCCTCTTTGAACGTCAGTCTAGGATTTTCTTGCAGGGTAAAATAAGCGCAAAAGCGATCGGGTCGCCTTGGCTTTTGCTTGGTAGGGGCGCTGCTTGCTGCGCCCCAGCTGCCCTGGCGTCAACAATTCCTAGGCTCCGTAGGGGCGGTTCGCGAACCGCCCGCGTCAAATCTGCCCAATCCGACCCCGCGCGCAAGCGCCTACTTCACATCACTCCAACTCTTCCCGCCGTCGCTCGTCGAAAATTTCCGCCCGTCCATCGCCGTCACCGTGGCGCTCAACGCATCCGCCGCCTCCACGCGCACAAAATCCGTCTCCACCGGCGGACGTATCGTCTTCCAATGCCCACCATTCGTCGTGCGCAGGATCGTCCCGCCCGCACCCACAACCCAACATATCTTCGCCGTCGGCGCGGCCCCAGCCAGAATCATCGCCCGCGTCTCCACATGCTCGGCTTTCCACGTCGTCCCGCCATCCTCGGATTTTTCTATCAACCCGGGACTCGCAACCATCCACAAAATCTTCGGATCCGGCGTCTGAATCTGCAGGTTCATCAAGTTCGACGAAATCTGCGCTTCCTGCAATCTCGCCTGCACTGCGACTTCGTTCGTTTGGCTCGCGGTTAGATTCATCGCAGTCACCGATCGCGACGGCACCGTCGTTTCCGGCAATTTCGTTTTCGCCGCGTTCGCTTCCTTGACTGCGTCCGTTTGCACGGCCAGGTTCGTGTCGCTCTCAACCGAGCCCGCCTCCGCTTTCTTCGCCGGCGGAGCCGCCCGAGCTACCGTCGCGTCCGGCGCGGGCGGATTCTCGGCCACGGTCGCGCTCGCCTCACCGGAATTCGCCGCGCCAGCCCCCACACCTGCTCCCGACCCGCTTCCCGCGCGCATCGCTCCGCGATCCATCACCGGACTCCTTGGCGGCGCCGCCGACTGCGGTTGCGGCGGGGTCTCCACTCGCACGGAATAATTTGGCCTGGCGGCACCACCGACCGACGACAATGCATCACGCCGCGCCGACGTATTGGCATGAGACACGCCGGCCTTCGCACCGGCTGCCGAGGTCCCGCCAAACGCGCGAGTCGCACGCGGCTCGCCAAGCTCGATTGCCGCACTCGCAGAATCGCGCGGAGTCGGCGCAGCAGGCCGCACAACGACATTTTCCCTCGTCGAAGGTGGCGCCACTTTCGCTTGCAGCGCAGCCTCCGGCGACGGCAACGGCTCGGGCCGCACCATCGCGACCTCATTCGCCGGCACCGCGGCCTTCCTCATATGCCAAGTAATGCCGGTAATCACGAGCAGTGCCGCCAGCATCGCGGCCACCGGCATCAACCACCGTGGCCCCATGAGCCAATCCCACGCGCCCACGGTTTTTTTCTCCGCGCCTTTTGCATCATCCGCATTGCTCGCGCGCGCCATCCCCGCCAGTTGCTCCCGGCAAAGCGAGCAGCGCGAAAAATGCAAATCGTAGCGCGCGGTCTCCTGCGCATCGAGCGCATGATCGACGTACGCCGCCAGAATCTCCGGCTCCGGGCAATCCTCACCCGAACCAGAACCCGAGCCGACGCCAGCGTCCTGCGCCAGACTTCGCCGCAGTAACCCCGCCATCGCCTTGTCGTCTTCCCGCTCCGCCATTCCTTCTCCTGATACCCTCGCTCAAACTTAGAACGCGCGAAACCCCAATCCTTGCACTAACACTTCGCCACTTATTCTCCCTGCGAAAGCGCCCCCGTCAAATCAAACGGCCACTCCTCTCGCGCGTACTCATAACAAAGCTGCAACTGCGCCGCGCTCAACTTTTTCTCCTGCCGCAGCGCCGCGTCCACATTCTTGCGAATTTCCCGCCGTGTGCGCTCCAGTTTCCGCGACACAGTGGCCTCATGCTCGCCCACCAGCCGCCCAATCTCCGCCAGCGTCAGTCCCTCCACATAATAGTAAGCCAGCCGCAAACGATCGCGTGGCGCAAGCGCATCCAGCGCCGCCGTCAGCACCGTCTGCAAAATCGCAAGAAACCGATTGCGCTCCGGGTCCGGCGAACCCGAAGCCGAACTCACCGCCGAATTCCCTAACGAATTCTGCTGCGCGCCGAAAGCACGCTCCCCAGCCTCACCCTCCTCCAACGACTCGGTCCTGCGCGCCCGCCGGATCCCATCCACATGACGCTGCGCCAGAATCGCGTGCAGCCAAGTCGTCAATTTGCTACGCCCCAAAAAATAATCGAACAGCGACTTGCGCTGCCCCGCCACTTCCCGAAGCCCATATAGTTCCGCGTACAAGGAATCCGCCAGCTCGCGCCCACGCGCTTCCCCCGCGATCGCCCGCCCCGCCCGGTAAAGCTCCGGACGAACTCGCGCCATGAAAAAATCCCAAGCAGCCGCATTCCCGTCGCTGCAAGCGCAAGCCAACGCCAGATCCGCCGCATGCAGCGAATCCAGATAAGCCTGAATCGCGCGTGCGTCGGACAATGTGTGGGAGGGTGTACTGGAATGACTGTTGGAGGAAGCGCCGCCAGCTAGATTGGAAGTCGCGCTGCTGAAGCGATGCGCGACGCTGCGTTCCAGCGCCAGCTGAAAACGCTCCGCCGTCAAATTCCATTCCGCTGGCGCAGTCGCCTTCTGCAGGAGGCGCCGCACCATCTCAATCGAAACGAATTGTCCTGCCGGGCTGGACGGCATATTCGCCTGCGCAACCGCAACTTGGCCGAACCGCTGCAAGAGATGATACCCGAATTCGGAAACGAGTTGCCCCGCTCAATCGCGCTCTGTGCCTCGAGGGCAGAACTTGTGGCTTTCCCTCTTTTCTCTGGGTCCTATGCGCCTCTGCGGCAAACGCATATATCTTTCTCAGATTTTTCTCCGCCTTTTCTCCGCGCCCTCGGTGTTAAATCTCTTGACGTTCTGCAGCAGCACGGTGCCCGATCCCATCTCCCATACAGAAAACTGCTAAACTGTCCCGCCGATGTACTCCTGCCCCGAGTGCGAAGAACTCATCAACCAGGCCAGCGAAGTTTGCCCCTACTGCGGCGCCGACCAAAAAGCTCTAGCCGACACCGAATTAATCCTGGCCGGCAAAGTCCCCAAGCCCACAAAAACAAATTACAAACGCGTCATCATAGCCTGCGGCATCCTGCTCGCGATCCTCTGGGCCATCGCCTGGTTCGCCGTCCCCTGGAAATTATCCGGCTCGAAAACCGAAGCCGAAGCCCGCGCCCGCGAGTCCCTTGCGGTCATCCAACAAGCGATCAACACCTACCAACGAAGCGAAGGCAGCGCCCCACCGTCTCTCGAAACTCTAGGCGACACCGTCCGCAAAGCCGCCCAATCCGCGCAACTATCCCACTACACCCTGCAATACACTCCCGGTAAGCCCGACTCCAACGGCCGCATCACCGCCTACACCCTAACAGCCCGCGCCGGAAATTTCGGCTACCGTAGCTTCTACACCGACGAATCCGCCACCGTCCGCGCCACAACCGAAGACCGCGCGCCTACGGTGCAAGACCCTACGCTGAATCCCCAACCGTAGACGCGCGTAACGCACCTAGAGAGATCGCGAAGTTCGCGGCCCCTGGATCCTGTCATCCCGAGCGCAGCGAGGGATCTGCTTTTTCGCGCGCCACCCAAAGCATGCCGTCTCGCACGCACCGCAAACGTTGATGCTATACTTACCCCCGCAGGCCGCCGCACGCCGAGCCATTCGTTTTTCCCGCGGAGAGGTGCTGGAGTGGCCGAACAGGGCTGACTGCTAATCAGTAACTAGCGCAAACAAAGAGACTTACAGGTTTTCACCGATTTTGCTATTTGTTGATTGAAGTTGTTACGAATGAGGGCGTTGCACCCGATATCATAGCAGCATCTGCGAACAACAGAACAGATGTGGTAGTGACAAAATCAGGGACAATGCGGTCTGCATTAAAGTAGGGCAGACAAAAATGAAAATTCAGGCAGGCGGAAAAGAGCATGCAGTCGGAGACCCGCATTGTGCCGCTTGCGATGCTCCCAAGACAGAGCGTCCAGAGCAACATCCCCAGATGTGCGGCGCGAACGGTTGCACTGGTTTGCGTCACGCCGAGGCCTTCGGTAATGAAAGAGAAGGCTGGGCGTTTAAGTATTGCTGCGACAAATGTGGCGACCCCGCGTAATCTCCTCTACGAACGACCAACTAGGCGGTACTTGCGACGAAACAGTGGACAAAAAATCGATGAACGGGACACTAAACGATGCAGCGCAGCCAATTGCTGAAAATATTTTTGCCCAAGCCAGTGCTCACTCAGAAATGCTGGAAGATAAAATTGGAGTCAAGTTGTCTGAGGAGCAGTTCAACAGGATATTTGAGGAGTTTGTCGCCCTTTTGCAACACATTTCTGTTCGGGCGACCTTTGACGTGATTGGAAGAGAAAAGGGAGGTGAGTTCGTGAACCTCATATATGCCCACGTGAGTGCTCTAGGAACCTCCTTCTCACTTTCTGAGAGGCACCCCAACCCTCCGTTTATCAGTAGGGAGAAGGGAATATACAAATTGTTGGTCTCGACAACGACTTCTTGGACAGGCGGCATTCGGAGTATGCGAAGCATGCAAATTTGTTTGGCAATGGTAAATTGAATGAGCCAAACACCGTGACGTGGCAATTTG
>Ga0187863_10002685_pt1 | contig 13399 bp, 8 predicted proteins | sample June2016WEW_11_1_FD_132975 | JGI IMG/M metagenome (GOLD analysis project Ga0187863, IMG submission 132975) | Peatland microbial communities from SPRUCE experiment site at the Marcell Experimental Forest, Minnesota, USA - June2016WEW_11_10 | ecosystem: Environmental > Terrestrial > Soil >... | reverse complement strand
CTACAACATGTCGCTGGGCGGCGGCATCAACCTGACCCGCGAGCCGCGCAACGGGCGCACGTTTGAATATCTGGGAGAGGATCCGGTGCTGGCGGGAAAAATGGTCGGCTCCGTGATGAAGGGTTTGCAGGCGCAACACGTCATTGGCGACATTAAGCATTACGCGCTGAACGATCAGGAAAGCGGCCGCAATGCGGTCAACATCACCATCGACAAGCGCGCCGCGCGCGAAAGCGACCTGCTGGCTTTCGAAATCGGGGTGCACGAATCGAATGCAGCCGCGGTGATGTGTTCCTACAACCGCGTGGGCGGCGATTACTCGTGCGAGAACAAATACCTGTTGAACGATCTCTTGAAAAAAGATTGGAACTTCCCGGGATTTGTTTTATCCGACTGGGGAGGCACGCACAGCGACGCAAAAGCTTCGGCTGCGGGACTTGATCACGAAGAACCGGGAGAGATTTTTTACGGCGAGACAATGAAAAAGGCCGTGGAGTCGGGCAAGGTGCCGGTGGTGGAACTTGACGATCACGTGCGCCGCATTTTGCGCTCCATGTTTGCCACTGGCGTGGTCGATGATCCGCCGGTGAGGGGCGTGGTCGACGTGATGGGCGGCCTGGCGGTGGCACAGCAGATCGCGGAGCAAAGCATCGTGCTGCTCAAGAATGACCGCGCCGTCCTCCCGCTCGATGCTTCCAAAATTCGCAGCATTGCCGTGATCGGCCCGCACGCCGACGTCGGAATGATCTCAGGCGGAGGTTCGGCGCAGGTGGACCCGCCAGGAGGAAACGCGATCATGCCTCCGGGCAAGGGTCAAACGCACTGGCAGGACCATATCTGGTTCCCAACTTCGCCCCTGCGGGCGATTCGCGCCAAGGCTCCGTCGGCCACGGTTCAGTATGACTCAGGCGCCGATCCCGCATCCGCCGCCGCTCTGGCGAAATCGGCTGACGTCGCCGTGGTGTTCGCGTATGAGTGGGAGAGCGAGGGCATGGACCTCGACAACCTCACACTTCCGGAAAATCAGGACGCACTGATCGCGCAAGTCGCCGCCGCGAATCCGCGCACGGTTGTCGTGCTGGAAACTGGCACCGCAGTAACCATGCCGTGGGCTGATCAAGTCGCTGGCATTCTGGAAGCCTGGTATGCCGGAAGCCGTGGCGCTGATGCTGTGGCGAATCTCCTCTTTGGCGATGTCAACCCGAGCGCGAAATTGCCAATGACTTTTCCCAGGAGCGTAGCTGACTTGCCGCACCTTGAGGTCGTGAAGCCGCCGCGTCATTCGACGGGCGGAGACTGGAAAAGGATTGCCGGCGGCCTGCCTGCATTTCAGGTCACCTACGATGAAGGCGTGAAAGTCGGATACAAATGGTACGACGCCGAGAATAAACCGGTTTTGTTTCCCTTCGGCTACGGACTTTCTTACACGTCCTACTCCTACTCAAACCTGGCGATCGCGCAAGGCAAAGACGGCGTGCAGGTGACTTTCGACGTGACCAACACCGGCGCGCGGCCAGGGGCGGAAATCGCGGAGGTCTATGCTGGATTGCCAGCCGCAGCCGGCGAGCCGCCGAAGCGTCTGGTGGGTTGGAGCAAGATCACGCTCAATGCAGGTGAGAGCAAAGCAGCGTCGGTAACCATCGACCCGAAGTATCTTTCAATTTTCAACGTTGACACAAACGCATGGCAGTTGCTCCCGGGCGACTACACAATTCTGGTCGGTGGTTCTTCACAGAGTTTGCCGTTGAAGGACTCGATCAGCTTGAAATAGGACGCTGAGGCACCAGCTGAAAACATAAGACGAGCCGAAGCGGGTTTTCACCGCGGATCGGCAGCGCGCTTGCCGCCGTCTCCGTTTTTTTCCCCGGCAGAAACATCGTGCATGCAGAGCCGCGTCAGATCCCATCCGCCGCACTGATCGATCTGCGTCATGGGGAGATCCTGCGGACGCACCACATACGTGCCGTCTTCCATGGCTTGAGCAGAATCGGCCGAGTCGGTGACCACAGGGCTGTCCGGTAGCACGCGAATTCGAAACTGCCCCGAGGCGGGTTCGTAGTTGGAATAAGTGAAACATCGCCCAATGCAGGCGCGATCTACGATGTGGTTGATGAAGAGAATCCTCGAATCCCGCGGCGCGGCGATGGTTTCGGTCACGCGGCGGCCGTAAGGCAAGGTCTTCGTCATCTCTTCCACTTGATCTTCCATTTTGTTCAAGGTGCCAGTGTCGTCATACAGGAAGGCAAAAAAAATAACCGCGCAAACCGCGAGACCGGCGAGATGCCAGCTGCGAGGTCGGACCGATCCGAGAATGCACAGTGCGAGAACTGCCGTCACCGATGTCAGTCGCGCAACTACAAATGCGACCGGCGCCGCGTACTGCGGCAGATAGATCAATTCCGGGATCATCGCCGCCACGAACAGCAGAATCATCCACAGCTCAAGAGCGATCCGGAATGACCACGCCGATTCGCCCCGCTTCCGTTGTTGTACCCGGCCATGGATAAAGCAGCCGCTGCCGAAGATGAGCGCCAACCAAGCCGGGATAAAATAGCGAATCCCGTACAGTATCACTTGATCGGCCCCATTCATCAGGTAGAACGAAGCAGTGTCCCAGTAGGCGACACGCAAATAGCGGACGAGATACCAATGCAACGCAAAGACCGCCAGAAATGCTGATGCGAACACCGCCCAACGGTGCCATCCACTGTTCTTTTCCGCTAACCGAATGTAAGCCACGATTCCCACGAGGCTGAAGAAGCCCATGGGATGGGCCATCAGCGCGAGGCCGCTCAAAAGAAGCCCAGCGACCCAATCCACCGCCTGCCCTCTCCAGAAGATCGCCGCTGCAAAGAAGGCAAAGCCCAGCGAGAGGTAGTAATTCATGAATCCCATCTGGAACGTCCAGCCATAGGCGATCATGGCGATGGCCGGAACCAGAAACCACGGTGGGCGACGCGTAGCCGCCGCAATGAATGCAAACGCACCCCAGAAAAAGATCAGCACGCAGGCCGGCACGACGATCTTTTCTGCTGCAACGAATCCGACAGCGTTACCTAGCTTGGCCAGGGCCAAATCCACCAGAACATTGTTCCACTGCCGCACGAGGTAAAGCCCGGGCGCATTTCCCCGCGCGATCAATTGCGCCAGCCATGCGTTGTAAGTGTGGCTGGCAAGGTCGCCAGCTTCAATTCGTTTGTGCCAGAAGCAAGGCAGGAGTAGAACGGCGGAGATTGCCAAGACCGGCAGCCATCGATCGACCACGAACTTCAGGGCGCCGAATGAAAGCGATTGTGCGCGGCAGTCGGATGTTAGACCGGAAGTTGGTGAAGAGACGGTGACGTTCATCAAGCGTGACCCAGAGCGAGCGTGACCTATAACGCAAATCCGCGCGCAGCCTCAGTCTTCGCCCGCGGGAAAAACGGTGTGCCGCGCCGCAGGCATGGGTGCGTCGCCTCTCTGGTCGCGCCACAGCACGCGATTGAGCTGAGCCGCTCCGGCCGCGTCCGGCCGCGAAAAATCCATCTTGGAAGAAATCTTCGCCCCCGCCGCCGTGCGCTTGTTGACTTCGTAAATCAAGCCATTTTTCAGATTTCTGTCGTCTACCGCATAAGCGGGCTGATCACCTGCTCCGGAAAACAACGATCCCATCAGCGGCGCATAGGCATCGTTCTGATTCATGGGAGGCAAGCCCAGCAGCGTCTCCAGCGTGTGAATCATGTTCACTGTGGTGTAGAAACGATGCTCGAGATAAGGCTGCGCGGCCGATCCCGGCGAATATTTGCTGACGACGAAAGCAATAGACCGATGCGCATCCACATGGTCGCCACCATCCTGGGCATCATCTTCCAACACAAAGATCGCAGTGTCCTCCCAGTAAGGGCTGTGCGAAACCGCTTCAACCACGCGGCCGAGAGCGAGATCATTGTCCGCCACCGAGGCCGCCGGACGCGGAAAGTCAGGCCGCGTACCTCCTGTGTGATCGTCGGGCAGATATAAAAGAACGAACGCCGGCAGCTGAAATTCCGGTGCTTCGTTTTCTTTCCGCGCCCGCACGAACGCCGAGAACTCGTTCAGAAACTCGTCCGCCCGCAACTGGTCGGGATATTCCGTATTGAAATCCGGAAACAACGGATCAAAATGGTCGCGCAGCGCCGCCTTGGTCGGCTTGACTCCACTAAACAACGGCACAGCCCACGGCCACGGACTCGGCCCCGCATGCGGATCTCCCACGTTCGGAGCCAGCACTTCGCCCTTGTGAACTGCCGTCCGTGGGCAACGCATTCCTTGCCCGGAGGGAGTTCCCTGCTTCGGCGTCGCCACTTTTTTCTTCTCATTGCACCACTCGGCATTCACAAACTCGCCGTAGTCGCGGAAACTGACGTGGTTGCGCGCAAGATTGTCCCACAGAAATCCGGTGCCGGGATCGTCAACATCCGGTTGATTATGTTCCAGCGGATATTCGTCGGCCACTTGCCCCTGAAAATCGTAAGTCCGCTCCTTGCCGCGATAAGCAATCTGCCACGTTTTCTCGTTGTAATCGCTCGTGATCGCCGCCGTCGACCACAAGTGACCGTCGCCGGAAACTTCGCCGCTGTCATAAAAATTATCCAGCACGCCGAACTGCAGCGCCAGCTTGTGCTCGTTGGGAGTGATCTCCTCTCCATACATGGTGAGCGACGGATCACCATCACCCACTTTCAGATCGCCCAGAATCTGATCGTAGGTGCGATTCTCCTTGATGACGTAGATCACATGCTTGATCGGGTCCGAGCCCTGCGCAAACGAAATGGTTCCAGGATCGGAATCCAGCAGGTTGTCGTGCTCAACGATGCTCGTCAACTCTGGAAGCTCAGCGAGTGTCGATGGAATGTTCAGGCGCGCAATCGACCCCTTCAGCAGCGTAGGAATGTAAGGGTGGTCACGGTGCCGCTTCTCGTAAGAAGTTTTCCCCATGACTTTGTTCGGCCCAGCGCCTTCGCCTTTGGCAGTCGCGATCAGCAGGTCATCGCCGTGAACGGCCAGCGCGCTTGGGTACCAGTCGGTGGGGATGAAGCCGAGAGGCTCTAACGCGCGGTCACTGGGCATCTCGGCGGCAGCATGCTCTGCATCGAAGACGGCCACCGCATTCATCGACGCGTCCCCGACAAAAAGGCGCGTCCCATCTGACGAGAGCGCCAAAGGCCCCGGCTGGCTGCCTTTGAACCGTTGGCCCGGAGGCGACGTACCGAGCCAATGCGTCCACGGCCATTTTCCCTCGGCATCGACGACGGCAACCGCGTCAACATTCGAGAGCGCGACGAAGAGCGCTTTCTCGTTCGGACTCAGGAGCAGAGATGTAGGGTGGGAACCCGGAGCCAGCGGATCGACCGGTTCTTTCGTCACCGGCAGCGTGATAAAGCGCGCAACTTTCCCACTCGCCAAATCTAACTCGGCCACCTGCGATGCGTTCCACAAACTGCACCACGCTCGCCGTCCATCCCGCGTGGCGACGCACGTATAGGGAAACGACGACGGCACCAGATCGTTTGTGCTCAGATCGAAGTGCTGCAGGATCTTTTCCGTCGCCGGATCGAGTCGTACAACATTGTCGGAAAGATTATTCGCGACCAAAAGTGTGTCGTGTCCCCCTGCCGAAACCATCGCCAGCCCCGCCGGATACGGAATCGCTGTACCCGCAGCTGTTTTCTGCAGGCCGATGGAAACTTTCTTCCCTGCCACGAGTGTCTGCGGCGCAAGTGGGATGAAACGCTCGGGCGCAACTTTGCCGGCAGCAAAGCTGTAGACCGCAATTCCGTTCCCCGTGTTACCCGCCTTCTCACCCCTCGGATCAGTCACCGATCCCACCGAGGCGTACAAGTGCTTGCCGTCCGAACTGAAAACCAGCCCCAGAAAATAGCTTTGATACGACTCGTCGCTCAGCCGCGCGTCCGGATAATCGACGAGATGATTATTCGTGAGATCGAGGACCGCAATCGACTGGTGGGCCAGGCTCTCCTGCGTCCCGTAGCCATCATTGAGCAGCGCGGCATAACGGCCATCGGGACTAAGCGCGATCGTGGCGGGAAAACTGTTCGTGCTGCCGATTTTCCCCGGGGATGGAACCGTCAGCAGCTTGCTGGTGGGCAGATTCACGGCCGGGCGGTCTGCAGGCGGCGCTCCTGACTGCGCGGAGGCGAGACTAAACACTCCGAAAAAAGATAACGCAATGCAAAGAAACTCACGGCGGACGGAGCAGGTCACGATACCTCCGGGCAGGGACCACTTCAGAATGAAATCGAGATGAGCCTAATGCAAGTCGGACTGGGCGGTCAAAGTGGAAGTTGTGATGGCTCGTAAAATTCGCGGATAGTAAAAAAACAACTAGTCGAGCTTCGCTCGACGGACAGCCGAGGGCGGCTGTCCCCACATGGGCATATCGCCGACCTAGAGCCCCGACACACGCGGAGTCCGGCGCGTGGGGTCGGACGACTCCGAAGGCTCCACGCCTACGTTGTGACGCACATCGGCGCCCTGCACCCAGAAGATCACGTCCTCGGCAATGTTGGTGGCGTGGTCGGCGACCCGTTCCAGGTTGCGGGCCACCAGCAGAGCGTCCAGGGCCTGGCGCACCACTTCCGGACGCTCGTTCATGGTTTTCACCAGCTGGATGAAGGCGTCGTCGCGCATGCGGTCAATCACGCTGTCCATTTCCAGCACAGCCTGCGCCAGTTCGACCTTGGCTTCGATAAACGATTCCAGCGAACGCCGCACCATCGCGCTCACTGCCGAACCCATGCGCGCGATGTCCACCGGCAATTCCACTGCCGGCAACTCCGTCATATCCATCACGCGCTCGGCAATGTTGACGGCCTGGTCGCCCACGCGCTCCAGGTCAGAATTAATTTTCGTCACTGCAAGGATGAAGCGCAGGTCTACGGCCATGGGCTGCTGCATGGCTAGCAAGTCGAAAGCGGCCTCGTCGATTTCACGCTCCACGGTGTTGATCAGGCCCTCGCCCTCCAGCACCATCTGGCAGCGGGTGAGGTCGCGCTCCACATATGCCTGGCGGGCGCGGTCCACCGCCTGCTCCGCGAGTCCGCCCATGCGGAGCAGCTTCTCCCGCAGCTCGTCGAGACCGTGTTGAAAACGCGTACGCATTGATCCGAACCTTTCTTACCTGAACTAGCCTTGTCTGAATCGGCCCTATCCGACTCGACGTCATCCGAATCGAGCTTATCCGAATCGCCCGGTGATGTAATCTTCCGTCTTCTTGTCTGACGGTTTGGTGAAAATCTTTTCCGTTTTGTCGAATTCGATCAACTTGCCCAGCAGGAAGAATCCCGTAAACTCGGCCACCCGCGCCGCCTGCTGCATGTTGTGGGTCACTATCACGATGGTATACCGCTCTTTGAGTTGAAAGATCAACTCTTCAATTTTTCCGGTGGAGATGGGATCGAGCGCCGAGCAGGGCTCATCCATGAGCAGCACTTCGGGCTCGACCGCCAGCGCCCGCGCAATGCACAGCCGCTGCTGCTGGCCTCCCGAAAGGCTGGCTCCCGACTTCTTGTGAATCTGATCTTTCACCTCGCCCCACAACGCGGCCGCATCCAGTGAGCGTTCCACAATTTCATCCAGCTTGCGCCGGTCGTGAAACCCGTTGAGCTTTAGTCCTGAAGCCACGTTGTCATAGATCGACATGGTCGGAAATGGATTGGCTTTCTGGAACACCATGCCCACCCGGCGGCGCAACTGCGTCGCCGATGTACCGTTATAAGCATCGATCTCGCCAATTCGCACGCGCCCGGTCACGCGGGCATCGGGAATGGTTTCGTGCATACGGTTCAGGCAGCGGATGAATGTCGACTTGCCGCATCCGGAAGGACCGATCAACGCGGTGGCGTGGTTGGCCGCCACCACCAGGTTGATGTCGTACAGCGCTTGTCCCTTGCCGTACCAGGCATTCAGGGTCTCGACCTGGATTCCAACACCCATAAATTATGCCGCCCCGAAACTGCCACGGCGCACCGCGTAGCGTACCGCCGCAATTGCGCTCACGATCAGAAGAATCAGCACCAGCGCTCCCGCCCACGCCTGACGATGCCAGTCGTCATAAGGCGACTTCGCATAGTTGAATACTTGCAGTGGTAAAGCCGCCGTGGGCTGGTCCAGGCGCAGATTCCAGAATTCGTTGCCCAGCGTGGTAAACAACAGCGGAGCAGTCTCACCCGCGACCCGCGCAAAAGCCAGCATCACCCCGGTAATCACTCCCGAAGTCGCGCTGCGCAAGGTGATCGACAGAGTAGTCCGCCAGCGGGGAATACCCAGGCCATAAGCCGCTTCCCGCAGCGCCTGCGGCACCAGCAGCAGCATTTCTTCGGTGGTACGGCTGATGGTGGGCACCATCATGATCGCCAGTGCCACTCCGCCCGCGAGCGCGGAGAAGTGCCAACGCAAAACCACTATGGCGTACGCCACGATTCCGATTACGATCGAGGGCACTCCATTCAACACGTCCGCCGTAAAGCGAACCGCATCGCCCAGCCGGTTGCGTCCGTATTCCGCGAGATAGATACCTGCGCCGATTCCTAACGGAACACCCAGCAGACTGGCAATCCCGAGGATCATCCCCGAGCCCACAATCCCATTAGCCACGCCGCCGCCGACTTCGCCCGGCGGTTTCGGAGTCTGTGTCAGAAAAGCCCAATTAACGGATGCCAGGCCGCGATACAGCAGGTAGCCAAAAATTGCGACCAGCGGCACCAGGACCAGGATCACGGTAAGAATCGCGATCCCCGTCATAGCATGGTCGGTCACCCGGCGCCGCAGGCTGATCGGCGGCACCTTGTGTTGCACGGCGGCAATGCTGTCGGCGTTAGACATATTTACTAGACATGCGTGCTAGCGGGTTGGCCGCGTGTCACCGTCCAGACCAGCAGACGCGCCAGCGTGTTCACCACAATCGTAACCAGAAACAGAGCCAGTCCGATTTCCACCAGCGCTGACAGGTGTATGTTGCTTGTGGCCTCGGCAAATTCGTTGGCCAGCACGCTGGCCATGGTATATCCCGGCGCGAAAAGCGACCGCGAAATGTCCGGGCTGTTTCCAATCACCATGGTGACGGCCATGGTTTCTCCGAGAGCGCGTCCCAGCCCCAGAATGATGCCGCCCACGATTCCCGCCCGCGCGTTGCGCAGCACCCCGATGCGGATCATCTCCCAACGCGTGGCGCCCAACGCCAGCACCGCTTCGCGCTGATGCTGCGGTACCACCATCAACACTTCGCGGGCAATCGACGAAATAATCGGGATGATCATAACTGCAAGAATAATCCCAGCCGCCAGCATTCCCGCACCCAGGGACGGCCCGGTGAACAATCCCGTCCAACCCAGGACTCTTGGCAGACCAAGGGTTTTTGCCAGAAATGGCTCGACGTGGTCGCTCAAGAGAGGAAGCAGCACGAAGATCGCCCACAACCCGTAAATTACGCTGGGGATTGCCGCCAGCAGCTCCACAAAGAACGACAGCGGTCCGCGCAAGGCACGCGGGCACATTTCGGTGGTAAAAACCGCGACTCCAACCGCCAGCGGAACCGCGATGATCAGCGCCAGCAGCGACGAAACCAACGTTCCATAGATGAACGGAAACGCGCCAAACTGCTCGTTTACCGGGTCCCAGCTGCTGGTCGCGAAGAACTTGAATCCAAACGAGTGCCAGGAAAGGCTGGACCGCAATACCAGCTCGTAAATGATGAGTGCCAACAGGCCCAGAACCGCCATTCCGCAGGCCACCATGGCATACTTAAAGAGGCGGTCAGGCATTTCCCCATCGGAAACCTGCAACAGGGGTTCCGGCAGGGGAGCAGGAGTGTTGTTAAGCTTTGTCTCTGCAACAGGTTGCAGTCCGGGCATATCAGGCCGATGGAATGCGGGATTGGCCATTCGCACCCTCACCGTAGCAGATAGTTGTTACAAAGGTGTTAAAATCACGGTGCTTTCTCGGGATTCTATTGCCGCAAGGTGCGAGGAGTCGCGAAGGGGCCAGTCAAGGCGTGGCACTTTCTGAGGATTGCGTTTTTTCCACAAAGTTGTATAGTTCCTGTCCCAACACCGGACTGAGTCAATTTTCGAATGGCGAAAGACCCTATCCAGTCTGTTTTTCAGAAGCTTGAGCGGGACCTGGCGAGAGTTTCCTCCAAGCAGAACGCGGGCCGCGTGCACCGCTTCCGCAGCGCTGCCCGCCGGCTCGAAACTTTGCTTGAAGAGCTACTTCCAAAACAAAAGCATGCCCAGCGCAAGTTATTGAAGGCGCTGGGACGAATTCGCAAACGCGCCGGCAAATTGCGCGACCTTGACGTTCAGTTATTGGCGCTGCGCAGCCTGAAGATTCCACAGGAACCCCGGCGCAAAAGCCAGCTGATGAACAGCCTGATCGAGCTTCGCGCAGAGAACGAGAAAAAACTGCGTAAAGCATTGAATAAAGAGGAAGTTCACGAGATTCAAAAGCGCCTGAAACGCGCCGCCAGGGATGTGAAATCAGCAACGGTTAGCGACCCGCTTGCGGTTGCCAGAAAGATGCTTGGCCAACCTCCGCACCCCGATGCCCGAGGCACGCTGACCGAAGATTTGCTCCACCATTACCGCATTATCGGCAAGCGGGCGCGTTACATCGCCGAGTTGGCTCCGGCGTCGGCTGAGGCCACGGAATTCGTTGCCCAGCTCAAGCGCATGCAGGATGCTGCGGGCGCCTGGCACGATTGGTTTACTTTGACGCACACAGCCGCCAAGCGCCTCGGGGACGTGCACGAGTCTTCGCTGGTAGCCGCGCTCCACAATCTAACCGGAGCGAAGTTCCGCAACGCAGTGACGGCGCTCTCCGCGCTGCGAACCCAGCAGGCTCCGCACAAGCCCGCGCCCAAGCCCGGGGATGTAACTCGTCACGGAACGCAGCGCCAGGCACGCAAGAGCACTCAGCCCACAGCGGCCAATGCGGCGTAGCCCAGTCCGGTAAGGTCCTGCGACTTCTCTTAGAATCGAGCTGCCCGCGCCAGTATTGGGTGTAGTTCCCCAGATACCGCTTGTCATCCTGAGAGAAGCGAAGGACCTATGTAATTTGCCGGCAGGGCCTCAGGATGACAAGAAGGTTGGTGCGAAGCCGCCAGTGACCGTGCCAGGCGGGGCAATTGCTCGTCAGGAAACTGGATCACTTACCGCGCGAGCTGGAACTCTATCCTTTCCGCCGCCGCTGCTTATACAATCGGGGACTTGCCGATCACGGCAAGCTTCCTATGATTCGACTCCGAGCTCTCGTGTTTTCAATCCTGATTCTGCACGCTCCGCTCCTCCTGCTTTCTGCTCAGACTTCGCCCGCGAACGCCGGCGACGTCGTGGTCACGGCGCGGGCACGGGCAATTCACGACTCCGCCCTGGTGGTGGACACGCATGCGGACACGCCGCAGCGCTTTCTCGACGAAAACTTTGATCTTGGCTCGACTGATCCGGGCGACATCGGGCACATCAGCCTCGACAAAGCCCGGCGGGGCAATCTGTGCGCGGAATTCTTTTCCATCTGGGTCGATCCCGAAACCAACCAGGGCCATTTTGCGCGGCACACTTTCGATCTGATCGATTCCGTCTACGAGCAGGCGGCGCGGTATCCCGACCGCATGATGATGGCGTTCTCCGTGGCTGACATCGAGCGCGCGCATAAGGAACACAAGCTGGCCGCGCTGATGGGCATCGAAGGTGGACACTCGATCGAGAACGACATGCACCTGCTGCACGATTACTACCGCCTGGGCGTGCGCTACATGACGCTGAGCTGGTCGAACACGAATGAGTGGGCAGACTCTTCGGGCGACATCAATGATTCCAAGGTGCAACACCACAACGGACTGACAGACTTCGGCAAACAGGTTGTGCTGGAGATGAACCGCCTTGGCATGATGGTCGACATTTCTCACGTTGCCGATAAGACTTTCTGGGACGCGATTGCCACCACGAAAGCCCCGGTGATTGCCTCGCATTCTTCCGCGCGGGCGCTTACCAGCGCAGGGCGCAACATGACCGACGAGATGCTGCAAGCCGTGGCCAAGAACGGCGGAGTGGTGCAGGTCAACTTTTTCAATGGCTTCATTGACCAGAACTTTCTCGACGCCGAGAAAGCGCAGTCCAACGACAAGACCGCCGCTGTGGATGCCTACATGGCGCAGCGCAAAGCTGAGGGCAAGGAAGTGAACTACATCGAAGTCGATCGCATCGAGCGCCAGTGGATGGCGAAGATTCCGAGGCCGCCGCTGAAGTCGCTGATCGATCACATCGACCACATCGCGAAAGTTGCGGGAATGGACCACGTGGGTCTGGGGTCGGATTTCGACGGCGTGAGCGGGGCAACGCCTCAGGGGATTGATTCTGCTGCCGACCTGCCGAAGATTACGCAGGCTCTGCTCGATCGCGGCTACAGCGCCGGGGACATCAAGAAGATTCTCGGCGGGAATATTCTGCGCGTGTTTCGTGAAGTGGAACGGGTGAGCCACGAGATGCAGGCGGCACAAGCGAAAACCATGCCTTAGCCTCAAGGCAAAGGTGGCCTTCGCTGTCGTAGAATGCAACGTTGGTTTCGGGGTAGTTATCTGGGTTTGCGGACGTGGTGAAGAAACCCAGTCGAGCTTCGCTCGACCGGACAGCCGGGGCGGCTGTCCCCACATGAGCATCTGAGATTCACAGATTTCAAGGAGCATTCATGTTTAAGACTTCGGCAATCTTAGCTTTTGTTTTTATGTTCACCCTAGGGGGATGGGCGCAGTCGGGATCGAGCGCGCAGACCGCGGCGGCTGCCAAGCCCAGCACCGCGGCCCAGGCTGGCGCTGCGACCAAGCCGGTGGTTCATCACGCAGCGGCTGTGACCACCGCTGTGATCGAAACCTCCGTGGGCAACTTGAATTGCACGCTTTTTCCCGACAAGGCTCCGCTGGGCGTTGCGAATTTCATCGGGCTGGCCAACGGCACGAAGGACTGGAAGAATCCGGTCAGCGGCGCGACCAAGCATGGCGTCCCGCTCTACGACGGCACAATTTTCCACCGCGTGATCCCGGGGTTCATGATTCAGGGTGGCGATCCGGCGGGCAACGGAAGCGGCAGTCCGGGCTACGAATTCAGGAACGAAGTTTCTTCCGACCTGCTGTTCGACAAGCCCGGCCGCCTGGCCTATGCGAACTCTGGTCCCAATACCAACGGCTCGCAGTTTTTTATCACCGAAGTGGCGACACCACACCTCAACGGCGGCTACACGATTTTTGGCCAGTGCGACGATGCCGCGGTTGAGCTGGTGAAGCAGATCGCGCACATGGCCCGCGACCCCAGCAATGACAAGCCCTTTCGCACCGTGAAGATCATCCACATCAAAATTGTGCGCGGCAGTT
>Ga0187863_10002684_pt1 | contig 13399 bp, 12 predicted proteins | sample June2016WEW_11_1_FD_132975 | JGI IMG/M metagenome (GOLD analysis project Ga0187863, IMG submission 132975) | Peatland microbial communities from SPRUCE experiment site at the Marcell Experimental Forest, Minnesota, USA - June2016WEW_11_10 | ecosystem: Environmental > Terrestrial > Soil >... | reverse complement strand
GGTCCAGTATCTCGCGGCGCAGGGTGCCGGCGAGGCGTTCGCAGATCGCGTTCATCCGCGGCGTCTGGACGGCACTGCGCAGAATCCTGGCGCCGGTGGTCTCGAATACAGCGTCGAACGAACGTGTGAAGTTCGATCCGCGGTCGCGGATCAGGAACTTAATGTCCTCGAACCGCTCGTCGAGGCTGAGGGCCAGGTTGCGGGCCTGCTGCGCGGTCCACTCGCCGGTGGGATGTGCGGTGACGCCGCCCAGATGCCTCCGGCGGCTGCCGTGCTCGATGAACACCAGGACGTACAGTCGCTTGAGCAGCACGGTGTCCACGTGCAGGAGTGCGCCGCGAGGCACTTGTTGATCTTGTGGAGGTGAGAGACCTTCGCCGCCGTCTTGTCGCAGCAAGGCGGTCGAAGCTGAGGGCAGCCTGAGCCGGGGGGGGGTGCCGGAGAGGGTGGCAAGCGGCCCTGACAAAGCCGGGACGTGTCAGCACCGTCAGATGGGGCGGTCCGGCGAGCGAGATGAAGAGGAGTACGCGAGGAACTGTGCGTGCCGAGGTGTGTCCTGAAGCCGGCTGCTCGCCGGGCTGGCCGGCCTCGAGCTGACGGTCAAGCGGGTGGAGCGGTCCGCCGAAGCCGACGGTGCTGCCGCCGCCCGGATGATCAGCGCGGCGGCGGATGCGATCCGCTCCCAGCGCACGGCCGTGTTCCCGCCGCCAGAGGACGGCCCGGACATGCTCTACATTGCCGTCGACGGGACTGGCGTCCCGGTCGTCGCCCGCGATGCCGAGGGCCGGCGCGGCAAGGCAGACGACGGCAAGGCCCGCACCCGCGAGATCAAGCTGGCCTGCCTGTTCACCCAGACCGCGCTCGACGACGACGGCAAGCCGGTCCGCGACCCGGCCTCCACCACCTGCCTGGCCACCTTCGAGCCAGCGGAGCGGTTCGGCGTCCTGCTGGACGCCGAGGCCCGCCGCCGCGGGATCGAGCACATCCGCCAGCCCGTCGTCCTCGGCGACGGCGCAGCGTGGATCTGGAATATCGCCGACCAGTACTTCCCAGCCGCGACTCAGATAGTCGACTTGTATCACGCCCGCGAGCACCTGCACGACCTGGCCAGGCTGATGGAGTTCATGCTCGGTGACAGCAAGGACGCCTGGCTTGCCGCGCGGCTCGAGGACCTGGACTACGGCTACATCGACGGCATCACCGCCGCCGCCCGCGCCTACCCGCTGGTCGGGGTGAAAAAAGACCAGCTGGACACGGCGCTGGGCTACTTCGAGAACAACGCCCCGCGCATGCGCTACCACTGGTTCCGCCAGTGCGGCCTGTTCGTCGGCTCCGGAGTCGTGGAGGCCAGCTGCAAGTCGGTCATCGGACAGCGCCTCAAACTCTCCGGCATGCACTGGAGCCTGCGCGGCGCCGACGCCATCACCACCTTGCGCTGCCAGCAGGCAAGCCGCCCCGAAGACCGCATCTGGCCAGCACCGCGCAACCAGACGCTCGCCGCATGACCAGCCCAGCACCTAAACGATCTTCGCGTCACCTACAAAAGTGACGCGCACCCACCGATCTGTGCCGCAGAACAGGCGGTCAGATGGCCCGATTACACTAACCACCGGTCGCAGGTAGCGCGCCTCAGCGGGAGGGCGGCCAGGTAATGGCGCCAGACTGGCTGACGGCACTCGCGTGGCTCTCCCTGTCGGTCTGCTTCTGCTGCGCGGGCATCATCGCCTACGACATCGTTGTCAATCACCGGCGCCAGCCGATGGGCGTGATGAACTTCGTCTTCCCGATCACCGCACTGTATTTGGGCCCGTTCGCGCTCGCCTTCTACTGGCGGTGGGCACGGGCCGGCGGCCGGACGACGATGCCGCCACCGTCCATGACGGAAGCGCCGGTGTCCCCGGAGGCGATGCCGCGGGCCGCTGCGGAGTCGGCAGGCCAGCCCGCCCGTCACGCCATGGCGGACGCCCGGCGGGACGGTGGTCACGACCCACACCCTGCGAGCGCACGGTCCCAGCCACGGTGGGTAACGACTGCCATCGAGGTGAGCCACTGCGGTGCCGGATGTTCTCTCGGCGACGTCATCTCCGAGTTCGTCGTTTTCTGGGCAGCCCTCACGGTCGCTGGCCTGACCATCGGCGCCGAGTACCTCGGCGACTACGCGCTCGCCCTCGTCCTCGGGATCCTCTTCCAGTACGGCGCGATCGCGCCCATGCGCGGCCTCGGCGTCAAGGACGGGCTGATCGCGGCGGCCAAGGCCGACTTCATATCGCTGACCGCCTTTGAGGTAGGGCTCTTCGGCTGGATGGCGATCATGACATTCGCGCTGTTCCCTGCGCCGCACACGCTCATGCCCAACGCGGCCGCGTTCTGGCTTCTCATGCAGGTTGGCATGATCATCGGATTCTGTACTTCCTGGCCCGCCAACGTCTGGCTCATCAGGCGCGGCATCAAGGTGCCGATGTGACTGCTGACGAACACGGCGGCTGGCGCGAGCCACGCCGGGCCGACGAGCCGGTCGGCGGGCACGGGCGAGTTACCAGCCGCGCGCACGCCAGCCGGGCAGGTGCGGACGTTCCGTTCCGAGCGTGGTGTCCCGGCCGTGACCGGGGTACACCCACGTGCCGTCGGACAGCTCGGCGAAGACCCGGGTCTCCAGATCGGTCATCAGGCTGTCGAACCGCTCCGCGTCGTTCTGCGTATTGCCCGGCCCGCCGGGGAACAGTGAGTCGCCGGTGAACAGGTGCGGCTGGTCGGCCAGTTCGCCGTCGGCGTCGTAGCAGAGCGCGATGCTGCCTGGCGTGTGGCCGCGCAGGTGGATGACGGAGAGCCGCGCGTTGCCGACCGAGATCGTGTCCCCGTGGCGTACCGGCCTGGTGACCGGGATCGGCAGCTCGGGTGCGTCCTCGGGATGCGCGAGGTCGAAGCCCCGGTGGCCTGCTGCACCTGTCGCAGCGCGGCGTGGTGATCCCAGTGCCGGTGCGTGGTGATGATCGCAGCCAGCGGCCTGTCGCCGATCAGGCCCAGCAGCGTGTCCGGGTCATTGGCGGCGTCGATCAGCGCGAGCTCTCCGGCGTGGATGCAGCGCAGCAGGTAGGCGTTGTTGTCCATCGGGCCCACAGACACTTTCGTGATCGTGAGACGGGGCAGCTCCCTGGTGTCTGCCGGGCCGCCGACGCTGACGTTTCCTGTGTAGCTCATCCCTGATACCTACCACGGCGGGACGGCCGGCAGCGGGCCGGCCGGCGAGGCGATCAGGTCGCCGCCGGCGCTGCGGCCCACCAGCCAGGCGAGCAGCGCGTGCGACGACCCCGTGATCGTGACCGCAGGTGCCTGCCCGGGCGGCCCGATTCGGTGTTCGGCGCCGGTGTCGGTCGCGCGCAGCAGCGCCGCGGGGGAGTCGGGCCCGGCGAAGTTGCCGGTTGCCCGCTGCAGGCACTCCCGCGCGAAGTCCGGCGGCCAGTCCACCGGCCGGTAGCCGGCGTCCAGGTCGACGTGGTGGATCTCCAGTTCCGACAGCCGCCGCCAGAGCGTGTACCAGGCGGGATGCGCCCCACCTCGGATGCCGTGCACCTCGGCGGCCCAGTCCGCGTCGCGGAGCTGGGCAGCCTCGGCGCCGAAGGCCGTCGCAGAGTCGGCGAAGTCCACTACAAGCTCGCGCGCCGGCCGGCCAGCACCGGCCGCGATCTCCTCGTCGCGCACCTGCACGCTCGGGTACTGGGGCGTGATGGTGCCGGTCCGCGCCCAGATCAGCAGGTTCGACAGCCCGTCGGCGTTGCGCGCAAGGTGAGTCAGTACGTGCCCGCGGCTCCAGCCCGGCAGTGCGGACGGGCCGCGGGCCTGCTCGTCGGTAATCCGGGCGACGGTTGCCAGCACCCGCGCGGTTGCTACGTCTACTCGCTGACCGAGTTCAGCAGCCCTCGCGGCGGCTTCCGGCTCCGGTGAGTTCATGACCCAGATGCTAGTAACCGCGGCTCGGCTGAGCCGGGAATATCCAGGCAGCTCCGATTCGTTGAGCCGCTTCGGACGGGCCGGTTGCCAGGGCCGGTTGCGAGGGCAGGCTGACGCCGCTGGCCGGGTGTGAGCCAGTTTTGTAGGTAGCAAGATCAGCTTGCGTATCTGTCCAGGCTGGTGAGTGGCGTCTGGTTGTGGGGTCGCTGCCAGATCTGTTCCCAGCGGTTGCTGGCTTGCTGGCAGCGCAGGGTCGCGAGGCCGGTGGCGCCGGGGATGTTCCAGCGCATGCCGGAGAGTTTGAGCCGCTGGCCGATGATTGCCTTGCAGCCGGCCTCGACGGTGCCGGATCCGACGAACATGCCCAGGGCGCGGAAGTGTTTGTGGCGCATCCGGTGGGCGTTGGTTTCGAAGTAGTGCAGGGCTTTGTCGCGCTCGCGGGCCAGGGAGGCGGTGAAGCGCAGGTCGCGGTCGGCGTTGAGCAGGGCGGGTATGTCGCCGGCGTCGAGCTCGGCCAGTCGGGCGGCGAGCCAGTCGGGCTGGCTGCCGCGCAGCAGCCGAGTGGCTAGCGTGGCGAGCCCGTGCACGTGCTCGCGGGCATGGTAGAGATCGACGATCTGGGTCGCGGCGGGGAACAGCTGGTCGGCGATGTTCCAGATCCAGACTGCTCCGTCGCCCACGATGACCGGCTGGCAGATGTGCTGGCAGCCGCGGCGGCGGGCCTCGGCGTCCACGAGCTGGCTGAACCGCTCGGCGGGTTCGAAGGTGGCCAGATAGGTGGAGGAGCCCGGGTCGCGGACGGGGAAGCCTTCGTCATCGAGGGTGGTCTGGGTGAACAGGCAGGCCATCTTGATCTCGCGGGTGCGGGCCCGGCCGTCTTGTGCCTTGCCGGCCCGGCCGCGGGTGGCGGCCGGAACCATCGGCACGCCAGTGCCGTCGATGGCGATGTAAAGCATGTCCGGCACCGGCTCCGGGGGCGGGGCGGGAATCACCTGACGGGAGCAGATCGCGTCAGCCTCGGCGCTGATCAGCGCGGCTGCCGCAGCCCCGGCCGCTTCGGCCGACCGCTCGACCCGCTTGACGGTCAGCTGGATGCCGTGGGACAGCCGCAGCCACGCGGCGACCCGCGTTATCAGGAGGAAGACGAACCACAGGCACATGATCGGCGATCATCACGGCCAGACGCTCGGAGAGCAACTCAGCTGGGGCCCGGACGGCCTGTCCCAGCGGCCGGGCTGCGGCCTGCGGCCTGCAGGCGGGGCGTCGCACCAGCCCGGACAGTTTTAGTTAGAGAAATCCTGGGTCATCCACACGGTCCCAGAACTGTCCCGGAACACGGAGATCCCGGCGTGAGTGAACGCGGAACTGAGAATGTTCAGCCGGTGACCGTCGTCGGGCGGCTTCTCGGCCAGCATGCTCTGGGTCAGCCCTACGGCCATCTGGGCGATCGCGGCCGGGGTGTCGGCCACCGGGCCGCCCTCGCCGATGTTCTCCCCGGCCGCGGTCCAGGCCACCCCGGCCGCCGTCTCCCGGGCGCCCAGGTCCGGCTCGCCCGGGCACTGGTGCGACAGGCCGCAGCCCCCGGCCATCACCGCGGTGTGCCGGGCGGCACTGGTGTCCAGGCCGGAGCTGATCGTGTAAGCGGGCAGTCCGGCCTGGGCCCGGGCCTGGTTGATCAGGGCCAGCACCTGCTCGGTCGCGGTGGACTCGCCGGCCACTGGTGCGGTGCTGGCCGGGGCGGTGCTACCCGGGGCGGTGCTACCCGGGGCGGTGCCACCGGGGGTGGCCGTCGCCGGTGCGGACGCGGTGGGCGCTGCCGTGGTGGCCGGCGCTTTGCTGGACGGCGCTTTGCTGGACGGCGCCCCGCGGCGCGACGGAGCTGCTGTGACGCCCCGGGCCAGCCTGGCAGCGGCCATCGCCGGCGCCGGCCCGCGCGACGCACCGGACGCACTGGTCATCTCGGTGGCGCGCCCGGGCAGCCGGATGACCAGGACCATGGTGCCGGCCACCGCGAGCACGGTCACGAGCACGCTGATGACGAGTGACGAGCCACGGGGTCCGCGGGCGGTCATCACGCCACCTCCATCAGCGGATCATGCTAGCGATCCGCGCCGCACGGAATGCGGTAATTGCCTGCCGCGCAGAACCCCGGCCGGGGCGTGCCGTATTGTCCCTGGTCAGCGGCCCGGACCGGCCCAGGCCGGAAAGGCATAAGACCTCCGCAACGAAGACCAGAGGCGGCGCATGACCCGACCAGGGATCATCATCGACGGGGCGTCGCTGACGTGTGCCGGGGTGGCGGCGGTGGCCCGGGACGAGGTGCCGGTCACGGTCGCGGCGCAGGCAGCCGCGGCGGCGCAGGCCGCGTGGGAGACGGCCCGGGACGTGGCCGCCCGGCGGCCGGTGTATGGCCGCACCACCGGGGTCGGCGCGAACCGCAACGTCGGGCTGGCCGAGGATCAGCTGGCCGAGCACGGGCTGCGGCTGCTGCGCAGCCACGCGGCCGGGTCGGGTCCGCTGCAGTCCGCCGACCTGGGCCGGGCCATGCTGGTGACCCGGCTGAACCAGATCGGTGCGGGCGGCTCCGGGGTCGACCCGGCGGTGCTGGAGGTCCTCGCGGACGCCCTCAACCGCGGATTCACCCCGCCGGTGCCGTTGTACGGGGCGATCGGCACCGGTGACCTGACCGCGCTGGCTTCCACCGGGCTGTGCCTGATCGGTGAGCGGGCCTGGCGGACCGGCACCGGGCCGCCGCCGCGTTTCGCGCTCCGGCCCGCCGAGACACCCGGCTTCATGAGCAGCAACGCGGCCACCCTCGGCGAAGCGGCGCTGGCCTGCCACGACCTGGGCGGCCTGGTCGGCTCCGCCGTGGTGATCGCCGCCCTGTCGCTGCTAGCGGTGCGCGGCTCGCTGGAACCGTACGCCCCGGCGGTGCACCGGGGCCGCCCGGAAGGGCAGCAGCGGGTGGCCGGCCGGATGCGGTCCCTGCTGGGCGCCGCCCCGATGGCCGGAGCGGGGCACGAGCCCGCCCGGATCCAGGACTCCTACGGCTACCGGGCGTTCGCCCAGGTGCACGGCCCGGCGGCCGACTCGCTGGACTACGCCGCGCAGGTGGTGACCAGGGAGCTCAACGCGGCCAGCGAGAACCCACTGGTCGACCCGGCCGGCCAGGCGGTGTGGCACAACGGCAACTTCCACGCCGCCTACGTCGGGCTGGCTCTCGACTCGGCGCGCGCGGCGCTGTTCCAGACCGCCGCGCTGTCCGCAGCCCGGCTGGGCACCCTGGTGGAGCCGTCCTTCACTGGCCTGCACGCGTTCGCCGCCGACGCCCCGGCCAGCTCGGGCATCATGATCTTGGAATACGTGGCCCAGTCCGCGGTGGCGGACCTGCGCCGCTTCGCCACCCCCGCCGCGCTGGGCAGCGCGGTGCTGTCCCGCGGGGTGGAAGAGCACGCGGGGTTCTCGACCCAGTCGGCCCGGGCCAGCACCGACGCGGTCGCCGCCTACCGGGCCGTGCTGAGCTGCGAACTGGCCGCCGCGATCCGGGTACTGCGGATGCAAGGCCGCGCCCCGGCCGCGGACGCGCCGCTGCGGGGCGCCTTCGACGCGGCGGACGCGGTCCTCGACGCGCGAACGGCCGACCGCCCGCTGGACGCCGACCTGGCCGCGGCCGAGGGGCTTCTCGGCGGATATGCCGCCTTTGGCCGGGAAGGGGACGATGTCTAGGGTGATGGCGAAGACAAGGAGGCCGGCCACGAACACCGGAGGAAACACTGTGAGCGACGTCCGGTTCCGGTTCGCGAGGGTGGGCCGTCAGGCCCGGCCGAGCGGCCGGTGGGGTTCTGGTCGCCGGACGGCGCGAACACCGGAGGAAACACTGTGAGCATCCTGGGGACCCGGGTAGTGCGGAGTGAAGATCCCCGGCTGCTTACCCGCGGCGGCGTCTACACCGATGATCTGCGGATCCCGGAGCTGGACGGGGCGGCCCGGATCACGTTCGTGCGCAGCCCCATCGCGCACGCCCGGATCACCGGCATCGACACGGAGGCCGCCCTGGCCTCACCCGGCGTGGTGGCCGTCCTGGCCGCAGCCGACATGGACGATCTGCCGCCGGGCGGCGGCCGGCCGGCCACCGAGCCGCTGCTGGCCACGGACCGGGTCCGCTACGTGGGCGAGGCCGTCGCGATCGTGGTGACCGAGCAGGGCTACCAGGGCGAGGACGCGGCCGAACTGGTCAGCGTGGACTACGAGCCATTGCCCGCGGTGGTGGACTTCGACGATGCGCTGGCCGGCGGCACGCTGCTGTTCGACGGCACCGACTCCAACGTGGTGAGGTCCGGCGGGGACCCGGCCCCGGCCGATGCCTTCAGCGGATGCGAGGTCGTGGTCGAGCACACGTTCCCGAACCAGCGGGTCGCGCCGATTCCGCTGGAGGTCAGGGCGTCCGCGGCTCGATGGGCGGACGGCCGGCTAACGCTGTGGACCAGCACCCAGAACGCGCAGCAGGCCCGGGACGCGGTGGCCGAGGCGGTGGGCCTGGACGCCGCCTCGGTGCGGGTCATCGCGCCTGACGTGGGCGGCGGCTTCGGCGCCAAGATCGCCACCGAGCGGGACACGATCGTCGTCGCCTGGGCGGCCAAGCACCTGGGCCGCCCGGTGCGCTGGGTGGAAACCCGGAACGAGAACCTGCTGGGCATGGTGCACGGCCGGGCTCAGCGGCACGCCATCAGGATCGGCGGCACGCGGGACGGCCGCATCCTGGCCTACCATCTCGACATCATCCAGGACTGCGGGGCTTACCCGCGGTCCGGCCCGTTCCTGCCCGCGCTGACCAAGCTGATGGCGGGCGGCGTGTACGACCTGCCGTACTGCGGGGCCGCGTTCCGCTCGGTGCTCACCAACACCACCCCGGTCGGCGCCTACCGGGGCGCGGGCCGGCCGGAGGCCACGGCGGCGATCGAGCGGGCCGTGGACCTCTTCGCGGCGGAGATCGGGATGGACCCGGCCGAGGTGCGGCGCCGTAACGTGGTGCCGCCCACGGCGTTCCCGTACACCACGCCGAGCGGGGCGGTCTACGACACGGGCGACTACGCCGCGGCGCTGGACGCGGTGCTGGCCGGGGCGGGCTACGCGGGGCTGCGCGCGGAGCAGGCCCGGCGCCGTGAGCTGAGCAGTCAAGGGCTGAGCCGTGAAGAGGGGGGTGGCCCGGTCCAGCTCGGCATCGGCCTGGCCTGCTACGTGGAGATCACCGCCGCGGACTACGACGGGGGCGAGACATCCCGGGTGGTGGTGGACGCCAGCGGGGCGGCCACCGTGTACACCGGCAGCTCCCCGCACGGCCAGGGTCACCAGACCGCGTTCGCCATGCTGGTCACCGACCAGCTCGGCATCCCGATGGACAAGATCACGGTCATCCACGGGGACACCGACCAGGTGCCGAAGGGCGTCGGGACCTACGGCTCCCGCTCGCTGCAGCTGGGCGGCACCGCGGTGCAGCAGGCGGCGATCCAGGTGAAGGACCAGGCCCGGGAGCTGGCCGCCGCCATGATCGAGGCCAGCGAGGCCGACCTGGAGCTGGACACCACGCGGGGGATCTGGCAGGTTCGCGGCGACCCGGATACCGCGCTGAGCTGGGCGGCGGTGGCCGCGGAGGCGGGCCCGGGCGGGCTGTCCGCCGAGGCCGACTTCCGGCCCGCCAGCCCCACGTTCCCGTTCGGGGCGCACCTGGCCGTGGTCGAGGTGGACACCGAGACGGGGAAGGCCACCCTGATCCGCCACGTCACCGTGGACGACGCCGGGAAGGTACTGAACCCGGTGCTGGCCGAGGGGCAGCGACACGGCGGCATCGCCCAGGGCGCGGCGCAGGCGCTGCTGGAAGAGGTGCGCTACGACGCCGAGGGCAACCCGCTGACCAGCACGCTGGCCGACTACGCGGCGATCACCGCGACCGAGCTGCCGTCCTTCGAGCTGCTCGCGATGGAGACCCCGACCACGGTGAACGCGCTCGGCGCCAAGGGCATCGGCGAGGCCGGCACGATCGGTGCCACCCCGGCCGTGCACAACGCGGTCATCGACGCGGTCGCCCACCTCGGGGTGCGGCACATCGACATGCCGGCCACGCCGCAGCGAGTCTGGGCGGCGATCAACGAGGCGAAAGGCGGCCAGATGGGGCCAGCCCAGATGAGGCCGGCCCAGTTGAGGACAGCCCAGTTGAGGACAGCCCAGTTGAGGACAGCAGAGTGAAGGTCACAGTGATGGTCAACGGCGCCGAAGTGGCGGCCGACGTGGAGGACCGGATGCTGCTCGTGCACTTCCTGCGCGAGACGGCCGGCCTGACCGCCACCAACATCGGCTGCGACACCACCTCCTGCGGCGCGTGCACCGTGCTGCTGGACGGGGAGTCGGTGAAGTCGTGCACGGTCCTCGCGGCCCAGGCGGACGGCTGCCAGGTGACCACCGTGGAAGGCCTGGCCGGAGCCGGCGGTGAGCTGCACCCCATGCAGCGCGCGTTCCGCGCCGAGCACGGGCTGCAGTGCGGGTTCTGCACACCGGGCATGGTCATGGCGGCGGTATCGCTGCTCCAGGAGAACCCGCACCCCACCGAGCCTGAGGTCCGGGCCGGGCTGGAGGGCAACCTGTGCCGGTGCACCGGCTACCACAACATCGTCCGGGCGGTGCTGGCCGCCGCGCAGGAGCCAACCCCATGATCCCTGCGCCGTTCACCTATCGACGCAGTGGTTCCGTTGCGGAAGCTCTTGATCTTGTCAGTGAGCACGGCGACGAGGCCAAGTTCCTGGCCGGCGGCCATTCGCTGCTGCCGCTCATGAAGCTGCGGCTGGCCATGCCGTCGGTGCTCATCGACCTCGGGCCGGTGCGGGAGCTCAGCTACATCCGCGACGAGGGCGCCCACATCGCCATCGGGGCGCTGACCCGCCACCACGACCTGGAGCACTCCGGCGTGCTGGCCCGGTCCCTGCCGCTGCTCGCGCACGCGGCGGGCCAGGTGGGCGACCCGCAGGTCCGGCACCGCGGCACGATCGGCGGGTCGCTGGCGCACAGCGACCCCGCGTCCGACCTGCCCGCCACCGTCCTGGCGCTGGACGCCACGCTGGTGGCCCGCGGGCCGTCCGGCTCCCGGGAGATCGCGGCAACCGGCTTCTTCGAGGGCCTGTTCGAGACGGTGCTCGAGCCCGACGAGCTGCTCACCGAGATCCGGGTGCCGGTGCCCGCGGCGGACGCGGCCGGCTGGTCGTTCCAGAAGTTCACCAAGCGGGCCATCGACTGGGCCATCGTCGGGGTGGCGGTCCAGGGCACCGCGGTCGCGCTGGTGAACATGGCGGGCACCCCGGTGCGGGCCCTCGGGGTAGAGCGTGCGCTCGCCGCCGGGGCCACGCCCGCGGAGGCGGCCGGGCACGCCGCCGAGGGCACCACCCCGGGCGATGACATCAACGCCAGCCCGGCCTATCGTGAGCATCTCGCCCGGGTCCTCGTAGAGCGGGCGCTGGTCGAGGCGCAGTCCACTCAGGCCTAGGGCTGCCTTCTAAGGACAGCATTTCGACGCACGGGAGAATCATGAGCGCTCGCACCACGCCGCCGTTCCGCGCCGACCACGTGGGCAGCCTGCTCCGGCCGGCCGGGCTGCTGGCAGCCCGGGATGATTTCGCGGCCGGCCGGATCCCGGCCGGGCAGCTGCGGGCGGCCGAGGACGCCGCGATCGCCGACGTGGTGAAGATGCAGGAGAGCGTGGGGCTGCAGTCGGCCACGGACGGCGAGTTCCGCCGCGCCTCGTGGCACATGGACTTCATCTACCAGCTGGGCGGGATCGGCCAGGCGCCGGGGAACCTGTCGGTCAAGTTCCACAACCCGGCCGGGGACATCGAGTACACCCCCGCGGCGCTGATCGTGAACAGCAAGGTCCGGCTGGACCACACGATCTTCGGCCCGGACTTCGAGTACCTGAAGTCGGTCGCGACGTCGGCCGTGCCCAAGCAGACCATCCCGTCGCCCAACATGGTCCACTACCGGGGCGGGCCGGCCATGATCGACCCGGCCGTGTACCCGGACGTCGAGGAGTTCTGGACCGACCTGGCCGCGGCCTACGCGGACGAGGTGTCCCGCCTGGCCGCGCTGGGCTGCACCTACCTGCAGTTCGACGACACCAGCCTGGCCTACCTGAACGACCCCTCGCAGCGCGCCGAGATCGCCGCCCGCGGCGACGACGCCGAGCACCTGCACCTGCGCTACATCAGGCAGGTCAACGCGGCCCTGGCCGGCCGCCCCGAGGGCCTGGCCGTGACCACCCACCTGTGCCGCGGCAACTTCCAGTCCTCATGGGCTGCCTCCGGCAGCTACGACTTCGTGGCCGAGGCGCTGTTCGGCGAGCTGACGGTGGACGGGTTCTTCCTGGAGTACGACGACGAGCGCTCCGGCGGGTTCGAGCCACTGCGGTTCGTGCCCCCCGGGAAGATGGTCGTGCTGGGCCTGGTCACCACCAAGCGCGGCCAGCTGGAGAACCCCGACGACCTGAAGCGGCGGATCGACGAGGCGGCCCGCTACGTGCCGCTGGAACAGTTGTGCCTGTCCGGCCAGTGCGGGTTCTCATCCACTGTCGAGGGCAACGCGCTGAGCTACGACGAGGAAGTCGCCAAGCTCGAGCTCATCGTCAACGTCGCCGCCGACGTCTGGGGCTGAGCGTTTGGGGCCTGAGCGTTTGGGGCCTGAGGGTTTGGGGCCTGAGTCCCTCGGGGAGCCCCAATGAGTGTGCCTGAACAAAAGTTCAAATATGCGGCGTCGTATCTACAGGACGTCGCGTAACACCCCTTTAGCAGTCGTCGCGTAACACTTGGCCTTCCCAGTTGTCACGCCCCGGCAGGGCTTGCGTAAGGAGGTAGCCGATGACGGCCGAAGCTCATCCTCCGGTGATCTCGGTGATGCTTGCCGTGCCCGATGCCGCGGCCGCCGCGCGGTGGTACGCACAGGCGCTCGGCGCCACTGAACTGTGGAATCTTGGCGGCGTGGTGGGGCTGACCGTTGCCGGTGGCCCGTTCTTTCTCGGCGAGCCGGAGAACAACGGCTGGGACACCCCGGCTGTCCTTGGCTCGCGAACGGTCCGGGTCGAGGTGTTCGTAGATGACCCGGATGGCTTCATCGAACGCGCCGTGGCGGCTGGAGCCGACGGCAGCGTCGACAAGATCCGTGATCATGAAGCACCGTGGGGAGTTCACCGGCAAGGCGGCTTCATCGACCCGTTCGGCCACCTGTGGCTGGTCGGCGACAGGTCCCCGCTGGGGACATACGACCTGCGGTAACGCCGCGGCCTGCCCGCCGCGGGCGGGCGAGTGAGTGAGTGAGCATGGGCCCGGCCTGATCACGGCCGAGATGTCCTGATCATGGTGGCTTGTGGCTGTCACCTGGGCCGTAACAGCCGCAACCCCTCGATGCCGCCGGGCAG
>Ga0187863_10002683_pt1 | contig 13401 bp, 12 predicted proteins | sample June2016WEW_11_1_FD_132975 | JGI IMG/M metagenome (GOLD analysis project Ga0187863, IMG submission 132975) | Peatland microbial communities from SPRUCE experiment site at the Marcell Experimental Forest, Minnesota, USA - June2016WEW_11_10 | ecosystem: Environmental > Terrestrial > Soil >... | reverse complement strand
TCCTTCCACTCTAGGACTCCCAAATGGGAATTCCTCCCAAAAAGCCCCATTTCTTCCGTTCCATACCACCCTCTCTTGCACTACAATGGCTTCAGTCTGGATCGTTTTCTCCCCGCTCCGCCCATGTCCACATCCCGGCCCAGCCCGACTCGCCTGCACCTGACATTGGACGAGCAATCGTTCCAGGGCCTTCTTTCCGCTGCCTTTACCATTCAGGAACACAACGATCGGCGACGGCAGGAAGGACCCAGTCGCACGCCTCCGCAGCAGATCCTGCGACAGGAAGAACCTCTCGATTTCCCAGTCCGAGAAGAAGAAGAAGAAGAACACGCAGAACACAACCAACCGCACACTTGGACCCAAACTCAACTGACCGAGCAGCCGTCCGAGCAGCCTAAACAAGAACAAGCGCCCGCAAGCCTCGCACCGGCGGCAACAACCATTTGCCCGCATTGCGGCACACTTAAGCCACACGAGCAATCCCCTTGCACGAAATGCGGCCTTGATCAGTTTCGTCCCGGCGAACGCTTGCAGCGCAATTGGGCTTCGATGTGGCTCAAGAGCCAGGAGCAGGGCTTGTGGCCAGAGCGCTCTGCCGAATCCTACGACGACGTCCAAGAAATTCGGCGAGGTCTGCCAAATCGCTTTCCCAACATCGCAACCAAAAGCTCGTCGCTTCCCATTCCTGTGCACGAGAGCTTCGCTGGGGATCAACTAACTTCCAGCGAAGGGAAAAAGCCTGAAGCCTCGGATGGTCTCGCACGTCCCTTCGAGTCCTCCGCGCTCGATAAATTTTTTCCCGCCAAGGCCGCCTCCGACAGCTCGCCAAGCGACAATCGAGGCAGCGACGACCTGAGTCATGATCTAAGGGGTGATCTCGCCGGCGATCCCATCGCCGATCAAGCCGCTAGTGACGACGCGCCGAAGTCTCTCATGCAGCGCCTCGCCGATCTCAGTGTGACCGTGCGCTTTCACCGCGCCGATCTCTATCTCGGCATATCGCTCTTCGTAGCTGTGCTGGCCCTACTATGGCCGGCAGCCGCTTCCCCGCGCCACCATGCGCTCGGTCCATGGGAGCGAGCCCTCATTACTCTCGGAATCGCCGAAGCTCCTGCGCCTCCCGTTGTCCATCTTCAAGGAGACCCCGGCATCCAGGTGTGGGTCGATACCCACTCCGCTCTCTACTACTGTCCCGGCGAAGAGCCCTATGGCAAGACCGCCGGCGGCCATGTCACCACTCAGCGCGAGGCGCAAATGGATCGCTTCCAGCCCGCCAGCCGCAGCGTCTGCGACTAGCAAATGTTCCTGGGGCTTGCCTTAGTGTGGAGCGGACACTCCTGTCCGCTAAAGCCCGCAGCACCTAGCCAAATTCAAAAGTAGACAATCGCCATGCTCAATCGAGATAATCCATTAAGTAAAACGCTCGGTCCCGCTCGAAGCGTACAATATCGACCGAATACGAAGGCGGCGTTCGCAACCGCAGCCCTCAGAAAGTCAACTGGCAATGTTCTCCAAAATAATATTCTCGCGCTTCTCTCGACTCAGGTTCGCGTCATATCGGCTTGCCTTCGTCTCACTGGCCGCAGCCTTGACCACTGCTATGTTTGCGGGGCAGTTCGCGTTCGCCCAGAGCAACAAGCCACAAACTCCGCCGCGATCATCTGAAAAATCCGGTGACGTCGCTCGCGGAAAATATCTTGTCGAAAGTGTCGCCATGTGCGGACAATGCCACACCCCGCGCGATAGCCAGGGCAATCCCGACCGCAAGCATTGGCTCCAGGGCGGTCCCGTGCCCTTCATGCCCGCGGAACACGACTCCGACTGGCCCGTCCGCGTTCCCCGCATAGGAGGCACTCCGCCCGCCGACGACGCCGACATGGTCAAACTCTTGACCACCGGCATCTGGACCACCGGCAATCGCCTGCGTTTCCCCATGCCCCAATTTCGCATGGAGCGCAGCGACGCCGAAGCCGTCGTAGCCTATCTAAAGTCATTGCCCTCGCAACCATAAAGCGCAAGTTCGTGAAGGTGCGACGTTCCCATAAAGAAGCTGCTTGCCCAGCCGAGCAAAGCTCGGCTTCGTTGGGTTACCGCGTATTAGTCGCAAAAGTTAGACACAAAACTGCAAACCAGCAGCAGGCATGCAGCAGGCATATGAAGATTGCTACAATCTTTGAATGCAATCGGTGTAGACTGAGTGCGCCGAAAGCGGCGACGGTTGGGCGTTTTACGCCGCAGGCGCGAAAGTTTTTCCAGTGCAAGTGAATCGCGAATCGAGTGAATCAATGACGAAACAAAAAAATCAAAAAGGTTTTTCCCTGATCGAGTTGCTCATCGTAGTGGCAATCATCCTCATCATCGCCTCGATTGCGATCCCGAACCTGCTGCGCGCCCGCATGTCGGCCAACGAAGCCTCGGCCGTTGGAGCGGTGCGCACCATTAATACCGCGCAGATTTCCTACGACTCCGCTTATCCCACAGTGGGCTTCGCCCCCTCGCTCGCCGCTCTCGGCGGGACGGCATGCGCTCCGCCAACCTCGGCCGGCGCCTGTCTGATCGATAGCCAGCTCGCCTCCGGCACGAAGAACGGCTACGTCTACGCCATATCGGGAGTCGGCGGCACTCCCGCCGGAACCTACACCGTGATCGCCTCGCCTTCGGTGCCCAACCAGACCGGAACACGCTATTTCTGTTCCTTCGCTGACGCCGTAGTGCGAAGCTCGGTAACCGCCATCGCCACCTGCGACGGCAGCATTACTCCGCTGCAGTAGTTGCGTGCTGCGAAAATAAAATGGTGGGGGGCGGGCGCCCTCGCCCGCGTGCCGAATGCGCCAAACTGCGGGCGCCCTCAGCTTCGCTGTACGGAAACAGGAACGGGCGATGGTGATAGCCGGGGTCACTTGCATATTCTTTCGCCCGTTGGGGCTCCCGTCGGCTTCCAATCTATACCCACGGCTTGCGCCGTGGGCTGCGCTCTGGCGCCGCTTCGCGGCTGAACCCTTTCGTTCGGAGGTCAGGGCGCGCTAAGGATCATCCGACCCAATTGCCTGTGACCGCTATGACCGACCTGGGTCTCTCTCCTCAAGGAGAATCTTTGGCCAGCTGCGGAGCGGCGTCAGAATGCAGCCCACGGCGACAGCCCTGGGGACGGCAACACGAAGAAGCGGGCGAGCTCCGAAGGAGCGAAAGAACTGATGGCTCACACCGCGGGCAATCTCGTTATTCATCTGATCTTCAGCACCAAAAGGCGACAGCCGCTGATCACCGCCGAAATCCGAAATGATCTATTCGCTTACCTAGGTGGCATGGTTCGCGAGATCCGGGGTGCCGCGTTGATCATTAACGGAACGGCGGACCACGTTCACATGTTGGTCCGCATTCGTCCGGCGCAATCGGCAGCGGAGATTGCGCGAGTCGTTAAGGCCAATTCGTCGCGTTGGGTGCGCGAGAAGTGGAACATGCGGTTTGCATGGCAGACCGGTTATGGGGCTTTCAGTGTGAGCGAATCGAACGTACCTGCGGTTTGCCGGTACATTGCGACACAAGAGGAGCACCACCGGAAGAGGACGTTTCAGGAGGAATATGTAGCGTTCCTCAAGAGAAATAAAATTTCGTACGACGAGCGACACATTTGGGAATAGGTTATTTCGCCCCTTCGGGGCTTTGGACTTTGGGCGCCAATCTTACCCACGGCTTGCGCCGTGGGCTGAGTTCTGGCGCCGCTTCGCGGCCATTCCCTTTCGCACTCGAGGTCAATGCAAAAGCAAGGCTTCCTTGGGCATCGCGCTAGCTGGCTTTGGCTGTGGCCTTCACCTCTACACCGGCCCATTTTTCCAGCAGAGTAAGCGTTGCCGCATAATCGAGATCGCCCTGGCCTTCTTCAGCGGCTACGTCGTAGACCTCTTCCACGGCTTCGAGGCCGGGGAGGCGGACTCGGGATTCTTTGGCGGCATCGAGGGCGAGGCGAATATCTTTCAGCATCAGGCGCAACGGGAAATTTGGCGAGAAGTCGCGCTGCATAATAAATGGAGCTTTATATTCGACCACTCCGGAGCGGACCATCGAAGCCTGAATCAGCGGCAGCATTTTTTCTATGTCGACTCCTAGCTTCGAGGCTAAGGTGAGCGCTTCGGCGAAGCCTTCGAAGATCATCGCGATCTGCAGATTCATGGCGAGCTTGGTGGCTTGCCCCTTGCCGGTTTCGCCCATGTGGAAGACCTGCTTGCCCATGGATTGAAAAAGCGGTTGCAGGCGGGCGAGCGCGGCGTCGTTGCCTCCAACCATGAAGATGAGGCTGCCGGCAGCGGCGGCGATCTTCGAGCCCGTCATGGGAGCGTCGACATAATCGACGCCCTTCGCCTTGACGCGCTCGGCGAAGCGCAATGTCGCGGCCGGGGAGATAGTGCTGGAGTCGGCGATGATCATGCCTTCGGCTAGCGAATCGCTGACGCCATCCGGGCCGAATAAAACGGACTCGGCAGCTTTCGTGTCGGAGACGCACATCCACACTGCTTCGACACTCTTTGCCGCATCGGCGGGAGAAGAGGCGGTGCGCGCGCCTTCTACGTCTTTTCCGCTGGTGCGATTCCAGACGGAGACTTCGTGTCCCGCCTTGACGAGGTTGGCGGCCATGGAACGGCCCATGATTCCCAGACCTAAAAAAGCGACGCGCATTGAAGGTTACTCCTTGGAAGGCTTTCTATTGGACTCGATTAGTTTTTGATGAATGGCCCACGCTTTGGATTTAATATGACGAACAAAGCGGCGGTCAAGTCGGTCGTTAATATTTCGATTGGTTAGGTCAAGAGCTTTACCACCGGGGACACAGGGTGCACAGGGGACTTCTTCAAACTGCCCTCTCGATCCGCCGTATTACGCGGCCGATCTAGGATGTGGAGCGCCTAGCAGGGATTGGTGGACGACAAGACGACACGGGCGCGTGTCGATGACGCACGTTTCGGCATCTAAGACGCACTGGTGACTATGGACAAAAAAGTCGATAATCGTTACATGATCAAAGTATTCATGGTGCGGGTTCATGCTGCCACTCGACCGCGTTCGAGTCGGGGACTGGTTGAAGGTTGCAGGTTGAAGTGACGATCAAGTCTTCCCTGAAAAATCGAGCCTTGCGCAAGCGAGCAGGGCAGTTCACGCAACTGGTGCGGCATTCCGCGGTCACTAGGCGTACGGGCGAGACGCACAAACCGAAGCTGGTTTCGAATGGGCAGCTGGGCGTGACGTTTATTGGGCATTCCAGCTTCTTCTTGCAGATTGGTGGATTGAACGTGGTCATCGATCCCAATTTTGCGCGCTGGCTGTTCGTGCTTAAGCGGCTGCGGCAACCGGGATTGAATCTGCGCGACCTGCCGCCGACGGATGTCGTGCTGGTGACGCATGCGCACTTCGATCACCTGCATCGCCAGTCGTTACGCACCATCGCGAGGCTGACGCGCCGCGCGACCGGAACCGCGCCCACTCTGGTTGTGCCTCATCACCTCTTCGATCTGGTGAGCGATCTGGGCTATGAGCAGATTGTGGAGCTCGAATGGTGGAACACCTATCGCCACGGCGCTCTCGACATCACGCACGTGCCCTCGCGGCATTGGGGAGCGCGCATTCTGAAAGATTCGCATCGCGGCTATGGTGGATATGTGCTGCGCAGCGGGAAGCATTCTGTTTATCACGCCGGAGACACCGCTTATTTTGCCGGCTTTCGCGAGATTGGGGAGCGGCTTTCGCCGGAACTGGCGCTGCTGCCGATCGGCGCTTATAACCCGCCGCAATTCCGCAATGTGCATACCAGCCCTGCGGATGCTACCCGCGCCTTTCTTGATCTGCATGCACGGTGGATGGTCCCGATGCATTACGGGACCTTCCGGCTTTCGCACGAGCCGATCGATGAGCCGCTGCAATTATTAGAACGCGAAGCGGCGAAGGCTGGAGTGAAAGATAAAGTCGTGGTGCTGGAAGAGGGCATCACGCGGTTTTTCTGAGAGCGGGAACTCGTCAGGTTACGCCCGAAGACGCCTGCGCCGCCTGGTTGCGGCAATCACGATGGCCACGCCAGTGGCGGACAATATCCATGTGTCGGGTTCGGGCCCCGCCCTCAAGGGAATGCTGAAGCGCGTGCTACCGCCGTGGAGGGTGCCGCGCTGATTGTAGTCCCACAAATTCTGATTCACATAAACTGTCTGCTCGGTGGTTCCGCTCACTTGTCGCCCGTTGTAGAGCGTCCCTGCGATTAAACCGGCGAGATCAAAGACATAGTTGTTGCCGGTGTGGCTTTCTAACGTCCAAGTGATGGGGCCCCCGAACCTGCCGCTAAAAATTGTTCCCTTGGGCACGCCGTATTTGCCTAAACCGGTCGCGACGAAGCTGGAGTCGTTGCTGGAAAATGTTCCGCCGCCAAAGAGAGTGCCACTAAGGAGAGCGCCGGTCGAAAAGCTGACCGAGCCAAGGTCGTGTCCTGGAGGCGCTTTTCGCCAGTTTTTGGCGAAGCCTGTAAGCTCCGAATGCATCGTACCGATTCCGGCGTTGGTGACAGTAACTGAGCCGAACTCATTGGTTAGATCGATCGTGTTTGCCCAAGCAGCGATCGACACCGACAGCGTGCAGAGACCAAGGATTGCGATCCGCTTCATGGTCCACTCCAAAGAAGTCAAAATACGCCTGCCTGCGCGAGGAGCGCAATCTTACTCTTCCGCGTCCGAGAAAGCTACCTCATCAAATGTATTGAATCATCGTCATGAAGCCGTAGTCCATGTGCAATTGCTGGTGGCAATGGAATAGGGTTGGGCCGGGATTGTCTGCGGTGAAATCCACCTCGACTTGCTTTCTGGCCGGCACCACGACTACATCTTTCATGACGCCAGCGGTGGCTTTGCCGGCGAATCTCGTCACTTCGAAGCTATGGCGGTGGAGATGGACGGGATGCGCTTCATCGCTTTGATTATCGAAGCGCAGGCGGTATCGAGTATTGGCATGCACGCGTATGGGATCGGTTTTGGGGAACGATTTGCCGTTGATGGTCCAGTTGTCGACCCAGCGATTGCCGGCGAATTTCTTGCGGAAGACTAAGGGGACGACGCCACCGGCGGGCTCGGGAGTCTCCGCTTCGCGGCCGAAGATTGTGTAATCCCACGGAGTATTGGGCGCGGCGATCCACTGTGGCGCTGTGCTGCGGTTGGCGTATTCCACTACGATGCCGAGGCCGGCATTTCGCGGTTGATCGTTCGCCTCGCCTAGAATCCAGACACCGGGATTGTTCATGGTGACGACGGCGTCTACGCGCTCCGCGGGACCCATCTCGATTGCGTCCACTTCGCGCGGAAGTGGGACGGCGTTGCCGTCCAGGCTCACGACTTTAAACTTGTGGCCCGCCAATGCGATCCGGTGCTGTTCGGTAGCGCTAGCGTTCAGGATGCGGAAAAGAACTTTCTGGCCTTCTTTCACGCGCACTGGGTCACCTGACCCGAGGGCGTGGCTGTTAATGGAATAAATGGGATAGGTGGCTTCGAGGCTGCCGTCTCCACCCGCGCTACTCAGATAAGCGTCCCAACCATGCAGCGCGAGAAACACCTCGGCGTCATATTGGCCGGGATCTTCTTTTGGCTCGATGTAGAGGAATCCAAATTGACCGGTATAAGTCGCGCGTTTCATGTCGCGGCCGGCATGAACGTGGCTGTGATACCAGCGCGTGCCCGAGGGACGCGGGACGAAAGAATATCGACGGACGCCGCCGGCGGGCACCATTGGCGTGCCTTCTTCCTCGGAGCCGTCTACCTCGGAAGGAACGAAGAGGCCGTGCCAGTGAACGAGTTCGGCAGATTTCGTTTCGTTGATGACCTCGACGGTGACGGGTTGGCCCTCGCGCAGGCGCAAGACAGGGCCGGGAGCCGAGCTATTGTATCCCGTCGTTTTGATTATCTTGCGCGGCGCGACTTCGATCTCCACCTCGGAGATGCAAATGGTCACGTCGGGCTTGGAGTTCTCAGTGGCGGGTTCGAGACCCATACGCCGCGCCAGTTCGACGCAAGCAGTAGTCCCGAGGAGCGATAGAAATTTTCTGCGTTGCATAGCGTGAGATTGCGATCGCATGTGCGGTCGCAGTCTAATTTAGCGGCAAGCCAGTTTGCTAGTCGGCGCTTTGCCCAATCGCGCTGCGGTTAGCGCTGATCGAGCATGTGGATGGTTAGCATAATCGTATCGCCCACGATCTCCTCACTCTTGGGGCTTAGCTTGTCCATGGTGTCCTGCGCGGTATGGTGGAAGACATTGTTGTAGCCGTAGTCGAGATCGATCACGTCGGCGCTGGGGACACCTCGTTTGACGAAGGGCAGGTGATCGTCTTCGACGGTAGTTTGTATCGCGTAGAAGTGGGATTGGTAGCCCAGGCGCTCGGCGGCGGAGTAGATGAGATCGAGCAGCCAGGGCGCGCCGTTGGTGTCGCGAAAGATGTCGAGGTCGGCGTCGCCGATCATGTCCATGACCATCAGCGCTTTGATTTTTTTGAGGGTGCCGTCTTTTTCCCAGCGCTCCGCGAGATGGCGCGTGCCGTAGAGGCTGTCGGTGTCAGACCATTTTCGGACGGCTTCTTCTCCGTCGGTCCAGACGAGCCAGACACTGTAGCCGTCGCGCTTTTTGCCGGGGGCGACGCGCAACTGATTGGCAAATTCTAAGAGGATCGCAGTCGAAGAGCCGCCGTCGTTTGCGCCCACGTATCCGATATTGCGCAGCGGGTAATTGGTGTCGTAGTGGCCGAGGATGACAATGATGCCATCTTTACTGCCGGGAAATTTGGCGATGATGTTGCGGACGGGAAACTTCCCTTCTACGGTGTCGGCGGTAAAGGCGTCGTCTTCGACCTGATCGCCTTTGAGATGGTCGACGATGTAGCGCTCGAGCTTCTTATGATTTTCGTTGCCCATGTAGCGGGGGCCGAAGGCGGTGACCTCGCGTGTGTATTGGAAGGCGCGCTTGGCGTCGATGTGGGGGAGCGGGGCACTGTCGGCTGCGGCGGCGTGGGCGCCACTCACGGTCACGGCGGAGGCGAATAGTAGCGCCAGCGAGAACCTCAACCACCAAGGACACCAAGGTTCACGAAGGAAGACTTGGCCAACAACCTTGGTGATCCTTCGTGCCCTTTGTGGTTTCATTTGTTGCAGTCCTATGTGATCAGGATTTCTTTTTGTCGGCGCGCTTCTGGCGCTGCGTGGGATGCACGATATAAGCGATGCCGGTGCTGAGAACGTACAGGCCCACCATGGGCGCGGCGAAGATGCACATGTTCAGAATATCGGGCGTGGGCGAAACGATGGCGGCGACCACGAAGATGCCAAGGATCGAATAACGGATGTTGTGCCACATCCAGCCGGCGCTCACGATGCCCATGAGCGCGAGAAAAAATACCAGGATCGGCATCTCAAAGATGATTCCCATGCCGACGATCAGCGTCAGAAACAGCGAGCTGTATTCGGTCAGCGTAATCATCGGTTGAAAGTCTTTGCCGTAGCCTATAAGGAAGACCAGCGCCTGCGGGAGAACGACTTTGTAGCCGAAGTATCCACCGGCTAAAAAAAGAGCGATGGTCGAGAGCATGAAGGGAAATACGTAGCGCTTTTCGTTGCGATAGAGGCCGGGCGAGATGAAGCACCAGAGCTGATAAAGCACGAAGGGTGAGGCGACGAACAGGCCCGCCATCATTCCGACTTTTAAATAGAGATTGAACGGCTCGGTGGGATTGACGTAGACGAGCTTGGCCGAAAGGCCATTGCGTGCGAGCGCGTCCATGATGGGGCGCTGCATGATTCCATAGATACGCCCGGCGTATCCCCAGCAGGCGAAGAAACCGACAACGATGGCGATGGCGGAATAGACGATGCGTTTGCGCAATTCCTCGAGATGATCGAGGAAGCCCATGGAGGGCATTTGTTCCGCGTCGTTATTCTTGTCGATGGCGGAATTATTTAGAGGAGAGATGGCCGACTCAGGCATCGGGCGCCACTTTCGCAGCCGCGGAGGGCTCGGGAGTGGGTGCGGCTTCGGTGGCGGCTTTGTGGGCGACCGATTCAGCGGCTGCGGCCTTGACGGCTGCGTCTTCGGCGGCAGCCTCTTCGACAGCCTTAAGCTTTTCAGGCGATGGAGGGTTGAAGATGCGATTGGCCAGCGATCCGAACGGCGCTTGCAAGGACGGGAGCATCTGCCGGCGCGAGTTGGCATTGCTTCCATTGGTCGCGTCGAGCGAATTCACTTCGGACTCGATCTGCGAACGGAATTCGTTGGAGGCGCGGCGGAACTCATTGAGCAAGCGCGCGACCTGGCGTCCGATCTCAGGCATCTTCTTGGGGCCGAAAAGGATCAGCACCAGAAGAAACAGAAAGATCATCTCGCCGGAGACGCCGAAATTCATAGTCTTATCATAATGCGTCGCGGGGGGAACCGGCCACTGGCGACGCAAGAAAGGACAAATGCGTTACAAGGCGACGGAGTCATATTCTCGCGGTCGCTAACAGCAGGTCCTTCGCTGCGCTCAGGATGACAATCTGAAGGAGCGCGGGCAGTATCGGTCAATGCGCTCCAAATGTGTAGCCGATTGAAATGCCCACGCGGAAGGCGTGGTTGGAGCTGAAGTTGGTGTTGTTTCTGATGTAGTAGTAACGCGCTTCGGGGCGAATAAAGATGCCGCGCTTGACATAAAACTTGACGCCGCCACCGAAGTCCACATCGAAGTGGGCAAAGCTGTTGACGCCATTGCTGTAGCCGAGATTGCAGTCGTAGTCGGGGCATTCGTAGAAGCGGGTATCGAGGCCGCCGAGGCCGCCAACGACTTCGAGGTAAGTACGATTGGCGAGCTTGGGCGAGTAGACGGCGTTGAAGTCGTAAAAGAATGGGCGATAATTGACGCCGACGCTGCCGCCATAATTGACGCCCTGGGAGGCGCGCCAGTAGATTTCGGCTCCAATGCCGAGATTGCGCCAGAAGATCAGATCGCCGCTCAGGCCGGGATAGAGACCACCGCTGAGCGACACAGGGTATTGCGAACCGCTGGCGGAACTCGCTCCGGGGGCTAAGATCGTACTGACGCCGACAGCAGCGTCAATTCTTTGAGCGTTCGCCAGGGTCGAGGCCGCGCCCAGAGCGAAGAGGGCGAACGCCGCGATCAGGGCGCGGCTCGCAGCGGAACGGAAACCATGGGAGGCGCGTTGGGATTCGCGAACGAGTCCCGCGACGTGCTGGCCGATCTCGGGTAATTTGTTGGAACCCAAAAGGATCAGCAGAAGAGAGAAAAGAACCGTCTCGCCAGAGACGCCGAAATTCATGCAGCTATCATAATGCATAATGCGGAACGGTGAAGGCGAGGCACGCGCTGCCGATTCGATTTAGGAACAACTAACAAGCTAAAAATTGAAAAGGACCCGCCGGTATACGGTAGATCCTTACCTGTCGGCCTTGCTCAGGGTCATGACAAATTACACCGGAATCTACTTGTGTCCGAAGGTGTAGCCGACCGTAGCACCGGCGCGCGCGAAGCGGCCAGAGCTGAAGAGGTCGTTGTTGGTGGCATAGTAGAGGCGTGCTTCAGGACGAACAAAAAATCCGCCTTTCACATAGAACTTGATGCCGCCGCCAAAGTCGACTAGGAAATGTTTGTCGCTGGTGTAGTTGGTGTTGTAGCCGTTGCCGCAGCCGTTGCAATAGAAGCGGTTGCTGATCGCGCCGAGACCGGCATCGAGGTCAAGATAGATGTGCGGGGCAAGCTTGGGAGTATAGACGGCGTCGAAGTCGAAAAAGACGGGACGAAAATCCAGACCCTCATTTAGATTTCCGTAGTTTTCGGCCTGGGTAGCTCGCCAGAAGATCTCGCCTCCGATGCCGAGGTTGTGCCAGAAAATCACATCGCCGCTAAAGCCAGGATAGGTGCCCCCACTGAGTGACGCCGGTGCGTGACCGCCGCTCGCCGAATCGGCGGAGGGCGCGATTAATCCGCTAACGCCGAACCCCAGGTCGATTTTCTGCGCCTGGGCGAAATTCGAAAACGATGCCAGCGCGACGCAGGCAAAGGCCATCAGGACGGCAATACGTGATATCCGTTTCAATCGAAACCTCCTAGACAATAGTGATTTTGATTTCAAATTTAACACGTTGGATGCAGGGCGCGAGAGTGGCGATGCCGGTGCAAAGTGAGATTTACAGAAATTTACGGATACCGGAAGTGCATGAACTATCAGAGGCTTGGACTCTGGGAGTGGCCGCGGTTTCAGGGCAGTATGCTTGCCCGCAAGCTTCTGAACGCTAGCGCACATATAAGAATACAGACTGAGGAGCGACTAAAGACCGGTTGCAAGTTTGGTTCGCGGGGCTGTATTGGACAGCTTAGTAGGCGAGCAGAATGCGCAGGTCGCGAAGATTATTTCCGGTGGGTCCGGTGATAATGGCGTCGCCGAGCGCGTCGAAAAGTGGATAGGCGTTGAAGGTCGCGAGCGCGTGGCGCGCCTCGTCGATGCCTTCTCGGCCGGCTTTTATTTGATCGCTTATTTGACCGCTGATCCGGTCGCTGATTCGATCGCTGATTCGATTTAGGGTGCTGCCATCGACTACGGCTCCTGCGGCCCGGCTGTTGCCGTCGATGCCGTCGGTGCCCGCGCTGAGAATGGTTATATCGTGCCCCGATATTAATTCGGCGCAAGCGAGGGCAAATTGCTGATTGCGGCCGCCAACGCCGCCGTTGCGGACGGTGACGGTGACTTCGCCTCCTGAGATGAGGCAGACGCGCGAGACTTTGTTGCGCAGTTCGCGCAAGCGGTTAACTAAATAGGCCGCGGCTTTGTCGCAGGGCCAATCGTCGCAGGAGTTATCGACTTCGACGGCAAAGCCGGCGCGAGTGGCGGCGATGGCGGCTTCATCGATGGCCACTTTATTCGAGAGCACAGTCCACCAGCGCGCGCGGATAAAGGCGGGATCGTCGGATTTTGGCGTCTCATCGAGAACATGCTGGCGAAAAAGATGGGCGACAGATTTGGGGAATTGATCGACGAGGCCGTATTGATCGGCGATGCGATGGCAATCGTTGATTGACGTTGAATCGGGCATGGTCGGGCCGGAGGCGAGCGCGTCGGGCGTAGCGTCGGGCACGTCGGAGACGAGGATCGAAACCTGTTGCGCGGGATAGGCGGCCTGGGCGAGACGGCCTCCTTTGACGGCGGACAGATGCTTGCGGATGGCGTTGATCTCGGCGATGGGCGCTCCGGAGTGGACAAGCGTCTTGTAGGTAGAGATCAGGTCGGGGAGAGAGATTTCATCGTCTACTGGCTTTTCTACAATCGACGAACCGCCGCCGGAGATCATAAAGATGATGAGCGACGCTGCATCGAGCGCGGCGAGCGATTTGAGGATGGCCTCGGC
>Ga0187863_10002681_pt1 | contig 13419 bp, 11 predicted proteins | sample June2016WEW_11_1_FD_132975 | JGI IMG/M metagenome (GOLD analysis project Ga0187863, IMG submission 132975) | Peatland microbial communities from SPRUCE experiment site at the Marcell Experimental Forest, Minnesota, USA - June2016WEW_11_10 | ecosystem: Environmental > Terrestrial > Soil >... | reverse complement strand
GCCCTGGACGACCCGCGCACCGCCGCAGGCTTCCTGACCACGCTGCGCGAGCTGGCGGCGGGCGCTTCCGCGCATCGGCAGTAGCCATACCCACTTTTCAACCCAATAGTCATAACGAAGGACTTGCCCAGTTTCGTGAAAACGCCTCAGTCCCCACGGCATCCGCGAATCGTATTTCCACAATTGGAGGGGTCTGAGGCAGACTGAACATTTCCGTGAATACTAAAAGAATTTTCACTCTATTCCGGGACCGCCCGCCTATCCTGTTCCGTATTTCGTAACAGGCTCACTACGTCCGCCCAAGTGTGCACATAGATGGGCTCATCAGGTTTCACTGACTGGGAATCACTGAGGGCACGAAACTTCGGTGTAACTTGTCTCCGGCTAGCGATTCCCCGTTTCGGTCTTTGTAACGAAACTGCGATTCACGTTTTAGACCCCGATGTTCGTAGGAGAGTACTGCCACTCCGTCCCGTCGTGTGCGTTCCGTTTTAGGGCCTCGACAACTTTCCAAGCGAACCATCGGCGGTTAGGGGTACCATCGCGCGTAGAACCAAAGAGGGGTTAACTTATGGACGACGAAAAGCAGAAATCAAGACGCAAGTTTTTGGAAGAGGCGGCTGCAATTGGAGGGATCGGCACCTTGGGCGCCGCATTTCCAATTCTTGGACAAGGCCAAGAAGAAAAAACCGGTTCCCTGAAGATCGTACGAGTCAGGGTTATAAAGGATCAAACAACCGAACGGCCAAATGGCAGAGACGTCGAACTCGACTTTGAGGCGTACGCCCCGGACGGAACCTCGGATGTAATTCGTAGCTTCACCCGCTACGTTTACGACGGCGATCTGTTTAACATCTTTGGTCACCGAAGTGCCTCGAAATTTGGGGCCGATTTTACCGTCCTTTGTTCCGGCAAGAAGGGAGATCAGATGACTACGATCTTCTTTGACAAGGCCGGAAATCCGCACCAGTTCACCCAGCCGATGAGATCCGTGGAAAAGCTTTATCCTGGCTTGCCAACCGAGGAACGAATGAATCTTTACTTGCAGAATAAAAGCGGGGTCGAGGAACGGATGGATCTTTACATGCAGAATAAAAGCAGAGTAAAGCAAGGTGACGAGGAGGTGCATCCATGATTAACCTATTCGGTAGAGTCGGCATACCAGCAATGTCCCAGACCCCTGCCGATGCGTCGGAGTGTGTGGTATGCCTTTCGGGTTGCACTCTTCTTTTTATCGAAGAGCCGCCGCTGTACTATATTTGCGTTACGTATTGCCTCCAGCATTATTGCGACTGATGCTGCGTGCCTTCCGCGCAGTCGGCGGGCGGCCTAGGGGCTGGCTGCCCATTTCTCGCGTCTCTGGCGAGAACTGGGCCCTCACATAGCCCAAGCCTCCGGCAAATGCAGTAGACTGCACACATGCCGAGCGCCCGCCAAGGGTCAATCCGCCTGTTCCGTTTCAGTGGGATTGATGTCTTCCTCCACTGGTCCTGGTTTTTCGTGGCGGCGTACGAAATCCAGGCGCGAAAGGGCGATTATTCCTCCGTCACATGGAATGTGCTGGAGTATCTGGCGCTGTTCCTGATCGTGATGACTCACGAGTTCGGTCATGCTCTCGCCTGCCGGCAAGTCGGAGGGCGGGCGGACCGCATCGTGCTGTGGCCGCTCGGCGGCGTAGCGTATGTGGACCCGCCGCCACGCCCTGGCGCTACGCTCTGGAGCATTGCGGCCGGACCGCTGGTCAACGTTGTGCTGATTCCAATCCTGTGGATCGCTGTTACCTTGAGCCGCTCCGCTGGAATGGCGGCGACCGCGCCCGATCTGTTCCAGCTGGTGCAGGCGGTCTTCTGGATTAACGTGGGACTGCTGGTTTTCAACATCCTTCCCATTTATCCGTTGGATGGCGGTCAGATTCTTCGCTCACTGCTCTGGTTTGTCATGGGGCGGGCTCGCAGCCTGATGGTCGCCACGATCATTGGTTTCATCGGGGTGGTCGGTTTCATCGGTCTTGCCTTCTGGAGGCAATCTCCCTGGTTAGGAGCCGTCGCCCTCTTCATGCTGCTGAACTGCTGGGGCGGCCTGCAACACGCGCGGGCGCTTTTGCGCCTCGCCAAGTTGCCGCGCCGCGACGGTTTCTCCTGCCCGACTTGTAATACGGCGCCCCCACTCGGAGACTTCTGGAAGTGTGGAAAGTGCGGACAAGCGTTTGACACCTTTCAAACTCACGCCGTGTGTCCGCATTGCGGGGCGCAGTACGCGCAGACCAAGTGCCTGGACTGTGGCCGTCTGCATCCCATGAACGATTGGATGGTGGCCTCGGTCGCGCCGCTCGCACGGTAAGCGCTCGCCGACTGAAGTCTCGGGCCGGAGTTGCCGATGAGCTGAAAGAAGCCTATGGCCACTCCAGTCAAAGCCGGGTCATCTCCGCCCAGTCCCTGCATTGCCCGCCAGCCAATCCTCAATGCCGACGAGAAAGTCATTGGCTATGAACTGTTTTTTCGGGAAAGCCAGGAACAGCGCCATTTCGCCGCCGACGCCGAGGCCGCTACTTCGGCCGCCATCGATATGTTGAATTTCGTCGGCCTCGCGGTTTTATGTGACGGGCGGCTGGCTTTTATCAATTGCAACCAGCACATGTTGTTGTCGGATTACTTCACGCTCCTGCCTCCGGGCGAGGTGGTGATCGAGATACAGGAAGACGTCCCCGTCAACGAGAGTGTCCTGCAGGCGTGTCAGCGGCTCAAGGATTACGGATATGCGATCGCTCTCGACAATTTTGTGCCTGACGACAAGCGCGAAGCGTTAGTGCCCTGTGCCCGTTATCTCAAAGTCGACATCAGCCGGGTGGTGTCGTCGCAGTGTGCACAGCTCGCCGGGCGCTACGGCACCGAGGACTGCCTTCTGCTGGCGAAAAAAGTGGAAAGCCGGCTCCAATTCATCACTGCCCGCAGAGATGGCTTTTCCTGCTTCCAGGGATATTTCTTTCGCCATCCCGAGAATATTCGAGCCCGGCAAATTCCCGCCAACCAGGCCACGTATGTGCGTCTGCTGGCTGCGGCCTCAAAACCTCAGGTGAATTTCGTGGAGATCGAAGAACTCATCAAGCGCGAGCCTTCTCTGTGCTACCGTTTGCTGCGCTATTTGAACTCTCCTCTGTTGGGCCTGTCATCGCCCGTGACATCCGTTCGGAATGCTCTGAACCTGCTGGGCGAGCACGAATCCGTCCGCTGGATACGAATGGCGACCACGCTGGTCATGGGCCAGGATAAATCCTCTGACCTGGTTCTGTCGTCGCTGGTGCGCGCCCGCTTCTGCGAGCTGATCGCTCCCAAGGTCGAACACGGCAATTCCGATCTGTTCCTGATGGGTATGCTCTCGCTGATCGATGCCATCCTGTCCGTGCCCATGGGGATTATCATCGAGGAACTGTGTCTCGATGACAACGTCAAGGCTCAGTTGCTGGCGGCAAAATCCGGCAAGAAAACTCCTCTTTCAACGATTTACGATCTCATGATCGCGCGCGAGACCGGCGAGTGGGGACAGGCCACGCGCCTGGGGAAGCAGCTCAATTTGTCCTTGTCCTCGATCGCCGAAGCTTCGAACCAGGCCATGCGCTGGGCGCGCGAGATCACCAGCACCGTGCCCGCTGCAGACAACCACTAATCATTCTCCAAAATCCCGCCGCAGTCGTCACCCCGGCGGATCGGGCGTTGAATACTTGCGGAATAAATCTCTTTTATGCGTCTGATCAGCTTTTTCGATTGGCGGGTACCCCGTCGCCGCGCTATTCTTCCGTGTTCCAAGGCAGCGTGGTCCAAGTCAAGGTGTTCCGAGTCGGTGAGTTCCGAATCGGCGTGTTGGAACCAGCCATTTCAACTTTCCCGTATCCGTGATGCGGCTTTGCCCAAATCATAGCTTTCGACGCGAAGGAGAATGAACGACATCCATGTCCACCGAACTGCGCAATTTTCTGGCACTCACCTACGACGAACTGGAAGAACTCAACCTGAAGGCAAAGGAGCAGCGCAGGAACCGCGTCCCGGCTCACAAAATTCAGGACGAACGCATCGGATACCTGACCGACGAGAAGCGCATCAAGGCCGTGACCGTGCTCTTCAGCGATCTTGAAGGCCGGCTCCACATGCTCGACTACGATAAAAAGTTCCTGCTCAAGAGCTGGGACAACCTCACCTTCGACGGATCGTCCATTCGCGGCTTCACCGCGCAGCGCGAAAGCGATTTGCGCCTGGGCATCGACTGGGGTGCGTTCTACTGGGCGCCGTCGGACGTCTTCGGTTCCGGCAAGGTGTTGGTGTTCGGCGAAGTTATCGACAAGGGCGGGGCTCCCTACGCGGGCGATATTCGCGGCGTGCTCAAAGGCTACGCCGAGGAACTGCACAAGAAAAAAGGCTACACCCTCAACGCAGCCAACGAAATCGAAGGCTTTCTGTTCAAAGGCCCCGACGCCGAGCGTCATTACCACGAAGCCGGCGGCAAGTTCGAGTACGTCAATACCGGCGGATACTATCACTCGCTGCCCGGCGATGCCCTGCGAACTTTTATCGACACCACTGCGGAAGTGCAGCGGGCGATGGCCTTCCAGAACGAGAAGGACCACCCCGAAGTTGCACCTTCACAGTTTGAAATCAACTATGGTTACGGCGAAGTCGTCGCCGCCGCCGACCAGATCCAACTCTACAAGCTGATCTGCCGCCAGGTCGCGACTCACATGGGACTCACCGCATCCTTCCTGCCCAAGCCCGTGGTGGGCGTGAACGGTAGCGGCATGCACACCAACGTTTCCATCAGCGACGGCAGCAAGAACTTATTCTGGGACGCCAAGGGCGAGGAAAAGCTCAGCAAGATGGGCTGGGCCTTCCTCGACCGCATCCTCACTCACGGCAACGACATTTGCCTGCTGCTCAATGCCAGCGTGAATGCCTATCGCCGCCTCGACCCGCACTTTGAAGCGCCCAACCAGATCAAGGCCTCCGCCGTCGATCGCGGCTCCATGATCCGCATTCCCATCGGCAACGAGAAGAGCATGCGCGTCGAAGTTCGCTCCGTCGCGCCCGACGCCAACCCCTACCTGGTCATGTACTCGATCTTCAAGACCGGCCTCGACGGCGAGACTGCGAAGATCAAGAACCTGCGCCAGGCCGAGCGCTACCTTCCCGACAACATCTACGACGCGCTCGATAATTTCCGCAAAGCCGAATGGACCACAACTCTGCTCGGGGAAGACGTCAAGGGCCGTTACGCGGACTTGAAACAGGCCGCTGCCGACCGCTGCCCGCGCGCCCTGGGAACCTTCGTCAAAGCACCGGAAGTCCAGTTCCACCACGAGGTTTACAACCAGTTCCTGTGGAATTTGTTTTAGACCTCGGCCCGTTTCCGAACCCAAAACGCCCTGGCGAAAGCCGGGGCGTTTTCTTTTTTGTCAGCCTTAGGCGATCGCAACATCCCGAGCCCGGCTCGTCATCGCGTGACACCAAGCGCCGTGTGCTAGTCGGCGGTGGTGTGCTGCAACAGCCGTTGCACGGATTTTTCCAGTGTCCCGGCATGGCGCGAGAGTTCCGCCGCCGAGTCCAGGAGCCCGGCGACGGAAGCGCTGGTCTCCTGTGCCGATTTGTTGACGCTGAAAATGCTGCGCGATACATCGCTGCTGGCCGTGGCCGCCTGCTGAATGTTCTGGCTGATCAACTGGGTGGCGGAACGCTGCTCATCCACCGAATGCAGGATGGTTCTTGAAATTGACTCCAAGCTCTGAATCGTCTGGCCGATTTTCGTAATTGCCGTAGCCGAAAAGGTGGCGGCGGTCTGCACCGAAAGCATTTCATTCTGAATTTTTTCGGTGGCTTCTGCGGTCTGCCGGGCGAGGGATTTAACCTCTGAGGCTACAACCGCAAATCCCTTTCCCGCCTCGCCGGCGCGCGCGGCTTCGATGGTCGCGTTGAGAGCCAGCAGGTTGGTTTGTTCGGCAACTTGCGAAATCGTTTTGATCACCCTGGCAATCTTGTTTTGAGCGTTGGCCAGCTCGCCAACGCTGGCATTGGTTCGGTTGGCCTCAGCCACGGCATCCATCGCGCTCTGCGCTGATTGCTGCACCAGGCGATCGATTTCGGCGGCGGTGGCCGACAGTTCCTCCGTCGCCGCAGCCACGGTATTCACAATGGCCGAGGTTTCTTCCGATGCGGTGGCAACCGTCGCCGCCTGACTCGACGTGTTATCTGCATTCTCCCGGAGCGATTTTGCCGTCGCCTGAACTTTGATCGCAGCCGCGCTCACCGACGCCGCCACCTCTCCCACCACCACCGCCAACTCAGCGCGCTCCCGTTCTCCATCAGCCAGTTCGGCGGACTGCTTCGCCATCTTGTCGGTGGCGCTGTTAATCAGTGTCGCTGCCTGCCGGAATGATCCCAGCAGGCCCCGCAGAATCACCTTACGAAAGAATTTCTGGTGGGCGGCCGCGTCGAGCGCCGCGCCGGACTCCCGCACAAAGGCATCTGTGACGTCGAGCATGTGATTGATGGCGTTGACCAGCCGCTCAATGTCTGGCTCAGCCTCACACCCCAACAAGCGCATTTCCAGATTGCCCCGCGCTGCCTGCTCGCACACCTCGGTCGCCTGTCGGATCCATTCCCTATAGCTGTTGATTTCCGGGGGGCGTTCGCGGTCGACGGCGGTTGCAGCGCTGCTACTCATCGATTGCTCCTTAAACCCGTCTTAGGCTCCTCTTGGAAAAATCGAACTAAACGGCGAAGGCAAACTCGTCATACTCGATTCCCTTTGCCTGCAGCAAACTCGCCAGCAACTTCCCTGACGCCTCCATGCCCTGCTGCTTGTCGGAAAACTTGTTTTCCTCTTGCAGCAACTCTTTGTAGATCGGAGCAATCGCCTCCACCGAGGACCGCGTTGGCGAGCGCCGGTTGGAGTGGTAGCCGACCGGGTTCCCGCCTGCGTCAAAGGTCGGCGTGACGTGGGCGAATACCCAATAATGGTCGCCGTTGCGCGCCATGTTCATTACATAGGCAAAGATTTCGCGCCGGGCTTCCACGGTATCCCACAACAGTTTGAAAACACAGCGCGGCATCGCGGGGTGACGAATGATGTTGTGCGGCTCGCCCAGCACTTCTTTCTCGCTGTATCCGGCGATTCGCAAAAACACTTGGTTGGCGTAGGTGATCCGCCCCTTTAAGTCCGTTTTGCTGACGATGATTTCGTCCTCTCCAAACGTACGTTCGATTCCAGTGGGCATAACCGTGGCGACGCTCATGACTTTTTTACAGGCAGGCCTGAGACGAATGGTTAGGCGACTCTCATCCGCTACTGGCCCGCGCCCTACCGGTTGCACCGCCTTTGCCAAAGCTGAATGTTGACCCTGACGAAAGTACGGGCTTCCGGTCGAAAAGCCGTATGTGCAACTTTCTTCACGATATGCAGTTGTAAAACTGAATGTTATAGTTTTCGCATTTGGGGTTGGTACGCCGTTCGTTCTGCCTCGCTTCTCCGGGAAAGCTTCGTTCGTCTGGTGTAAGTGTTTACGGATAAATTCTCGAAACCTGTCCTCGAAAGGAACACGTCATGCGCGATCCAAAGCCTGCTAAGCCTCAAGCCTCCACTCCCATTACGGTTGTCGTTTTGGCCGCCCTCGCAGCCGTCTTGATACTGGGGACTGGCGCTGGAGCACAAACTCTTCCATCCAGCGGATACCTTTCCTTCGACGCACCCAGCGCCGGTACTGGCTCTTATCAGGGCACTTATCCCAGTGCCATCAACCGCAACGGCTGGATTTCCGGCACCGTGGTCTACAGCACGGGGTTTTCGCACGGTTTCCTCCGGATGCCCAACGGCAGCTTTATCGCGGTGAATCCCCCAGGTTCGGTTCAATCGTTAGTGGCTTCGATCAATAACTCCAATGAAGCTGTCGGAACGTATTACAACGGCACCGAAACCAGCTACGGCTTTCTGCGCGATGCGGCCGGCAACTTCACCACGCTCGCGGTTCCGGGCGCATACTCCACAAATCCCTCGGGCATCAATGACAGGGGAGAGGTAGTCGGATTCGCTTCTTTTTCAGGGGCTGGAAGCCAGGGTTTCTTTTGGACTGCGCAGCACGGCTACACCCTGTTCGTAGTTCCCGGATCTGCGACCAACACCACGATCGCGACTGCCATCAACGCGACAGGGACAATTGTCGGCACCTACGGCGGGGCCGACTTCTACACTTACGATTTTGTCCGCAGCCCGGGCGGACAGTTCTCTACCTTTGAGGCTATCTACGGGGGAACCGCGACCCAAATGACTGCCATCAACGCCAGCGGCCAGACCACCGGCTGGGGGAACGACGGGAACGGTGACACGGACGGCTTTCTCGGGGACGCACACGGCACCGTCAGCCAATTCGGCATCGACCAGGGAACCGACGGCACCGCGATCAATGAGAGCGGCGTCATCGTAGGTTACGGCTTCTCGGATGGCGGTGGTCCCATAGCGTTTGAACGAGAGCCGGACGGCACGATCAATATCCTGACAATTCCATTCTCAAACACTGGCGCGGAAGCAGTGGGCATCAACTCACAAGGCGTCATCGTGGGCACTTACACCGATTCGGCGAACGCCAGCCACGGCTGGGTGGGCGCTCCGTAAGAAATCGGATCAGCGTTTACTCTCATCGGCGCACAGGAATTCGGAGCGGGCTCCGAGTTCTGTGCGCTTCCTTTCGTGACGTGGGCGTTTCAGCCTACCGCTGGACAATTGTCCGCAACCCGCTAGAATGGCGAGGTCCAAGAGGGACTTCGCCCATGAAAGGCATTTTTTCGACGCTCTGTTTTTTCCTACTCACAAGCGCCACGGTGCCGCTCGCGGCCCAACTGCAGCAAGTGCATCCTTTCAGAGATGGCACGCCCGGTGTGACTGGCTACCGCTCCGAAGTGCTGTCTTTGGTCTTGATTCAGGAAAATGAATTCCTTCGACTCGCGCAAGCCTTCCCTGCAGACAAATACACCTGGCGTCCCGGACCCGGCGTGAAATCAGTCGCCGAGGTCTTCCTGCATGTCAGCGCGGCCAATTACAACATGTACAAACTGGTGGGCGCGCCTGTTCCCCCAGGACTCGACGTGGCGGGGATGGAACAATCGACCACCGACAAAGCAAAAATCATCGCTGCCCTCAAGGCCTCGTACGCCCATGCAGAAAGGGCCATTACCGAGATGCCGGACGCCAACCTCGAAAAAACCATGCCTTGGCTTGGCGGAACGATCACGCAGCGCGGCGTTCTTCTCTATATCATCCCCCACATCGCCGAGCATCTCGGGCAAGCCATCGCCTACGCGCGCATCAACGGAGTTGTTCCCCCGTGGTCGGAGGACCCTCCGAACAAGAAATGAGCCGCCGCAGCCCCGACAGACAAAAACGTGCGTCACCCGGCCTCGTATACTGCTCTGCCCAAGTCTTTCGGCAACGTGCAGATTCGAGGTCGTTGATGATTTCTCGCAAAATCATTCCGCGAATGCTGTTTGCAATTTTCCTCGGGGCGCTACCGCTTTTTTCGCAAACCGCTCCAACGTTGGACGGAGTGTGCAACGTCAAGAGTTTCGGAGCCAAAGGCGACGGCTCGACCCTCGACACTGATGCCATCACCAAGGCGATTCAGGCCTGCGCACAGGCCGGCGGCGGCACCGTCCTCTTCACGGCGGGAACGTACGTCACCGGAACATTCGAACTCGTCAGCAATATCACGCTGCAACTGGATGCGGGCGCTGTCATCCAGGGAAGCCAGAATATTTCCGACTACGGCAAAATCGGAGACTACGGCCTGGCCAGAAATTACGGCGTGGATTCGTCAGGCGAGGGCGTTCTGGTCGGCATCATCGTGGCCCGCGATGCGCACGACATTGCCATCGTGGGCCGCGGTGCGATCGACGGTCAGGGCGACAGCTTCATGGACATGGCAACGCCGCACGTCGGCGCCGACTTCGATGCGCAGTACACGCGCGATCCGGAAGCATTTACCGCCGGAGTGAGCGATCTGACATACGGGCCAGTCCTGCCCAAAGAACACGGCGCAGGGCGTCCGGGCACGATGCTGATCTTCCTGCACTGCAAGAACGTGCTTATTCGCGACGTCACGCTCAAGGCTGCTCCCAACTGGACGCTGCATCTGCAGCACACCGAACAAGCTACGATCTCCGGCATTCACATCGACAACGATCTTCTGATTCCCAACAATGACGGCATCGACTGCATCCATTGCCGCCACGTGCACATCTCCGACAGCGATATCCGGGCTGGGGACGACGACCTCGCAATTTTCGGCAGCGACGATGTCAACGTGACGAATTGCTCGCTGGTATCGCGCTCCGCGGCCATTCGATTGGAGAGCACGCGCGACAGCACCTTCGACAATCTATCTATCGAATCCAATCGAGGCATCGGCATCTTCCACGGCGTGAACAGTGGCGAGAGCACCGAGTCTGTGCTTTTCTCGAACATCACCATGAGAACCAAGCTGATCCCCGGCCACTGGTGGGGCAAGGCCGAGCCGATCTACATCGCGGTTAGCCCCTGTGGTTCGGAATGTAATAGCGGAGTTCACGACGTTACGTTTTCAAACATCACGGCCGAAGCCGAAAGTGGAATCCTGATCTACGGAGCAGAACACAATCACGTCACCGGCCTGACGCTCGACCGCATCCGTTTGAAGATCACCACGCCCGAACCGGCCATCGCCCGCAGCATGGGCGGCAACTTCGATCTGCGCTGGACGGCGCGCAATCTGCAAGAGGCCATTTTCAGCCATGACATTCCAGGGGTGTATGGCCGCTGGGTGCAGGATTTTCACGTGCACGAATTGGACCTGCAGTGGGGCGAGAATTTGCCGGATTATTTCTCCGACGGCATTCACTGCGAGGAATTCCGCGACGTCACCATCGACCAGTTCGATGGCCGGCAGGCCCAGGCCGCCCGCGGCGCAGCGCTGTCTTTCTCCGACGGCGCGGGACTCTCCATTACCGGCTCAACCGCCGCACTCGGGACGGCGGTCTTCTTGAAGTTATCCAACGTCACAGACCGGCGGGCATTCGTTAACTATGACCTGAGCGCGGCCAAGCAAACCATCGTACCGGCCAACACAAGGTTCAAGATTTCGAATCTGCACACACCGCGTCGTAATGACCCAGCAAAGCCGCCGAACGCCCCAGCCGCCACGTCAGGGCGCGACAAGTGAGTCAAACACGCCGGCTAGCGCGGCGGCAAACCCGCGTTCAGGCTGAATACCGTGCCATCGGCAAAATATCCCTTGGGAGCGTCGCCATAAAACTCAGTGGATCCCCAAAAGGTCCCATCTTTGGCTTGGATAATCTCTACTGGTAAGCCCCCGAGCGGCCCCCCCTTGACGAAAGGTGAGAACGTTTGCAGCAGCGTCCCGTCGCCGGGCGAAACCGTGACGATGTTTCCGTAGCCATTGCTGCCGTTTGGTTCCGCGATCCAGAAGTTGCCGTCGGTGGCCAGCAATAAACCAACAGGTGCACCGCCGCTTTCAAGGGCACTGGTGAAGGGAAAAAACTGCAGATTGCTGCCGTCCGGTTCGACCTCAAAGAGCCCCGCACCGCTCTCTGCGTAAATCTGATACAGACCATAGAGGTTACCGTTCGGACCAAAGGCCAATGCGGCCGTGGGTGCGGATGGCAGGTCGCCATCAAACACCGGAAAATTCAGCACGGCAGTGGTTACAGTTCCGGTTGCTGGCGTGTAGTGGAACAGAAGCTGGCCCGGCGTTCCATTACTGAGCCCATAGAAAGTGCCATCCGGGGCTGCGATAAGGTTGGAGGGAGATCCGCCGCTGGTTGAGAAAGTGAAATTGAAAACCACCTCGTACGCGCCGGTCGACGGAGTGACCCGAAAGATAGTTCCGCACCCGCCAAATACATTTATAGAACAGGTTCCGGTTCCACCGGCGTAACTCGTGGCATACAGATTGCCGTCAGTTCCCGCCACCAGAACGCCACCCGCCCAGCCGTCAGCGCAGTTCGCCTGCGAGCAGAACTTGTGGATGACTTGAAAACCGGATCCATCGATGTTCAATCGATACAGAACCCCGCAGCCAGGGTAGATTGTGCAGCTCCCGACCCCGCCAACCCTGGTTTCGCCGTAGAGCTTTCCGTCCGGCCCTTGGGTCAGCGAGCTTGGGAGGTTGCCGTTCGGATAAGTCTGATTCGCACCGGCAGCGAAGGTATGCAGCAGAGTGAAAGTGCCGCTCGGCGTGAGCGAAAAAACGGTTCCGCCCTCGGGCTCTGGGGGGCTTTCTATCGATGCCTCGGCGGCGCCGTAAAAATTGCCGTCGGAACCTTGGATCAAAGAATTCGGGCTAGCCCCTTTGGAGCAGGGCCCAACCCCCAGTGATGGACTGCCCTTGCAAACAAACGTATACGCGACAGTGGTCTGCGGACGGGCGGCGAAGGCACAACTTGCGAAAAGCGCGAAAAGAACCGCGAGAAAAACTTTTCCTGTCATTCCTGTCGTTCCTGTCATGGGGTTACCCTCCTGTACGCGCAAAGTTTTTGCAAGGGCCTAACGATAGGGCCTAACGATGGGGCCTAACAATAACGATTGTTACGAAACTCAGACCTGCCGGCTACTGCGGCGGCAAGCCCGCGTTCAGGCTGAATACCGTGCCATCCGCAAAATGTCCCTTGCTGGACTTGCCGTACTGGTCCGTCGTTCCCCACAGTAGCCCGTCCTTGGCCTGCATCAGCAGCAACGGGTAAGCACCCACGGCAGCCGACGAAGAGAACGGAGTGAGAGTTTGAATCAGCGTCCCATCGGCAGGCGAAACCGAAATGATGTCTCCATAACCGCTGCTGCCGTTGTAATTGGGAATCCAGAAATTTCCGTCGCTGGCCAGCATCATCCCCTGCGGAGAGCCGCCGCCGTCGATGGTGTCGTAGAAGGGAAACAGCTGCAGGTTGCTGCCATCCGGTTCCACTTCAAAAAGGCCCACGCCGCTCTCCCCATAGATCCCGTACAGACCGAATAGGTTCCCGTTCGGGCCAAAGGCCAACACGTTGCCTGCCGACGGCAGACCGTTAACCAACGGGAAATTCACTGGGACCGCTGTTAGCTCTCCCGTGGACTCCGTGTAATGAAACAAGAGCTCACCCTCCGGTGAAATGGAGACACTGCCATAAAAAGTTCCGTCAGGAGCCAAAATCAGACCGGAGGGCGATGCCCCGTTGGTCGTGAAATTGAAGTTGAAGACAACCTCGTAGGCGCCAGTGGAGGGAGTCACGCGAAAAATCGTGCCACAGCCGCTCCCGAGATAACTGCAAGTTCCGCCGTAGTAAGTCGTGCCGTATAGATTGCCATCGGTCCCTAGCGCCTCCACGGCGCCGGACGCACCGTCCGCACAGTTCGTTTGCG
>Ga0187863_10002677_pt1 | contig 13425 bp, 10 predicted proteins | sample June2016WEW_11_1_FD_132975 | JGI IMG/M metagenome (GOLD analysis project Ga0187863, IMG submission 132975) | Peatland microbial communities from SPRUCE experiment site at the Marcell Experimental Forest, Minnesota, USA - June2016WEW_11_10 | ecosystem: Environmental > Terrestrial > Soil >... | reverse complement strand
GCAAAATCTTTCCACGAGTCGGTCAAACATCTGTGCCCCCCACATCCTTGGTGGAGCGACCGACAAGAATCCATCAAGATTCACAAATCGTTAACGAAAATCAAACCCGTAACTCGGGTTATCCCAACATGTTCTTCGTCGTGCCGGAGGCCGAGATCGACGCGTTTTCGGGCGCCGTCGCAGGCCTTAAGTCAGCGGCTGACTGTGAGCGGCTGGTCGACAGCTTCGGCGTGCGGCGGTCAAACGAAAAGTTCTGGTCGGTCTATGACGCGATCAACGCAACCTACCTCGCTAGCGATCCGGTGCGCTCGGGCATCTTGGATCTCACGCGCTATGCGCTCGTTGACAAATAGCGAGGCCACACACACCTGGCCTGCTTCATCTGGCCGAGCGCGTTCCTGTCATCTTTTGGCCCGTGTAGTGGAATCTCCGCTCCACCCCGAAGACCTGACTTTTGCGACGCCGATCCGCGCTTACGGCTCGGGCCATGAGCAGAGATTCAAACAACTACATTCCCGGTCTGCGAGGAGGCTGGTTGCGCTGAATGAGTTAGTCACAATGGATCTCTCTGCATGTGCTTCTAAATCGCGTACGACAATTCGCATATGCGTCAGAACGATGCTCTATTGGCTCGCTTTCGGCATCCCTCCTACAATAAGGGACTAGATCGTGGATGCACTCCAAATAATGGGTGCATCTGGCCAGGTTGAATCTCCGTTCTGCTAAGGCCGACGCTGTCATTATTACCGAGAACGTGCACAAGGACGTGACAAGAAGCGCGCGCATTTTTTCTCTCACTTCACATGACCTGGCATTATGAAGCTGCAACCTCGCCAACGAAGCCTGATCAAATTGCCGTCTACCTGTCATTTGAGACCCTGGAGCATGCTCTAGACCGTGATCGCTTCAAAATGAATCGCTCATGGTCTCACTCTCCTTGTTTTGCCGCATGATCTTAATCCAAAAAGTCTGCGACTTTTTGGGATCATGCTCTAGCGCTACGAAGCAGGCGAGCCGCGTCTCAGATTGCGAGCAACCACATAGCGGAGTTTCAGCTCGCGGTCAGGTTTTTGTACAGAAATGCCCGTGCATGTCCGGGCGGAAAATCATCGATCTGGCCAAAGCGCAGAAAACTGCAACGCTCATAGAAGTGTGCCGCCCCCGGATCGAATGTATCGAGGTAGAGGCCGACGCATTGTCGCGCGCGGGCTTCCATCTCGGCATGTTCCAGCAGCCGGCGTCCGACACCTTGGTTTAAATTTTCAAAGTGCTATCGACGGAACAGCACCCTCGCGCCAAGGGCTTTTCATTCTAAGCGAGTCCATGCCATTTCTCGAATAAGTCCCAGCTTAACGAGCTGTTCCGATGATACAAACCTCTGCGTCCCAGGATACCTCAGGTCTAAACATCCATATTTTTTGATCAGATCGGCATACATAACGTACTCGCCTGCATTTCGGTAATGTTCCTTACGTGCCACTTCGACCCTAACGCGACTGTCAAAATCGTGCAGAAATTTGAAATGACATAAAACAACATTTTGTTTGTAGTATTTAGCTCCACTCCCACCATGATTGTTGAAATATTGGAACTCGGTGCCACCCCTAGCAAGAGGGGTCTTGTTTAATGCAGGCATCCATTTGGGTAAACAACGCACAATTGCTGCTATGAAAGGAGCCGGAGCCCAGTGCGCGATACGATCTGTTTGCTCACGGATGAACAGATCTAACCACGAAACGGCCCTTTCATGTTCCATCGTCGATAAAAAGCGAATTCTCGGTCCTCCAATGACTGTAAGATAATTGAGACCAGTAGAGCTCCAAGGTTTCTTCGGCATAAACTTAAACTCGTAATCAGAATCAAAGCAAGGTGCGATTGAAAACAGATTTGTGCACCTCTCACTAGGGGAAGAATCAAGAGGACCATCCGGGTACATATCTAGCATAAAGCCAAAAAACGCGTTACATCCATGCGCTTCCGCTTTAGCGATGATTTCCATTATGGGACGCTCTGGCCATCCTTCATACACTAATAATTCATCGGCGTCGGCAAACAGAACCCACTTGTCTGGTCCTATTATTTTACGAAAGGTATTGAGCCATTCAATGCCGAACTTTGAGTCCCGAAAACTAGCTTGAGTTCTTTTGGCAACCACGTCGTGCTGATTTAAAAGGAATTCATAAGTTCCGTCACTGGATCCGTTGTCTATAATGAAAAAGTGGTGAATTCCAACATTTCGGTAATGCGCTATCCAAGGATCAATTCGAAATCTTTCATTACGCATCACACTAAATACAACAATTTTGTCTTCAAAGCTTTGAATAACCTTCGTGACGTTTTCGGAAAAAAGAGACATGAGAATGCATCCTGGTACTATTATTAAAAATATTTTTGGTTTCAAAGACCTGGCTTAGCATCCGTTTCGAAAATCATGCCGCCCTGGCGATGCGGCGAGCGAGAGAATAAAAAAGGCTGCGTAAAGGTAAGCCTTTGCCGAATGGATTGAGGCTTCGAAATCCGTCGCTAGCCACCGGCTCCGATTGATCCACGCAATGAACCTCTCGACTACCCATCGGTGCGGCCGACCGACGAAGCCTGCCGGGTTGGCGATTTTCCTACGATTTCCACGACAATGTTCGTGGCGTTCGCCCACCACAAACAGGCTGCCGTGATCTTCGATCTTGCCACCTATTTGTCTTCGGGGAACGCAAGTAAACCCCTATTTGAGTATTCCATAGTCCGGATAAGACTTGCAAACCGGATTGGGATAAGCCCATTCACGGTCGGGTATGAGCGAGTGATGTTCAATTTTCCAAGCATCGATCATCGCGGAGGCGCCTTTGAAGACTGACGGGGGTCTAAGCGCAAGCAAACCGCATTCGCGAGAGCGTCGATAGGTTGCCATGGAAGCACACCCAGTCATAATCGATCATCATGCCGGCGACACAGAAGCAAAGCCTCGTCAAATCGGGTGGCATGAACTACGGTACCGGCACAGTTCCTCTGTTAGTGTGGTTTCTTCCACAAAAATCCCAATACTTTTGATCGAGCGTCATTGTATATCAAGGGCGAAAAATAACGGATTCCTAACAAATACGAAAAACCGCCCAAAAGGACAATAACAAGGAGCTGTGCAAGGAGAGAATCATGAAATATTGGAGCAAGTGAAATTACATATGCCACACCGACTGTTATCGAACTCAATATAGCTGGAGTGTAAAAGTAGGATAGAACACGAATTATACTAATACCTTCCTTATAAAACACAAGTGTCGTGAAAAACAGTGAATGAATCGTATAGTAAGTTGCGACGCCTAACGCGACTCCGATTGATGATCCAAGAAAAGCTCCGGGGATAATCAAGGCGAAGAAAATTGGCGCAGAAATTAACTGATACCTGAATGATCTGCTAAATTGCCCTCTGGATGCCAAAAGAGCACCGGCGGCCCAGGATATGGCGTCAAGCGGTAACCCTATACTAAGTATTTGGACGAGAAGAATCGAATCAAGCCACCGCGTTCCAAATAATAATGTCAGTCCTGGTTTAGCCATCGCAGCTTGAAGAAAACAGAGGGGGACAGTAAGCGCCCCAAGCATTTCCGCTGCTCTTAGCGCCGCGTCACGCTGGCGTAACGGTTCGTCGCTCATTGCTATAAGTGTAGGACGCAGCACGCTATTGAAGCTCGACGCCAAGGTTATCATCGGTTGAGCGGCAATCCTATAGGCAAAGAAGTAAATTCCTACAACCTGCGCTGATGCGAGTAGTCCAAGAATCGTATAATCGCCTTGTCCAATAGCAGTTGTTATTAGCACCGAACCGAGTACGCCCGAGCCACGCCTCAACATTTGGACCCAGCCCTTCGAAAGCCGAAGTGGACGTAACGGAATAGGTGCCACGCGCCAAAATATAAAAGCGCGAGTTAAAGCAATGAGAGGACCAGATAATACAAAGCTTATTGCACCCAATCCACTCAGAGCAAGAAGTATTATTAGAATCTGGGAAACGGTTGCTTCTATCGCACCATAGGTGGCAAGAAACTTAAATTTCATCAATGATCGTAATTTAACTCCCGGAACCATTGATAAAGCTGATAATGGTACGCTGAGAGCTATAATCCACACCAGATAAGTGATTTTTTCGTTATGGTATAAATTCGCACCGATCGGAGCAATGACGGCCATTATAATGGCAGCGAGAGTTGAAAGGATTAAGCTGATCCAAAAGGCTTGAGTTGCCCACAGATGCATCCTTGGTCGTCGTTGCATCATGACTTGGTCAATTCCGACATCAGTGAGAACGCTCACAAATGTGGTGATGGTAGTGGCGAGGCCAAGGATGCCAAAATCCTCCGGCACAAGAATTTTGGCGAGGATGAGCTGTCCTATGAATCCTGATGCTCGCCCGCAAATGGTTTGTATTATGATCCAGAAAATTCCAGAGGTAGCGGCCAAGCCAAAGGAAATTGGGTGAGTACTATCGTTGACGGAGTCTCGCGACTTTACCATCGTCTCTCCTAAGAAGCGCCTGCCTTAATTTGTGAAGCTATATGTCTCATTGTAGAGAGCCAGATTGAAACCGCCAAATTTTCATCCGAACGAGCAAGCTAGCATTAACACACGTGCCCGAAATAGCCGCCGTTTCCATCCTGACTCTGCCCCGAGTGAAGCTAAAGCTTTGCTAATGAAGGCTGATACAAATTACCATCTACCTGTCATTTGCTACCGAAAGAATTTGCGGGATGCCACAATGGCGTAACCGCAACGATTCGGGCGCGCCTGCGTGCCGAGGCAATGATGACGGATTGATCAATCGCGCCGAATCCTTCAACGATCACGTTCCAACGGGCCGGTCCCGGCTGGCCTCATGAAATCCGGAGCGTCACTTGAGCCTTACGCTTGTCATTGCCAACAAAGCCTATTCCTCCTGGTCGTTCCGGCCGTGGATTTTGATGCGCCATTTCGGCATCGCGTTCGACGAAATCGTGATTCCCATGGCGCAAGAGGATACACGCACGGAAATGCTGCGCTATTCTCCGGCTGGCAAATGTCCAGCCTTGCGCGATGGCGAAATCGCCGTCTGGGATTCGCTAGCGATTATTGAATATGTCGCCGAGTCCACTCCGGATAAGCCGCTGTGGCCAAAACCGCGCGCGGCACGGGCGCAAGCGCGTTCGCTCGCCGCCGAAATGCATTCTGGCTTCATGGGCTTGCGCGGCCTATTGCCGATGAACATGCGACGCGCGGTCAAGCGGCACGAGCTGACCCCCGAGGCAAGCGCCGATGTCGCGCGCATCGAGGTGGCATTCAAGCAGGCCCGGGACGCGTTTGGCCAGGCCGGCAGCTTCCTTTTCGGCGATTTCTCAGGCGCCGATGCAATGTTCGCGCCCGTGGTCAATCGCCTGCATGTGTATGATGTGGCGGTCACGGCCGCAACGCGCGCCTATATGGATGCCATGATGGCGCTGCCCGCCTGGCAGGACTGGAGCGCGCAAGCACAAGCGGAACCCTGGACCATCGGCAAATACGAAGTCGTTTAACCGACCGCCAGTTTTCCGGTTTTGCGGCAAAATTTCGTGCCGCCACATCTGTAATGAAAATGCTTGCTGTTGCGCCCGGAAAGCACGATTTATAGAGGGCCGGACAAGCTCAACACGCGAGGAGCCAAGTGGGTCAGCCAGGGGACAAAGGCGCGGTCATCGTGCCAAAGTCCAGTACAAAGTCGGATATCGATGGTTTTCTCGAGGCCGCGGCGAAATTGCCCGCGGTGTCCGAATCTTCGCGGGGCCGGCTCATTTTCGCCCTTGATGCCACAATGAGTCGGCAAGCCACCTGGGATGTCGCGCAAAGCGTGCAAGGACGCATGTTTGCGACGGCAGCGGCACATGGCGGGCTCGATGTCCAGCTTGTCTATTACCGGGGATTTTCCGAGTGCAAGGCCTCGCGCTTCGTGGCGGGCGGGCAGAGCTTGGGCTCTCTGATGAGCAAGATCGGGGTCGGCGCCGGCCAGACCCAGATCGAAAAGGTCTTGCGTCATGTTCTTGAAGAAACGCGGAAAACGCCGGTCCGTGCTATGGTCTTCGTTGGCGATGCCATGGAAGAGCGGCTCGACGTTTTGGCCGGGCTCGCCGCCGAACTCGGGCTTTTGGGCGTGAAGGGTTTCCTGTTTCAGGAAGGGCGCGACAGCGTGGCCGAGGCAGCCTTCCGGAAGATCGCACAGCTGACCGGGGGCGCTTATGCGGCCTTTGATTTATCCGCGCCGGAGCGGCTCATCGCGCTGCTGTCGGCCGCGGCCGCTTATGCCGCGGGAGGCCGCCCGGCGCTCGAATTTGAAGCGCGCGCGCGGGGCGCCGTCGCGGCGGACCATCTGTTGTCGCAAATGCGCCAAACGGGCAATACGGAATGATTATTTATCTTCTCGGCGGAATTCTCCTGTTTTTTCTCGTGCTCCGAGCACTCAGGGCATTCGCGGAGGCGGACCCCGCCGCGCTGGCGCTTGTCATCCGGCGTGGCGGCGGCGGCGCGGCACTTCTCGCGGCAGTGGTGTTGTTATTGCGGGGGCGCTTCGACATGGCGATCGGTCTCGGCGGGCTTGGAGCCTGGCTGCTCGGAATGCGCAACGGATCGCTTATGCGGATGTTCAAATCCTTTAGCAGCCCACGAAAGCAGAATGTTTCCTGCGTAAGGTCGGCGATGATCGAGATGGAACTCGATCACGACAGTGGCAAAATGCGGGGAACGGTGCTCGCCGGACCGGACGAAGGCAAATCATTGGACTCGATGACAAGGCCGCAATGCGAAGCCCTCTACGACCTTTGTTGCGCGGACGATCCCGAGGGTGCGAGGCTGATGGAAGCCTATCTCGACCGCCGGTTTACCGGATGGCGTGCTGCAGCGCAGAACCAGGGCAACTCTGGGCGTCGAAACTCGCGCCGCCGCCCCAGCACGATGTCCGAGGATGAGGCGTATGAAGTTTTGGGACTTCAGAAGGGCGCGTCGGAGGAGGACGTTGTTCGGTCGCACCGTTCGCTGATGAAGAAATTGCATCCCGATCACGGGGGGTCTACGGATCTCGCGGCTCGTGTCAACGAAGCCAAGGATGTGCTGATGCGTCGTCATCACTAGGTCCTGAGATAGGTGGCGCGGCGGGTCAGTGAACCGGGCGCGCTGACAGCTTCAGTTTTTTGTTGCGAAACAAGAAAATCCCGAACGTTTAAGGGTTTTGCAGGCGCGTTCCGCGCTATCGGCTTCGAGGCCTGTGAAGCGTGCCCGGTAGAGCGTTTCTGAGCCTTTCTGAACCTTTTCGGTGAAAGCTTGCGCGGTCGTCAGCGTCTTGCCGCTTTCCGATTTGGCGCGGGATAGGAGTTCGACGGCTTTGCCTTGGTCGGGGGTGGCGCCGATCTGAATCATCCAGCCATTTCGCACTGCCACTGGGCGGCCGTTCGCAATCCTTACGAGGCTGCCATAAGGTGAATCTTCTATCGCGGCCGCGATTTTATCGGTATGGGGGTGTGCCGCCGAAGGACCCGTGGTTGCGTGCACCCCGGAAGGGGTCGCGGTCGAGAGGTCGCTGCTTTGCCCCGAACGGTTGCGGGCGGTGGAACCATCGAGGTTTACCTGCTTCCCATGATATTCGCCTTGGGCTGCGCGTGGCTGGCTGGGCTCTGGTTTGGGCGCGCCGGAGACATAGGCCGGGCGAGGTCTATCGGGAGGAACATCGGCGTTAAGCGAAGCAACCTGGATCGCATCGAGGGCAGGATCAGGATGAGGTGGGCTTGGCGCATAGGCTAGTCTCGAATCGATCCTCGATTGCGACCCGGGACGCTGGGAGCTTGTTTCCTGGCTCGCGGCTGCTTCCGCGATATGTGGATTGACGCTCGTTTCGGTGACCGAAGAGGCCGTGCGGACCGTCGCGCCCTTTTCGACCTCCTCTTCGATCAAATCCGCCATGATCTTGTGGGCCCGCGCGCTTGCACCACCGAGGACCACGGCGACAATATAGTGGCCATCGCGTTTGACCGAGGTCAGAAGATTGAAGCCCGAGGCGCGCGTATAGCCGGTCTTGATTCCGTCCATCCCCTCGACGCGATCGAGGAGGTGATTGTGGTTCACGATTGTCTCGCCGTCATAGTAGAAGGCGTGGGTGGAGAAGTAGTGATAATAGCGCGGGAAACGCTCCTGGATCGCGCGCCCGAGAATTGCGAGATCGTGTGCTGTCGTCAGCTGTTCGCCGTTAGGCAGGCCTGAAGCGTTGGCGAAATGTGTGTCGTTCATTCCCAGCGAATGGGCTTTCGCGGTCATAAGCTGCGCGAAACTCCCCTCATCGCCGCCGATGGATTCGGCGATGGCGACCGCTATGTCATTCGCCGAACGGGTGACGACCGCCTTGATCGCATCTTCGACACCAATCGTTTCACCCGGCCTGAGACCGAGTTTGGTTGGCTTTTGCGCGGCGGCATAAGAGGAGACATGAATCTCGCTGTCGAGCCGCAGGCGCCCTTTTTCGAGCTGTTCGAACAAAAGATAGAGCGTCATCACCTTGGTGATCGAGGCCGGGAAGCGCTGGTCATTTTCGTTAAGAGCGTAAAGCGTCCGGCCGGAATTACCGTCGACGACAATGGCAGCGATATGCGATGGGGCGCCACTTGCGCGGGCGTGGCGGTAGCGGAAGGAGGCTTCATGATGGCGCCGGCCTTCGTGATGCGTTTGCATCCAAGCATGGCGGTGGCCGCGCCAATGGCGGGCCTCGGCCGGCGGCGCCAGGAAGCTTGCCACTACCAAAATGAGGCCAGCCCCGGCTGCGGTCATTTCACTGCGGCAAAATGTCGCGCAAAGTTTCAGCATCTCCAGCGTCCCCGCTCCCCGGCTGGCGCGCATCTTTGGCTGCCCGCCGAATGATCCTCTTGGGAACGCTAGTCGGACGCGGTTACCGGTTGGTTAAGGCTCCGGTTTAAAGCGGCGGAATTGCCTGGGCCCAAAATATGTTGCAGCGCACAATCACCTTGACGTGATTTGTGCAATGCACTAAATTAACTGTTAGCGAGTCCCACAAACTCGTATCGCGGCCGTCTCGCGTAGCGAGAGCCTGCCGACGATCTTCACGGGAAAGAAAGAGACAAACATGGCCCAGGAATTTGAAGACATCCAAAAGTTCGGCAAAGAGCAATTCGATGCAGCGGCTGCAGCAACGACATCGTTCACCAAGACGCTGCAGGCGATCGCAACTGAAACGGCTGATTATTCCAAGAAATCCTTTGAGAGCAACTCCGCATTCGTAGAAAAATTGCTTGGCGCCAAGTCCTACGAAAGCGCGATACAGATCCAATCAGAATATTGGAAGAGTGCTTACGCCGGCTTCGTAGCAGAGGCGACGAAACTCAGCGAACTCTATTCTAGCCTTGCCAAGGAAGCTTTCAAGCCGATCGAATCGGCTTTCGCCAAGGTGCAAACCAGTAAGAACTAGTCTTCGCTGGATTTGGGTGGGGCAGACGGCCCTGGTCAGCACAAGCTAGTGAAACTTCGAACCGGCTGGAAGCAGCGCGGATTTGACACGCCGAATATAAAAGGCTCGGCTGTGGTCGAGCTTTTTCGCCGCAAAATCGCTGGCGCGCATGGGCCTTAGCTTTCGGGCGCCAGCAAAACATGCCGGGTGTTGTTGCTCGGCACTATTTGTTTGACCTGGTCATTGTCAAGGCGTGGCGGCCGGGGAATCGTCGGCGAAGGAAATTATTATGGCAGAGACAGGTGAAAACCCTCAAGACGAGACCGGGAAAGACCCCGCGGTTGCCACCGGGAAATCCTCCGTGGCCAAGACCAAAAGAGCTTCCGCGGGCGGGACGAGGAAGGCTCGCGTGATTGAGACAAGGGAAGCTTCCATCACTGAAACCAGTCCTGAATCGAGCGCCAAATTCAGTGCAGACTCCGTCCCTGAGACCGGGGGCGATTTCGTCACCGAGACCGCGGAAGAGTCCGTAGTCGTATCCCATGTTGACCCGGCGGCCGGGATTGTTGAAGCGGCCCTGGCAGAGGATTTCGAAGTTCTGGAGGAACTCGGTACAGAAGTATTGGAGGAGGCGGAGGCTGTTGCAAGTTCTTTTTCCGGCAGCGTCCAGATGTTCGCTACCGAAGCATCCGATTACTCGAAGAATTGTTGCGAAAGCAGTACGGCTTTCGTTGGGGCATTGCTCGGCGCCAAATCTTATGAAAGTGCCGTTCTGCTTCAAGCCAGCTATGCCAAGTCGGTCTATGCCCGTTTCTTGGCGCATCTCATGAAAATGAGTGGGCTCTACTTGAATCTCCTCGGAGAGGCTTCCAAGCCGATCGAAAAAATGACGGCCAGGGCAGACCGCGCGAAGGCTTAGGTGATCGGGGGGCGCCGGCAGCGCGCATTTCGAGGCTACGGCAGGAGGGGGCTCGACCATGGTCGCTTCACGATGAAGCGCTCATGCTCCTTATCTCTTTGTTTTGTCGTATGACCTTGTCCCAAAAGTCTGCAACTTTTTGGGATGATGCACCAAAGCGCGTCCCGATCAATTGGACTCATTTGGTCGCTAAGGACGCAGCTCAGAATCAAAGCGCTAGAGCATGTCCCGAAATAGTTGAACAACTTTTTTGGGACATGCTCTAGGAAGCGCGGAAACTTATGCCGGCTGTCTTTACAAAGCTCGCGTTAACCGCAGTTACCCATTTTACACATGGCACTCCACAAAATTTGATGAGCCCGGCTTTCACCGGGCTTTTTGTCGCACAGTCTCCTCTTTTGCCCCCTGTGGTCGGTGCCTGTTTTTTCGGCGCGGCGGCCTTGTCTTGTGGCAGAAAACGAGCCAACCAGCGTAGTTTGCCCAAAAACTCGTGTGGCTCAGAAGGCGAACCCGGGGTAAGATCAAATTTCCGGTCGAAAGGCGTCGGCCCCTGCGTCAATTCCTTCTTGCCGGCATAGCTCGCGCGTTGTTCACTGAAGTTCCGCCACTTGGCGAATGCGCCAGAAGGAATATCTTTGAAGGGCGAGGTTTTGGTGGTGACGGACGACATGGTTTGGCAATTCGATGGTTGGCGGTTGGAGGGTTGGATCGACGGCTTCGCTCGCGCCGGATCCCGCCGGGGTGCGGGGTGTGCCTTTACGGCTGTCGCCTCTCCGGCGCGGGCCGCAAAAGACCCGCGGCAGGGCGGCGAAGGCGGCCCCGGGTCTGGCACGGCGGTAATCGCACGCCCGAAGACGCAGGTCAGACATCCGAACATGTACCGCGTCTTGCTATTGAACGACGATTACACGCCGATGGATTTTGTGGTTTCCGTGTTAAAAAAATATTTCAATAAGGGCCCGGAAGAGGCAACCCGAATCATGCTTCACGTTCATCAACACGGCGTCGGTGAATGTGGGATTTACACTTATGAAATCGCCGAGACAAAAGTAACGCAGGTCATGGATCACGCCCGCAAGCATCAGCACCCCCTGCAGTGCATCATGGAAAAAAAGTGAGAGGTTGGAGCCAATGCCCTCGTTCTCCCGCAATCTCGAACAATCGCTGCACCGGGCCTTGGCAATCGCCAACGAACGGCATCACGAATATGCCACGCTGGAACATCTGCTGTTCAGCTTGACCGAAGACGGGGATGCCGCCGCGGTCCTGCGAGCTTGTTCGGTTGACCTTGATCTTTTGAGGAAAAATCTTCGCGAATATATCGACCAGGAACTCGACAATCTGGTCAGCGACGATCGCGAGGACGCTAAGCCGACGGCGGGATTTCAACGCGTCATCCAGCGGGCGGTCATTCATGTTCAATCCTCGGGGCGGGAGGAAGTCACCGGCGCCAATGTGCTTGTCGCGATTTTCGCCGAGCGCGAAAGCCACGCCGCCTATTTCCTGCAGGAGCAGGACATGACGCGCTACGACGCGGTCAATTATATCAGCCACGGAATCGCCAAGCGGCCAGGCCTTGCGGATTCCTCAAGGACCCCGCGTGGTGCCGAGGACGACGCCGAAGCGCGGGAGGTAAGGGATGCCAAGGAAAGTGGCGATTCGAAGAAAAAGGAAGGCGCGCTCGAGGCATATTGCGTCAATCTCAACAAGAAGGCCCGAGATGGGCGGATCGACCCGCTGATTGGGCGTGAGGCGGAAGTCCAGCGAACCATCCAGGTGTTGTGCCGCCGCCACAAGAACAATCCTTTGCTCGTCGGAGATCCCGGCGTCGGCAAAACCGCGATCGCCGAAGGCCTCGCTCGCAAGATCGTCAAAGGCGAGGTGCCGGAAGTCCTGGCCGAGGCGACGGTTTTTGCGCTCGACATGGGCACGCTTCTCGCTGGCACCCGCTACCGCGGGGACTTCGAAGAACGCTTGAAGCAGGTCATGAAGGAAATCGAAAACCACAAGAAGGCGATTCTTTTCATCGATGAAATTCACACGGTGATCGGGGCGGGAGCGACGTCGGGTGGCGCCATGGACGCGTCGAATCTTCTGAAACCCGCCCTGGCGCAAGGTGTGTTACGCTGCATCGGCTCGACGACCTATAAGGAATACCGGCAGTATTTCGAAAAGGACCGCGCCCTCGTGCGCCGCTTCCAGAAAATCGACATCAACGAACCCTCGATTCCGGACGCCATCGAAATCATGAAAGGTCTGAAACCCTATTTCGAAGAGTTCCACAAGGTTCGCTATACCAACGAAGCCGTGAAGGCGGCGGTGGAACTTTCAGCGCGCTATATCAATGACCGCAAATTGCCCGACAAGGCGATCGACGTGATCGACGAGACCGGGGCGAGCCAGATGTTGTTGCCGGAAGCCAAACGGAAGAAGACGATCGGTATCAAGGAAGTCGAGGCGACCATCGCGACGATGGCGCGGATTCCGCCCAAAACCGTTTCCAAGGACGATGCCGAGGTTCTCGAACATCTGACCGAAACGCTTGAGCGTGTCGTCTATGGCCAGAACGACGCGATCGTGGCCTTGACGGCCGCGATCAAACTGGCTCGCGCCGGTTTGCGCGACGGCGAGAAACCGATCGGCAGTTATCTCTTCTCTGGGCCGACCGGCGTCGGCAAGACCGAGGTCGCCCGCCAGCTCGCGGTCAGCCTCGGCGTCGAGCTCGTCCGCTTCGACATGTCGGAATATATGGAGCGCCACACTGTCTCAAGGCTTATCGGCGCGCCTCCGGGCTATGTCGGCTTCGACCAGGGGGGCTTGCTCACCGATGCGATCGACCAGCATCCGCATTGTGTCCTGCTTCTCGACGAGATCGAAAAGGCGCATCCCGATCTTTATAATATTTTGTTGCAGGTCATGGATCACGGAAAGCTCACCGATCACAGCGGCAAGGCCGTCGATTTCCGGAACGTCATTTTGATCATGACGACGAATGCCGGGGCCTCCGATATGGCGCGCGGCGCCTATGGCTTCACCCGCTCGAAGCGTGAAGGCGAGGATATCGAAG
>Ga0187863_10002675_pt1 | contig 13436 bp, 13 predicted proteins | sample June2016WEW_11_1_FD_132975 | JGI IMG/M metagenome (GOLD analysis project Ga0187863, IMG submission 132975) | Peatland microbial communities from SPRUCE experiment site at the Marcell Experimental Forest, Minnesota, USA - June2016WEW_11_10 | ecosystem: Environmental > Terrestrial > Soil >... | reverse complement strand
GCGGTTCTTGAGGGCCAGCGTTTCCTCGAGGAACATGGTGCGCGCCGTCTTGCGGTTGCCGTAGATCAAGGTGAAGCGGCTTTGCGGCTCGCGCGCGAGGATATCGGTCGCCAACGACAGCACCGGCGTGATGCCGCTCCCCGAGGCGAACGCGACGTAGGACAAGGTTCTCGACGGATCGACCGCCGTGCGAAAGCGTCCGATCGGCGTTCCCACCTCCAAGGTGTCGCCGGCCCGAATTCGCGCCGTGAGTTCCCGCGACATGCGACCGCCCGTCTGCTCTCGAACGCCGAGCCGGATCACCGATCCGCCCGGAGCGGTGACGATGGAATAGGTACGCCGTTCCTCGATCCCGTCGATCGCGCGCCGCACGGTCACGTACTGTCCGGCATGGTGCCGGAACTGATCGCGCAACGCCGGAGGAATCGCGAGCGTGAGGCAGACGGCATCCTCGGCGGTACGATCCACCGACACGACCTCGAGACGGTGGAAGCTCAGCATGCGGTCAAATGCATTTGAAGCATTCGAAAGGTTCCAGGCAATCGCGGCAGCGGTGCAGGGCCTTGCAGGGGGTGGAACCGAACTGGCTGGTGCATTCGGTGCGGATCGAACCGCAGCGCGGGCACGCGATGGGCGCGGGGCGCGCGCGCGGGTCCGGGGCGGCGGTGGCCGGCGGCGGTACGATTCCATAATCGGCGAGCTTGCGGCGTCCGTCCGCGGTAATCCAATCGCTGCTCCATGCGGGGCTGAGCACGCGGGTGAGCGCGAACGGGCTCACGCGGGCGGCATCGAGCGCCTCGCGCACCAGCGACTCGATGTGCTCGGTCGCGGGACATCCGGTGTAGGTCGGAGAGAGCCCGACGCCGAGCACGCCGTCCGAGCGCACCTGCACGAATCGAACGATACCGAGCTCGACGATGCTGAGCGCGGGTATTTCCGGGTCTTCGACCGCGGCGAGCGCCCGCCTTGCGGCGGCGACTCGAGCCTCGCCGCCGATCCTCGGCAGCGAGCCTGGCGCCTGCTCGCGCTCCGCCGCCGGCGAGGCCGCGCTCACCAGCGCGCCCCCGGATAGGCGCGCTGCAGGTACTGCATATCGGTGAGGATGTACCCGAGATGTTCGCTGTGCTCGCCGCGCTTGCCGAACCACGAATACGGAGCGTCGCGGGGCCGCTCGAGCGTCGCCTCGGCCAGAATCGAGTCGATGCAGATCGACCATGCGGAACGCACGTCGGCCGGGCGCGGCGCTATGCCGCGCGCAATCATGTCCCGGTCGAGATCGTCCTCCTCGAACAGCTCCGTCGTGTATCGCCACAATCGGTTCAGCGAGGACTGCACGCGCGCGTGGCTTTCGGGCGTGCCGTCACCCAATCGCACCAGCCAGCTCGAGCTGTAACGTAGGTGATACCGGGTCTCCTTCACGGCCTTCGCCGCGATGGCCGCGATGCGCTCGTCCGCCGTGCTCGCCAACCGTTCGTAGAGCGCGAGCTGGAACGCATCGATCAGCACTTGGCGCACGATGGTCTCGCCGAAGTCCCCGTTCGGCTGCTCGACCAGCGTGGGGTTGAGGTATTCGCCTTGCTCGCGAAGAAAGGCCAGGTCATCTTCACTGCGGCCCCGGCCCTCGACCTCGCCCGCGTACGTGAGCAGCAGCCGCGCCTGTCCGATGAGGTCGAGCGCGATGTTGGCGAGTCCCAGGTCCTCCTCCAGCACGGGGGCGTGCCCCACCCACTCTCCGAGCCGCTGACCGAGGATCAAGCTCAAATCGCCCAGCCGCAGCGCATATCGGCAAAGCGGCGGCAGCCCGGCGAGCGCGGAAATCCCGGCAGGCTCTGCGGTGAGGGCCGCACCGCTCATAGCGTCTTCACCTCGTCGGGGATGTCGTAAAACGTCGGGTGCCGATAGATCTTGTCCCGCGCCGGCTCGAACAGCGACTCCGCCTCTTGCGGATCGGAAGCCACGATGTCCGAGGAGCGCACCGCCCAGATGCTGACGCCCTCCTGCCGGCGTGTGTACAGATCGCGCGCGTGCTCGATGGCCATGCGCGCGTCCGTCGCATGCAGGCTCCCCACGTGCTTGTGGTCGAGACCGCCGCGCGCGCGAATGAAGATCTCGTACAGCGGCCATTCCCGGCTAGCGGCCGCCGCACCCTCGCTCTGCGGATCGCTGGGTGTGCTCATGCCGCGCAACTTTCGCCGCGGCGGCGCTGCTTTTCCGCGTACGCACTCGCCGCTTCGCGGACCCATGCGCCCTGCGACCACGCACGGCGGCGTGCCGCCAACCGCTCCGCATTGCAGGGGCCGTTGCCTTTCAACACCCGCTCGAACTCGCTCCAGTCGATGGCGCCGAACTCATGGCGTTGTTCCCGCTCGTTCCAGCGCAATTGCGGGTCGGGAACGCAGATGCCGAGAAATGCCGCCTGCGGCACCGTGAAGTCGACGAATTTCTGGCGCAGCTCGTCGTTCGAGAAGCGCTTGATCTTCCAGCGCTGCGAGTCGGAGCTGTGAATGGAGGAGGCGTCCGGGGGACCGAACATCATGAGCGCCGGCCACCACCAGCGGTCGAGCGCCTCCTGCGCCATGCGCTTCTGGGCGGCCGTGCCGCGGCAGAGCTGGAGCATGATGTCGTAGCCCTGTCGCTGGTGAAAGCTCTCCTCGCGGCAGACGCGCACCATGGCGCGCGCATAGGGGCCATAGGAACATCGGCACAGGGGAATCTGGTTCATGATCGCCGCGCCGTCGACCAGCCAGCCGATGGCGCCGACGTCCGCCCAGGTGGGAGTCGGGTAATTGAAGATGCTGGAATATTTGGCCTTGCCGGACAGCAGCTGCTCGATCATCTGGTCGCGCGTGATCCCCAAGGTCTCCGCGGCGCTGTAAAGATAGGCGCCGTGACCGCCCTCGTCCTGGACCTTGGCAATGAGAATGCACTTGCGCTTCAAGCTCGGGGCGCGAGTGATCCAATTTCCCTCGGGCAGCATGCCGACGATCTCCGAGTGCGCGTGCTGGGAGATTTGCCGGGTCAAGGTCGCGCGATAACGAGCGGGCATCCAATCCTTGGGCTCGATCTTCTCCTCGCGGTCTATGCGCGCTTGAAAGCGCCGCTCGAGCGCCGCCTCATCCGTCGGCGACGCCGGATCCGGCCCTTGGACATCCAATCCTTGCGTGTACATGAGTGCCCCTCGTCCTCGCGCTCGGCCCGGAGCAACGCCGCCCCTGCTCATGCTTATCGTGACACACGATTTTACTCAAATCAATTTTTCGTGTGTCATTTTACCAAGAACGATATACACTACGGGAGAGCATGTCCACGCGCGCATCCGCTGTCGCCGCCGATCTGGTCGAGCGCTTCCGCCGCCAGCGCCCGCTGCGCGCCGGCTCCTTGATCGTGACCATCTTCGGAGACTGCATCATGCCGCGTGGCGGGGCGATAGCGCTCGGCAGCCTCATCCCCCTCGCCTCCCCCTTCGGGCTCAACGAGCGATTGGTGCGCACCGCGACCGCACGCCTCGCGCAGGAGGGCTGGCTCGCGGCGCGGCGCGTCGGCAAGCGCAGCGAATACCGGCTCTCCGACGGCGGCCGCGAGCGTTTCGCGGAAGCCACGGAACGCATTTACGGCGATCCCTCCACCGGAGGCTCGGGACGCTGGACCCTGATCGTGCTGCCCTCGATGCCCGTGGCAGAGCGCCGGCGGCTGCGCCAGGAACTCTCCTGGCAGGGGTTCGGGGAAGTCGCAAACGGAGTCTTCGCTCACCCGCAGCTCCCCGCCCGAGCGCTCGCCTGGCAGATTCGAGAGGCGAATCTTCCGGACCGCACGCTCGTGTTCGAGGCCGATCTCGCCTCGCCCGCGACTCCTGCGCCGCTGCTGGAGCTCGGTTGGGATCTCAAGGATCTTGGTAAGCGCTATCAGCGATTCGTGCATCGCTTTGAAATCGTGGATGCGGCGCTCACCGGCCGGCTCGAACCGGAAATCGGCTTCATCGTGCGCACGCTGTTGATCCACGAGTATCGCCGCCTGCATCTCCGCGATCCGTTGCTGCCGGCCCGGCTGTTGCCCGAGGATTGGCCGGGACTCAAGGCGGCGGAGCTCTGCCGCTCCCTCTATGCGCGCGTGTTCGCCGCCTCGGAAACCCACCTCTCGACGGTCGCCGCGCAGCTCGACGGAGCGTTGCCCCCCGCCGGCCCGTCCATCATGCAGCGCTTCGGCGGCTTCGCGGCCGTGCGCGCGGACTGACTGATCCGGTAGACTCGCATGCAATGAACGCCGCCGCGCCGCACCGCCAGGCTGCTCTCGCCTTCATCTTCGTCACGGTTCTCATCGACATGCTGGCGTTCGGCATGATCATCCCCGTGCTGCCGCTGCTGGTGCAGAACTTCGTCGGCAGCGATGCCGCCCGGGGTGCGCAGATGTACGGACTTTTCGGCACCGCCTGGGCGCTGATGCAGTTCATTTTCTCGCCGATCCAGGGTTCCCTATCGGATCATTTCGGACGCCGTGCCGTCATTCTCATCTCCTGCACCGGCCTCGGCTTGGATTTCGTGCTCATGGCGCTCGCGCCAAACCTCTGGTGGTTGCTGGCCGGACGCATCATCTCCGGCATCGCCGCCGCGAGCTTCAGCACGGCCGCCGCTTACATCTCGGACATAACCCCAGCGGAGAAGCGCGCCGCCGGCTTCGGGCTGATCGGCGCCGCCTTCGGCGTCGGATTCGTGCTCGGGCCGGCCATCGGCGGCTTGCTCGGGTCCATCTCGCCGCGGCTCCCTTTCTGGGCATCGGCTTTCATGGCGCTCGCGAATGCCCTATGGGGGGTGTTCGTGCTGCCTGAGTCCCTGCCCCCGGCAAAGCGCACGCCATTCGCCTGGAGGAATGCGAATCCGCTCGGAGCGCTCAAGCTGGTGCGGTCGCATCCGACGCTCGCGGGCCTCGCGGCCAGCTATTTCCTCATGAATCTTGCCCATGTAGTACTGCCGAGCACGACCGTGCTCTATCTGCATTATCGATATGGCTGGAACACGCGTCAGGTCGGTGTCTTGCTGGCCGGCGTCGGTATTTGCTCGCTCGTCGTGCAGGGATTTCTGGTCAAGCCCGCCGTGCGCTGGTTGAAAGAGCGGCGCGCGCTGGCGCTCGGGCTGTCGTTCGGAGCCGCGGGTTTTGCGATTTACGGACTCGCACCGACGGGCGCCATCCTCTGGACCGGGGTGCCGGTGATGGCGCTCTGGGGAATCGCCACGCCGTCGATGCAAACGCTGATGACGCGTCTGGTCGACTCCACCGAGCAAGGGCGGCTGCAAGGCGCGCTGGCGAGCATCGTCGGTCTCGCGAGCCTGCTCGGACCGACGGCATTTACGCAGACGTTCGCCGCGTTCATTGCCCCTGGCGCGGCATGGCAGCTTCCCGGGGCGCCCTTTTTGTTGGCGTCCGCGCTGATTCTCGCTGCGATGTTGCTCGCATGGCGCATCACGCGCCCGCCCGAGGCGCGCGGCGCAGCCGCACCGGCCGGCGTCTGACGTTGCACGACTTCAGGTAGCGTCCCAGCCCTCCAACAGCGCAACCACCCGGGCCAGAAAGGCGTTCGCCTGGAAGGCATCGAGCGCCCGGTGATCGATGGTGAGCGTGAGATAACACCTGCTGCGGATGCCGATGGCCTCGGCCCCATCGGCATCGACCGCGCAAACGCGCCGCTCGACTTTTCCGACCCCGAGGATGGCCACTTGCGGCTGATTGATGACGATCGGCGCGGCGAGGAGGCTGCCGCTCACTCCGTGGTTCGACATGGTGAAGGTGCCGCCGTGCACATCCTGCGGCGTGAGCTTGCCCGCGCGGGCGGCCGTGACGACCCGCCCGAGCTCCAGAGCGATCTCCGGCAATTCGAGCTTCTGGGCCGCGTGGATCACGGGCACGATGAGCCCATCGTTGCCGAGCGCGGTTCCGACGCCGATGTTCGCGTCGGCGTGAAGCTCCAGCGCGTCCTCGCGATAGGTCGCATTGACCGACGGATGCTCGATCAGCGCGCGCGCGCAGGCAGCGATGAAATAGCCGCTCAGCGTGAGCCGCGTTCCCCGGCGCTCGTATTCCGCGGCATGCCGCGACCGATGCGCCTGAACCCTCGTCAGATCCGCCTCGAACAAGGTCGTCACGTGCGGGGACTCGGCGAGACTTCGCGCCATATGCTCCGCCACTCGACGGCGAATCGGCGTATGGGCCACCCGCGATGAGGAAGGCTTTTCGCCGAGGCGCCGCTCCACATCCTGCACGGTGATCCGCCCGTTGCGGCCGCTGCCGGAGATGTCGGCGGCGCGCAGCGCATTCTCGCGGAGCATGCGGCGCACCGCCGGACTCAGCAGCAAGTCCTCCGCCGCGGAGTCCGCCGCGGAGGAACTCGAACCCGCATCGGCGGCCACCGCACCCGCCGCACGCGCGCCCGCCACGCCCGCCGCGCCCGCCGCACCCGCCACGCCCGCCGCACCCGCCACGCCCGCCGCGCCGGCCGCGCCCGCGCCCGCGCCCCGCGTGGCCGCCGGCCCGGCCGGCGCTTCGTGCGCATGGATGGTGATCCGCGCGAGCAGTTGCCCCGGCAGCACCTCCTCGTTCGGCTGCTTCAGGATCTCCGCCAACTCGCCGGTCGCGGGCGACGGAATCTCGACCGTCACCTTGTCGGTCTCGATCTCGAGCAGCGGCTCGTCCTTCCGGATCGGATCGCCCGCCCGCTTGCACCACTTGAGAATCGTAGCCTTGGTACCTTCCTCGTTCTCCGGTGCGACGACATCCGTGAGGCTGACCATGTTCAAACCGCGGCCAGAGAGGAGAGCGCCGCGGCGATTCGCTCCACGTTCGGCAACACGGCCTCGAGCAACACCGGACTGTGCGGACTCGGAACATCGGGCATCGCGAGCCGTTCGATCGGCGCGTCGAGATCGAAGAACGCCTCCTTCGCGAGCACGGCGGCAATCTCGGCGCCGAACCCGGCGGTGACGGTGTCCTCGTGCACGATCAGGCAGCGTCGAGTCTTGCGCACCGAGGCGAGCGTCGCCTCGCGGTCCCACGGAGACAGCGTTCGCAGATCGAGCAGATCCGCGGAGACCTTGGTGCGCTGAATCGCAAGCTCGCAGCGCTCGACCATGGCGCCCCATGTCACCACGGTCACCGTATCGCCGCGCTGAAGCACGGCAGCCTTGCCGAACTTGACGATGAAATCGTCTCCCGGGTAAACGCGCCGCGCCCAACCGCCGTCGAGCAGCGACCGATGCTCGAAGAAGATCGTCGGGTCGTTGCCGCGCAAGGCCTCGCGCAGCAATCCGACCGCATCCTCGGCATTCGATGGCATGGCGACGCGCCAGCCCAACCCATGAATCCATTGCACTTCGTTCGACTGGCTGTGCCAGGGGTCGCCGCACTTGAAAAAGCCGCCCGGGATGCGCACCACCATCGGCGCCGCAAACCGATTGGCAGTCCGCCAGCGCATCGTGCCGCAGTCGTTGAGCTGCTCCGCCGCGGGATCGGCGTACTTGCGGAATTGGATTTCGGGCACCGGCATCAGCCCCGCCGCAGCCATGCCGACGGCACGGCCGATGATGCCTTCCTCCGATAGGCTGGTGTCGAATACTCGCTCGACGCCGAATTTCTCCTGTAAGCCGAGAGTGGCCGCGTGCACGCCCCCCTTACGGCCCACGTCCTCGCCGAACACGACTACCCGCGGGTTCACCTCGAGCTCGTGCTCCAGGGTGCGCCGGACCGCGGTCACCAGGTTGATGCGCGGGCCCTGCCCGGCGGGTTGCTCGGACCCGCCGCGCGGCGCTCCTCCCTCCGGCCAAATTCCACCCTGGGCTTGCAGCTCGAAACAGCCGTCGTCCGCGAGCTCCGTGAACAGGTAACGCTTCACGCCTGCGGGGTCGGGCGGCTCGCGCTGCTCGATTCGCGCGCGCGCCTCGGCGACGAGCGTGTGGGCGTGCGCCACGAGGGTGTCCCACTCCTCGGCCGATAGAACGCTCGGAACGATCTGCCCGCGAAGACGGCGCCATGGATCGCGCTCCCGCTCGGCGGCCAGAGCCGCGGCACCTTTGTACGCCTGGGTATCCTGTCCGGAGTGGCCCGATAGACGCGGAACCGTCAAGCGCAGGAGTGCCGGTCCCTCGCCGGCCCGCACTCCGGCGACCGCAGCGCGAATCAGACGGGCGGCCGATAAAGGGTCGCAGCCGTCGCCGTCGAGCACGCGCAACCCGTGAAATGCCGCGAGATTACTGGCGATGTTGCCGCCCGGCGTTTGTTGATGCGTCGGCACGGAGATCCCGTAACCGTTGTCCTCGATGAAGAAGAGCATGGGCAGCCGTTCGGTCGTGGCGATATTGAGCGCGGCCCAGAAACCGTTCGTGGCGGTCGAGGCGTCCCCGCCGTGCGCCACCGCGATGCTGCGCGCGCAGCCCGGATCCGAGAGTGCCTGCTGCCGGTAACGCAGGGCCTGCGCCCAGCCGACGGCGGGGGTGTACTGAGTGCCGACGCCACCGCACACCGGCAGTACGCAGGGCCCGCTGCGGCGCGGCAGGTTGAATACCACCCCGATGTCGCGGCCCTCGCTCATGCTACCGCGGCGCATCATGCTCGAGGCGAGTGCTTCATCCACGGACAACCCGAGGCTCAGCAGCAGCGGCCGAGAGCGGTAATATCCCCCCACGGCGTCCCGGGCCTCACCGAGTTCGCCGCCCAAGAGCACCTGTGTCACTTCATGGCCGCGGGCCGAGAACTGATACAGCACCTTTCGCTCGGGCAGCAGGGTGGATTCCTCCAGGTCGTCGAGGGCCCGGGAGATGGCGGCGTGCCGGACGACGGCGCGCCAATCCCAGGCATTGACGAATGCCGGCCGCACCAGGTTCTCAGAGCTTGCTGCCATCGGCCGACCCCGCTGCCATGACCCCTCGATCGCCGGCCTTAGACTAATCCGAAATTTTCAGGGAGAATCGCCAATTGAGCATCACAGCGGCGTCAATTGTTGGGTTAATTCTCTACATTTAGTCTGATTTTTGGTGATTATCGCCGACGGCGCAGGAAACCATGAATCTCGATCGCTTCGATGGGCGAATTCTGTTGGAGCTGCAGCGTGACGGCCGACTCCCGGTGGTCGAGCTTGCCGAGCTGATCGGGCTGTCTGCGACACCCTGTGCGCGCCGCATCAAGGCGTTGGAGGCAGGCGGCCTCATCGAGGGATACGCCGCGATCCTGAACCCTGCGCGGGTGGGGCTCGAAGTTCAAGCGCTGGTGCACGTCAAATTGACCGAGCATACGGATGAGACCGTGTCCCGCTTCGAGCGGGAGATCGCCTTGCTCGACGAAGTGACCAACTGCTTCGCGACCACCGGCGCCTATGATTTCATCCTGCAGGTGTTCGGCAAGGATCTGGAATCGCTGAGCTCGGTAATCCTGAAAAAGCTCCTGCGCATACCCCACGTACGGGATGTGCAATCGAGCGTCGTTCTCGCAACCATCAAACGTTCGACGCGAATTCCTCTCGGCCACTTACAAACTTGAAGTACCGCTCCGATGCCAACGACTCACGCTGATGTCCTCGTGATTGGCGCCGGAATCGCCGGCGCCTCCGTGGCCGCTCATCTCGCCGAGTCGCGCAGCGTCATTCTGGTCGAGGGCGAGGAACGACCCGGCTATCATTCGACCGGCCGATCCGCCGCGCTCTTCACCGAGATCTACGGTAATCCGACGATTCGCGCGCTCACGCGCGCGAGCCGGGCGTTCCTGTTCGACCCTCCGACGGATTTCACCGATCGCCCGCTGACTCGCCCGCGCGGGTGCCTGTACATCGCGACGGCCGCGCAGCTCACCGCGATGAGCGAATTTCACGCCCTTCCGGACATCGCGCCGGCGACCCGTACGCTCGATGTCCGAGAGGCGCTCGAACTGTGCCCGATTCTGCGCCGAGATTACGTGGCGGGGGCCTTGCTCGAGCCGGACTGCGCCGATATCGACGTTCACGCCCTGCACCAGGGGTATCTGCGTCTGTTCAAGAAGCGCGACGGCCGCCTGATCACCAACTCGCCGGTCCACTCGCTCGTGCGAGCTCACGACGGCTGGAGGATGCAGGCCGGTACCGAGCACCTGACGGCCTCGCTGATCGTGAATGCCGCCGGGGCCTGGGCAGACCAACTGGCCGCCCAGGCCGGAGTGCCCCAGGTCGGCCTGACGCCCTGCCGCCGCACGGCGATGCTCGTCGACCCCCCACCGGACATGGCCATCGGCGGCTGGCCGTTCGTCAATGACATCGACGAGAAGTTCTACTTCAAGCCCGAGGCAGGGTCGCTATTCCTGTCGCCGGCCGACGAGACGCCGAGCGAGCCGACCGACGCGCAACCCGAGGAGTGGGACACCGCCGCTGCCGTCGACCGGATGGAGCAGGCCACGACACTGCAGATCCGGCGGCTCAAGGCCCGATGGGCGGGTCTTAGAACCTTTGCGCCTGACCGAACCCCGGTGGTCGGCTACTCCTCGGCCGAACCCACGTTCTTCTGGCTGGCGGGGCAAGGCGGTTATGGGCTCCAGACCGCCCCAGCGCTCTCGCGGGCCGCGGCTGCGCTCGTGCTGGGATCGGCGCTTCCCTCGGATCTGGCGGCGCAGGGGCTGGAGGCGGCGGCCATGTCGCCGCAACGCTTCCTGCCGTGAGTTATATCCTACGATGGCCGGGTAGCCGCACCGACTATCTCGCCCCCCCGCTTGAACGCACACTGCAGGCGATTGAATGTGTGGATTTCCGATCCAATAAGGAAGGTGCGCTCATGCTTCACTATGCAGTGGTGTTTTTCGTCATCGCTCTGATCGCGGCGTTTTTTGGTTTCGGCGGCATCGCGGTCGGCGCCGCGGGCATCGCCAAGGTTCTGTTCGTGGTGTTCCTGATCGGCGCCATCGTCAGCTTCCTCATGAGCCTCGGCCGGCGCGTCTGAGCAATTTTAAATCTAGACAGAGGAGCAAGCCATGGAAGCTGTGGACAATGCCGGCCTTCGAAAGGTCAAGAAAGCGGCGAACTCGACCATTAACGACTTTCTCGAGAACGTGGACGATTTGACCAAGGCCATCAAGGATGTCGACGCCCCGGAGATCGCGAGAGTGCGGGCCAAGGTGAAGATGGCGTTGGCGGCCGCCAAGAGCGCACTGAGCGACAGCGCGGCCCAGGTTCGGGGCCAGGCAAGGCAGGTCACCCAAACGACCGACAACTACGTCCGCGACAATCCGTGGCAGGTAGTCGGTATCGCCGCGGTGATCGGCCTCGCTCTCGGTATCATGATGACGCGCAGGTCCGACTGATCAGGACCGCCGCCATTCGGTGACGCCGCCGGGCTTGTCCTCGAGAAGGACACCGGCGGCGCTTAGCACGTCGCGGATGCGATCGGACTCGGCAAAATTCTTTGCCGCCCGGGCTGAGCGACGGGACGCCAGCATATCCTCCACTTCCTCGTCCGTGAGCGCGCCTCCCGACGCCGCGTGGCCCCGCTTCAGGTAGGTTTCGGGGTCCTGCTGAAATAATCCCAGGATCTTCCCCATGGCGCGTATCGCCCGTGCGGCGCCGGCTGCCCGTGACGTATCGCCCGCAGCCTTGGCGCTGTTCAGTTCCCGCGCCACGCCCTGCACCACGGCCATCGCGTCGGGCGTGTTGAAGTCATCGTCCATTGCCGCGGTAAATTTCTCGATGGCCTCCTGCTCATACGCTTCGCACGCACCGCCCCCTTCGCCGCCGGGTGCTCCCGAAGGGGCTCCTTTCAATGCGCGGTAGAGGCCGGCCAACGTCTCGTCCGCCTGGGCGAGCTGCGCCGCCGAATAATTGATCGGTCCGCGGTAGTGACTGCTCAACAGGAAAAAGCGCAGCACCTCGGGGTCGCGGAGCGTTGCGAGCACGTCGCGCACCGTGAAGAAATTCCCGAGCGACTTCGACATTTTTTCGTCGTCGATGTTGACGAATCCGTTGTGCATCCACACGTTCACGAACGGCGCGTCGCAGGCCGCGCAGGATTGCGCGATTTCGTTCTCATGGTGCGGGAATTTCAAATCCATACCGCCGCCGTGCAGGTCGAAGTACTCGCCCAGCAAGGCGGTCGACATGGCCGAACATTCGATGTGCCAGCCCGGACGGCCGGGACCCCATGGCGAGGGCCACGAGGGCTCTCCCGATTTCGCATGCTTCCAAACCACGAAGTCGAGCGGATCGTTCTTGAACTCGTCCACCTGCACGCGGGCCCCGGCTCGAGACTCATCGATCTTTCTGCCGGACAGCGCCCCGTAGTTCGGGAATTTGCGTACCGAATACATGACATCGCCGTTGGCGGCTCGATACGCGAAGCCCTTGTCGATCAAGGTCTGCGTCATCGCGATGATTTGCGGTATGTAGTCCGTGGCGCGAGGCTCGATGTCCGGCGGCTCGAGTCCGAGCAACGCGCAGTCCTCGTGCATCGCGGCGGTAAATCGGCGCGCCAGCCCGGCCCAATCCTCGCGGCCCTCCGCGGCCCGCTGGATGATCTTGTCGTCGATGTCCGTGATGTTGCGGACATAGGTCACTTTCAGGCCGCGGGAGCGCAGATATCGCTGGACCAGATCGAAGACCGTGAGCATGCGCGCATGGCCTATGTGGATATAGTCGTACACGGTGATGCCGCACACGTACATGCGCACTTCGCCGGGCCGGAGGGGCTTGAAATCGGCCTTCCGGCCGGTGAGCGAATTATGTATTGCGAGCATGATGTTGAAGCCGGCTCAGCGCGGTCTGCCGCGGCATGATCTTGAGCAACGGAGCGAGTTCGGGGCCATGGGTCTTGCCGGTGAGCGCCACTCGAAGCGGCATGAAGAGTTCGGCTCCTTTGCGTCCCGTGCGCTCTTTCAGAATTTTCACGAGCGACGCGAAGTCCGCGTTCGACTCCTCGACGGCCCGAGCCGCCGCGGCAAAGAACTCGGGGCCCGCCGCCGCCACGACGCGAAGTTCCTCGGGGCCCAGCGCCGGAAGCTCCCCACGCACCACGGCCATCCACGGCGCCGCGTCCGCGGGCAGCACGACATTGTGCCGCACGAGCTCCACGAAATCCGCCGCATCGGGCAGGCCGAGCCAGATTCCGATATCGACGGCCGACATGTGCTGCAAAGTCTCCTTCTGCCAGTGCAGGAGCTGCGCGTCTTCGAACCTCGCGGGCGCCCTTCCGAGATGCTCGGGGCGAAAATGCGCCGCCATATCGGCCGGCGGCAGCCATCCCTCGACATCGGCCGTGTGGCCCAGGCGAAGCAGGTGATTGAGCAAGGCGGCCGGAAGAAATCCGCGCTCGCGGAAATCCTGGACGCTGGTGCTGCCATGGCGCTTGGATAGCGGCGCCCCGTCGGATCCGACCAACAGTCCGACATGACCATAACCGGGCTGCCGCATTCCCAACGCATCGAGCAGCATCAGCTGCCGCGGCGTATTC
>Ga0187863_10002671_pt1 | contig 13442 bp, 10 predicted proteins | sample June2016WEW_11_1_FD_132975 | JGI IMG/M metagenome (GOLD analysis project Ga0187863, IMG submission 132975) | Peatland microbial communities from SPRUCE experiment site at the Marcell Experimental Forest, Minnesota, USA - June2016WEW_11_10 | ecosystem: Environmental > Terrestrial > Soil >... | reverse complement strand
ATGGATGCAAACAGCAGAGAGAACGGAATCGTGAGCGCGACGATGAGAGCGGCGCGCACATTGAGAAGGAAAAGGAAGAGAATGACGCTGACCAGGATCATTCCTTCGGTCAGGTTATGCATCACCGTGTGCAGAGTTAAATGAAGCAGATCGCTGCGGTCCAGCATGGGAACAATCTTCACGCCCGGAGGCAGGATGCCGTTATTGAGTTCCTCCACCTTTTTGTGAATGGCCTCGAGGGTCGGTTCCTCTTCCGCACCTTTCCGCATCAGTACTGCGCCCTGGATCACATCGGGCTCGTCGATGATGCGCCCGTCCTCCATGTGATTGGCCCTCGCCATGTGCCCCAGCCGGATTTTCGGGCCCTGAGTCACTTCCGCGATGTCCTTGACCCGAAGCGCCGTCCCACTCTGCGTCTTCAAGACGGTCTGCTCGATGTCAGACACACTCCTGTAGAGACCGAGTGCCCGCACATTCATCTGCTGCATTCCGATTTCTACAAAACTGCCGCCGGCATTGATATTGTTGTTGGCGAGTTGCTGCTCGACCTGGCCGATGCTTAATCCGTAGGAGACGAGTTTGTCCGGATCGATGCGCACCTGATACTCACGTACCGTGCCGCCGAAATCGGAAACATCCACGACATTAGGAATGGATTTGAACTGCTTGATAAGAACCCAGTCTTCGATAGACCTTAGCTCCATCAAGTCATACCGGGGATTCGTGCTCCGCAGCGTGTACCAATAGATTTGGCCGGTGGTACTCCAGTCTGTGCCGATTTGCGGTTGGAGATTTTGTCCCGCAGGCAGATTGACCTGGGTGAGCCGTTCCAGCACCTTCTGCCGGTTCCAGTCGTTGACCGAGCTGTCGTCGAAGATCATGATCACGAACGACAGTCCGAAGATGGACTCGGATCGCAGATACGTCATGTGCGGCATCCCGCCCATTTGCATCTCGATCGGAATCGTAACCTGCTGCTCCACCTCTTCCGCGGAACGCCCCGGCCATTGGGTAATGACCGTTACATAGTTATCGGCAATATCGGGATACGCCTCCACTGGCAAGTTGTGAAATGCGATGGCACCCCAACCCATCAACAAGAGGGTCACGGCCAGCACCACAAACTTGTTGTTAAGCGCAAAGTCGACGAGAGTGCGAATCATGCCCTGGGTTCTCTTTTGCCGGTGCCTCGGTTAAACCGCGACGCCTGGTTCGCAGTCACTGAGAAAGCACCTGGTCCAGGACCAGAGCGTTCGTGACCACGTGTTGCCCTGGTCGAAGCCCCGTCTTGATCTCTTGCAGATTCATGTTGTCCGGCAAGAGCTCTCCACTGACGACTTCCAGGCGGCGAAACTTTTTATCTTCGGAAGGAACGAAAACAAAATCGCGATCGTGCATATGCAGGATGGCGGAGGCCGGAACAATCGTATGCATCTCCGTCGTTTGACCGTGGAAGGTAGCCTTTACGAACATGCCCAAGCGCAGGATTCCGGGGTTTTGAACTTCAATGCGAACCTTGGCGGTGCGAATATTCGGATCGAGGATGGCGCCAATGTTGCTGACCGTTCCCTTGAATATGTGATCGGGATATGCATTTGGGCTGATCTCCGCGGTATCGCCGATCCCGACGTGGGCCAGGTCGTTCTCGTAAACATCGCAGACAACCCAGACGGAAGAAAGATCGGAAATTGTGAACGGATTCGACCCCAGAGCCTGCACACCTCCGGCATTCGTGACCTGCTGGTCGGTGATCGTTCCTGAGATCGGCGCGTGGATGTCCACGAAGGTGTTCAGCCGGTTGGGATCGTTGCCCAGCAAACGGAGATGCTCTGCGGTGGTTTCGAGATCGACTTTGGCCTTGTCTTCGGTGTCCTGGGCAACCTCAAGATCGGCTTTTGCCACGGCGCCGTGATCATACAGATCCTTGTCTCGTTCGAGTTGGGCGCGCGAAAGAGCCTCGTCGGCGACAGCCTTCCGGTAATCCGAAAAACCTCCCGAGACATCGTCACTTCGAACCCGCAGCAACAATTGTCCTTTTTGCACGGTGTCGCCCAGCCGCGCATAAATCCCGACTACCCGGCCGGAAGCCAGCGAAATGACCGGCACGTTGCGAGCGATATCCGGATTCACCACGCCGGTAACCACCAACTCCGGAGCCGTGGCGCGCGCGATTGCCACGGCGACCGGAAATTGCTCAGGATGCTCCACGGTGAAAAGACTCACGTCCGCGCCGGAGACTACGTTGGCGGGAGGTGGCGCTTCCGCAGCAGGATCTCCATGCGCCCGGCTACAGGCACCGAGCAGCAGGAGTGTGAGGGCCGAGCAAAGCGGCAGATTAATTTTCACACCGTTGAGTTTCATGAGAAATTCGATCCGCCCGGTAAAAGTTCGTATCGCTTTCAGCGATCCATGCGAGGCACAAAGGAGCGGCCTGCGTAGCAGCGCCGGACCTCAACTCGGTTCCTGAAACGCTGCCGCCGCGGCAGGTTGCGTCCTGTGCCTCATGGCCAAAAGAGACCAGAGCTAGAACATGACCATGATGGCAAGTCTCACACTGGGTTCATCCTTCCGCAGGTCCGGGCACCAGCCTGTCAGTCCGGCCTTACAGGTATAACCGGGCGTAGCTGATAGAAACGGGCCGGGTACGAAGGTGGTCCCCGGCACCACTTGGCCGGGGCTGCCGCTATTGCCCCCCGCGAAGACGCTGGGAGAGCCAGTGTTTCCTCCCGGAGGTGTGATTCCCCCTGGACCGGTCCAATACGGCACATTCGCGTGCCGATAACCATACTCGGCGCGGAAGGTGATGTACTGTTTGGGCATGTAATCAAAGGTGAGGCTGGTGTCCCAAGCTTTGTACGGATCTCCCGGATTCTGCGTGAAGTAGGGTGACCCGGAAACAGCATCGGCTCCATCGATGGGCGGCAGCAGCACCAGGTAGCGTCCCGGATTGTCCATCACGCCGCCGCCGATGGTGAGGCCATACAAGTCCTTCTTGAACCAGAAGCGGTTGTAGAGCATCCAACCCGCGAAAGTTTGTTTGTAGCTGTTTACCGTGCCATTCGGATTGTATTTATTGTGGTGGCAATTCACGCCTTGAACAACGCTGTTGGTAGTGCCATATTCACATCCCAGATCGCCGGTGAGGGAGAATGCCATCTTGTCGAGGAATTTATTCGGGTTGTCGTAGTACTTGATCTCGACGCTGTCGTCAGTGTGTATGCGCGAGCGGCCAGCCTGACCATACCCGTTGCCAAGCGTATCTTCGCCCATGCCGTATTGATTGAAGACCAACGAAACCCACGACTTCGGACGCCACAGAATCTGTCCACCCAGGCCCGGCTTGCTGCCCAGCCTGCCATAGGATTGCCATCCATTGATGATCCAGGGTTCAATCTTCAGTTTCTCGGTGGGGAACCACTGTATGCGTACGCCATTAAAGAACCAGGGCGTGTTCGACGACACGTAAGATGGTTGGTAGGCCCAGTTATCGAAGTTGTAATAACTGAACAGGCCGATATAAGAGACGAAAATTCCAGCATCGACATTCAGGCCATAGTTCACATTCCAGTGGTACCCGCCCCATGCTTCCGACACGTAACGGTACGCGCCGCGAAGGGACCATTGGCCGCGACCAGCGCTGGCATCATTTCGTGGGGTCGTGACGGCGAACAATCCATTCATGGTCAAAATGCGAGCCCGGACATCGTCCCAGTGGAAGTCGCCTCCAAAGCTGATCTGGTCCATCTGGATTTCGTTGGTCCGGAAGATCTCGGTCGATCCGCCGAGGGTGTCATCTTTTGGATGGTTGTAATCGTAGATAAACGAGGTGTCGACTCGGATTTCCGGAGTAAAGAATTTCGAGTCAAAAGGCAGATCCTTTATGCGGGGCGTACCGTTGAGCCAGGTCCAGTCGGCGTACGAAAATGGGTCGGGTTTGCCCTTCGTTTCGGGTGCCGAGTTCACCAAAGCGTTGACGGCTGTCGATGTCTGCGAGCCCGAAGCTTGCTCGACCATGGAATGCGCAGGGACCGATGCATCCGCCATGTCCGCACTCGGCTGTCCTTGGGCGTTCCGGTCATTCAGCTGAGATTCCAGATGCTCGATGCGCTTTTGTAAGGCCTCGTTGTTCTTTTGCATCGCCTCATTGCTCTTTTGCATGGCGTCGAGCTGCTTCTGGATGGCAGGCGATACCGTCTGGTCGGCAACGTTCGACGGCGGATCCACTGGCTGCGCCTTCGGCCCCTGAGCTGCGATCGGAATTGAAATCAACAGCGTCGCAATCAGCAACATCGTCGCCGCGGGACGACGCGCTGATCTGCTGTTCGAGGTCCACGAGCACGCGGCGTCCGATGGCCAAACCTGGGGCGTTAGTGAAAATGGTAAGAACATTCTGGAAAGCGGCAGTGCAATAGATGAACTCCGCCAACTGCTAGACATCTCGCGACCTCCAACTGAGCCGGGTGTGTTGTAAAGGGAAAATCGAAGTGCGTTAGCGGAGAATAAAACGCGGAGTATAAGGATTCTATAAAGATCGTTATGAATAATTTGATTGGTCGCGATAAGATTTCTCTATTGGTTGATCGCTTGTACGAGCGGCAGTTGCTCGGAGGGAAATCCCAGAGTGAAGCAATGCTGCATGTTCGCGACGTAGATTTAGAAAACCTTCGCCTGGTAACGCCCACCTCTCGCAACGCCGACAGAATCGTCGACGAAATCAACCTCTGAGCCACGAAAGGCAGCCCGAAGCTGGGCAAGTGAACGAGTGAAGAATGCAATTTCTGGACCCACAATAGCAGGCACCTAAAGGAGTGCCCAGCGATCAGTTGCACGCTTTGGCAAGTAAGAAAGCAGAAGCGACCGGGAGCGGAAGCGACGGGGGATTCGAGCCCGTCCCGGAACCGTCGCAACTTGTGCTGCGACGCAATTCCTTGCGGATATAATGACGCTCGCGGACGTATACCGGCAGTCTGGGAATCGCGGATGGCGGGAGGCGGCTGTGGCAGATTCACCTGAACAGATGCAGATCGAGTACGGCGTCTATGTCCCCTCCGACGCTGAGGCAATAGCGAAACTTTTGGGGGAAGTTTTCAGTCGTTACGATCCGCCCGCGGTTGCAGCCGGCCTGACCACTTCTGAGTTCGAGGCGTTCGTCCGGCTGCTCTGCCCCAAGGCGGCGGTCGAGGGTCTGACAATCGTGGCGCGGCTGGCTGGCACGGTTGAGCTGATCGGCGCGTTGCTGACAGAGGACTCGGCATCGGCGCCGCCTGATGGGATAGATCGGCTGAGCCCTAAGTTCGATCCGGTTTTCAATATCCTAGGCCAGTTGGATGCGGAGTACCGTGGCGGCCGGGTGGCGCGTCCCGGCGAGTCGCTCCACCTGTTCCTCCTCGGAGTCTCCGATCGCGTTGCCGGACGAGGAGTGGCACAGCAGCTCGTCGCGGCTTGTCTGGAGCACGGGACGCGCAGAGGTTATCAGGTAGCGGTCACCGAGGCGACGAACAAGGTGTCGCAGCACATCTTCCGCAAGCAGGGGTTCGTCGCGCGCGTACAGCGGTCTTATGAGGCTTATCGTTTCAACGGACGGCAGGTTTTTGCGTCGATCGCTGAGCACGGCGGCCCGATACTGATGGATAAGTCGCTCGCGCCGTGATGTGGAAGCGTTGCGCCGGAGAAACGTTGTGGAAATCTATCTGCTTGACGGCACATACGAGTTGTTCCGGCACTACTACGCTCTGCCGTCCGCACAGGATGCAACGGGCGCAGAAGTGGCCGCCGTCCGAGGCGTCCTAGCGTCGGTGCTAGGAATGATCAAGAACGGCACCACGCACATCGCTGTTGCAACCGATCATGTCATCGAGTCTTTTCGCAACCAACTGTGGCCATGCTACAAGACCAGCGAAGGTGTCGAACCGGACCTCCTGGCCCAATTCCCACTACTCGAAGAAGTCTTGTCGGCAGCCGGTATTGTGGTCTGGCCGATGGTCGAATTTGAAGCGGACGACGCGCTCGCGGCCGCGGCCGTTGCAGCGACCCGCGATACCCGCGTCGAACGCGTGATCATCTGTACGCCAGACAAGGATCTAGCGCAGTGTGTGCGCGGCTCACGTATCGTCCAACTGAATCGTCATACGGGGGTCACTGCAGACGAGCCCGGTGTAGTCAAGAAGTTCGGGGTTTCGCCCACGTCGATCCCCGACTATCTCGCGCTAGTGGGTGATGCGGCCGATGGCTATCCGGGCCTGCCAGGCTGGGGCGCGAAGTCGGCGGCTGCCGTCCTTGCAAAGTTTGAACATCTTGAGTCCATCCCTATGAACTGGCGCGAGTGGCATGTGAACGCTGCCAGGGCGAACACCCTCGCTGACACTCTCTCTCGGGAGCGGGACCAGGCAATGCTGTTTCGTACGCTCGCCACACTTCGTGCCGACATTACGCTCTTCGATGATGTGGACCAGTTGCGCTGGAGCGGCCCGACAACCTCGTTTGACGAACTCGCATCACGACTGGACAAGGCGGTGACCAAAACTCGACCAGTGGCCCAGCGGTCGCCGAAGCGCGCCGATTCCAAGGCGATTTAATTGATTCAACATTGATAGGGCGTTGTCGCTGAGACTCGTTTATTCGGAGTTGCCGCTCCATAAACACCAGATTTTGATGCGATCCAGGTAAACAGGGTCCCCAAACCATTCGTGACTCGGGATCAGTCGCAGCTGGGTATGTGCTCTACGACGCCTTCCTACTCGTCGACGTAGTGAGGGCGCTCTTGAGGTTTCGAACATGGTATCTCGCTTTTCACCTTGGGTCGACACTCCCACTCGCCATCATCTGAAGCGCAGTCAAACTCGGCATGAAGAAATAGTCGCCACCCCTCAGTTCGACGAAGTTGGGCAGGTGCGCACAGACGAACGGCGGATTCTGCGCATCCGCTGTACCTTGCACGACGAATTTGCCTTTGCCGCTGTGATTCCCGATAACCAGATCTTTGTCGTTTCCCTGGTGCAAATCGTTTCCATATTCGATCCACTGCTGTTGCACGAATTCGAACTGGCGGAACAGGCTTGCGTTCAAAGCCATAAAAATGATGCCGCGATCATCCTCGTCACGAACCGGCTGGCCCTCCGGTACATATTGGCCGTAGGGGAGGCCGCGGCGCATGATGCGCCTGCGATTGACGAGTTCGCCGTGGAAACCAAAGGCATCGCGCGGGTTTGCGCGGCGGATGTGCGCGCCTATGGGGCAGCGCAGGCCGCGCAAATCGTTGCCATAAGTGAAATTCGTGTTCCGGTTGTCATCTTGAACGACCGCCGGGTCGGGTTGATCCGGCGAGAGCTCGATGGGAGTCCCATCTCGCCAGCGGCCGATGAACTTGGAAGCCAGTTTTTCTTTTCCACCGGGATACAGCCGGCTCTGCGTTTCCAGATAGTCGCGAAAAGTCGTGACGTTCTGATGCATCTTGCGATAGACCATGAACGTACCGTTCCGCGCCAGCAGATGCGGAATGGGCGCGACAGGAAGCTCGCCCGACTCATCCGCGTATCCCAGCAAGAATTCTCCGGTAGCTAGAGCTTCCCACGTTCCATCTTTGGCTAACTTGCCTTGTCCCGGAACACATTCACGCTCCGCGCCCTTGAAATCGGGGTTTCCAAATCCATCCGTGTAACCGAAGTGCTCTTTCGAAGTGGGCTTGCCGTCGATGAAAATTGCACCGGCATCCTGTGCTTGCAACTGCCTCGCTCCGCCCGTCTGGTCCATAAGTTGCACCAGGAGAGCGCATTGCTTTTCCAGCGCGGCAGGAGTTTGCGCGTTTACCGCCAGCCAGACATGTACTCGGCCTTCGTTCCATACTGGATCCCAATGCTCTGGAGCATTCTTTCCGGTATCGTATAGAATTTCCCTTCGCGCCTTCATGCCTTGCTGGAATTCAACGGGGAAGCTGAGCAGCGTTGGGTCCGGAAGTTCAAGCTGGACCAGCCCTTTGTGGGTGAACGCAATGTTTACCGTGGTAACGGGCTTTTCGTCCCAACGCTCTCCTGTCGTGAGGTATTGGACGATTTGGCCGATGAAGTTCTGCGCCGCCTTGGGATTCAAGAGCTCCAACAACAGATACCGAGCGAAGGGGAAGTTGTAACCTTTCAACGCGAATCCCTGGATATCGGAAACGTCAATCTTCGTGTCATCCGTTCTAATAACAGCGGAATTAGTCATGAGGCCGGTCCTCCGCGGAAGTTTTCTCGGAGTCGTCTCCGCCGGGCAACGGCGCCGGCGCTTTTGCCAAACGCTCCAATAGCACACCGAACGACTTCTGTATTTCAGCCGCCGGCTTACCCTGGTTTTTTTCGATAAAGTGAGCGAGGGCCGACTGAACCTGCAGAGCTCTTAAGTTCTGCTGTACGGTCTTATCGTTCACGTCGGCAAAGAAGAACGTTGTGGCGATCTGGCACTTTTTCATGTAGGCGGCGAAGCCGGCGGGATCCGCCACTCCGGGATAGCCCACACAGTGTTTCCAGACCGACTCGACGACCTCCGGAATTTCTCGGGCCATGCAGGTGAGATAGGTGTCGAGATCGCCGTCGAAATTTGTCTCGAAGACCAAATAGCGGGATTTCAGGTGCTCCTCGTGAGCGGGTGCGCCCACAAAGATCACATCATCCATCACCACCAGGCGCGCAAAGTGGGTGCTGGAAACTCGTGCGAAAGGGCTGGTGTGGTCGCGCGGCAAACTCGCGAGATACCAGCGCAGCTCCGTAGCGTGGCAAATATCTATCCGCTCGTTCTCGATGATAGGCGAGAGGATCGTCAGGCCGTAAACTTGCCCGCTCTGGTTTGCCATTTATGTTCCTACCGGAGCCAGGCCTGTAGAGCCGAGGTCCGCTTGTACCCTCACTAGAAATTGCCGATAGGCCCTCTCGAAATCTGATGGTGAAAGAGTCTGGCTAGTCTTAGCGAACTCGTTTAAGGCGTCCTGCACTCGAAGTGCGGCCTTTACGTCGTTGGTCGCGGCCCAGGGATAGGCGTTGTAGTAGTAATCCGTGTCGAACTGTAACTGGCTTATATAGGCCTTAAAAGGCGTGACCGGCACCGAGCCGGGAAATTTTTCGCTCCATCTCCAGATGGCGTTTAATCCCTGGGCAAGCGCAGCCGAAAAGGCGTCGATGTATTGGTTCCACGTGCCGTTGAAATTACTAAAGAAAATCAAGTAGTCATAGCGCAGTTCTTCGCGAGGCTGCTGGGGCGAAAGTTGGGGAAACCGGTGACGGCTTACGATGACCCAGCGCGCGAAGTGGATAAAGGAAAGGTTCTTGAGGTTCGCTTGAAGCGGCTTAACGGCACCAAGAATGAAGAAGAAGACCCGCAAAAGAGGTGTCTTCCATGGTTTCATCGGGGTAATAGCGTTCATGGCATACGCTTTGCCGTTTATGTTCGTCACAAGTCTGCGCCCATGTCGGAGTCAGGCGCTCACTCGCGCCGATTCCCGATCTTTCCGACTACGATTGAAATTGCCCGATCTTAGTGCCCTGGACCCGGTCTTTGATGGGGCTATTCGACTCGGGATAGTCGACCGTTCTCACCACTGGCTGAGAACGGCGAAAGTGTACTCCGCGGCTTTGAGCTTGTAAAGACGCAGGTGGCTTTGTTTGTTACGAACTCCGAACAAATACTTAAGCCGGCAATTCCGTTCTAAGCCCAACAGCCCGACACCATATACCCCTTCAGGAACTCCAGCGCATAAATATTTTCCTTGGCCGGGCGCCCGGCTCAGTTTTTCGGGCACCGCGTTCGCATTTTGGATCTTGAGAGGTGGCTCGGCACAAACGGCAACTCACCGGCCTGATGCCCGAAGTCACCGTTTTTCAGTGGCCCCTCACGATTTTCTTCGCACCACCTGACATACTCCCCATATAGCTTGCTGACCGGAGTCTTAACGCCAGCTTTCTGAATGCAGCGCTCGGAAATGAAGGTTCCGACGACATCCATGCCGCAACGGTATGACTCGGCTGCCTCTCGTACCTCTGGTGGGAGTCCGAGCTCCTGTTTCTTCCAAGCCAACGAACCACGCACCGGCGCAAGCCAAAATGCCTAGCAGTTCGTTACGCAGTTTGTCCTGGAGTTCCTTGTGCTTGCAGCTAGTTCGCCGCGAATCGAGCGCGACAATCTCAAGCATCTTCGGCCGCACTTCGAAAAGCGCCTTGTCACTGACATTCAGGCGAAGGACGTGAGCCGCTACCAACAGGCCCGCTTGGCGGAGAAAGCCGCACGGAAGACGATTAACTTGGAAGTAGGGACCCTTCGCGCGATACTCTGACGTCATCGCGTATGGGCTGAGATACAGCAAGACGTTCGGATGCTTGCCGTCCAGGATGACGTGGGACATGCCCTTACCCTGGAGGAAGCAGCCGCCCTGCTTATGGCCTGTCTCAAGAGCCGTTATCGTTGCCTCTACCTTGCCGTTATGTCGGCCCTGAACACCGGAATGCGTTACAGCGAAATTCGCTTGCTACGCTGGAGACACGTGGACTGCGTGGCCAGGATCTTGGCGGTAGGAAAGTCCAAGTCGGCAACGGGAACCGGACGCGCAATCCCGTTGAACAGTCGAATCCTTAGTGTGCTGGACACGTGGGCTGCACAATTCCCCGGCCGAGAACCAAAGCACTTTGTGTTCCCCAGTGAGAAGTACGTGGTCGCGGGCGAGGAAGGTACCTTTGGCTTTTCCGCTGGCACGGTCATCTACGATACGGATCCGACGCGGCCCATCGGTGACTGGAAAGAAGCATGGGAGAAGGCCAAGAACGCGCCAGCGCGATTCTGAGCGGCAAGACGGAAGAAGAAGAGTCGGAACCCCTGAAGTGCCGATTCCACGATCTCCGGCACACTGCAGTGACTCGCTTGCTAGAAAGTGGCACCCCGTACCCGGTCGTCGCAAGCATGATGGGTTGGTCTGCGGCGACCGCAATCCGCACGGCCAGGCGTTACGGACACATCGGAAAGCAAGGCTCTCCGCGATGCCGCCGACGTACTCGGACGAATGAAAATTCCTCCCGAGGCCCTCAAAAAGTCCCCAAAGTCACCGGAGGCGCAACATACCGCGGTGTAGTAAGTCTATGAAAAGAATGGCTCCTCAGGTAGGACTCGAACCTACAACCCTCCGGTTAACAGCCGGATGCTCTGCCATTGAGCTACTGAGGAGTGTTTTGCGCCCAAGCGGCGCGTTAAATTGTAGTCATATTGTAGCGGGCGCCCACGCGCCGCGTCAAAGGCTACGCTGCTTCTTTCGCATCCGGTTCCCAAAGAGGCCTAGGCCTTGGATTCGTTTCCTGGCTGGGTCAATGTTCGCCGCGGGCAACGCTGCGGCCTTTGGTTTTGTTGGCGCCCATCCGTACAGACACTCGGAAGATAGGTTTGTTTGCTCAGGCGCGGCTAAATTTCGCGCAAGCCTTTTCGCGCTAGCGGTGTTGTCGCAGCGGCACACGTTAAGAACAAGTAGGCGCTGGGTTGCGGTTGTATGATGAAGGATCGGCCCACTATGAGTCGATTCGGCATATTACCCGGCACGCGTGCATTGGTACTGCTAATGTTGCCGTTCTCCGCCGCGATGGCGCAGAATCACCAGTCTGATACTTCCGCCACAATGAATATCGCGAAGCCGCCCGCAACTAAGCAGCAACCCGTTACCGACGACTACTTCGGGCACAAGGTTGTCGATCCTTATCGTTGGCTCGAAGACGGCAGCAGTCCCCAGACTCGGCAATGGGTCGCCGAACAGTTGGCGTACACGCGCAGCGTTCTCGATAAACTGCCCGGCCGCGATCAATTACATCAGCGGTTGGAGACGTTGCTCCAGATCGGCAATCTCGGTGACACGCAGGTCGGCGCCGATTACTACTTCCATACCCGTCGTGAGGGCACGCAGAACCAGCCGGTACTCTATGTCCGCAACGGCGTTGACGGACATGATGCGGTGCTGCTTGACGTGAACCTCCTCTCCAAGGACGGCACGGTCGCGCTCGATTGGTGGTACACCTCGCACGATGGAAAGTACGTCGCGTACGGCACGTCCGAGAGCGGCTCGGAGATGAGCACATTGCACGTGATCGAGACGGCAAGCCGTAAGCTGCTGCCCGACACGATTGCGCGCACGCGGGGCGCGAGCCTGGCGTGGAAGCCCGATGACAGTGGCTTCTACTACACACGGTACCCCAAGGCCGGCGACGTCGCTGCCGGACAGGAGATGTACAACCGCCACGTCTTCTATCACTCGCTGGGCAGCGATCCCGCGAAAGACGCGCTCGTCTTCGGCGACGGCCGCGATCCGCAGGACTGGCCTAACGTATCGCTGTCAAACGACGGCCGCTGGCTCAGCATCATGGTCGAGCAAGGCTGGTCAAAGAATGAACTCTATCTGCGGGATATGCAGACCAGCTCGGCTCCCTTACGTATCTCAAGCGGCAAGGAATTCCTCTACATCGCCCAACCTTACAATGGCGATCTCTACATCCTGACCAATGAAGATGGCCCGCGCTATCACGTTTTCAAGACGCCGCTCGCCACGCCGACGCGCGAGCATTGGCACGAGATCATTCCGCAGTCGGACGCTGTGCTCACTTCGCTGTATGTCATCGGCGGACAACTTTTCGCGCGCTACGAATTCAACGCGCACTCGCTGTTGAAGCGCTTCACCACCGACGGAAAGCCGCTTGGCGAAATCGAACTGCCGACGCTGGGCACGATCTCCTCCATCGGCGGCGAGTTCGACAGCAGCAGCGCGTTCTATCTCTTCTCTTCGTTTACCACGCCTACAACCATCTATCGCTTCGACATCCCGAACGGCAAGAGCACGCTGTGGGACTCGGTCGAGAGCGAGATCGATGCCAATCAGTATGAGACGAAGCAAGTCTGGTACACGTCGAAGGACGGCACACGCATCCCAATGTTCTTGGTCACGCGCAAAGGACTGAAGCTCACCGGCCACAACGCGGTACTGCTCACTGGCTACGGCGGCTTCAACGTCAGCCTGACGCCCGAGTTCAACAAGGCGCTGTTTCCCTGGCTCGATCACGACGGCATCTTCGCCGTCGCGAACCTGCGCGGCGGCAGCGAGTTCGGCGAGGACTGGCACCGCGCCGGCATGCTCGACAAGAAGCAGAATGTCTTCGACGATTTCATCGCCGCAGCCGAGTACTTGCAGAAAAAGGGTTACACCGACAAGGAGCACCTCGCCATTCGCGGCGGCAGTAATGGTGGCCTGCTGATGGGAGTTGCGATCACGCAGCGGCCCGATCTTTTTCGCGCGGTCATCTGCCAGGTGCCGCTGCTCGACATGCTGCGCTACCAGAATTTTCAAATCGCCAAGCTATGGATTCCCGAGTACGGCTCGTCGGAAGACGCGAAACAGTTCCAGTGGCTCTACGCCTACTCGCCCTACCAGCATGTGAAAAAAGGGACGGTCT
>Ga0187863_10002668_pt1 | contig 13447 bp, 11 predicted proteins | sample June2016WEW_11_1_FD_132975 | JGI IMG/M metagenome (GOLD analysis project Ga0187863, IMG submission 132975) | Peatland microbial communities from SPRUCE experiment site at the Marcell Experimental Forest, Minnesota, USA - June2016WEW_11_10 | ecosystem: Environmental > Terrestrial > Soil >... | reverse complement strand
TCGGTCAAGCTGGGGACATTGCGTGGATCCTGAGGGTTCTCACAAAAATATAGCGGTGGCCGATCCTGACCCGATTATCGGGCCGGGGCAGACGCTGACAAGCGTTACCGACAAGATCAGCGCGTTTGTCCTCACGCCAGGGATGACCAAAGGCTGGCTCGGCGGCTTTACTGTCGGCGTCATGCTCCTTCTTCTTCTCAACGTCGTCATAACCTATCTATTTGCCTTCGGTGTGGGGATCTGGGGAATCAACATCCCCGTGGCGTGGGCCTTTGCCATCACGAATTTCGTTTGGTGGATTGGAATCGGGCACGCCGGAACCCTCATCTCCGCCTTCCTACTTCTGATGCACCAGCGCTGGCGGACCTCGATTAACCGGTTTGCCGAGGCCATGACGATTTTTGCCGTGATGTGCGCGGGGATGTTCCCCTTGCTGCACATGGGGCGTCCATGGATGTTCTACTACATGATGCCCTATCCCAACCCCATGTGGCTTTGGCCGCAGTTCCGCAGCCCGCTGGTTTGGGACGTGTTCGCCGTATCGACCTACTTCACGGTTTCATTGTTGTTCTGGTTTGTGGGGCTGATTCCTGATTTGGCAACCCTGCGGGACCGTGCGAAAAGCAAGGTGTCGCAAGTGGTCTACGGCGGTCTGGCGCTGGGCTGGCGCGGATCGGCGGTGCATTGGTCGCGTTATGAGTTTGCCTCGCTGCTTTTGGCTGGCATTGCTACACCTCTAGTAGTATCTGTGCATACGGTAGTGAGCTTCGATTTCACGATTGCCATCGTTCCGGGCTGGCACAGCACCATTTTTCCGCCCTATTTCGTTGCCGGCGCAATCTATTCGGGTTTTGCGATGGTTCTAACGCTGGCCATCCCTCTTCGCAAGTACTACCACCTGGAGGAACTAGTCACCATAAGGCACTTGGATATTATGGCTAAGGTGACGCTTGCGACCGGCATGATTGTCGCCTACGCCTACATATTTGAGGCGTTCATGTCGTTCTACAGCGCCAGCCAGTATGAGAAATTCATGCTGATGAACCGCATGAGCGGGCCTTACAAGGTTGTGTACTGGGGGCTGATCACCTGCAACCTGATAATTCCACAGGCATTGTGGGCGAGAAAAGTGCGCCGAAGTCCCTTCGCCCTATTCTTGATCGCGCTGGTGATCAATGTGGGCATGTGGCTCGAGCGGTTTGTGATTATCGCCATGAGCCTTCACCGCGAATTCATCCCTGGCAAATGGGGCATGTACTACCCGACGCGGTGGGATTGGGCGACGCTGGCCGGGTCTTTCGGTTTGTTTTTTGTTCTTTTCTATCTCTTCATACGCTTCCTCCCGATGATTTCGATGGTAGAGGTGCGATCGCTGGTGCACCAGACAGACGAAGAGAAGTTGCATGTGTAGCGGGAGCCACTAAGAGAATCGATGCCACAAATCTTCCATCGCAGCGCAAATTACCTCTCAAGGGCCAGCATTATTGGCGCCGTCGTTCTGATCGGCCTGCTGGGGTTCGCGCTTTGGGAAATCACCATGTCTCCCTGGTACACCGATCAGTACGTGGCCAAGCAGCAGCCGGTGCCCTTTAGCCACCGCCACCATGCCGGGGAACTGGGCATCGACTGCCGGTATTGCCATACGACGGTCGAAAAATCATCATTTGCGGGTATTCCGCCCACCCAAACCTGCATGACCTGCCATTCCCAGATCTGGACGAATGCCGAAATGCTTGAGCCGGTGCGGGCGAGCTACCGCACCGACCAGTCGCTTGCGTGGACGCGCGTCAACTCGCTGCCTGACTTTGTCTATTTCGATCACAGCATCCATGTGGCGAAGGGCGTGGGATGCACGACGTGCCACGGGCAGATCGCGGAAATGCCTTTGACCTATCGCGAGGGGACGCTCTACATGTCGTGGTGCCTGGACTGTCACCGCCAGCCCGAGAAATACGTCCGGCCCAAATCGCAAGTGTTCAATCCGTTTTATAAGCCGCCTGCCAATCAGCTCGAACTGGGCCGGCAGTTAGTGAAGCAATACAAGATACAGAGTTTGCAGCACTGCTCGACGTGCCACCGGTGAAGGCGAGACGATGAGCCAAGACTTCGTAGCGAAAATTCCAATCGACCTTGCGGCGGCGCGGGCAAAACTCGATGGTGAGGGCGGCAAGCGCCTGTGGCAAAGCATCGAGGAATTGTCCGACTCCAAGGAATACCGCAATTTCCGGGAGAATGAGTTTCCCGCCAACGGGGGAAAGGCTTCATACGAAGCGGCAGACGAAGTCCCCGAAAAGCTATCCGAAAAGCACCTGGACATCAATCGCCGGGATGTCATGAAGCTGATGGCGGCCTCGGCCGCCATGGCCGGCCTGAGTGCCTGCACCAAGCTCCCTACGGAAAAAATCGTGCCGTACGTGCGTCCTCCCGAAGAGATTATCCCGGGACGGCCTCTGTTTTACGCCACGTCGATGACACAGGCGGGCGTCGCGACCGGTCTGCTCGTTGAAAGCCACATGGGCCGTCCGACCAAGATTGAAGGCAATTCCGAGCATCCGGGCAGCGGGGGCGGGACCGATGTTTTCATGCAGGCTTCGATCCTGAATCTCTACGATCCCGACCGCCTCCGAAACGTGCTCCATGAAGGAGCCCTCAGCAATTGGACCGATTTCGCGAACGCCATGGGCGATGCGCGCGTGAATTTCGGCACCCACGGCACGGGCCTGCGCATCCTTACTGGGACGGTTACTTCTCCCACTCTGGGAGCCCAGATCAAGAAGCTCCTCGCGCAATTCCCGGATGCCAAGTGGCACCAGTATGAGCCCTCGGGCGGCGACTCGATACGCGAAGGAACGCGCCTGGCTTTTGGCAAGCCCCTGAACCCTGTTTATCATTTTGACCAGGCCGATGTGATCGTATCGCTTGACGCCGACTTCCTTACAACCGGCGCCGGACATACCCGCTACACGCGCGCCTTCTCCACCCGGCGCGACTTGGCGGCGGGCCCGTCCTCGAAGTTAAATCGCCTCTATGTCGTCGAGCCAATGCCCACCAGCACCGGCACGATGGCCGATCATCGGCTGCCGCTGCGAGCCACCGAAATCGAGGGCTTCGCAAGGCAGCTCGCCGCATCCACGGGTGTTTCGGTTCCCGGCGGCGATGCGGCCAACAGAAAAGTCCCGGCGGATTTTGTGAGCGCGGTGGGACGCGACCTCTCGCGGCATCGGGGAGCTTCGCTGGTCATCGCCGGTGATTACCAGCCGCCATTTGTTCACGCGCTGGCGCATGCGATGAATGCGGCGTTGGGCAACGTCGGCAAGACGGTCGTCTATACCGAGTCGATCGAAGTAAATCCGGTGAACCAGACCGACTCTCTCCGGGATCTGGTGAACGATCTCAATGCGGGGAAAGTGGAATTCCTGCTGATCCTTGGCGTGAACCCCGTTTACTCTGCCCCCGGGGATTTGAATTTTGGAGCCGCCATCCTGAAGGCCAAGACCCGGGTCTACTCGGGCCTGCTCGATGACGAAACGGGTTTGCTCTGCCACTGGCACGCTCCGGCAACCCATTACTTGGAGTCCTGGAGCGATGCGCGCGCCTACGACGGCTCGGTCGGCATTACGCAACCACTGATCGCCCCGCTTTATGAAGGACATTCCGCGCACGAGATTATTGCGCTGCTCACAAACGATGCCGATAAGTCCGGCCATGCGCTCGTGCGCGACTACTGGCAGAGCCAGCGCTCCGAGAAGGGCCCGGCCTTCGAAGCGTTCTGGGAGACGTCGCTGCACGACGGCGTGATGGCCGGGACGGCGCTACCACCCGCCGCAGTTACCTTGCGTTCCGAGTTCGCTCAGCAGGTCCCTGCTGCGGCCGAGGGCACTGCCAGTGCACTCGAGATCGTGTTCCGCCCCGATCCGACCATCGGCGACGGAGAATACGCAAATAATAGCTGGCTGCAGGAAACCCCCAAGCCGGTCACCCGGCTTACCTGGGATAATGCCGCGATGATCAGCCCAGGCACGGCCCAGCAAATGGGGCTTACGACGGGCGACTACATGACGCTGCATGTGGCCGGCCGCGAAGCAAAAGCAGGCGTCTTTATCGTGCCCGGCCATGCCGACAACTCCGTGACGGTCCATCTGGGCTATGGGCGCTCCCGTGGAGGGAAGGTCGGCACCGGCCCCGGTTTCAACGCCAATCTCCTGCGCGGCGCGGCGTCGTCCTGGATGGCGCTCGGTCTTCAGATGTCGAAAACCGGCCAGACCTACGATTTCGCGTCGGTGCAGCACCAGTACAACATCGACTTTGAAGGGCATCCGGGGGAGAGCACCGACTTCGCAAGCGACACTGCTTTCCGCCGCGACCTGGTGCAGATCGGCTCGCTTGAAGATTTCCGCAAGGATCCGGCCTTCGCGCAGAACGAATCAAACCAGGTTGACTATCATGGGCCGTCGCTGTATCCGGGTTTTAAATATGACGGCTATGCGTGGGGCATGTCGATCGATCTGAACCGCTGCGTCGGCTGCAACGCCTGCGTGGTCGCGTGCCAATCGGAAAACAACATTTCCGTGGTCGGCAAGGATCAGGTGGCGCGCGGGCGTTCCATGCACTGGATCCGTATCGACACCTATTTCCGCGGCGGCCTCGACAACCCCGAAGTGTATTATGAGCCCCTGCCGTGCATGCAGTGCGAAAACGCTCCCTGCGAATATGTTTGCCCGGTGGGCGCTACGACGCACAGCCCCGAAGGGCTCAACGACATGACCTACAACCGCTGCGTCGGCACGCGATATTGTTCGAACAACTGCCCGTACAAGGTGCGCCGTTTTAATTTCTATCTGTACTCAGACTACACGACGCCCAGTCTTTTTGGCGTGCGGAACCCCAATGTGACCGTGCGGTCCCGCGGGGTCATGGAGAAGTGCACCTACTGCGTGCAGCGCATCAACGCTGCGAAAATACGGTCCGAGGTGGAAGGCCGCACCATCGGCGACGGCGAGATTGTCACGGCGTGCCAGCAGGCTTGCCCGGCCGAGGCGATCATTTTCGGCAACATCAACGATCCCAGCAGCCGTGTGGCCAAGCTCAAGGCCCAGACGCGCAACTACGGATTGCTCGTGGATTTGAACACGCGGCCGCGCACCACGTATCTGGCGCGCGTGCGGAATCCGAATCCGGAGATTCACGGATAATTGTCCATGGCGAAACAAGAGCCTATCTACGGCCTGATGGCCGAATTCGAGACGCCCGAGCAGGTGTTGCAGGCGGCACTGCGGACTCATGCGGCGGGTTACCGGCGCATGGACGCGTATACGCCCATACCGGTCGAAGGGCTTGCCGAGGCGATCGGGTTTGAATGGACCAGCCTGCCGATGGTGGTCTTTACGGGCGGATTTTTGGGCGGGTGCACCGGATTCTTCATGTGCTGGTATGCCAACGTGATTAGCTTTCCGCTCAACGTTGGCGGCAAGCCGCTCAACAGCTGGCCGGCATGGATTCCCATTACCTACGAATTGACGATTCTGGGAGCGGCCGTATCGGCCGTGTTCGGAATGATCATCATGAACGGCCTGCCAAGACCGTACCATCCGGTTTTTAACGTTCCGCGCTTCGACCGGGCTTCGACCGATCGTTTCTTCCTGTGCATCAAGGCGCGGGACAAGAAATTCGATCTGGCGCAGACGAAAGCATTTTTGGAAGAGCTGAAGCCACAGGGAGTTTTCGAAGTTGAGGCTTGAACCTAAAAGGGACTTCGAGCGCCGATGCGCAGGTCTGGGGAAAATCGCGTGTCTTGCGATCGTCGCGCTCGCGATTGCGGGCTGCCGCCTCGACATGCATATCCAACCAAAATATTTGCCCTACGAGCCCACCACATTTTTTGCCGACGGTCGTTCCGAGCGGCAGCCCGTGGAGGGAACCGTGGCGCGCGGCCACTTGCGATTGGACGAGCTGTTCTACACCGGCAAGGAAAATGGCGTCGAGGCGGACGAGTTCCCGTTCCCGATCACGAAAGCCGATCTTCAGCGCGGCCAGGAGCGCTACAACATTTATTGTTCGCCCTGCCACGATTATATCGGCAACTCCTATGGCTTCATCGTGCGGCGCGGATTCCCGCTCCCGGCTTCCTATCACATCCAGCGGTTGCGCGAAGCGCCCGCGGGCCATTTCTACGGCGTGATCACCAACGGAATGGGCGCGATGTACAGCTACGCGGACCGCATTGACCCGGCGGACCGCTGGCGGATCGTGGCCTACATTCGCGTCCTGCAGGCGAGCCGCAACGCGCATTTGAGCGATGTGCCGGAAGCCGAGCGCAAGAAACTGGTCGAACAGACTCCCGGGCAGGGCGACACTCGACCGCCATCGGAGCTACCCAAACCGCAATGACTTCCTCCGACGCAGCTCGGCCAACACTTGACCGCTTGCAGCGAAACGCGCTCGTGTGCGGTGTAATCGGCGTGGTTCTCGTCGTCGTACTGGGGATGCACGACACGCAGCAATTGTTGCGCTCCTATCTTTTCGCGTTTGTTTACTGGATATCGATTCCGCTGGGCTGCACCGCCATCCTGATGCTGCATCACCTGACCGGCGGCCGGTGGGGGCTTCCGATCCGGCGCATTCTGGAAGCGGGCTCGCGGACAATCCGTCTGATGGCCATCCTGTTTGTTCCCGTGCTCTTGGGAATGTCGAAGCTCTACCTGTGGGCGAATGCCGCCATCGTGGGAGCCGATCCGATCCTCCAGAACAAGCACTGGTGGCTTAATCCGACCGGCTTTGTGGTTCGCTATTTCGTCTATTTTGGAATCTGGCTGCTTCTGGTGGGTTTGCTCAATAGGTGGTCGCGCGAGCAGGATCAGACCGGCAACCCGGCATTGGCGGATCGCATGAATGCGATCAGCGGGCCAGGTCTTGTCTTCTGGGGATTTGCTGTAAGCGGTGCTGCGGTAGACTGGGTGATGTCGCTTGAGCCGCACTGGTATTCGACGATCTATGGGCTGCTTTTTATTGCGATTGAAGCGCTGATCGCGCTCTCCTTCACTCTGTTTGTGTTGCGGATGCTCTCCGATTTTCCGCCGCTCAAGGATTCGGTCGCCCCGAGCCATTTCAACGACCTCGGCAACATCCTGCTCGCGTTCACGATGCTGTGGGCCTATCTCTCGTTTGACCAATTGATCATCACCTGGGCCGGAAACCTGAAAGAGGAAATTCCCTGGTACATGCAGCGCGCCTTTGGCGGGTGGGCTCCTGTGGGAGTGGCTTTGATCGTGCTGCATTTCTTCGTGCCGTTCCTGCTGTTGTTGCAGCGCGGCGTGAAGCGGCGTTTGAAAGTGCTCTCGATTGTGGCCGGCTGGATGGTGGTGCTCACCCTTGTCGATATCTACTGGATCGTGGTTCCTTCCTGGGAAACGCTTGCGCCGCGCGTTCATCTCACCGACATCTTTGCCGTTATCGGAATTGGCGGTTTGTGGGTCGCGGCCTTCGCGTGGCAGTTGAAGAAGTTGCCGCTGCTGCCGCTGCATGACCCTAGATTTGAAGGAGTGCTCCTGCATGAGCATGGAGACTAAGCGGCCCACGCCTCAGGGTGGCCACCGAGCGGCGCCGGGCGCGGGTTATGAGCAGAGTGACGCGCACATCGCCGATCTGCTGAAGTTTGGGTTCTGGATGGCGGTGGTGATCGCGGTCACTTTGTTCGCGATGAAATGGACGTTTAATTACATGGAGCGGACGCAAACGGTCAGCGTGCCCGCGGGTCCGTTTACCAGGCCTCGCGAGCTCCCGCCAAGTCCTCGACTGCAGGCCGAGCCGCACCAAGAGCTGAAGGATTATTGCGAGGCCGAGGTCAAGGAAATGAACAGCTACGGCTGGATCAACCAGCGCCTCCACGTGGTGCGGATTCCGATCGATCGAGCCATGGATCTGGTGTTGCAGAACGGCTTGCCCGTGCGTGCGGCCGGGCCGACCGGCGCCGCGGCAGTGGAGGTGCTCCCGGCAACGGTTGCTGGCGGCGCGGAGTTGGAAGGGCCGTGTGCCTACCTGTCGTCCCCGGCGGCCGATGGTGAGCCGAGTGAGCCGTCGGCGGAGAAGTAAGAGGAGAGTGAAGCTGCCAATGGTATTGGCTCTAAAAGACGGGCGAATCCCGGCGCGCATTTTGCATTCATCGCGCGCGCTGGCGGTTTCTTTCGCGAGCGCCGTATTGCTGTTCGCGGTTCTGGCGCGCCCGTCGAGGGTTGCGGCGCAGCTGGTCGACCCGATGCAGAACCTGGGGCAGCGCCCCGAATTGTTGAAGGATGTGGGGATCGATCAGAGGCTGAACGATGAGATTCCGCTCGATCTGGCGTTCCGCGACGAGCACGGCAAAACGGTCGAGCTCGCTCAGTTTTTTGGCAGCAAGCCCGTGATTCTGACCCTGGTCTATTACAACTGTCCGATGCTGTGCACCCAGGTGTTGAACGGCTTGGACCGCACGCTGAAGCAGATTCCGATGGAGATAGGGAAGGATTTCACCGTCGTTACCGTGAGCATCGACCCGACCGAGCGCCCTGTGCTGGCCGAGGCCAAGCAGGCCATGTACGCCGGCATGTACGGGCGGCCCGGCGCGGCGGAGGGCTGGCATTTTTTGACCGGAGACGAGCCGCAGATCAAGCAGCTCGCCCGAGCCGTGGGTTTTCGGTATGCGTATGACTCCGAATCGAAGCAGTACGCGCACGCCAGCGTCATCATGATGCTTACGCCGGAAGGCCGGCTCTCGCGCTACTTCTACGGCATACAGTATCCGGAGCGCGACATACGGCTTGGTCTTGAGGAAGCTTCGCAGGGAAAGATCAGCTCGCCGGTCGATTCGATTCTGCTGTTCTGCTATCACTACGACCCGCACACCGGGAAATACGGTTTGCTGATTTCGCGGGTGATTCAATTGGCGGGGCTTCTAACGGTAGTGATCGGCGGCATCTTTCTTTTTGTGATGTTCCGGAGCGAGCATTACACGTTGCCCGGCGGCAGAGCCTGAACCTGATCAGAAGCGAGCCCTAGAAGGAATATTGACGGAACGGTGATGATGGGTCTCATTCAATTCGGATGGAGTGGCTTGACGGCGCTGGCGGCGATGATACCGATGCAGCCGCCTGCGGCATCGACGATCGCCGGCGAAGTAGACCAGCTCTATTATCTGTTGACAGGAATCACGCTGTTTTTCACCGTGCTGATCTTTTCGATCATTTTCTACTTCATGGTGAAGTACCGCAGGCGATCCGCGGATGAGAAACCGCCCGAGATTCACTCGTCGTTGGTACTAGAACTTGCGTGGACGATCATTCCTTCGCTGATTTGCGTCGTTATTTTTGTGTGGGCTTCGAGCCTTTACATACGCAACTCGCGTCCGCCCGTCACTTCCACGGAGATTTTCGTGATCGGCAAGCAGTGGATGTGGCACTTGCAGCATCCCGAGGGCCCGCGCGAGATCAACGAGCTGCACGTGCCGGTCGGTGTGCCAGTGAAGCTTACGATGACGTCCCAGGACGTGATTCATGGTTTCTACATCCCCTCGTTCCGGATCAAAAAGGATGTGCTGCCGGGCCGCTACACTTCGATCTGGTTTGAGGCCACCGAAGAGGGGACTTACCATCTGTTCTGCACGGAATTCTGCGGAACCAACCATACCGAGATGATAGGCTGGGTGTATGTGATGTCTCCCACCGATTATTCGGCGTGGCTGGCCGGCAGCGAGCACAGTGAGCCGATGGCGCAGCAGGGCGAGCGGATTTTTAATCACTATACATGCGGCTATTGCCACGTGGCGGATGGCACCGGACGAGGGCCTTCCCTGGTGGGAATTTTCGGTAAGCCGGAAAAGCTCTCTAGCGGCGAGATGCGTATGGTGGATGAGGATCTGATCCGGCAGGCGCTGCTATTGCCCAACTCGGTTCCCGTGGCGGGTTATGCGCCAATCATGCCGACATTCCAGGGGCAGTTCACCGAGGAGCAAATATTGCAGCTGATTGCCTATGTGAAGTCGCTCGGCCTGCAAGAAAGGGCGAATCAATGAGTATGGCAATTGCGGATGTCCATGAGGTTCCGGCCGAATCTCGCGTGAACTATTTGAATGCAACCTACGGCCTGAAATCGTGGTTGCTCACCCTCGACCACAAGCGCATCGGGCTGCTCTACCTGGCTACGATTACGCTGACGTTCGTGGTGGGTGGCATGGCGGCGGTATTTATGAGGCTCAATCTCATCGAGCCGCAGGGCGCGCTGGTCGAACCGGAAACCTACAACAAGCTGTTCTCAATCCACGGCATCATTATGGTCTTTTTCTTCCTGGTGCCGTCGATTCCGGCGACGCTGGGCAATTTTTTGATTCCCCTGATGATCGGAGCTCGGGACGTCGCCTTTCCAAAGCTCAATCTGATGAGCTGGTACATCTTTGTCACCGGCGCCGCATGCGTTCTTTACGCGGTGATGACCGGTGGCGTGGACACCGGCTGGACGTTCTATACCCCTTATAGCAGCTCCTACTCGCACACCCAGGTGATTGCGGCCGCGGTGGGAATCTTCATAGCGGGCTTCTCGTCAATCCTGACCGGGCTCAATTTCCTGGTCACCATCCACAAGATGCGCGCCCCGGGGATGACTTGGTTCCGGCTGCCTTTGTTCATCTGGGCGATGTATGCGACCAGCCTTATCTTCGTGCTGGGAACTCCGGTGATTGCGGTTACTCTGCTTCTTCTGGCGGCTGAGCGGCTGCTGCACGTCGGCATTTTCGATCCCGCCATCGGGGGAGATCCTCTGCTGTTCCAGCATTTGTTCTGGTTCTATTCGCATCCCGCCGTGTACATCATGATTCTGCCGGGCATGGGCGTGATTAGCGAATTGATCACGGCGTTCTCGCGCAAGAAGATTTTCGGCTACAGCTTCGTGGCGTTTTCAAGCCTGGGGATTGCCATCATTAGCTTCGTGGTGTGGGGCCATCACATGTTCGTCACCGGCCAGTCGCTGTATGCGGGACTGGTCTTCTCAGTGCTCAGCTTCGTCGTAGCGATTCCCTCGGCGGTGAAGGTCTTCAACTGGACCGCGACACTCTATAAAGGTTCCATCTCCTACGAAGCCCCCATGCTGTACGCGCTCGGGTTTATCGGACTCTTCACGATGGGTGGATTGACGGGCTTGTTCCTTGCGTCGCTTGCAACCGATGTGCACCTGAACGGGACCTACTTTATCGTCGCGCACTTCCACTACATCATGGTTGGCGGTGCGGTGATGGCATATCTAGGTGGCATTCACTACTGGTGGCCCAAGATTACCGGCCGGATGTATCCCGATTTGTGGGCTCGTTTCGCCGCCCTGATCATTTTCGTCGGATTCAACCTGACGTTTTTCCCGCAATTTATGCTCGGCTATCTCGGCATGCCGCGGCGGTATGGCATCTATCCGGCGGAATTCCAGGTGCTGAACGTGATGTCGTCGGCAGGCGCGTCCATTCTGGCGATCGGCTACGTGATTCCGCTGATTTATTTCTACTGGTCGTGGAATTATGGTCCCCCTGCTGGCCCGAATCCGTGGGGAGCAACGGGTCTGGAGTGGACTACGGCTTCCCCGCCCCCGACGGAAAATTTCGAGCACATCCCAGTTGTTACCGAAGACGCATACAACTATCCCACCGCGGAAGTGGCCAGTGAGTGACACCGCATTGCACAATCCGAACCCCACCGGGTTCGCCCATCAGTTCGAAGATCTGGAGCAGCAGCACGAAGCCGGAAGGCTGGGAATGTGGATTTTCCTCGCCACCGAAATACTTTTCTTCGGCGGGATGTTCACTTCCTACACGATTTATCGCGCGCTGCACCTGCCGTCGTTCATCATCGGGAGTCACCTTCTCGAAGTGAAGTTCGGCGCGACGAACACCGTCGTGCTCATCTGCAGCAGCTTGACGATGGCTCTGGCGATCCGCGCGGCGCAGACAGGGAAGAGCAAATCGTCCATCATTTTCTGGTTGATTCTGACCATGATTTTAGGCGCCCTGTTCTTGGGGCTCAAGCTCCGGTTTGAGTGGTATCACGACTACCTCGAGCATATCGTGCCGGGTTTCGGCTTCGAGTATCGTCCCGAATGGGGCTCGGCCGCTCCGCAAGTACAGATGTTCATGTGCTTCTACTTTTTCATGACTGGCCTGCACGCTCTGCACATGGTGGTGGGCCTCGGCATTCTCGCGGTGCTCGTGGGGATGTCCGCGCGGGGACGATTTACGTCGCAGTATTACGTACCCCTCGAGATCAGCGGGCTCTACTGGCATTTCGTCGACATCGTTTGGATCTTCTTGTTTCCGCTGCTGTATCTGATCGGCGGGCGCTATACCATAGGGGGCCATTGATGGCCGGTCACGGTGAGCACGAGCATACTCCGCATGTGGTTCCGGTTTCGACCTACGTAGGTGTTTTTATCGCCCTGCTGGCAGGAACTGCTCTAACCACAGCCGTGGCCTACGTCGACCTTGGCCGCTGGAACACCGTGGTGGCGCTGGCCATCGCCGTGGTGAAAATGCTCTGCGTGATCCTCTTCTTCATGCACGTCAAATACAATCCAGGCCTCACCAGGATCATCATCGCCGCAGCTTTCTTCTGGCTGGGCATTATGATCTGCTTTTCGATGAGCGATGAGCTGACCCGCGGATGGGAATACAACCCCCTGCCCTGGAATCCGGGTTTGATCCTGCCCTACCTTTCTCACTTCCGCTTTTAATTTCGCCTCTCTTTTGTACCTGGGAATGGCCAACTTCCAATGGGCGTAGAAGCTTCGCTGAGTCAAGCGTCGTGACGGAGGCGATTCGCGTTCATTTGCAACAAATAAACTTTCAGCGGTAAGCGCGGAAGGCGACCACGGCGTTCAGTCCGCCAAAAGCGAAGGAGTTGGACAGAGCGGCTTCCACGCGAGTGGCGCGTGCCCGGTTTGGAATGTAGTCGAGGTCGCACTCCGGGTCGCGCTCGTTGTAATTCGCCGTGGGCGGCAGAATGCCGTGATGAAGAGCGAGAATGGTAGCGATTGCTTCCAGCGCGCCCGCGGCTCCCAGGGCGTGGCCGTGTAGCGATTTGGTGGAGCTCACTGCGATTTTGTCCGCATGCGCGCCGAATACCTCACGAATTGCCCGCGTCTCAGTGGGATCGTTGCCCGGGGTGCCGGTGCCGTGGGCATTGATGTAGCCCACCTGCTCCGGTTGCAAGCTGGCATCGCGCAGCGCCGCCCGCATGGCGCGAGCGGGGCCGTCGACGGTAGGCTGGGTAAGATGGTGGGCGTCTGACGACATGCCGGAACCGCAAACTTCCGCGTAGATTCGGGCTCCGCGCGCCTTAGCCGCTTCGAGCGGTTCAAGGATCATCATCGCCCCGCCCTCACCGAGGATCATGCCGCGGCGATCCTTGCTGAATGGGCGGCAGGTATCGGCAGCGATCACGCGCAT
>Ga0187863_10002666_pt1 | contig 13454 bp, 13 predicted proteins | sample June2016WEW_11_1_FD_132975 | JGI IMG/M metagenome (GOLD analysis project Ga0187863, IMG submission 132975) | Peatland microbial communities from SPRUCE experiment site at the Marcell Experimental Forest, Minnesota, USA - June2016WEW_11_10 | ecosystem: Environmental > Terrestrial > Soil >... | reverse complement strand
GTAGTGTGCGGAATCAAACTCCCGCTTAGCAGCAGGTCGCGCGCAGCGGGAATGTAGTATCCCGCTTCGTCCCAGAAATAAGGAAGCTGCAGCAGCGGGATGTGCAGCAGAAAAATCCCAACAAAAACCGTGCCGAACACGATAGCCGGGTGACATCCCGACCCTGGACCCGGCCACGGATTGCCACGGATTTTCACGGATGGATTTTTAGGCATTTCCACTTTTGTTTTCGATCCGTGTAAATCCGCGCCAATCCGTGGCCAGGAATTTAAAGGTTTAATGCACCGGCCCCTGCGGTCCCATGCGCTGGTCGAGTTTAATCTCTCCGAACGTGCTCTCGTATCCAGCTACGTTCTGCTGCAGAAGCCCGAGCAGCGCCTTGGCCTGCTGCGGGCTCAGGTAGATGCCCTGCACGTTCCGGATCTCTACCTGGGTCTCGCTCTGCTGCTGCAGAGTGCCGAAAATCAGGAAGAAGTCCCAAATGTTAACGCGCATCTGCACGCTATTGGCGTAGGTCTCGCGATAGTCCGGGCCATTGATCAACTTCACGGTAGGTTGCGTCGGGTTACTCATAGCCGGAAGTGTAAACGAGTTTGGGGCCCGGATGAAACCGTCAGGCTCCGGTGACCCGCTGGAGGGCCTCACTAACAGTGCAACTGACAAAATCTGTCAGCCCAATGATGCTTTGCGGCGGGTTACTCTGTGGGTCGCCTAATGCCAGACACCGACTTTGGTTTGCACTCCCACTGAAAACACAAGACTTACGCCCCTACTTCTCATTACCTTCGGAAGTACCTGATGGCGCGAAAAATGCGATAGAGTCTGTGTTGACTGCGCAAACGCAGCGGAGACAGCGGGCTAACCAATATGACCCAAAATAACGATCACGGGATGATGGAAGAAATTGTTCTTCCTGAACATCTGCTCCCCTTGGGATCTGTGCTGGGCCAGGGAGTATCGGCTCTGGACCTCTGTATGGTCCTGGCAAAGATTTTTCGCGTGCAGTACACCGAAGTCGCCCTCATGCGTCTGGAGGGAGGATCGCTGTTTTTCGTGTTCCCCGAATACCTGCGCACCTCAGGCGCGATTCCGCTGTCGAGCAAGGCAGTAGCGGCGCACACGGCTCTCAGCAAGAAAGCCGAGATTTTCAACAACTTCGCTCGCGTAAAGCACGCCAGTATTTTCGAGACCATCAAGCCGTCCGCGACCGATTCCGACGAACCAGTTCACCCTTCGCCGATTCAGAAACTGATGTCGGTTCCGATCATGGACCGCGATTCCGTCGTGGTAGGCGTGATTCAGATCTCCCGCAAGGCCCTCGACGCAAAATTTGCCCAGGATTTCAGCCGCGAAGATCTGCACGACCTGGAGCTTGTCGCCGGCCTGCTGGCCACCGCTCCCGCGCTGATGTCAAACTAGGAATTCGCCCCCCTAGCGTTCGATGGCGCACCAATCGATCATTCACTAATCGATCGCGCACTAATCGTAGAGACGTAGCTTGCTACGTCTCTGCCGGCGCCCGGCAAAACATTGCTAGCAACGTCTCTACTCAATTTGATTCGGCCGCGCTTAGCTCTTCAACGGCACGCGCAGATCCGCTCCGGTCATCTCTTGCGGCTCGTCGACCGCCAACATTCCCAGCAGCGTCGGCGAAATATCGCGCAGCGATCCACCCGGCTTCAGCGTGAACTTCTTAGCGTCCTCTGAGACCACAATAAACGGCACCGGATTCGTCGTGTGCGCCGTGTGCGGACCGCCCGTCGCCGGATCGATCATCATTTCTGCATTGCCATGGTCGGCCGTGATCAGCATCGCTCCGCCCTTGGCGCGGACGGCCGACTCGATGCGGCTAAGGCACGCATCGACGGTCTCAACCGCCTTGATCGTAGGTTCGAGCTTGCCCGAGTGCCCGACCATATCGGCATTGGCAAAGTTGACGATCATCACGTCGAACGTTCCATCTTCCGTGGCCTTTACCACCGCGTCGGCAATCCCCGCCGCGCTCATCTCCGGCTTCAGATCGTAAGTCGCGACTTTCTGCGAAGGCACCAGCAAGCGCTCCTCTCCCGGGAACGGTGTCTCGACCCCACCGTTAAAAAAATACGTAACGTGCGCGTACTTCTCTGTTTCCGCCACGCGCAGGTTGCGCATCTTCTGATTGCCCATTACGTTGGCGAGGATGTTCGCCATCGATTCCGCCGGGACGACCACCGGCAGGCTGAAATTCTTGTCGTACTGCGTCATGCAGACGTAGCGGAGATTCTTCGGCACGCGGTCGCGCGGAATGGCTGCATCCAGATCAGCCGCTCCCGGAAGATCGCTGCCGCCTTTATCATTCAGCCCACTGTTGCGAGTCAACGCCCGCGTAATCTGCCGAACCCGGTCGGCGCGAAAATTGAAGCAGATGCACGAGTCGTCATCGCGAATCGTCTGTGTGGAGCCGGCACTCTTGCCCACTTCTTCGACAACAAACGGAATCACGAACTCGTCGGTGACTCCCCGGTTGTATGAATCTTTCATCCCCTGCACCGGATCGGCCAGCTTGCCGCCCTCGGCGTCGGCAAACACCATCGCGTTGTAGGCCTTCGAAATCCGCTCCCACCGCCGGTCGCGATCCATCGCATAGTAACGGCCGTTCACGGTCGCGATCTTGCCGCAGTTGTACTCGCGCATTTTCTGCTGCAGCTGTTCCAGATATCCCGCCCCGTTGGTGGGCAGAGTGTCGCGCCCGTCCATGAAGGCATGCACGAAAACGCGCTCCAGCCCATTCTGCTTGGCCATCCTGAGCAGCGCATAAAGATGCGCCTGCTGCGAATGCACGCCTCCGTCAGACAGCAACCCAAACAGATGCAACCGCCGCTCGCCGGTCCGCGCGCTCTTCATCGCCTCCAGCAGCACCGGGTGCGAAAAGAATTCCCCGTTCTGGATCATCAAATCAATGCGCGTGATGTCCATGTGCACAATGCGCCCGGCGCCAATGTTGAGATGTCCAACTTCGCTATTGCCCATCTGCCCCTCGGGCAGACCCACGAACGGCCCGCTGGTATGAATCAGCGTGTTCGGATACTCCCGCAGCAACCGATCGTAAGTCGGCTTACGCGCGAGCGCGATGGCGTTGGCTTTAGTTTCGGCCCGGTATCCCCAGCCGTCGAGAATGGTCAGAATGATCGGTTTCGGACGAGACAAGATTGGCTCCTGCTAAGAGCTATGGAATTACAAGAAATCGCGGTGCGCCGGTAAAGGCTTTCATCTCCGGAAATCGCCCGCAAGAATACGTGCGTGTCCAGAAGAGCCTTCACTCGTAGAGGAGATCCTCGATCTCCTTGGGCAGTGGATCACTGAAGTCGTCAGGGACCACAAACTCGCCTTTCGCACTGCCGAGGATTCGCGTTTTCGGCTCGCCGCTCAACGGGACAAGCTTCGCCACAGGCTTACCGCCTTCGCGATGATGACCTCTTCCCCCAATGCGACTCGCTCTAGAAGCCTGGAAAGATGGGTCTTAGCCTCGTGGGTATTCACTTTCATCTACTTCAGAATAGACTAAGCAGTTAGCGAAGACAATTGGCTCATTCGAACCGCAGCACGACGATTTCCGGATTCGATCCCAGGCGCAGCGGTGGGCCCCAGGTGCCGGCTCCGCTTGAAGTGAAGACCTGCATTTTCCCGATCCGGCTCAGACCGTAGACGAACTGGCGATACATTTTTCGCGCGAACCAGCTCCACGGGACGAATTGGCCTCTGTGGGTATGTCCGGAAAGCTGCAGCGAGACTCCAGCGGCTTCGGCGACTGCGGGATGATCCGGCGCGTGGACCAGCAGGATGCTGGCGCGGTCGCGGTCGAGACCGATCTTCTTCAGAGCCGAAGCCAGGTGCTCCCCGCGCGTCGCGTGGTCGTAAGGGACGCCGGCAATCTGCAACCCATCGGCCTCGACCTTTTCACCATTGAGCACCCGTACGCCGGCAGCCCTCACCGCGTTCAGATACTTGCTGTCATCGCCGAACTGCTCGTGATTCCCGGCGACGAAGTAGACGCCGTGGCGCGCCTTCAGTTGGTTGAGCGGCTGGGCGGCGCTGCCAGCGTCGATGGCGGTGCCATCGAACAAATCTCCGGCGATGAAGATGGCGTCGGGATCTTCGTTGGAAATCTTGGCAATCATGCGGCGCAGGAAATTTCCATTGCGCACATGTCCGAGATGGAGATCGCTGATGAGGGCCGCCTTGCGTCCACGCCACGCCTCAGGCAGGTTTGCGAGGCGGACATTGATGCGGCTAATGCGGGTCCAACTGGCGTTGATGACTCCGGCGATACCGATGACCGACGCGCCTGCGAACAGCCATACCACCATCGCGTGGAAGTTCAAGTGCCAGCCGGCGATCGACGCGACGGCAAGAACCATCCAGGAAATGACCCCCGCCGCGAAAACGAACGTCAGCAATCCGAGCCAGATTGCGGCAACGCGATAGAACGCGCGCACCAGCGGATTCGTATAGCGAAATGCGAGCAGCGATGCGCTAACAAAGCTGATCGACAACAAGGCAAACACAGTGCGGGCGACGAGCGAATCCGTGCCCGGCCCGGCGGAATGAATCCAAGTCTGGTAGAGAAAAAAATGGACCAGAAAGAGGACCGATTGGATAACGGCTACAAACCCGGCAATACCCCTACGAAGGCGCATGCAACCTTAGATTCATCCCATTGCCGTTCGGATGGAAATCCACGCTTCCCGTTGGCAGCAAGCCACTTAGAAGCCCATCCGGTCATCTGCCGACGGTCCATACGTCGCCGGCAGCGGCGTGTCGTTCAGCCGCAAATACACTCCCAGCTGCGCCCGATGATGCACCAGATGATTCAAGAACATCTGCCGGTACGCCAGAAAACGGGACCCGGCGAAGATGGGCTTACCCTGAAAGCTCAGCTTCCAGCTTTCGGTCCAGGCGTCTTCTTTAGTGTTCTTGAGCGCCTCCCGGACTTTCGCTGCGCCTTCATCGAACGCCTTCACCAGCTGCTCCGGAGATTCGAACGCCGGACGGACTCGGGGCGGCCCACTGCCAAAGTCCAGCTCCGGCGTCGTCAAAATCGACACGCCGAATCCCGGCAGTTCCGCCACATGCGGCGCCAGCTTACCCAGCGGCATCGACTTGGCATGCGGCGCGAAATCGGCCTTCATTGGAACGCGCTCCAACATCGCCCGCGTCTTCTTCGCTTCTTCGTCAAACTCAGAAAGCAATAGATCGTTGATCATCATTTTTTCCTTTTGTTTATTCTTATCTATCATTACGCTTTGCCGCCGCGTGGAATATCAACGTTTGGCATTGCCGCGCAAAACTCGAGTGCAAAGCCACGTGAGCACACCTCCGACCAAAATGAGGACTGAGTATGCAAGCATCCTCTCTCTGATCGGATGCAGATGATTGCCTCCGAATAGGTAAAGCATCAGCGCCAAAACTGCGGCCAACAAAAGTCCGGAAGCGAGAAGCAGCAGATTGTCGAGGACAGGATGCCCAAAGCCATGCACGATGCCTGCACGGCGGAGCGCTCTGACTCTTAGATACCCGCCGCCCAGAGAGATGACGACCAGCAAAACTCCAATCCATGCCCGCAGGTCCATTCTAGACTCCTGCCGATCCGTTTTCTCAAAACACCGCCTTGGTTCGATTCCGCGGGAGCCGACAATTAAACCGACTACCCTCCGTAGTTCAGAGCCTTCAGCCCAAGGAACCGCGAAGTCCCGGCCAACTCTTCCTCGATCCGCAGCAACTGGTTGTACTTCGCAATGCGGTCGGTCCGCGATGCCGACCCCGTTTTGATCTGTCCCGCTCCCGTCGCCACCGCGAAATCGGCGATGAACGTGTCTTCCGTCTCGCCCGAGCGATGCGAAATCACCGACGTATATCCGTTGCGCCGCCCCAGATCAATCGCGTCCAGGGTCTCGCTCACCGTCCCAATCTGATTCAGCTTGATCAGAATGGAGTTCGCGATTCCCTTCTCAATCCCCTCGGCGAAAATCTTAATGTTGGTCACGAAAATGTCGTCGCCAACCAGCTGAATCTTCCCCCCCAGTTCCTTGGTCAGTTTCTGCCAGCCGTCCCAGTCTTCTTCCGACAAGCCATCTTCGAGCGACACAATCGCGGGATAATCTTTGATCCACTTCGCCCAGAACGCGACCATCTCGTCGGAACTCTTCGCCGACTTGTCCGACTTTTTGAACACATACTTCCCATCCTGATAAAACTCGCTGGCCGCCGGATCAAGCGCAATCGCAATCTCTTCCCCCGGCTTATACCCAGCCTTCGAAATTGCCTCCAGCACCACTTCAATCGCCTCCACGTTCGACTTCACCGACGGAGCAAATCCGCCCTCATCTCCGACCGCAGTGTTGTAGCCGCGCTTTTTCAGCACACCTTTCAGCGTATGGAAAACTTCCACGCCCCAGCGCAGCGCCTCATGAAACGAGGGCGCGCCCACCGGCATAACCATAAACTCCTGGAAGTCGACGTTATTATCGGCATGCGCGCCGCCATTCAGAATATTCATCATCGGCGTAGGCAGCGTGTTGGCCCCGGCTCCGCCCAGGTAACGATAGAGCGGCACATCCAACGACACCGCCGAAGCCCGCGACGCCGCCATTGACACCGACAGCATCGCATTCGCGCCCAGCCGCCCTTTATTCTCTGTGCCGTCAAGTTCGATCAACCGGGCATCGAGCCCGCGCTGATCAAACGCATCCCAATTCGCCAGCGCCTCAGCGATCTCGCCATTCACGTTCTCGACCGCCTTGAGCACGCCCTTGCCCTGGAACCGGTTGGTATCGCCGTCGCGCAGTTCGACCGCCTCGTGCTCGCCCGTCGACGCCCCGCTCGGAACAATCGCCCGACCCATCGACCCGTCGCCCAGAAATACTTCCGCCTCCACCGTAGGATTGCCGCGTGAATCCAGAACTTCTCGTGCATGAATTGCCGCAATATTCGACATAGATGAAGCCTCTTTTCCTTTATCTAGAAATTTGGATCCAGAAACTTGATTAGGTAATTCGAAACCTGATTTAGCAATTAAACCGTGCCTCGCTGGATAGACGGTGCCCCGCTCCGATTAGACCATCCCTCGCTCAATTTAGGCCGCGCCTACGCCGCGCCTGCTGTGAAAGGGCGTGGCTTCAGGCCGCGTCGTAAGCCCATCCAAACAATTGCCGGCTTAGCCGCTCAGGGAACCGACGATTATATCGGATGCCCATGAACGCAGTGTGACCCCCGACACACTTGTTCACACCAATTTCCCCCTTCGGAACCGTCCATTCGGCCACTCCCTCCCCACTCTTATCTCCGCTGGTTCCCTGACCCGACGCATATTGTCGACCGCTCTCGGGTTGGACTAAAGTAAGTAGAGTGCTTCGGATTACCGGGAGGTCCCCTCATGTTGACCACGAAGAAGAGATGGATAGTTCTACCCTGCCTGCTGCTTCTGGCGGCCGCGCTCGCGGCCCAGACTAGTTCGCCCGTTCCCGCGGGGACGGCCCTGATGGTCCGGCTGGACACCACGCTCGCCACTTTCAGCAACCATGTCGGCGATCCCTTCCAGGGAAAAGTCACGCAAGCAGTCGTGGTCAACGGCAGTACGCTCATCCCAGTCGGATCGACCGTCGAAGGCCGCATCACCAAGGTGAGTGAGCCCCGCCGCATCGCCGGCAAGCCCAGCCTCGGAATTCTTCCCGAGGCCGTGATTCTGCCCACCGGCGAGCGCTACTTCCTCGACGCCACTCTGATCGACACCAACATCCACGGCACCGACGTCAACTCGGAAGGCCAGTTCAAGGGTTTCGGTCATGATCGCCGCGACCAACTCGAAGTCGGCGGCGGCACGGCCGGCGGCATGCTCATCGGAGGACTGGTCGGCGGCCCAGTAGGAGTGCTGGTCGGCGGCGCAATCGGCGCCGGAGGCACCACAACTCACTGGCTGACCAAGCACCGCTCCGCCATCCTGCCCGCCGGCACCGAACTCACGCTGGAATTAAACCGCCCGCTGACCATGGGCGCGACAGTCGCGGCCCCCGCCCCCGCTCCGGTCGGCGGCAGCAAGTAAGCGGCGATCCGTTACATGCCACAGACCGGAGCGAGGGCGCTCCGGTCTTTTTAGTTAGCCGCAGAATTCTGCCCACTTGGCATTCAGCCATAAATATGGCAGATTGATAATATGAGGACCACGGTCGATATCCCGGATCCCCTTTATCGCGAACTCAAGGGTAAAGCTGCCAGTGAAGGCCGCTCCGTTAAGGAGTTAATCCTCCGGGGGGTGGAGCAGGAATTGAGAGGCCGCCGCAATCGTACGCGCCGGGTTAGCTTGCCCATCGTGCCCTCGAAACGCCCAGGATCTCTCAAGCTGAACAATGCCAAAATTTTCGAGATCATTCCTTTTCCCTGATGTGGACGTCTGGATCGCCCTCACCTACGGCGGGCATGAGCACCATCACGTCGCCAGAACATGGTTTGAAGCGCTGGACATGGATGCTCATGTCTGTTTCTGCCGTTTCACGCAAATCAGCCTGCTGAGGCTCTTAACCACTTCAGCGCTCATGGGTGTCGACGAAGTCATGACTCAGGCCCAGGCTTGGGATGCTTATGATCTTTGGAAACAAGATAGCCGCGTTTTCTTCCTGGAAGAACCGCCCAACGTCGAAGCAGCTTTTCGCGGGTTGACTCGCCAACTCCGCCCAAACCCGAAAAACTGGGCAGACGCCTATCTCGCCGCTTTTGCCAGTGTCTCGGCCATGCAGCTAGTGACTTTTGATCGAGCGCTTCAGGGTAAGATTGAGAATCTCCTCATTCTGAGGCCATAGTCGTTCACGTCCCGAAAATCAAATCTCCCTCACTCACCACCTGCAGCTCGATCCATCCCTCCAGCGGCAACGAATCCACCGGCAGCCGGTTCTGCCACAAGCTGAATCGCAGCCGCAGCTTGCTGGTGGCCGCGACGGCGACCGCGCCCGACTGGCGCTCTGCCACTGTCGCTCGTTCCGCCGGCGCCGCGCTCGGAGTGGCCAACAACCACACCAATGGCAACTTGAATTCAAAATTCCGCAGCAACGCGAGCTTCACGTGTTCGTCCGGCTGGGTCGACGACGCCTTCACTTTCTCTTCTGCCCCGTCCTCGACTTTCCACTCCTTGAGCTGTCGTTCATGCACCGCGGTTTCTACTCGCAAGGCACGCCGCGGACGCGCCTCACCTGTGGCCCACGATTCCACATTCACCACCAGATCGAAATCTTCCTCCGGAACACTGCCCATAAAATCCAACCGCCCGTACACATAAGTCGAATCGATGCCGGCATACACCGCATCCAGCAGAAACTGTTTACCGTGCATCGCCCCGGCTCGGTGGTCGGCCGTATAAATCGCCGCGCCCATCCACTCGAAATATCGCACCTTGTCGCCCGCCACACGCGGATGAATGTACACCGTCTGCGGCACAAACGACGGCCGCACCTCGGCCCCGCTGATGGGTTGCGCCAGATAATCCGGCGGAGCCGCTCCCAGCGCCTGATACACGTTCGACAGATGTTTGCGGTAGAGCTCGTCAAAATCGCGGTCGTTGGCCGAGTGATGCTCCGGCCCATACCACCAGTTCCAGTCGCTGCCTTCGGCGATCAGAATCTCCTCAAACGCCAGCTTGCGCTGCGCCTCAGTCGCCCGCGCCGCATTCTGCGCATAAAACTCGCGCGCATGATGCAGATAATCCCACGCGCGATTGTCCTCCGCCGCGCCAATCCACACATTGAAGTTCGCGCCGATCCAGGACCCCGGCACCAGCGATGTCATCTTCCCAAAATCTTGATGCCGCGCAATCGCCTCGGAAATCGTCACCGCCTCCACGCCCGGCTCGCGCTGCAACCCGTCATAGAAGCGCCGCAAAAATTCGCGCCCTGACTTCGGATAATATTCCCACGCGTTCTCGCCATCGAGCATGATCGACACCACCGCATCGCGTCCCGCGGCCAGCACCGGCTTGGCCGCTTCCTTGATATTCCCGATCAAATGCTGCGCCGCGTTCGCCGGAGGCATCCCCGAATACACGAACCCAATCAAATCGGAAATCGTGTGATCGCGAAATACCAGATGCATCGTCGCTGAGCCATTTTCATAGCGATGGATGTTGTAGAGTTTCCCCGACAGATGTCCGGGGAGCCGCCCGCTGGCGTCGCGTGCAAAAAACGAGCCCGTACTCCGTCCCAGAACGCCCTCATCAGTGGCCATCCACTGCACGCCCACACTGTGCGCGATAGCCAGCACTTCCTCGGAAACGCTGCCTTCCGATGGCCACACCCCCTTCGGCCGAATCCCAAAAACTTTCTCGTGCAGATCGAGTCCGCGCACCAGCTGCTCGCGCGCGTCCTCGGGATGTCGAAACCGGCTTTGCGGCAGCGGCAGCCCCGGCGACGAGATCGCTCCCGCATTCGTATCGCATACCAGCGGCATAATCGGGTGATAAAACGGCGTAGCCGAAAGCTCGATCGAACCTTTTTTCGCCGCCTCGGCGTGCGCCGGCAGCACGCGGCCAATCAACTCCCGCTCGCGCGCGATCACAAACTTCTGATCGTCCAGCGAGTAGCCGTGCCCCTTGGCGACCAGCGCCGCCACGTCCTTCTCTTCCAGAAAAAACTCGTCGAACCACGCAATCTGTGACAACACCTGCAGGTCAGTAAAATCCTGCGTCTGAAAATATCGCTCCGCCCGTTCGGGATGATCCCCATGCTCGCGAAACCGCTCCCACAGTTCGCGGTACCGCGGATAACGCCCAATCACATTCTGCGGATTAGCCTGAAACAGATACTGCAACGCAAACCGCCGCTCCCCTTGCGTCAAATCCTTCGCCGGCTTGGCGGCTACGTTGAGAAACGGATCCTGCGCCGTCCCCGCCACATAATCTTCAATCTGCACCATCAGCGATGGCACCAGATTAAAGTTCTGATGAACGTCAGGAAACTCGTCCAGCAACTTCACCATCCCGTAGTAATCTTTGAGCGCGTGCAGCCGAGTCCACGGCAGACGATATTCGCCCGTAACCAGATCCTTATAAAAAGGCTGGTGCTGGTGCCACAGAAGAATGACGCGCAAAGCAGGCATGGCTGGAGCAGTCAGTCTAGCATGGGGATTTCATGAGCTACGCGTACGAAAGGCTGCATTAGAGGAACGGCAGGAAAGGATCAGGTTGCTACACCGCGGTCACTTGCCACTGGAAACTGCGGAATTCGGCGAGCCTCCTGAAATCCCGCTCGTTCGCCGTCATCACGCAGATGCCCAATCTGCTCGCACTCATCGCGATCAGCGCATCATTGGTCAGGCGTCCTCGCCCGATATGTTCATAATCATACTTCGCCACCAATCGAGAGAGCACCCAGCCTGTTTCTGCCCAGTCATTCACGGTCGGCACAAGAACTCGCTTCGCGCGATCGAAGTCCCGTTCGAGTCGTTCCACCACGTGGAGCCCGCGATCGTTCACGCCAGCGTACAGTTCTTCAAGCACGACCGCGCTCAACCACACTACCAAACCAGTATCCAGCCGTCGGATCGACAGCACTCCATCGTCTCCACTCCGCAGCGCGGCAACATAAATGGAAGAATCGTATAGCGCCGCCTTCACCTAATCCTCCAGCTTTCCGTATACGTCCTTTATTTCGACGCCGCTCCTGATGAATCTCTCATTGGCCTCCGCAACCAGCCGATTCTTTTCGTGTTCGTCAATCGCGAAATCCAACGCACGCTCGATGGCCTCAGTCTCTGTCTTAGCCTTAAAGACCTTTTGCGCGCGCCTGATTTTCACGGCGTCCAACTGAAAATGCTTGTGCACGCGATTTCTTGCAGTTGCCATATGGGATGACTCTCCAGATCTTAACTAACACTTAATGTACATAAGTTCAGTACTTATGTACATAACGGAAAATCAAAGACGGAAGGCTCGACAGCAATCTTCCTCTTGGCACACACATCTCTGCGCTTATTTGCACTCTTCTTCTGTAAACTAAGGCGCACACACTTTCGACTTAAAGCATGAGTCCTGACCCCACCCTCGCTACCCCTCAGTTCCTCACCGACCAGGACCTCTACCTCTTCAACGAGGGCAGCAACTACCGCATGCACGAAAAGATGGGGGCCCACCTCGTCACTTTCAATGGCCAGGCCGGCGTCGTCTTCAGCGTGTGGGCGCCCAACGCCCGCTCCGTCTCGGTCGTGGGCAGTTTCAACGGATGGAATCCCAAGTCGTTCTACCTCAGCCCTCGCGGCTCGTCCGGCATCTGGGAAGGTTTCGTCCCCGGCGCGACCAAAGGCGCGCTCTATAAATTTCACATCGAATCCAACAGCAAAGGCTACAAGGTCGACAAAGCCGACCCGCTCGGCCTGCTGCACGAGAAGCCGCCGCGCACCGCCTCCGTAGTCTGGGACCTCGACTACCAATGGAACGACAACGACTGGATGCAGAAACGCGCCGCCCGGAATTCGCTGCGCGCCCCGCAGTCGATTTACGAAGTCCACCTCGGCTCCTGGATGCGCGTTCCCGAAGATCACAACCGTCCGCTCACCTACCGCGAAACCGCGCCGCGCCTCGCCGAGTATGTCGGCCAGTTGGGTTTCACCCACGTCGAGTTCCTACCCGTCATGGAGCATCCCTTCTATGGCTCCTGGGGATATCAGACCACCGGCTACTTCGCGCCCACGTCGCGTTACGGCACGCCGCAGGATTTCATGTACCTCGTCGACTACCTGCACCAGCACGGCATCGGCGTAATTCTTGACTGGGTGCCGTCGCACTTCCCTTCCGACGCGCACGGTCTCGCCTACTTCGATGGTACGCACCTCTACGAGCACGCCGACTCGCGCCAGGGATTCCATCCCGACTGGAAAACGCACATCTTCAACTACGGCCGTCCCGAGGTCCGCAGCTTCCTGATGTCGAGTGCCATGTTCTGGCTCGACAAATATCACGTCGACGGCCTGCGCGTGGACGCAGTTGCTTCCATGCTCTATCTCGATTACTCGCGCAAACAAGGCGAATGGATTCCCAACAAATTCGGCGGCCGCGAGAATCTCGACGCCATCGATTTCCTCCGCCGCTTCAATGAGGAATCCTACGGCCAGCATCCCGACATTCAGACCACCGCCGAAGAGTCCACTTCCTGGCCCATGGTCTCAAAGCCGGTCTACATCGGCGGTCTCGGCTTCGGCATGAAGTGGGACATGGGATGGATGCACGACACGCTCCGCTATTTTCAAAACGATCCCATCCACCGCAAGTATCACCACAACGATCTCACTTTCCGCATGCTCTATTCGTTTCAGGAAAATTTCGTGCTGCCGCTCTCGCACGACGAAGTCGTTCACGGCAAAGGATCGCTGATCGGCAAAATGCCCGGCGACGAGTGGCAACGCTTCGCGAACCTGCGCCTGCTCTTCGGCTACATGTACGC
>Ga0187863_10002660_pt1 | contig 13470 bp, 9 predicted proteins | sample June2016WEW_11_1_FD_132975 | JGI IMG/M metagenome (GOLD analysis project Ga0187863, IMG submission 132975) | Peatland microbial communities from SPRUCE experiment site at the Marcell Experimental Forest, Minnesota, USA - June2016WEW_11_10 | ecosystem: Environmental > Terrestrial > Soil >... | reverse complement strand
CGGCATTCTTGTGCGGGTGGTGGTGTCTCCGATTCACCTGTTTTTCGGGGGTCTCGGGCTGGCGGGAATGATGAGCGGAATCCATCCGCTTGGGCTTGCTCTTTTCGGTGGTGGGGTTACGTTTGTGGCAACGGTTTTTGGTTCCTGGTTGTACGAAGCCTTCATGGAAAGCTCGTCGTATCAGGCGACGCTGGGGAAGATGATCTTTGGGATGAAGGTGACGGATCTGAACGGCAATCGAATTTCGTTCGAACGCGCGACGGGGAGGCACTTTGCCAAGTGGCTTTCCGCGATGGTTCTATTCATCGGCTACATCATGGTCGGGTTCACGGAGCGCAAACAAGGGCTGCACGATCTGCTGGCGGGGACGCTGGTGCGGCGGACTTAGTCCCCCGGTTTCCGAGGCAATTGTTTTGACTGAGAACTGGGTGGTGGCTCAGTTTGGAAGTAACACGCAAACAACCTTGGCCCACATGGCAAAAAGCAGGTCCTTCCCCTTCGGCTACGCTCAGGGTCAGGATGACAATTCCCTAATTATGACAATCTGAGCCACTTCCGAGAGCTGGAGAACCGGGAACTGATCTGTGGCGTTACACTAACCTCTGATGGCCTCCCAAGTTTCACGGCTGCGGCGGTGGTTCGCGTTGATCGCGATTCTGATGATTGCTACGGTTGCGGGGATGTACTTTTACGCGCAATGGAGTGTGCGCAAGGCCATCCACACGATTCCGGCGAAACTCGGCTTGGACATTCAGCAGACGGCCGAGGGCTTCTCCATCTCGAAGTCCATCGAGGGGCGCACTCAGTTCACGGTGAGCGCATCGAAGGCAGTGCAATTCAAAGCCGGCGGACTGGCGGATCTGCACAACGTCAAGATCGTCATCTACGGCAAAGATGCCAGCCGCTTCGACCGGGTAATGGGGGATGATTTTGAGTACGATCCCGTGTCGGGCAATATCACCGCGAAGGGCCGAGTGCTGATTGACCTGGAGGCGAATCCCGAGGGCCTGCGGCATTCGGACCAGTCGCCTCCCGAAAAGACGACAGCACCGCTTCATCTGGAAACCGATGGGCTGGTCTTCAACAAAAATACGGGGGATGTTTCGGCCACAGGCAAGGTGGATTTTCAGACGCCGCAGGCATCGGGATCGGCGGTGGGCATTCAATATACGGCCAAGACGGGCACGATGAACTTGCTGTCGACAGTCGTGATGACCGTCAATCGGGCGCAGCCGGTTCATTTAAATGCGGATCATGGCGTAATTACGAAGCAGCCTCATCAGGTGGTCCTTACTACGGTGCACATGACGCGGGAGCAGCAGGAAGCGTGGTCCGACCTGGCGACATTTTTTCTGCGCCCCGACGACACGGTGGATCACATTGTGGCCGACGGCGATGTGCGGAGCGAGATTCATGGGCAGGCGTCCGACTCGGAAACTCGCGAGCGTTCCGATCACGCGGAATTGTTTTTGACGGGCTCGCGGAATTTACTCACCACGGCGGTTCTCACGGGTAACGTGCAACTCGACTCTCTTGGAGGACAACCCGCGAACGCTACCGCCGGGCAGGCAACGCTGCACTTTGGTGGAAGCGCTGCCGGGCAGCAGTTGCTGGAGACGGTTCATGCCGAAGACGGTGTGCGGTTGACGCAGAAGAATAGCCGGAGCGCGACTTTGGTTGCGCCGAAGACGGCGTCAGCCTCCCCGTCAGCTTCCTCGTCAGCCCCAGCAATCTCGTCGACGCCGGCGAAGGGGACTACGCAGGATGTCGAGATGAGCGCGCCGGTTATGGACTTCGTGGTGAAAGAGGGCCGGCTGCTGGAGAGCGCCGAGACGAGCGGGCCGCCGCAGATCGTGATCACGCAGCCGGACGCAAACCAGAAAACAGTGGTGACCGCTGCCAGGTTTACAGCGAGGTTCACGGGGAACAACCGCCTGGCCACGCTGCATGGAGAACCGGACGCGAAGATTGTCAGCAGCTTGATTGACCCGAGTAAGGTTCAAGCGACCAGTATCGACGCGAGCAAGGCCGGGACGATCAAGACCGGCGCGCCGGGACAAACGGATCGCGTGTCGACCAGCCGGATGCTGGACGTCGCCTTTTTTCCAGAGGGGGGCGTGCGTTCGATCACGCAGACAGGTGCGTTCACCTACTCCGACGGCACCGAAAAAGCGTGGGCGCAGCGCGCCGACTACACGACGGCCGATCAACTGGTGGTGTTGACCGGATCGCCTCGCGTGGTGGACGGCGGCATGAATACGACGGCGCACACGATCCGAATTAGCCGGGCAACCGGCGACGCCTTTGCCGAAGGCAACGTCAAGAGCACGTACTCCGATCTGCAGGCGCAGCCGGACGGCGCCATGCTGGCTTCCTCCGACCCCATTCACGTAACCAGCCACGCCATGACCGCCAATCGTTCGACGGCGATTGCGGTATACACGGGCGATGCCCGCTTGTGGCAAGACGCAAATATAGTGCAGGCTCCGATGCTGCAATTTGATCACGACCGTCGGTCTATTTTTGCTCATGGGTTTGCTCAGGGAGAGATCGATGTGGGGACGGGGCTTCGCCCCGTCCGAGCGGGGCAGAGCCCCGCTCCCACACAAGATCCAACGCAACCGGTTTCGACCGTGCTGGTGCAGGTAGATAAGACGGGGAAGGTCACGCCGATCCACATTACATCGGCACGCCTGAACTACGCCGACCCGGAGCGAAGAGTTTTTCTGGACGGTGGAGTGACCGCGCAAGAGGAGGACGCGATCATGACGGGACAGCAGATGACGGTATTTCTGCTGCCGCGGAGTCAGTCGAAAACAGGAATAGCGCCGAACCCAGCAAGGCCAGGGCAAGTCGACCGAATCGTCGCGGAAAACAGTGTGGTGATAACGCAACCGACGCGGCATGCGATTGGGGAGCGATTGGTGTACACGTCGGCAGACGACAGGTTCGTGCTGACGGGCGGACCATTGGGGGGACAATCGAGCGGACCGCCTAGCATTTTTGATGCCGAACAAGGCAAAACCACCGGCGATTCGTTGACTTTCTACAGACACGATGATAGGGTGCTCGTGGATGGAAGGGAAACGTCCCCGGCGGTCACGCGGACGCAAGTGGCACGATAAATGCATACGTTGGCCACCGATGAAATTGGCAAGAGCTATCGTCGCCGACAGGTAGTAAGCGGAGTAAGCCTTCAGGTTCTCCAGGGCGAGGTGGTTGGGCTTCTCGGACCGAACGGGGCCGGAAAGACCACCTCTTTTTATGCCATCGTAGGTCTGGTTCCTCCCGACACAGGCAGAGTGTTGTACGACGACGAAGATATCACGAGCGTTCCCATGTACTTACGGGCGCGCGAGTACGGGATCAGTTACCTTCCACAGGAGGCTTCGGTTTTCCGCAAACTGACGGTCGAGGAGAACATCCTGGCCGTGCTTGAGGTTCAGCCTATTTCCTGGCACGAGCGCCGGGAAAAGGCGGAAAAGTTGATTGACCAGCTAGGACTGGAGCATATTCGGCAGAATCGCGGGTATGCGCTGTCGGGCGGGGAAAGGCGGCGGGTAGAAATCGCACGCTCGTTGTGCATCAGCCCTACCTTTATTTTGCTCGACGAACCGTTTTCGGGAATTGACCCGATCGCGGTGTTGGATTTGCAGAAAATCATTTCCGATCTGCGCGCGAGCGGGATCGGGATCTTGATCACGGACCACAACGTACGCGAGACGTTGTCAGTGACGGACCGAGCCTACATCATTAACGAGGGGCGGATTTTCCGCTCGGGTACTCCAGAGGAATTGGGGAATGACCCGGAGGTACGGAGGGTCTATTTGGGAGAAAGCTTCTCATTAGTGTAAAGATGATCGGGCGATCGGGCCATCGGGTGATCGGGCCATCGAAAGTCAAAGGCATTTGAATCTAGATGATCCGATGACCCGATCAGCCAATGACCCGGTGCTTTAAGTTACCAAGGCGTGGGCACATTGACCTTTCGTGACGCCACGACGACCTCCGTGCATGAGAAGCTAAAATTTCCACAACCCGATGCAGCGGAGGTTCCGCTGCAGGGTGGGTTGGAATCGTAAATTCGTAGGGAGAAATGGTGCTGCTTCAGCACAAACTGAACGTCAAGTTGTCCCAGCGGCAGATTCTGACGCCAGGCCTCGTGCAAATGGTGTCGGTGCTGGCGCTCAATAAGCTCGAGCTCAGGGACATGATCAATGCCGAGATGGTCGAGAACCCTGTGTTGGAGGAACTGGAAGATGCGGTTCCGATGCTCGACGATGTCGGACGCCAGGAAGAAGAACGCGACCGGCTAGCCGCCAAGGCCACCACGCCCGAGGAAGGCCCGCCGACCATCGCGGATGAGAAGAAGGATCCGTTCGAGGAGATCGATTTCGGCTCGTTCTTCCAGGACTATCTTGATCCCGGTTATCGCAGCTCGGGAGAGATGGAAGAGATCGAAAAGCCGTCGTTCGAAAACTTCCTCTCGAAGCCGGGGAACTTGAGCGACCACTTGCTCTGGCAACTGGGCGCGATTTCTGTGCGGCCCGCGGTCCACCAAGCCGCCGAGTTGATCGTCGGAAACTTGAACGAAGAGGGATACCTGATTGCCAGTGACGAAGAGCTGCTGGGAATCGCTCCGGTAGCGGCTCCCGAGGCCGATGTGGAAGTGGCGGCCAAGATCGTCGACGAAGCGGAAGCGCTGGGGCTGGCGGTCGCCGAAGCCCCGGCCGACGGCTCGGAGCTCGACGCGCTGGCTTCCGAATCCGCTGACCTTGATGCTTCCGGACTTGATGTTTCCGGACTTGATGCTTCCGGACTCGATACTTCTGCTCTTGCGCCGAGGGCTACTGCGGCGGCGGACGCCGCCCCGCAGCAATTGACGACGGAAGACGCGGGAGTTGCCCAGAACGCGGGGCAGGATGTTACCCCGGATATACGGTCTGGCATAACCAGCGAGATTCCGCCGCCCAATGCTAGCCACGGAACCAGCGCGGGAGCGGCAGCGGCGCCGGCTCGGATTTCCGATATAAATTTCACGGTCGCCGATCTCCATGAAGCGCTGGAAGTAGTGCGCCAGTTCGATCCGCAAGGCATCGCCTGTCGCGACCTGCGGGAATGCCTGCTCTACCAGTTGCGCTACCACCTGGAGCAGTTGCAACTGCACCCCAACGGCAATGCCCTGACCGAGCAAGTTGTGCGTGATGCGATTGCCGTCGTCGATCAGCATTTGAAGGCGGTAACGCTGAAGCAATTCAAGGAAATTGGGCGCGCCATTGGGCGTCCAGTGGAGGCGGTACAGGCGGCGCTCGACTACGTCCGCACGCTCGACCCAAGGCCAGGTTTGCGTTACAACAAAGTTCCGGCGCGGCTGATTGAGCCCGATGTGGCTTTCGTGAAGCATGGCGACGAGTGGCTGGTCGTGATGAATGACGAGGACATGCCGCAGTTGCGGTTGAATCCGGCGTACAAACGTCTGATGACCCGCGACGGGAACGATCGCGACACGCGCAACTACGTCAAAGACCGTTACAAGTCCGCGATTCAGCTCATCAAAAACATCGAACAACGCAAGCAGACGATCGCCAAGGTCTGCTACTCGATCGTGGCGCGGCAGCAGGATTTTCTGGAGCGCGGAATCGATCAATTGAAGCCCATGATGATCAAGGAAGTGGCGGAGGAAATCGGGGTGCATCCTTCCACCGTCAGCCGCGCGGTCGCTAATAAATACGTCCACACCGCTCAGGGCGTATTCGAATTGCGCTATTTCTTTTCGGAGAGCGTGCAGGGTCCTGAGGGCGGCGGCACTTCGCTCTTGATTTTGAAACGCCGCGTCAAGAAGCTGATCGGGGAAGAAGACCCGAGCCGGCCGCTAACCGACGAACAAATCACCCGCATCCTGCAGTCGCAAGGCATCCAGGTCACTCGACGTACCGTTGCCAAGTACCGGGAAGATATGAAAATTCCGAGCACCCATCAAAGAAGAGTGAAGAAATAATCGGGTCATCTAAAGTCAAAGGCATTTCAACTTAGATCACCCGATCACCCGATTCTTTTCCCAGGAGCTAACTTGATGAACGTGGACTATACCGCGAGAAAATATGAAATTACTCCTGTCGTCCGCAAGGAAGTTGAAACCGGCCTCAATAAAATCCGCAAGATTCTAGGCGACCGCTTCGAGACCAAGGTAATTCTGGCGGTCGAAAAACGCCGTCACAAGGCGGAAATCACTATCAATCCACCCAATGGTCCGATTGTAGGGCTGGCCCAGACCACCGACATGATGTCGGCCGTGAATGAAGCGCTCGACCATCTGCAGAAGCAGGCACTGAAATATAAAACCAAGTGGCTGAGTAAGAAGCGCAAGGCGGTCAAAAAGTTTGACGGCCAGTCGCTGGAAGACAACCTGGAAGCGGCGCTGGGACTGGCGGAGAGTGCCACGGTTTCCGTTCTGGTTCATAAATTCCCATCGGTGGCGCGGACGACCGAAGTGCATCTGGTGCACGCGAAGGACTCAGTCGCGCTGCGTCCGATGACGTTGGAAGAAGCGATCAAAGAGGCGCACTTTCGCGACAAGGATGTTTTTGTCTTCCGCGATCCACAGGGCGTGTTGATGGTGCTGCACCGGACGCGGGACGGAAAGATGGAGTTGATCGAAGCGCCGTAAACATCGGGTCATCTCACCATCGGGTGATCGAGCCCTCGAAATTCAAAGGCATTTGACTAAGATAATCCGATGGCCCGATCATCCGATGACCCGATTTCTAGATGCCGCTGGTTGCTTCTTGCGCCCACTGCAAGGCCTGAAACCAGGTGGAGGCGACTTCTTCATCGGACAGGTGCAATTGCTTCGCAAGCTCGCTCGATTGGGCCCACTCGCCCGACTCCTGAGCCAGCATGAGCTGGTAGACGGGCCGGAGGGTGCTTTTCTGGCCGAGTAGCGCCGCCTTGGTTTCGTACTCCACCGGCAATTGTTCCAGGAGCACATCCATACTGACCTCGAGAATGGCGTCCATGATGGAAAGCAGCCCCAGCAGAAATAAATCGGACTTGGATCCAATGCGGTCGGAGAGCAGTTCGCAAAAACGGGCTCGTGCCAATCCCATGAGCACCAGTTCGCTGCAGGCCTGCTCGGCTGCCCCGATTGTGACCACCAGGCGAATCCAACGGCGCAATTCGCGTTCTCCGAGAACCGCGATGGCATGGCGGATCGACTTGATTTCCAGTGCAAATCCAAAGATCGGGGAATTCAGATAGCGAAGCAAGCGATAAGAAATCGAGGCTTCCTGCTTGAGCATCTTTTCCAGTTCCCGCATGTCGATTTCCCGGCGGGAGATCATCTCGAGCAGACGCATGTAGTGCAGGCGGCTGGCGGGAACTTCGCGGCCCATCACGAGTTCGGGCCGGCAAAAGAAGTATCCCTGAAAGTAGGCGAATCCCATGTCCCGGGTCTGCTGGAATTCGAGCGGTGTTTCAACCTTTTCCGCAAGCATTTTGCACTTTGCCGAGCCAAATCGGCGCATCATGCCGGCCCGTTCTGGGGGTGTAGTTGCGCGGATATCGACTTTGATGATGTCGGCAAACTCGCAAAGCGGTATGCGTGGATCATTGGCAGCGAAGTCGTCGAGGGCGATGCGGTAGCCAAACGACTTGAGACGCTTGCAGGCGGCGATCACTCGGTCCCCGGGTTCGACCGTCTCCAGAATCTCGGCCACGGTCTGGTTCGGTGGCAGTAACGTAATCAGGTCCTTCAACAGGACTTCACGGGTGCAGTTCACGAAGGCGAGCCGGTTGTCGCACAGCGTATTCATACCAAGAAGCAGGGAGGTATCGAGGGTAGAGCGGGCGGCGAGCTCGGGATCGGCATTGAAGTAATTTTCGACACCGTTTCGGAAAAGAAGTTCGTATCCGAAAACCCTTTGCGCCCGATCGAGGATTGGCTGGCGGGCCACGAAGCGTTGTCCCGGCAGCGCCAGCGCTTGCGATGCGGAGCGGTTTTTTCCGGTAGCGGGTTGCACTCTTCTTACATCGGCGAGGCCCGGGCGGAACTTAAGGCGAAACTGTGGATGGTTTGCAGCGGGGCAAGCATCGAGAGGCCGAGAGGAGTGGGTAGAAGGGTTCGGCGGCGCCGACATCCGCCAACATCTAAAGAACGCGCGTAAGCGGCGCGCTAGGCCACTTTGGTAATGTCCGGGTGTGGAAAACTTAGGCATTCCCCCTTGCGCAGTCGGTGGTCGCGCGAGTAACATCGAAGGTGTTCCCAATGGCCGTGCTTCCAGGCTGGCCTGTTTGCGCCAAGTGAGACTCCAGGCGCCTAGTTTGAATCTGATAGTTTGAGCCTGACAGTTTGGACATCGATACTTTGAAGATGGTTCTCGAATAGCATCCAGCCGATGTGGGGTTTGGTCTGCCGGTAGCCGATACATACAGTGAGCCACAATGCAGTGAGTGTTGCGTTGCGGGTCAAGTTTCACGCAGGCGGCCGCTATGCAGACTAGACAATCGGGCCTGCGATCGAGGCCGGGAATCACTTCTGGGGATTTAACTTCTAAAGATTAACAAGAGAAAAATATGAATGCAGGACCCGGACATTCCTCCACCGGAGGAGGAAAACACAAACGGCGCCGTGGGCGGCGTCCGCCAAGACGAGGCGCGGGCAGCGCGATGGGCCGTGAGCGCGGAGAGCACCAGGGTATATTTACCGCTCCCATGGACCACAGCTACCGCGCCAGCATGGGCGACGGCAACGGCAACCAGGGGAGAGGACCGCGGCGGCCAGGCTTTTCCGCGTCCTATCCGATACTGGATCCTGAGCCTCTGCCCGCTCCACGAGAGGACGCGGCTTCGCGTGTTTTCGCCTTTGTCGAAGACCTGTTTTTCTTGAGCAAGATTCAGGCTACGGGGCAAAAGATGAACGTGAAGGTAGAGTTCGTCAAGAACGAGAAGGAACTCACCGAGCGGATGAAGAACAATGGGGAAGAAAAGCCTTCTCTGATTATCTTCGACTTGAATAATGCCAATGCCAAGCCTTTGACGCTGATCCCGAAACTGAAAAGCAAGTTGAAGAAGGGAACCTCGATCATTGGATTTCTTTCGCACGTCCAGGGAGACTTGAAGCAGAAAGCACACGACGTGGGCTGCGACATGGTTTTGCCGCGCTCGGCATTTTCGCAGAATCTCCCACAGTTGCTGCGCCGGCATGGCGCTAGCGACGAAATCGCCGGGTAGAACTGAAGCCGACCAAGGTCATCGCAGAGGTCAGATCGCAGAGGTCACACCTGCCGATGTTAACCTATGGCTCGGAACCTCTTTGACTCGAGCCCATCCGCTGCTTCACTCTCGTGGGCTTACCTCAGGAATCTGACCTCTAACCTCTCCACTCCCCTGATACAATTTCGCCGTGTTCCCTCACAGAATTCTGATCACTACGGCGGTCCTGGCACTGGCCCTGTTCGCTTCCGCTCAGCAGCCTGCGGCCAATTCTCAGCAGCCCCAGGTTAAAGTCAACCTTCTCAACGTATGCGCGCCTTCCGCCGACGAACAGAAAGAATTATCTTCAGCGCTCTCCAAGATACCTGCCAAGCCGGTATTCGGCACAGATTACGAGGTCTCGCGCGGGCGTTCTACGCTTGACCCGAACACTCCCATCCCCGGCATGGGGTCGTTACCTCCGGGTGCGGTCGCAACGGCCGATTGGGTTAGGATTCGGCGCGAGTTTCCCAGCGCCGCCCTGTTCAGCAACGTCCAATACGCCTTCAGCGTGGATTCGAAGGATATGGTGGAGACGCTCGTGCTGCGCGTACGCGATCCCAAGCCCAACGACCTGATGGAGGTATCCGTCGAGGACAGCGCGTCCGCAGTGGCTTCGGCGACAGCGATGTTATCTACCAGTACACCAGTTTCGCGGGTTAAACTTGAGCGCTTCGGCAAAGCGTCGGTGGTGCTGGCGCGATGTGGAGGGGACAGCGGAAATCCAACGACGGATCAGAGCATGTTCGAACCGATCTTCCGCGCCGCCTCGTCGATTATGGAGCGTTATCGCGACGCTCTGGGCGCGCGAAAAATGGTGCCCCAGGAACTGGCTCGGCTAGGTGTGCGTAGTGCGGCGAAAACGACGACGACCAAGACCGAGGCGGGCCACAAAAAGAAGCCGTAGTTTGTCTATCGGCACGAGCGACACCTTTAACGAATTGTCATCCCGAGCGGAGCGAGGGATCTGCAGTTCGCCGCAAGATGCAGATCCCTCGCTCCGCTCGGGATGACAAAGTCTAGTGAATTAAGAGTTGAAGAGCGGAATCTCGGTTTTGCGGTCTGAAGCGAAATTTGTTTTCCCGAATCTATCTACTAACGCTGCTTCTAACCTCTATGGATATACGCAATGTCGTAATCATGGGCTCGGGATGCGCCGGTCACACAGCCGCCCTGTACAGCGCCCGCGCCAACCTCAAGCCGCTGGTGATAGAAGGCCATGAACCGGGCGGACAACTATCGATGACCACGCTGGTGGAAAATTTCCCCGGCTTTTCCGAGGGCATCCAGGGCCCGGAACTGATCGAGAACATGCGCAAGCAAGCGGAACGCTTCGGCGCCGAATATCGTATGGGCCACCTGGTCAAAGCCGATCTGAGTAAGCATCCGATCGAATTGACGATCGGCAAAGAGACGATTCACACCCGCACGCTCATCATCGCCAGCGGAGCGTCGGCGCGCTGGCTGGGATTGCCGAACGAGCACGCGCTGATTGGCCACGGTGTTTCGTCCTGCGCCACGTGCGATGGCTTCTTTTTTTCGGGGAAGGAAATCGCGGTGATCGGGGGCGGCGACTCCGCCATGGAGGAAGCGACATTTCTGACGCGCTTTGCGAGCAAGGTGACGCTGATTCATCGTCGCGAGCAGTTTCGCGCGTCGAAAATCATGCTTGATCGCGCCCGCGCCAATCCAAAGATCGCGTTCCTTACCGACACCGTGGTTGATGACGTTCTCGATGTGGGCAAAAAAGAAGTCACCGCGCTGCGCCTGCGCAATCTGAAGAGCGGCGAAAGCTGGGAGTTCCCAATCAGCGCGATGTTTCTTGGCATCGGCCACATCCCGAACACCAAGATTTTCCAGGGCCAGCTTGAAACCGATGCGGATGGCTACCTGGTCACGCAAAGGAACGTCTTGACACGAGTGCCGGGCGTGTTCGCGTGTGGCGACGTGCAGGACCGCCGCTACCGCCAAGCCATCACCGCGGCTGGTTCCGGTTGCATGGCCGCGCTGGAAGTAGAGAAGTTTCTGGAGGAAGAAGGGCACTGAGCAAGCCAATCGGGCGATCTGACCATCGAAGTCACATCATTTGAGCTTTTAGATCATCCGAATGACCCGATCACCCGGCGGTCTAGTCCCGCCTGGTTAAGATCTAGTCGTTCGTTCGCGCAACACGTTCCTCCGCGTGGCAACGGGCAGGGTCTCACAGGCAGTGCGCAGTACCAGTCGCGGCGCGTTTGCCCTAATCTTCAACAAGTGCGGAACGGTGCGCTTGGGATCGGCCTTGGCCGTCTCGCGTAACAGCCAGCCCAAGCCCTTCAGGACCATGTCGTCTTCTTCTTCGTTCTGCAGCAGTTGATTCGAAAGCCGGACGATTTGTGGAAAGAATTGCTGCTCGCGTACGCCCCGGATTAGTGCCACGCACGACGCACGACGCCGCCAGCGGTTCGGCGATTTGGCCCACAAGAAAACTTCGCGGCAACGGGCCGGTTCGGCGGCTATCATCGGCCCCAGCAGGTCATGCGCCAGCGCGTCGTGATCGGCCCAACTGGTGACGCGGTCTAGCCAGGAAGCAAAGAGCTGGAATTCATCGTCGCTAAAGTGCTTCGTTTGGTTCTCAAGCAGGAAAACAGCCATCACTTTTTCTTCGAGAACCCGGCCGGAGAAAAGATCGTCCGCAACCTGCACCACGAAATCCAATCCCCGCTCGCGCGCGATACTTCGCCGGAAGCGCACCGCAAATTTCCTTAATTCGGCCGTGTACCAGCCGCGCGATTTAATGACTTCCTTGAAAAAGTGTTGGACGTCTTCCGAGTGCGGCGTCGACCCGCCATCCTTGAGCACGCGCCGAATGTGGTCGGCTATGTAGTCGGGAGTGATTTTGCGCGCGGGCATGATCTCCTTTTGTAGCCAAGGCTTTCCCTTGTGTGAGTTCGCGGAAAGCGCTCTATGATAAAAGGTATCTCACGCGAAATGCAGTGACCTAACATCACGGTTGACTGTGACCAGTGCGACCTGAGCGGCCCTACTGACGAGCCTGCTGCTTAGTGGGAGGCGCGCCGGTCTTCCGGCTTACGATTCTGTCATAACTCCAGAGCACCGCTGCCGTGGCCAAGCCAACCGCTGTCACGGTCCACCAGATTCGCGCCGGTTGATGCGTGACTTCTCCGAAATGGTGAACCAGCGTGCCGCCAAACCAACCGCCGATCAGCGATCCGATTCCGATCGGCAAGAACGCGAACCCCATGTACGTGCCCTGCTCTTCCGCAGGTGCGAGCCGTGAAATGTATTCGTAGTAGCGTGGGGCCTGAATGATTTCGCCGAGCGCCAGCACAAACAAAGAAAGCACCGCGCCCCAGAGCGTCGGCCGCAGCGCGAGAATTATCCAGGACAGAGAAGTGATGACCGTGCCCAAAATCACGGCTTGAAATGCCGGAATCCTGCGCGTCAAATAATTCACCGCCAGCGTGAGGCAGATCACGGTCAGCCCATCGGTCACCAGGATGATCTCAACATCGGCCTGAGAATTGATATACCCGTGAATGTACCCAGGCAAACTGATGTACTGCTGCCAGAACACCACCCAGTATCCGGTGAAGAGCACAAGGAACCACATGAACCGGCTGATTCCAGCGAGAACGAGGATCAGAAGACCGCCCCAGATCCACCAAGGCACGCTGTGCCCGGGATAGGCGAACAAACCCACGCGCAGCAACAAAGCGAACAGCAAGACCGGCAAAACCAGGCGGTAGTTGCCGACTACGACGCAGAAGTTCCGCGCGACAGTGGCGATTGACGGAGGAGGTGCATCTCCGGCTTTGCGCGGTTCGCGGAAAAAAATGATGACCACGAAGAACATGGCGAAGACGCTGACCGCGGCCACGCGGTAAACGTTCTCCACCCCCATGTGGCGATGCGCCCACGACGCGAAATAAGGGCCCATGGCTCCGCCGATGTTCACCATCGTGTAGTAAATCGAGTAGCCGATGGAGCGGACGTTCTCTTTGGAAGCCCGTGCCGTGGTCCCGACCACGCAGGGCTTGACCATCGAGATACCGAGCGCAGGCAGAATCAGAATGAATCCGACAAACAATCCCAACGGCACCGCGTTGCGCACCGGAGCCAGCCAGGGCGCGCCAATCGATCCGATGAGGAAATAGGCGGCGGCCAGAATGAGGTAGGCCATCGAAAGCGCGCGGCGAAAGCCTAGCCGGTCGGCGGCGG
>Ga0187863_10002658_pt1 | contig 13473 bp, 14 predicted proteins | sample June2016WEW_11_1_FD_132975 | JGI IMG/M metagenome (GOLD analysis project Ga0187863, IMG submission 132975) | Peatland microbial communities from SPRUCE experiment site at the Marcell Experimental Forest, Minnesota, USA - June2016WEW_11_10 | ecosystem: Environmental > Terrestrial > Soil >... | reverse complement strand
GTGGTGTCGAGCTCGAATGCGTCTTCCGCCCGCACCAAAGGCGCGATCTTGCGCTCCTGGTCGCGCGCGTCACGAAGCTTCATGTCCTGCAGGACGCGCTGGTATATAGCCGGGGCGCCGCTTGCCTGCAACTCTTTGAATCGCCTCATGGCTCGGGCCTCCAGGCTGGCCGTCACGAACAGCTTGGCGTCGGCCCCGGGGCAGACCACGGTGCCGATATCGCGCCCGTCCAGCACCGCGCCCTTGGCCCCGCCCGGGGGCCTGATGGTGAATTCGCGCTGGAAGGCCAAAAGCGTGGCGCGCACGGCCGGGATGGCGGATACCAGCGAAGCGGCTTCCGCGACGCGCTCCTCATTGAGCCGCTTGTCGGCGAGCTGGCCGGGACGCACGCGCTGGGCTCCCGCTTCGGCGTCCTTGGGGTTGGCCGGATCGCCGCCGGCGAGCAGCACCTGCAAGGCGGCGGCGCGGTAAAGCCGGCCGCTGTCGAGATGGGCGAGGCCGTAATGCTGGGCGAGGCGGCGCGCCAGCGTGCCCTTGCCCGAGGCCGCCGGACCGTCGACCGCGATAATCACGTCTTCGTCCCGGCTATGCGCGCGCCCAGGCCGTTCATCAGCTTGACGAAGCCCGGGAAACTCGTGGATATCGTCTCGCCGTCGTCGATGCGCACCGGCTTTTGCGCGGCGCCGCCCAGCACCAGGAAGGCCATGGCGATGCGATGGTCGAGCGCCGCCGCCACCTTGGCGCCGCCCTTGGGGGCGCTGCCGGTGCCTTCGACCACAAGCGTGTCGCCTTCCACTTCGACAGGCACGCCGCAAGCCTTAAGCCCGGATGCTATCGCCGCCAGCCGGTCGCTTTCCTTGACGCGTAGCTCGCCCAAGCCGTGCATCACGGTGCGGCCCTTGGCGAAGGCTGCCGCCACCGCCAGCACCGGATATTCGTCGATCATGCTGGGCGCGCGCGATGCCGGAACCTCGACGCCGTGAAGCTCGCTTGCCCGGATCCGGAGATCGGCCACTTTCTCGCCGCCCTGTTCGCGCGGCTTCAACAGCGAAATCTTGGCCCCCATTTCGGCCAGGGTCGCAAATAAACCGGCGCGCAGCGGATTGACGCCCACGCCGAAGAGGGTGATGTCCGAGCCCTTGGCGATCAGCGCCGCCACCGCCGGGAACGCGGCCGAGCTTGGATCGCCCGGCACGGATAGCGCGGCCGCGTGCAATTCAGGCTCGCCTGAAAGGGTGATGCGCCGCCCGTTCTCGACCCGGGCGATCTCGATCCGCGCGCCGAAATGCCGGAGCAGGTTCTCGGTGTGGTCGCGCGTGGCGACCGGCTCGATCACCGTGGTCTCGCCCGGCGCGTTCAGGCCCGCGAGCAGCACCGCCGATTTGACCTGCGCCGAGGGCACGGGCAGCGTGTAGACGATCGGCAGCGGCGACGGCGCGCCGGTTTCGGCCAGCGGCAGGAATCCACCCTCGCGGGCGGTGAAGCGCGCGCCGAAACGCGACAGCGGTTCGATCACCCGCGCCATCGGCCGGCGGCGCAAGGATTCGTCGCCGGTGAAGAAGGTGGTGAAGGGGTGCGTCGCCACCGCGCCCATCAGCAGCCGCGCGCCGGTGCCGGCGTTGCCGAGATCGAGCACGGTTTCGGGCTCGCGTAAACCGCCGGTGCCGACGCCGTCGACGCTCCAGGCGCCGTCGGCGCCGCGTTCGATGCGCGCGCCCAGATCTCGCAAGGCTTGCGCGGTGCGCAGCACGTCCTCGCCTTCGAGCAGGCCCTTGATGCGGGTGCGGCCGATGGCGAGCGATCCCAGGATCAACGCGCGATGCGAGATCGATTTGTCGCCCGGAACGATGCCTCGTCCCTTGAGCGGGCGCGATGAACCGGAGGAAAGCGCGGTCACGTGATTTCGATCTTTGATGTCATGACATTGGCGGCTGTGTTTAGCACAGGGCCGGTATTCGCGCGACGGACGCGTAGCACCTGCCGTGCGAAGCTAAGAAGGGTCGTAGCACCCGCCGTGCGAAGCTAAGAAGGGTCGTAGCACCCGCCGTGCGAAGCCAAGCAGGGTCGTAGCGCCTGCCGTGCGAAGCCGTGGGACGGCGATCCCGGGCCGGCCGGTGCCGTCCGGGGGAGGCGATTTTTGCTTTTGACAGCGCCCCCGGGTCGTGGCAAAGGGCCAATAGGGAGGCCGGGTCATCCGGCCGGTGCGGAGGGTTGGGTGGTGAAGGTCGATTGGGGCGCGAAACGCATCTGCCCGAATTGCGGGGCGCGTTATTACGATATGCGCCGTATGCCCATCACATGTCCCAAATGCGGCGCGCCCTTCGACCCCGAGGCCCTGGCCAAGCCCCGCAAGACGCGCGGCGCGCCCGTTCCCGTGCCGGTGCCGGAGGAGGTGGTGCTGGTCGCCGACGAGGAGCTCGAGGCCGATCTCGCCGCCGAGCCCGAGGAAAGCGGGGTGGTGGTCGAGGTGCCGGTTCCGGTGCCCGCGGCGGCGTCGGCGGTCGAGGGCGAAGAACCGGAGGCCGAGGAAGGCGAAGCCGGCGTGGCCGGCGACAAGGAGGAAGAAGAGGAGGAAGTGATCGAAGACGCCTCCGAACTCGGCGAGGACGAGGACGACATGGCCGAGGTGATCGAAAACGTCGATGACGAGGATGAACGTTAAACCTCTTATTGGCTTCGCACGACGCCTCGGACCTGAAGGCTTGGCCCTCGGCTGTGCTACGCGGAATCCCTCGTTTCGCTTCGCACGTCAGGGTGCCACGCCGGCTCTTTTCCCGGCGGCCGCTCTGGGCTAGAAGGACCGTCCCAGCCGGCGCGCGAAGCCCGCCGGCGCAGCGAATTTCGGGGCCATAGCTCAGCTGGGAGAGCGCTACAATGGCATTGTAGAGGTCGGCGGTTCGATCCCGCCTGGCTCCACCAAATCGAGAAGGGCTCGGATATCAGTATCCGGGCCCTTTTTGTCTTTAAGAATCTGCTTCGCACGACGGCGAAGGCCCTGCGTAGCACCTGACGTGCGAAGCCAAGAAAAGTCGGCCTTCGCCACTGCTACGCATTTTGGCTTCGCACGACGGCGAAGGCCTGATATCGGCCCTCTTCTGTGCTACGCGGGGGCCCTTGATCGGGCTCGGCCCTAGCCCCACATTATGAGCGAAGGGCGGCGCTTGCCGGGCCGCTCGGACGTCCGGGGATGCCCATCCGGGGCCCCGTTTCGGACTTAGCTCATCGGAGGAGGTCCTTTTGTCCCGTTTGTCGCTGTTCAATTCGCCGCTGTTGCTGGGCTTCGACCATTTCGAGCGCGCGCTCGACCGGGTCGCCAAGACCACGGCCGACGGTTATCCCCCTTATAACGTCGAACAGACCGGCGAGAACGCGCTGCGGATCACGCTCGCGGTCGCCGGTTTCACCATGGACAATCTCTCGGTCCAGATCGAGGACAACCAGCTCGTCATCCGCGGCAAGCAGGAAGAGGATAAGGACCGGGTCTATCTCCATCGCGGCATCGCCGCGCGCCAGTTCCAGCGCTCCTTCGTCCTGGCCGACGGCATCGAGGTCGGCGGCGCCAGGCTGGAGAACGGGCTGTTGCAGGTCGATCTGACGCGCCGCGTCGCGGCAAGCCGGGTCACGCGGGTGGAAATCCGCGGCGAGGCCGAGGAATTGGCGGGGGCGAAAGGAAAGCGTAGCACATGACGTGCGAAGCGACAGGTAGCGTAGCACGTGACGTGCGAAGCAAAAGGTAGCGTAGCACCTGACGTGCGAAGCAAAAGGTAGGATGTCATGAACCACAACCAAGCCGAACGGCTCAAGCTGATCTCGCCCAAGGAATTCGCTTATTGGGGCTTGCAGGATGTCGCCTATATCCGGCGCGTCACCGTCAACGACCAGCCGGGCTACGCGATCCATGCCGCCGACGGCACGCCGATGGGGATGATGCCGAGCCTCGACGTGGCCCAGGCCGCGTTGCGCCAGCACGATCTGGAGCCGCTCAGCGTCCACTAAATGCAGCGGCCGCGCGCTTAACGACGACTCTTAATTTTCGCTTCGCCCTGATCGGGCTACGCTACGCGGCGTGACTCGCGCCGCGGTCGACCAGCAGCGCGTAAAGCGCGTCGGCGCGGTCGGTGCCGCGCAGCTTCTCGCAGGTGGCGCGGTCGCGCAGCAATCGGGAAACCAGCGCCAGCGCCTTGAGATGGTCGCCGCCCGCTCCTTCCGGCGTCAGCAGCAGGAAGATCAGATCGACCGGGCGGTTGTCCACCGCCTCGAAGTCGATGGGCTTTTCCAGCCGCGCGAAGAAACCCCGGGGCGCCGCCAGGCCCGGCAGCCGTCCATGCGGCACGGCGACGCCGTTGCCGATGCCGGTCGAGCCCAGCCGCTCGCGTTCCATCAGGATGTCGTAGAGCGCCCGCTCCTCGCAGCCGAACAGGGGTGCGGCGCGCTTGGCCAGGTCCTGGAGCGCCTGTTTCTTGTTGGAGGCCTTGAGGCTGGCGGCGACCGATTTGGGCGTCAGCAGGTCGGAAATTTCCATGGCGCGGGTGTGCGGCTTGACGGCACTCATAATTCCATCGCTTTCTCGCGGCGGCGTTGCACCGAGGAGGGTATGTGCATCGCCTCGCGGTATTTGGCGACCGTGCGCCGGGCGATGTCCACCCCTTCCTTGAGCAGAATCTCGACAATACGGTCGTCGGACAGCACGTCGGCGGCCTCCGCGTCGATCAGCGAGCGGATGCGGAAACGCACCGCCTCGGCCGAATGCGCCTCGCCCGAGGAGGCGGATATGGACGAAGTGAAGAAATATTTCAACTCGTAAACGCCGCGCGGCGTCAGCATGTATTTGTTGGTGGTGACGCGGCTCACCGTGCTCTCGTGCATGCTGATGGCGGTGGCGATGTCGCGCAGCACCAGCGGCTTCAAATGCTGCACGCCGTGGCGCAGGAACCCTTCCTGCTGGCGCACGATCTCGCGCGCCACCTTCAGGATGGTGGTGGCGCGCTGGTGCAGCGCCTTGACCAGCCAGTTGGCCGCCTGGTAGCGCTCGGAGAGGTATTCCTTCTCGGTCTTGTTCTTGGCCGCGCCCGAAACCTCGGCGTAATAGCGGTTGTTGATCAGAACGCGCGGCAGGGTATCGGTGTTGAGTTCGACCGACCAGGAGCCGTCTTGCAGCGGGCGCAGGAACACGTCGGGCACCACCGGCTCGGCGCGGACGCGGTCGAAGGCCAGGCCCGGCTTGGGATTGAGCGATTTGATCTCGGCCACCATCTGCGACAGATCGGCGGCGTCGACCTTGCAGATGCGCATCAGCGCGGCTTGGTCGCGGTTCGCCAGCAGCGGCAGGTTCTCGATCAGGGCCTGCATCGCCGGGTCGTAACGGTCGCGCTCCTTCAGTTGCAGCGCCAGGCACTCGGCGAGATTGCGGGCGAATATCCCGGGCGGATCGAAGCCTTGCAGCAGCGGCAGCGTCTTCTCGATGCGCGCGACGTCGCAGCCCAAGAGCTCGGCTATCGGCTCGAAACCGCCGTTCAAATATCCCGCCTCGTCGATCATGTCGATCAGGTGGGTCCCGATCAGCCGGTCGGCGGGGTCGTGAAGATCGACCGCGAGCTGGTCGAGCAGATGCTCGCGCAAGGTGGGATCGCGCGCCAGCGTCTGGTCGATGCCGGGCCAATCCTCACTCGAGCCGGTTCCCGGTCCGGCGCCCGGGGTGGCGCTGCGCGTCGACCAGGAATCGGGGTCGCCGGCGTAATCATTGTCGCCCGCGCCCTCGGCTCCCGCGCTCTCGCGCCACATCTCCACCGCCTCGGTCTGGACCGCCTCGCCGCCTTCCTCGCGCAAGGGCTCGTTCGATTCTTCCGGGGCCGCCTCGGCCGCGGCCTCGACCGGCGTCGCGTCCTCCCGGACTTCGCCGGGCTCGGCCGCACCCGGCGATTCCGCCTGCTCGCCGGGCTCGGCCGCGCTCTCGTCGCGCTCCAGCAGCGGGTTCTGTTCGAGTTCGGCGTCGACATAGGCGGTCAATTCGACGTTCGACAGTTGCAGCAGCTTGATCGCTTGCTGCAACTGCGGCGTCATGACGAGCGCCTGGGATTGCCTGAGATCTAATCTTTGGGTGAGCGCCATGGCTAAAGCTTACAAGCTGAATCTTTCGCCCAGGTAGACGCGGCGCACATCGACGTCGCGCACGATCTCCTCGGGCGCGCCCTCCATCAGCACCTGTCCCTGGTGGAGGATGTAGGCGCGATCGACGATTTCGAGCGTTTCGCGCACGTTATGGTCGGTGATCAGCACGCCGATGCCGCGATCCTTCAAATGCGCCACCAGGTCGCGAATGTCGCCGACCGCGATCGGGTCGATGCCGGCCAAGGGCTCGTCGAGCAGGACGAAATGCGGACGCGTCGCCAGCGCGCGGGCGATCTCGACGCGCCGCCGCTCGCCGCCCGACAGCGCCATCGCCGGCGCGCGGCGTAGATGGGTGATCGAGAATTCGGCCAACAGCGCCTCGAGCATGCTGTCGCGCGTCTCCGGCACGGGCTCGGAAACCTCGAGCACGGCGCGGATGTTCTGCTCGACGGTGAGGCCGCGGAATATCGACGCCTCCTGCGGCAAATAGCCGATGCCGAGCCGCGCGCGCTGATACATCGGCAACTCGGTGATGTCCTCGCCGTCCAAGGTGATGGAGCCGACATCGGGCCTGATGAGCCCGGTGATGATGTAGAAGCAGGTGGTCTTGCCGGCGCCGTTGGGGCCCAACAATCCCACCGCCTCGCCGCGCTGCACCGAAACGCTGACCGCGCGCAGCACCGGACGCTTCTTGAAGCTCTTGCCGAGATTGTGGGCCGTAAGCCCGGTATTGGAGGAGACCAGCCGCGGGCTCGATTCCGCCCCGGACCGGCGCTGCCCGGCCGGCTGTGGGGATGGATTTTGGGACATGCCCACTTGCCCCCTATTGTCCGGCTTGTTCGGGCCGGCCCAGCGCCGTGCCGGGTCTCCGGTTTGGCACCAGCAGCCCTTCGACGCGCGGTCCGCCGGATGTCGATGCCGCGTCGGGCGGCACGGCCAGGATGCGGCTGACGTTGTTGTTGGTATCCACCACCGCGTATTGCCCCCGCAACTCGTTATCGCCCTTGGTGACGCTGACGCGTCCCATCAGCGTGGCGATGCCGGTGTCGAGATTATAGTCGCCCTTGTCGCCCTGGGCGATCTGATCCGCCGCGACGATGACGACGTTGCCGTAGGCGTCGACTCGATGGATGCGGGCGGGTTGGTTCTCCGGCCGCTCGACCTCGGCGACCAGCATGTCGCCGCGGATGCTTTTGTCCCCTTTCACCGCGACCGCGTCGCCGCGCGCCACCGCGATCTGCTTCTGGTCGTACCATTCGAGGCTGTCGCGCGCGGTCACGGTTTCATCCGGGGTCTCGATTCGCAAATTCTTGCCGGTCAGCACCATCACCGCCTGATCGACGTCGTAGACCGCGTGGCCGCCATAGGCGGTTTGGGTGTCGTTGACGAAGCGCACATTGCCCACCGCCTCGAGCCGGTAAATCTCGGTGGACGAATCGCTCATCAGTGTATCGGCGCCCGCCGTCGGCTTGTCGCGGCGCAACGCGGATTCCCCGCCCGGCGTCTTCCGGCCGGTGGCTTGGCGGTAATAGGCGTAGAGCGTGTCGGCGTGGACCGAGGACTCGCCGCGCGTGGCCGAGGCGTGGCCGCGGGCGATGTAAAGGCGGTTGGATTGCTGCCACTCGATGCCTTGTTCGGCCACGATGTGAATCGGCTGGTTGTTGCTGCCGAGCGCCGATCCGGCCAGGCCCGGGGCGCCGGCGCCGTTTTGCGCGCGCGCCGATGGACCTCCCAACGCCAGCGCCGCCAATGCCGCCAGCGCGGCGCAAGCCGCCACGCCTTTCGATCGGGATTTCATGGAGTGGCCTTGGCCGTCTGGCCCGCATGGGGGGCGAGGTCGAGGGTGGCATGGCCGGTGAAAATGATGGTGTCGCCGCGGTTCAGGATACGCAGGCCCTGGGCGCTGACATGGCCGAAAGTGCCCTCGCCCTCGACCGGATCGTGACTTTCGGCGGTGCCCTGCGCCATGTCGATGCGCACGCTGTCGGAATGGATCTCGTTGCCCTTGTCCTGGTAGAGCTCGACATTGCCGAACAGGTCCAGGAGTTGCGACTGCGGCTGGTAGAGCCCGACATAGGCGGTGAGCTCGTTCCAATTGCCGCTCAACGTGGTCATGTCGGCCTTGGGCCCGTCGAGCGCGATGGCGTCGTCGGCCTTGGGCGCCTGATGCGCCACCTCGGCCGTGACGACGAAGGGCCGGTTCTCGCGGTCGAGACCGGAATAGCGCGCCGCCACCATGCGCACGTCTTGCGCCTGGCTGGTGTCGATCTTTGGCAGAGACGTGAAATGCACGCTGTCGATCGCCGCCTGGAAGCGCGGCCACACCGCGACCAGCAGCAGCAGCGCCAGCGCGGTGGCCGGCAATATGCGCTTGGCCAGCCCGACGAAGCGGCTGTAGCGCCGGCGCGTTCCGGCGCCGTTGCGCGAGATCGAAAGCCGCGCGCGCTCGAAAGCGATGTCGAGCGGCGATTTCATGCCACGCCCGCGCGCAGGCAATCGTGGATATGCAGGATGCCCAGCGGTTTGCCCTGGTCGTCCACCGCGAACAGGCTGGTGATGGCGTGTTCGTTCATCACCGCCAGCGCCTCGGCGGCAAGCGCCTGCGGCCTTATGGTCTTGGGCCGCGGGCTCATCACCTGCGCCACGCTGGCGCGCAGCAGCCCGTCGCCCATGTGGCGGCGCAAATCGCCGTCGGTGACGACGCCGGCGAGCCGCCCGTCCTGGTCGACGATGCCGACGCAGCCGAAGCTCTTGGTCGTCATGGTCAGGATCGCTTCGCTCATGGCGCAGGATTCCGGCACCAGCGGGAGATCGTCCCCGCCATGCATGATGTCGGCCACCTTCAACAGGCGGCGGCTCAAATGGCCGCCGGGATGCAGGCGCTGGAAATCGCTCGAGGTGAAGCCCTTGCGCTCCAACAGCGCCACCGCCAACGCGTCGCCCAGCGCCATCATCATGGTGGTCGAGGTGGTCGGCGCCAGGCCCATCGAACAGGCCTCGGATGCCGGCGGCAGCAGTAGGGTCACGTCGGAGGAATCGGCGAGCGCGCTTTTTGCGCGCGATGTCATGGCGACCACCGGCATGCGGAAACGCTTGGCATGGGCCAACATGTCGGCCAATTCGGACGTGTCGCCTGAATTCGACAGCGCCAGCACCGCATCGCCCTCGACGATCATGCCGAGATCGCCGTGGCTCGCCTCGGCGGGATGAACGAACTGGGCGGAGGTGCCGGTGGAGGCGAGCGTCGCCGCGATCTTGCGCGCGACATGGCCGCTTTTGCCGATGCCGGTGACGGTGACGCGGCCCTTGACGGATGCCAGCTTTTCGATCGCGGCGGCGAAGGCCTCGTCGAGTCCGGCGGCCAGCGCTTCGAGCCCGGCGATTTCGGTTTTGAGAACGCGGCGCGCGACCGCGATGTCGAGATCGTCCTTCGCCATGGGTCGGCGCGTTGACTGTCCGTCGTTGTGGCTGTCCCCGGATATGTCCGCCGGACCGCGGGAACGAAGGTTTCCCTTCATCATGGGCTGACTATGCTCTCCCAATTCCTCGAAATCAACCGAACCAGGCCAAAACGGCACATAATTTGCTTGTACGGGTTAAGGCTTTATTTCAAATCCGGATTTTTCCGCCCGGAGCGCCGAAACCGCCCTCAATGCTCGAACAGATCGGGGCCGGGGAAACCGGCCAGATCGAGCGCGGCCCTGAGCGGCAGGAAGGCGAAGCAGGCCTCGGCCAACTCCTTGCGGCCTTCGCGCGCGAGCATTTCATCGAGCTTCGCCTTGAGCGCGTGCAGATGCTCGACATCGGCCGCCGCGTAGCGCAACTGCTCCTCGGTGAGGGTCGCGGCCCCCCAATCCGAACTCTGTTGCTGCTTCGACAGCTCGACGCCCAAGAGCTCGCGGCACAGATCCTTCAAGCCGTGCCGGTCGGTGAAGGTTCGAACCAATTTCGACGCCACCTTGGTGCAATAGACCGGCTTGGTGTCCACGCCCAGGTACCGCTTCAGCATGGCAAGATCGAAGCGCGCGAAGTGGAAAATCTTGAGCACCTTGGGATCGGCCAGGAGCGCCTTCAGGCGCGGCGCCTTGTAATCGCCGTTGGCGAATTGAACCAGATGGCATTCGCCGCCGCCTCCCGAAAGCTGGACCAGGCACAACCGGTCGCGCTGCGGCTCGAGGCCCATCGTTTCGGTGTCGATGGCGACGGAACCGCCGAAAGACAATCCGGCGGGAAGGTCGCCGCGATGCAGATGCGTGTTCACCGGTTTCGCTTTCACGTCCGCTCAAGAAATCTTGGTGCCCAGGAGAAGACTCGAACTTCCAAGACCTTTCGGCCACTAGAACCTGAATCTAGCGCGTCTACCAATTCCGCCACCTGGGCGATGGCCTTGTGACTTAGAGGGGGGCACCCCCGATGTCAATATGGGCGATGCCAAGGCCGCGTAGCCCCCTATAAGAGCGAAGCAGAACAAAATGGCCGTGTTCGCCGCGGCGTCCGTGTTGTATAGAAGCAGGCGTTACACGAAAGGGCTTATTCCATGCGGTATCGGCGTGTCGTGGTGGTCGGCGCCTCGGGCTTCGTCGGGCGCTATGTGGTGCGGGAACTCGCCAGGACCGGCGCCACGGTCGCCGCGGTCGGCCGCTATGCCGACGAGGCGGGATATCTCCGGCCCATGGGCGATGTCGGCCAGATCGTGCCGATCGATTGCGACATGGCCGATGCATCGCGGCTCCGGCCGATTCTGGCGAATGCCGAGGCGGTGATCAACGCCACCGGAATCCTGTTCGAGCGCGGCCGGCAGCGTTTTCAGAAGGTGCATGTGGACGGCCCGGCTTTGCTGGCGCAGCTCGCCGCCGAATCGGGCGCCAAGGCCTTCATCCATGTCTCGGCCATAGGATCCGATCCCGCTTCGCCTTCGGCCTATGGGCGCAGCAAGGCGGCGGGCGAAAATCTGGTGCGCCGGGCCTTCCCGTCGGCCGTGATCCTGCGGCCTTCGCTCATCTTCGGGCCCGAGGATGCCTTCTTCAACCGCTTCGCCGCGATCGCGCGTTTGTCGCCGGCCTTGCCGCTGATCGGCGGCGGCGCCACGCGCTTCCAGCCGGTCTATGTCGGCGACGTGGCGGAAGCGGTGATGGCGGCGCTGGAACATCCGGACTCTTCGGGCAAGACCTACGAGCTCGGCGGCCCGCAAATCCTCACCCTGAGGGAACTGTTCGAGCTGCTGCTCAAGGATATCGGACGCAAGCGTCTGCTCCTCCCCATGCCTTTCGGCCTGGCATTCCTGTTCGCGTTCTTCCAGGACTCTTTGCCGCTGCCGCAGCCGCTCATCACCCGCGACCAGGTGCGCATGCTGAAACGCGATGCCGTGGCGGCGCCCGGCGCGCCGGGGCTCGAATCGCTCGGGATACATCCCGCGGCGTTGGAGCCGATCCTGGCGGGCTATCTCGCGCGGTACCGGCGGCCCAACCTCGCAACCGAAGCGACGGCCTAAATCGAAATCATCTGACGCCGCGAAGCTGTCGCACGCGGCGCCCTTTTGATGCCGCGCCGCTGTCGCACGCGGCGCGGGGCGGCTGTATGATGGCGTCATGCGGATGCTTTATCACCTCTGGCTCTCGCCCGGCTCGCGCAAGGTGCGTCTGGCGCTCGCCGAAAAGAGCCTCGAATTCTCGATGAAGGTGGAGAAGACGTGGGAGCGCCGCCCGGAATTCCTGGCGCTCAACCCGGCGGGCGAGGTGCCGGTGCTGGTCGAGCCCGATGGCAGCATCTTGGCCGATGCGACGGCCATCTGCGAATTCCTCGAGGAGACCTACCGCGACAAGCCGCTCTTGGGGGCGAAGCCGCTCGACCGCGCCGAGACGCGGCGGTTGGTGTCCTGGTTCGACGGCAAGATGGCGCGCGAGGTGACCGACGGTCTCGTCAACGAAAAAATCATGAAACGCTTTCTCGGTTTCGGCACGCCCGACACCGTCGTGCTGCGCGCGAGCAAGACCAATCTGGGCTATCACCTCGAATACGTCTCGTATCTGGCGGAGCGGCGGCGCTGGCTCGCCGGCTCCGAGTTCTCGCTCGCCGACATCGCCGCGGCGGCGCATCTCTCGGCCATCGACTATCTCGGCGAAATCCCCTGGGACGATCACCCGCAGGCGCGCGATTGGTATGCGCGGGTCAAGTCGCGCCCCTCCTTCCGTCCCATCCTGTCCGATCTAATACCGGGTGCTCCGCCGCCCAAGCACTACGCCGATCTCGACTTCTGATTTCCGGGTTTTTTTATTTGGCTTCGCCCTTGACGGGCTACGCTAGTGCTGCTGCGGCGATTCGGTCATCAGCCGCGCGGCCGCGGCGTTTTCGTTGATGTGCAGCAGATTATTCTGTGCATCCCGCCCGGCCGGGGAATCCGGCGCCAGTCTTATCACCGCCTCCCAATCGGCGCGGGCGCCCTTGGCGTCGCCCTTGAGGCGCAGAATGTTGCCGCGCTCCAACAGCCCGGATGAATCGCCCGGGTTGATCCGGAGCGCCTGGTTGACGTCGGCCAATCCCAGCTCCAGCCCGTCCGTTCCCCCGGCGTTGCGGTAGGCCGAGGCGCGGTAGATCAACGCCGTGACGTTGTTGGGATCGATATCGAGCGCGCGGTTGAGATCGTCGATCGCCTCCCAGTAATGCCCGCCCAGGGCGTAGGCCTGGGCGCGGTCGATCAGCAAATCGGAACTGTTGGGATTATAGGCGAGCGCGGCGTCGAACACGCCGCGCGCCTGGTCGGGCCGGCCGTCCAGGATCCAGGCCTCGCCCGCCTGCTCGAGCGCCGCGGCGCGCAGCTCGCCCGGCTCCTGCATCATCGCGGCGGCGAGCTTTTGCAGCCGCTGCGCCGCCTCGTCATAACGGCCGAGGCCGATGAGCGCCACGCCCGCGCAATGCTCCGCCGGGAAGCCGCCGCCCTGGTCGTGCCAGAATTCCGCCTGCGCCAGCGCCTTTTGCGGGTCGGCGCGGGTCATCGCCAGGCAGCGGTCGTATTGCGCCGAGGGACTTTCCACGATCGTGCTGGGCGGCGCCGGCGAGGCCGCCGCCAGGACCGAGGATGCCAGGAGGAGGGCGGCGCTACGCCCCGGCCTGCGGCGCATGGCGATCGCCGAGCTCCTTGTCCTGCGCTCCCGCGGCTTCGGGCAATTCCTTGGCTTCGCTCGGGGTCAGCGCGGCGCTGAATTTGTCGAGATAGAGATAGATCACCGGGGTGATGAACAGCGTCAGCGCCTGGGACACGATCAGGCCGCCGACCACGGCCAATCCCAACGGCCGGCGCAATTCCGAACCGGCGCCGAAGCCCACGGCGATCGGCAGCCCGCCCATGATCGCGGCCATGGTGGTCAT
>Ga0187863_10002657_pt1 | contig 13477 bp, 10 predicted proteins | sample June2016WEW_11_1_FD_132975 | JGI IMG/M metagenome (GOLD analysis project Ga0187863, IMG submission 132975) | Peatland microbial communities from SPRUCE experiment site at the Marcell Experimental Forest, Minnesota, USA - June2016WEW_11_10 | ecosystem: Environmental > Terrestrial > Soil >... | reverse complement strand
TCGAAAAACTCTCCGCCGGCGCATCGCCCACCCTCGCCTGGGGCGCGCTCCTGCACGATGTCGGCAAACCCGCCACCTTCTCCCACAAACCGCCCGACCGCATTCGCTTCAACGGTCACGTCGAGGTCGGCGTCCGCATCGCCCACCAGATCCTCCGCCGCCTGCGCTCTTCCAACGAAGACTGCGCCCAGATCCTCGCGCTGGTCGAGAATCACATGCGCTTCGGCGACGTCGAGAAGATGAAGGAGTCGACCCTCAAGCGCTTCTTCCGCCTCCCGCATTTCGACGAGCATCTGGAGCTCCACCGCATCGACTCGCTCTCCAGCCACGGCGATCTCAGTCTCTGGGAGTTCGCCAGGCGGAGAAGGGAAGAGCGCCCCGCCGAAGAAGCCCGCCCGCCGCTCCTCGTCACCGGACGCGACCTCATCGCCGCCGGCTACACCCCCGGCCCGCGCTTCAAAGAACTCCTCGCGTTAGCCGAAGACGCCCAGCTCGAAGGCCGCATCCACACAACGGAAGAAGGGCTCGAAATCATCAGGCGCGCAATTTCGGCGGCGTGATGTGGCATGATCGGCAGGTGAAGATCGCGCATCCGTTTCCTTCGGTGTCCTTGTCTCTACCCGATGACGTTCTTGAGGATCATGACAGCCGCGTGAGTAGCTATTGGAAAGCCGGCGACAGCTGCTTGTTGCAATTGAGCTGCTTTGTGCGGGAAACGGGCGACCAGGTCTCCGCGCAGGACCGTCTTGCAGCGCGAATGGGAGCGAGCCTGAATTGGAGCCTGTTTGAACTTCCTCGCCGTCCAGCGGACTGCGAGGTGGCGGCGGTGAAAACGATTGACGTGGAAGCCACGACGTGGGTTCACGCTTATCTCGTGTGGCAGTGGCTCACGATTTACGTCACAGTTTCTGAAAAGGCGGATTTACAGCATTGCGACTGGGCATGGGATGCGCTGGCGAGCATACGTCCCGTCGTTATGCAGCTTGGGACGCATAGCCGTTGCGCCCCGGTACCGTTCCAACGGTAACGCCATTGAGTGCGAACACTCGTCCCGGGACGCCAGGCAAAACGTAGGCTGGAATTACCTCACTGCAGAGTGCAAAGCGCATCCGCGGCATTGGCTCAGAAGAGCGAGCCAACGGCCCGCAGATCACGCAACGACCTGCGGGCCGTTCCAATGCAGGGAGGTGAGGCCCTTGGGTGAGAAATCATCCTGGATGCGAGTGCTCATCACAGTCGCCGTCGATTGGCGGTTCGTGATGGCGCTCGTAATCCTGGCGCTTCTGCTACTGCTGAAGTAGCATAACCTGCCGGAAGGGATGCATCCTTCCGGCAGCACCGTTAGTTTAGCAGATCGGCAAGCCCGCGCTGCGCATGAATGCATCGCTCCTCAGGTGATCGGCTAGTCCACAGCCGCTTCAACCTTCCCAGCATGAAACAACGCCACCTGCTCCGCCGACGGAGGCCGCGTCACCAAACTCACCACCACCAGCCCAAGCACCGCCGCCAGCAGGGCAGGGAAGATCGCGTCCCGCTCGGCCACCACCGCCGGCAAATGGTTGTGAACGAACCCCGAATCCCAGAACACCGTCACAAACGTGCCCAGCCCGATCGCGGTCACCGCTCCCGCCGCATTCGCGCGCTTCGAATAAAACGCCGCCAGAATCACCGGTGTTAGCGCCGCCGAATAAATCGTGTACGCGTACAGCGCCTGCTTCAGCACCGATCCCGTATGCATCGCCTGGTACAGCCCCCACAACCCCAACAGCACCACCATCAGCCGCGAAACCAGCAGCACCCGCTTGTTCGAGGCCTGCGGCGCAATGTAGCGGGTGAACACATCGTTCACCAGGTTCGTCGCCGGCGAGAACAGAAAATTATTCGCCGTCGACATAATCTTCGCGAACACCGCACCCATCAGCAGCGCGCCCAGCCACGCGGGCAGCCCATGCAGCGCCGTGTACGCGATAATTTCCCGGGGATGCTGCGAGACTTCGCCCGTCGGGAACAGCACCGACCCCACCACCGCGATGGCTACAATCACCGTCTCCAAAATGACTGTCCCGATGATCCAGCCCACCACCGCCACCCGCGCATCGTGCTCCGATTTCGCCGAGAAAAACTTCTGATACATCGCCTGGTTTCCCAGCATCAGCAGCATCGTGGGCAGCAACAACTCGAACCCCTGCGCCAGAGACAAATCCCCCAGCACCTCGAAGTGTGTCGCCGGCAGCGCGTGCGTCACCCCACCCCATCCGCCCGCCGCGTGGATCAGAAACGGCAGCGCCAGGATCATCGTCCCCGTCGCCAGCAGCCCGATGAACACATCCATGTATGCGACCGACGACATCCCGGCGATCGCCGTGAACACAATCACAAACGCCGTCATGATGTACTTGCCCAGGTCCGGCGTGATCACCGTCGGGAAAATCAGATGCAGAATGTCCCCGCCACCGATCAGTTGATAGCTCAGGATCGCCGTATACGCAAACAGGATTGCGATTACTCCCAGCACCCGCGCCGTCTGGCTGTACCGCGCCTCCAGCAGATCCGGAATCGTGAACTGCGCAAATTTCCGTGCGCGCGGCGCGATGAAATAGATCAGCAGCAGTCCGACCCATCCTCCGCCTGCCAGCCACAGCGCCGCAAGGCCATGCCGGTACGCATTCTCCGCCCCGGCGAGCAGCGACCCCGACCCAATCCACGACGACAGCAGCGTGAAGATCAGCACGAACGCCGGCAGCGTCCGCCCGGCCACCAGATAGTCTGCCTTGGTCTTCACTCCGCGCATGCGCGTCAGCGAAACCACCAGCAGAGTCAGAACAATCGCGCCCAGAACGGCAGCGTACAAAAAGGACATGCGCCTTCCTTCTTCGAAACAGGTGCTACGAGTGTACGAAAGCCTCGCGCGCTTGTCAGGGATCTGGTCCCGTCACAAATCGATCGTCGCTACGCCGGTTTTTTTGGCGCATGACCAGCGGCCGCTGTCTTCGTCGTCGCTTTCCCGCCCGTCTTCGCCGAACCCCGCCGCCGCTTTCCGTAGCGCAAACCCGAGATATGCGCTGGCTCGGAAACATACAGGCTGTGTCCCGGCACAATCGCGCTCCCGCGCAGGCTGTTCCACCGCCGCAGCTGCGCGACCGTCACGCCGAACCGGTCCGCAATCGTCACCAGCGTGTCGCCGCGCCCCGGCCGGTACAGCGTGCTGCGCAGCGCGCCCGGCTCGCTCACTGGCGCCAGCGGAATCACCAGTGAATCCACGCCCGACAAATCCGCCGTCGGCTTCAGCTGGTTCACAAACGCCAGCTCCGACTCCGATACATGCCACGTCCGCGCCAGGCTCGGCAGCGTGTCGCCCTCTTCCACCGCGTGGAATCGCCAGTACCGCCGCTTCTCCACCGGAATCTCCGCAATGTCCCGCTGAAACACATCCGCCATCCCCGCCGGCAAATGCAGATCGAACGACTCCTCCGGCGGCGTGCTCATGCGCAGCAGGCTCGGGTTCAGCCCTTCGATCTCCTGCACCGGCGCGCCCACAATATCCGAAACCAGCCGCAGATCCACTGCGTAATTCGTCGTCACCGTATCGATCACCAGCGGCGGATCCGTCGTGATGTCCTCCAGCCCATACTGCTTCGGGTTCTTCGCCATCAGCGTCACCGCCAAAAACACCGGGACGTAATTCTTCGTCTCCTGCGGCAGATTGTTGCGCCGATACAGCTCCCAAAAATCCGCGTAGCCTGTCCGTTGCACCGCCTTCTGAATATTCCCCGGACCCCAGTCGTACGCGGCCATCGCCAGATACCAGTCGCCCAGCTGGTCGTACATCTTTTTGATCTCGCGCGCGTACGCATGGGTCGCCTTGATCGGATCGAATCGCTCATCGTACCAGGCCGTGTGCTCCAGCCCGTATGTTCCCCACGGCATGAACTGCCACATCCCCGCCGCGCCCGAGCGCGGATTCACCGCTTGCGGCCGAAACCCCGACTCCGCGAACGCCTGGTAGATCAGGTCCTGCGGAACCCCTTCCTCGCGCAGCACCTGCTGGATCATGTCCTTGTACCGCCCCATCCGCTCCAGCGACGACACGATCGTCCCGTGCCCCTTCTGGCTGTTCGTGAAAAAATCGATGTAGTTCGCCACGTAATCGTTCATCACCAAGGGCAGGTCCGATTGCGTGGTCTTCAGTTCCGCCTCGGCCTTCGCCGCCACGTTGGGATTCGCCGGCGTCGTGATGTTCCCGGCTACATCCACCGGCGACGGTTCAGCCTGCGGCGCGGGACCGTTGTTCTGGCGCAGCGCATCCATCTCCAGCGTGTTCACCGCGTCCACGATGTGGTCGAACTCCTCCGACAGCGCATCGTCACTGCGCAAATCGCACTTGCACCGCAGCAGCAGATCCACCGCATAGTCGAAGTTCGCCCGCGCCGCCTCCACGTGCCCCTGCTGATAATCTGTGAGCCCGGCGTGATACGCCACCTCCACCGAATCGATCAGCTGCCGATCCCGCGGCGAAGGTTCAGGAGACGCAGTTGCAGTGGGTGCGGCCTGGCTCTGAGCCGCCGCCTGGCCCGCTCCAGCAGCCCGCGAGGCCGGCGCAGACGGCGCTGCCGGTCCAGATTGAGAAGAAGGTGCTTGCGCTGGCGCAGCCTGTTCCGTCAGCGCCGCAAGCGCAGCCATGCTCCCTGCGAGCAAACATCTTTTCAACGCAAATCGCATCAGGCGCTGCCTTATTGTATGGCCCGAACCCCGCTCGCGCCGATGGTAAACTTGGTGCTTCCGGCGAACTTCTTTCCTCCGGCACGCTCCTGGCGCACCCCGGACCCAGGCACTCCGAGGTTCTCTGATCACGGTTCACTGATTTCCGATCACTGATTTCTGGTCACTGATCTCCGCTCCTCTTCGATGGACAACAAACACATCCGCAACTTCGCGATCATCGCGCACATCGATCACGGCAAATCCACGCTCTCCGACCGCCTCCTCGAGCTCACCGGCTCCCTCACCGAGCGCGAAATGCACGCCCAGGTTCTCGACGCCATGGACCTCGAACGCGAGCGCGGCATTACTATCAAGGCCCACTCCGTCCGCATGATGTACCCCGCCAAAGACGGCGAAATCTACCAGCTCAACCTCATCGACACTCCCGGCCACGTCGACTTCTCCTACGAGGTCTCCCGCTCCCTCGCCTCCTGCGAAGGCGCGCTCCTCGTCGTCGATGCCTCCCAGGGCGTTGAAGCCCAGACCCTCGCCAACGCTTACCTCGCCATCAATCACGGCCTTGAAGTCATCCCCGTCATCAACAAAATCGATCTGCCCAGCGCCGACATCGTGCGCACTCAGGAAATGATCGAGCAGACGGTCGGCCTCGACGCCACTGACGCCATCCCTGTCTCGGCGAAGACGGGCCAGGGCGTGCCCGACATCCTCGAAGCCATCGTCAACCGCCTGCCCCCGCCCAAAGGCGATGCCGAAGCCCCGCTCCAGGCTCTCATCTTCGACTCTTGGTTTGACTCCTATCGTGGCGTCATCGTCCTCGCTCGCATCGTCAACGGCCGCATGCGCAAGGGCATGAAGATCCGCCTCATGTGGAACGATAAAGTCTTCGACGTCGAATCCATGGGCGTCCTCACTCCCAAGCCCGTCGAAATCGAAGAGCTCTCCGCCGGCGAGGTCGGCTTTTTCGTCGCTACCATCAAGAATGTGTCTGACACCCGTGTCGGCGACACCATCACCGAAGATGCGCGCCCCGCAGCCCACGCCCTGCCCGGCTTTGAAGAAATCAAGCCCATGGTCTTTGCCGGCATCTACACCGTCGACTCGCACGAGCACACCCTGCTCCGCGACGCACTGGAAAAACTCAAGCTCAACGACTCGTCCTTCTTCTTCGAGCCGGAAAGCTCCGTCGCCCTCGGCTTCGGTTTCAGGTGCGGCTTCCTCGGCCTCCTGCACATGGAAATCATCCAGGAGCGCCTCGAGCGCGAATTCGACCTCGACCTCATTACGACGGCTCCGAGTGTCCGCTACAAAATCCACCTCACCGACGGCAAGATCATCGAGGTCGACAACCCCTCGCGCTGGCCCGACCCCAGCGACATCGTCAAAGTCGAAGAGCCCATGATCACTGCCACCATCCTCTCCAATGAGGAGTATGTTGGCGGCATCCTCAAGCTGGTCGAAGAAAAGCGCGGCCGCCAGAAAAACTTCGAGTACGTCTCCTCAACCCGCGTCATGCTCACCTACGAGCTGCCATTGAATGAAATCGTCTTGGATTTCTACGACCGCCTAAAAAGTGTCAGTCGCGGTTACGCATCCCTCGACTACCACCTCTCCGGCACGTGGGAATCGCCCATGGTCAAGATGGATATCCTCGTCTCCGGCGAGCCTGTCGACGCGCTCTCCATCATCGTCCACCGCGACTTCGCCTACGATCGCGGCCGCGCCCTGGTCTCCAAGATGCGCGAGCTCATCCCCCGCCAGCAGTTTGAAGTCGCTATCCAGGCCGCCATCGGGGCGAAAGTCATTGCCCGCGAAACCGTCTCCCCCCTCCGCAAGAACGTCCTTGCCAAATGTTACGGAGGCGATATTTCGCGCAAACGCAAGCTCCTCGAGAAGCAAAAAGAAGGCAAGAAACGCATGAAAAGGATCGGCAAAGTCGACATCCCCCAGGAAGCCTTCCTCGCCGTGCTCAAGGTAGGCGAAGACAGCAGCCGGTAAACAGCCTGGGTGCCCCATCGTGTCTGCCCCCGTGCTTGGTGCAGACAGGGTGGCGGTTTCGCCCCGATCCCTCACCGAGGCCTGTCAGCCCCACTTGCGCGCTTCGGCGCGACCTCCGGGTAAATCGCGATCTGGTGCGCCCGCAACCTCGCCTGCAGAAAATGCCCCTCCGTGCTCGAATGCAGCCCGGCCGATTTCCCCTCCGGCATGTGGCACTCCACGCACTTCGTCCGGATCGCCTCACCCATTTGCCGGAACCGTCCGCATGCCTGAAACTCGTGGCATACCAGGCAATGCCTCGAACACGAATCCACGTTCTCATGCTCCTCGTGCACATCATGGCACGTCGAGCAGGTCAGTTTCCCCAACGCGTAGCACTTGCTCACCTGCAGGCGGATTTCGCCGGACTCTTCAAAGGAAGTCGGCGTGGGGATCGCACCCGGCTGCAGTGTGCTTTCCCCGGAGCGGCCTTGAAGAAACTGCGGTTATTAGCTCCCCGTCCAATCGCTGATCGATGAAACCCGGCGAACCGATGCGCGCCGAACCGGCGAATTCACACAGATACAGCGGCACTGGCGCCCTTTCGAGCGTATCCTCAATGGTAGTAGTTCGAGTTTCTCCTCCTCGCCTCCAGCCACCCAGATTCCGCTCCAGACGAGCACCTTTCAGTTACGCAACGGAACCCCTGGAGCGGCTATGAGTCTCATCAAAAAGTCCGATGTAAAGAACCATCTATTCACGGGCGCCTCAGTCTATCCATTCGGGCTGACCCGGCCAGATCCCAAAGCCGGTCCCGGCAGCTCGACGGACAAGAAGGTCGATGCGGCCGACATCAGCATCAGTCCCAGCCACCCGATCGCCCCTGAAGCAACACCCAACGCTCAGGTCGGCGGCTCCGTCGGTGTCCCAGCGGCCGCGGAGACTCTGCGGAAGTCAGGCTCGTGAAGCTTCGTTCGATGTTTCTCCGGAATAGCTGTCGCCTGCCGGAGGGCTTCAGACTGAAACAGCAGCGATTCAACGATGGCTGGATGTCGGCAGGAGATATTTCGTCCGCGGGTCTGGATGTGGCCCTGCGCGGTGCGGGCTGGCACTTTATGTGGATTGAGAAGGCCTGCTCCCGTTTTGGCTATGGGCGAACCGAGTCCTCCGCTCTTACGCAAGCCACCACGCGCGCTTTGGATCGCATCAGCGACCAGTTCAATGCCGCAGAGGTGGACTCAGTCAGGATGTCGGCCTACCCTGGCTTCCGCGTTGCCAGAGTCACCGCGCATCCGCGGCAGATTCAGAGGCAGGCCTCGCTCAGCGCGATGGACAACGCGACGATTCGATAATTCGCCGTTGATAAGCCGTTGTCCGGCCATTGAAGGGATTTAGCGGAACGCATTTGGTCCTCACAGGGCCCCGGTGAATGTACGAGTGTCGCTCTTGCGAGCCGACTGAAAGCAGGAAACCATGTCTTTTTCGAAGAGCGATCGCCGCGATGGATCGCCCGAGCCGCGTGCCGGCAGTTCTGAGCGCGCGATGGAAATCGGCTCTTCACTTCCTTTGCCCACCCGCATGGCATTTATTGGGAACTATCTGCCGCGGCAATGCGGGATCGCCACGTTCACGACAGACCTGTGTACCGCCGTCGCCGAGGAGTACGGCAGCGGCCGCCTCTTCGCGATTCCCGTGAACGATCCGGAATCGAGCTATCAGTATCCTGACCGCGTCCGCATTGAAATCGAGCAGGAAGATGAGGCCTCCTATGAGCGGGCGGCCGAATTTCTGAATTTCAACGGAAACGATCTGGTCTGCCTGCAGCACGAATACGGGATCTTTGGTGGAACTGCGGGAAGCCACATCCTTGCGTTGCTGCGCCGGCTCAAAATGCCGCTCGTGACTACCCTTCATACCGTGCTGCGTGAACCCGATCTCCATCAGCGCGCCGTGCTCGATGAGATCGCCCAGCTTTCCGACCGCCTGATCGTCATGAGCGAGCACGCGGCATGCCTGCTGCGCGATATCTACTCCGTTGCCGACGAAAAGATCGATCTGATCCCCCACGGTGTGCCGGATTTCCCGTTTACCGATCCCAACTACTTCAAGGATCTGTTTGGCACGCAGGGGAAATCTGTTCTGCTCACCTTCGGGTTGCTCTCGCCGAATAAGGGAATCGAAAATGTCATTCGCGCGTTGCCGGCGATTCTGCAGAAGCATCCGAACCTGGTCTACATCGTCTCCGGCGCCACGCATCCTCATATCCGGCGCCGAGAGGGCGAGCGGTACCGGGAAGGGTTGCAGGCGCTCGCTGTGGAATGCGGTGTTGCACCCCAGGTCATCTTCCACAACCGCTTTGTGACCTCCGAGGAGCTGGTCGAGCACATCGGCGCGGCGGACATCTATATCACTCCGTATCGGCACGAAGCCCAGGTCGTTTCCGGCACGCTCGCGATCGCGCTCGGCGCCGGCAAGGCGATTATTTCCACGCCGTACTGGCACGCCCAGGAGCTGCTTGCCGACGGACGCGGCGTCCTTGTTCCCTTTGACGATCCGAACTCTCTCGCGCTGGCCGCGATTCAACTGCTGGAGGACGATGCCCTTCGCCACTCCATGCGCAAGCGGGCTTATCTCCACTCCAGAGGCACGACCTGGCAACGGACTGCTCAAGCCTATATGGGCAGCTTTCAGCGGGCGCGAGCAGAACGCATCCTGCGGCCGCGGCCATCGCTGCAGGACATTCTCGCGGCCAGAGCGACGGATGTGCTGCCGGTGCTGAATACAGCTCATTTGTCCAGCATGACGGATGACACCGGCTTGCTGCAGCATGCCATCTACGCTCTGCCGAATTGCCCTGAAGGCTATACCACCGACGATAATGCGCGGGCTCTGATTGTATGCATGCAGCTATGTGAAGACCCGCTTAGGGAGGGTACCGAGTGCGCCCGTCTCTGCCGCCGCTATCTCGCCTTTCTGTCTTTCGCATTTGAGCGCACGGAGCGAAGATTCCGAAACTTCCTGAGCTATGACCGGCGATGGCTGCGAGAGATCGGATCGGACGACAGCCACGGCCGGGCTTTGTGGGCGCTGGGAACCGTTCTGGGCCGTTCCACCGACTCCGCCATGCGCGGCGCCAGCGGGCAATTGTTCGAGGCTGCGGTTCCGGTGGCGCTCACCTTGATCAGTCCCCGCGCCTGGGCTTTCTCCATCCTGGGCCTGCAGGGATTTCTCGATTGGTTTCCAGGAGACCGAGTGATCAAGGGCGCTCGCAATCTGCTCGCCAATCGCTTGCTGGAGCTCTATGACCGGTGTCGTACGGATACGTGGCAGTGGTTCGAGAAAAGTCTTGCATACTCGAACGCACGATTGCCGCAGGCGATCCTGCTCGCCGGATGGCGCAGCGAAAATCAGAGGATGATCGAAGTCGGGTGTGAGTCTCTCCGTTGGCTGCTTGCTGAACAGCATCGGGACGATCCGCATATCTTCGTCCCCATCGGCTCTGGAGGCTTTTTTGCCGAGGGAGGCGAGAAAGCGCGCTTCGATCAACAGCCTGTCGAGGCCTGCGCGACCATCGCCGCCTGTCTCCAGGCGCACCAGATCACGGGCGAGAAGTTCTGGCTCGACGAGGCGTGGTCTGCCTTTCGCTGGTTTCTCGGAGAGAACGACCTTCAGGTCCCTCTCTACGATGCCACAACCGGCGGCTGCAGAGACGGCCTTCATCCGGATCGCGTGAACGAAAACCAGGGAGCGGAATCCACCGTTTCCTTCCTAATGGCGCTCCTCGATATGCAGCACGCGGAGATGCCAGTCACGAACCATCTCACCCGCGAAATGAGTGTTTCTCTTTGAATCCAATTACCCTTTCCCCCCCACACGCAGAGCGCCTGGCCGCGGAGCGGCAGCGTCCGGTGAAATATACGAACGAGTCCCTGTTCACCCGTCACTCCGGCAATCCGATCCTCACTCGCGACCACTGGCCTTATCCGGTCAACAGCGTCTTCAACGCGGGTGCGGCGCGGCTGCCCGATGGAGACACTTTGTTGCTGTGCCGCGTAGAAGATCGGCGCGGCCTGTCTCACTTGTGTGCCGCGCGTTCTGCGAACGGATTCGATGAATGGCGCATCGATCGCGAGCCAACCCTGGATGCGAATCCTCGCAACTATCCGGAAGAAATCTGGGGAATAGAAGATCCAAGGATCACCTATGTCCCTGAGTTAGAGCAGTACGCGATTGCGTATACCTCTTTCTCCCGCGGTGGTCCAGGTGTGTCGCTTGCGCTCACCCGGGACTTCAGGAGCTTTGAGCGTTATGGCGTGATCATGTCTCCCGAGGATAAGGACGCGGCGCTGTTGCCGCGGAGAATCGGAGGCTTCTGGGCGCTCATCCACCGGCCCATGACCACGCTCGGCGCTCACATGTGGATCTCCTATTCGCCGGATCTGCACCATTGGGGCAGCCACAAGATCATGCTCCAGGCGCGGCGCGGCGGCTGGTGGGATGCCAACAAGATCGGCCTGTGTTCTCCGCCCATTGAGACCTCCAGAGGTTGGCTGGTGCTTTATCACGGCGTACGGCAGACAGCGTCCGGCAGCATCTACAGGATGGGTCTGGCGCTTTTCGATCTGGAAAAGCCGGAGACATGTCTGCAGCGCGGAGATTCCTGGATGTTTGGCCCCGAAACTCCCTATGAGCACGGAGGCGATGTCCACGATGTCGTTTTCCCCTGTGGGCAGACGATCGGAGCGGATGGAGACACGATTCACCTGTATTACGGAGCAGGCGACTCGTGCGTGGCCATGGCGACAGGCAGCATCCGTGAACTTCTCTCCTGGCTGGACGCGAATTCGAGCGTGGGCGATGGCAGCGACATCCCAGGGCTCAGTGAGGAGCGATTGATATGAACAGCGCACGACTGAACTGGCCGCCTGCAATTCCGCGATTACTCTGGATTCGGCAGAGGTGTCCTCTGTGCACTTCCATCGAGTTCAAGTCAGCCGAGCGAGAGTGGCTCGACGTCTTCTTCGCTCTGTTCTCGCTGCGGCCGATTCGCTGCGTCAATTGCTGGCGGCGCTACTACGGGTTCCGCAATGCGGACGCCAAAAGGGAAGAACAGCCCGTGCAGGGAAGCAATCTTGCCGCGCAGGCGGCCTCGACGGAAGGAAAGTCAGGTTGAAAGAAACACGGGTTTCATCCAGCTATACATCGAATGATTTGCTGTCCAGTCTCAATAGTGATGACACCAGAAGGCCGCTGAACTACCAGACCATCGCCCAAAGCGCGGAGGAAGTGCGGGAAGTCCAGAATGCGCCTGCTTTCACGATGGGGCCATACCTGATTAGTTCCGGGCAAACCAAGCTTTGGAATGCGATCAGCATCTACAGCCAGCGAGGCACACAATACGACCAGCTCCGGCTGCTCTTCATGAATTCCACCGCTCTCCGGATTTGGAGAGAGATGGGTCAGCGGCCGTGGGTGATCGGGACACAACATCGTCCGCCGCCGACGGCTCTGCTGACCTTTGGCGTTCCATTCAGCGAGTAAAGCGCCGTTCCCCCGACGAAGATCTCACTTCAAATCCGGCGCAGCCGCAGGCAGCTCATCGAGGTTCGGGGAAACGGGTTCCAAATAGCCCGGTTGCCCGGTTTGGACCTTGAATCAAGGTCTGATAAGCGTTACGGGCGGCTCGCTTCCCGTCCCACACCGACAGCGGGCTTCCTGCACTGAAAGCGGCGCTGCCCAGGTAATCCTCGGCGATACTGCGGCGTTCAGCATGAGACGTAAAACGGGGAGCGTCACTTTTCAAATCACACTCTTCGTGAGGTCGCGCTCCGCATGTCGGGCATACGAAATTGAGGGAAAAATCAGTACTCGGCATTCGTACCTTGTACCGTTCTTTCGGCGGCAATACTGGTCAGTTTTGACCAAATTGTCTGATCCTGCTTCCGAACCTCCTTACTGGCGTACTCAACGCCGGCGAAGACTGTGGGCGCTGACTCAACTGTGCCTGGGGCACCCCCCTTCCTTATGGGGTGAATTTTCGCATGTATTTGATTCGCCGTGGTTTAGCCGCTGTTTGCGAGTTTCGAAAACAGCTATCTTTCTGAAAACAGAGCAATTGAACGCGGCCGCTTTTGTTACAAAGGCGGCCGTTTGTGTAACAGAAGCGGCCGGATGTGTGACGGAGGCGGTCGCGTTTGTCACAGAGGCGGTCATGATCCTCGTCCCGGTCATCGCTTCAGGATTTCCCGCAGCAGAGGGTCGTTGGGATTGCGGGCGAGCATCTGGTCGAGGAGCTCGGGAGAGAACATCTGGCTCAGATCCTGGGGGAGGGAGCCGGCGCTGGGCCCCGGGGCAGGATCGGGGTCAGGGTCGACCTGGACGCCGGGAGGAGGAGCAAAGGGGACCGATCCGTGGCGGCGCAGGAGGATGCGGAGGAGGCGCGCGGCTTCGCGGTCGGAGATGCCGTCGTCGCCGTCGGCGATGAGGCTGCCGAGGATGACGAAGGCGTGGAAGGGAATGTCGTGAGCGGGGAGGGTGTGGACGGAGAGGCCGAGATCGCGCCAGCGGGTGACGCGGGAGAAGCCGCCGCGACGCGGAGCGAGCGGAGGCAGGGGACCGGCCAAGTGATGGCGGCAGGCGTCGCGGCCGCGGAGGGCGAGACAGCGGCATTTTTGGCCGCTGTGCAGGATTTGGGTGCATTCGGGGCGCATGGGTTTCCTCTGGAAGCTAAAAGGCGGTTGGTTAAGAAGCGGTTAGCTAAAAAAGCGGTTAGCGACGAGCC
>Ga0187863_10002654_pt1 | contig 13486 bp, 10 predicted proteins | sample June2016WEW_11_1_FD_132975 | JGI IMG/M metagenome (GOLD analysis project Ga0187863, IMG submission 132975) | Peatland microbial communities from SPRUCE experiment site at the Marcell Experimental Forest, Minnesota, USA - June2016WEW_11_10 | ecosystem: Environmental > Terrestrial > Soil >... | reverse complement strand
TGCTATGGCTTCGGAAGGCGACTTTGCCGCGATTGCCACCATCACGCAGGCCATTCGCAAACCCCGCATCGCTTCTCTCGCCCGCGCCAAGGCCGAAGATATCGAAATGGCCGCGCGCGCCCTCCAGTTTGCCGACCGCGCCCGCATCCACGTCTTTCTGGCGTCAAGCGATTTGCATCTCGAATACAAGCTCAAGATTGGCCGCCAGGAGGCGCTCGACCTGGCAGGCGAGTCGGTGCGCCTGGCGCGTTCGCTCGCGGACGACGTCGAATTCTCACCCGAAGATGCGACCCGCTCGGATCGCGATTTTCTGGTCGAGATGGTGCGTATCGCCGTGGAAGCTGGCGCGACCACCATCAACATGCCCGACACCGTGGGCTATACGACGCCCGAAGAATATGGCCAGATGTTTCGCGAAGTCCGCGAACGCATTCCCGCCATTGACGAAAGGAACATCGTCCTCTCTTCCCACTGCCACGATGACCTCGGCCTCGCTGTAGCCAACTCGCTGGCAGCGATCTCCGCGGGTGCACGGCAGGTGGAATGCACTGTCAATGGTATCGGCGAACGTGCCGGCAATGCTTCTCTCGAGGAGATTGCTGCTGCCCTTTACGTGCGCGGCGACCGGTACGGCGTTTCCACAAGTATCAAACTCGCCAACCTCTATCCGACCAGCGAGGTGTTGGGCCAGATCATCACCTTCAAGCCATCGCCTAACAAAGCTGTGGTGGGCGCCAATGCCTTTGCGCACGAGTCCGGCATTCACCAGCACGGTATGCTGGCCAATCCGCTCTGCTACGAAATCATGACGCCGGCGCTTGTGGGAGTTTCGAAGACGCACCTTGTGCTCGGCAAACACTCTGGCCGGGCGGCGTTGCGGCACCGCCTCGAACAACTAGGTTTCACGGTCAGTCGCGATGAATTGCAGCATGTCTATTACCGATTTGTCGCGCTGGCCGACCGCAAAAAGAACATCTATGACCAGGATCTGATCGGGATTCTCCCCGATCCGATCCGCGAACGGCGCAGTGTGCCCGTTTCCGAACTCGATTAACTTCTTTCACTGTTTACTGACCACTGTTCACTGGAAAAAGAATGAAGCTGAAGATTTTGGTTGTGGCGGGCGACGGTATCGGCCCCGAAGTGACGAATGAAGCTGTCTCGGTTCTACGCGACGTGGCGGAATTGGGCGGTCATACGCTGGAAATCAACGCCAAGCGCATTGGCGGCGTGGCAATCGTGCAGGACGGTACGCCACTTCCCGCGGAAACACTTGAGGCCGCATTGGCATCGGACGCTGTGCTGCTCGGTGCCGTGGGTGGGAATGAGTTCAATTCCCTGCCCCCGGACAAGCGCCCTGAAGCGGGCCTGCTACAGATTCGCGCCGCACTGGGCGGCTTCGCTAACCTGCGCCCTGCATTCGCATTCAAGGAACTGGCTGTCAACAGCCCCCTGCGCCCGGAGATTGTGGAGGGCGCGGACATCCTTTTCGTGCGCGAATTGCTTGGCGGGCTCTACTTCGGCCAGCCACGCGAGTGGAACCGCAGCACGGGTGAGGCGTGGAACACCATGCGTTACACACGCGGCGAAGTGGCTCGTGTTGCCCGCATCGCCTTCCAGTTAGCATCGCAACGGCGCAAGAAACTGACCAGCGTGGATAAAGCAAACGTACTCGAAGTCTCGCAGCTCTGGCGCGCAACAGTGAATGAAGTGGCGACCGAGTTCCCTGGCGTGACGGTCGAGCATCAATATGTCGACGCGATGGCGATGCATTTGATGAACCAGCCACGCAACTATGACGTGGTTCTAACAGAGAATCTTTTTGGAGACATTCTCTCCGACGAGTCTGCTGTGATCACCGGATCACTCGGCATGCTGCCCTCAGCAACCATCGGCGGCAAAGTCAATCTCTACGAACCTGTTCACGGCTCCGCTCCGGATATCGCGGGCAAGGGTCTCGCCAATCCGCTCGGTGCGATTCTGACCGGAGCTTTGATTCTGCGCCACTCTGCAAAGCTAGAAGCCGAAGCTGCAGCCATCGAAGCAGGCGTGCGCAAGGTGCTCGAGCAAGGCTTCCGTACACCTGATCTTGCCCGCTCGAATGCCCAGGGATTCACTGTGCTTTCGACAAAGGATATGGGCGCCAAAGTGCGCGAGACCGTGAATCAGCTGCTAGCCTCTAGCTCCCAGCCTCTAGCAACGCGCACCTAAAAAATTGGCGGCGGAGCGATGGACAGCAACCAAGTTGACGCGAGGGCAACCGAGCAGTTTCAAAGCTAGGGGTTAGCTGCTGGAAGCTGAAACAAGGAGTTTCATGAGTTCTGACCCAAAGACATTATTCGAAAAGGTCTGGGAACAGCACGTAGTGGTTGAGCCGCAGGGCGAACCCACAGTGCTCTACATCGACCTGCAGTTGGTGCACGAGGTGACTTCGCCGCAAGCGTTCGAAGGGTTGCGCCTCGCCGGCCGCAAGGTACGCAGACCGGATCGCACAATTGCTACGGTAGATCACAATGTGCCTACAACTATTGAAGGCCGGCTGAACATCGTCGATCAGATCGCGGCCACACAGATCGCCACTCTCCGCAAGAACTGCGCGGACTTTGGCGTCGAACTTTATGACGTGAATTCACGCGAACAAGGCATCGTGCATGTGATCGGTCCCGAACTCGGCATCACCAAGCCGGGAATGACGATCGTCTGTGGTGATTCGCACACGTCGACCCACGGCGCATTCGGAGCTCTGGCATTCGGCATTGGCACCAGCGAAGTGGAACACGTGCTGGCAACGCAAACTCTGCCGCAATCGAAGCCGAAAACATTTCGCATCGCGGTAGAAGGCAAACTGCCGCAGGGCGTGACCGCCAAGGACATCATCCTCGCCATCATCGGACAGATCGGCACCGACGGGGCCACAGGTTGCGTGATTGAATACGCGGGTTCGGCCATCCGAGCTCTGTCGATGGAAGGCCGGATGACCATCTGCAACATGAGCATCGAGGCAGGCGCACGCGCTGGAATGATCGCTCCGGACGCGACGACGTTCGCCTACCTCAAGGGCCGCCGCTTCAGCCCGAAAGGCGCCGAGTGGGACAAAGCCGTCGCCGAGTGGAGCAAGCTGCCCAGCGACCCCGGCGCGAAGTTCGATCGCGAACTGGTAATTGACGCCACCAAGCTCGTCCCCTACGTGAGCTGGGGAACGAGCCCAGGCATGGTCGCGCCGGTGACAGATAAGGTCCCCGATCCTGCCGCCGCGCCGACGGAGCAGGAGCGTAAGGGCCTCGAACGCGCCCTCGAATACATGGGGCTGACGGCAGGTACTCCCCTGAAGGAAGTGGCTGTCGACCGCGTATTCATTGGCTCCTGCACCAACTCGCGCATTGAAGACTTGCGGGCTGCCGCGCGCATCTGCGCTGGCCACAAGGTCTCGACCCACGTAAGCGCGATGGTCGTTCCGGGTTCACAGGCCGTGAAAGCACAGGCTGAAAAAGAAGGGCTTGACGTGATCTTCAAGGAAGCTGGCTTCGATTGGCGTGAGCCGGGCTGCTCCATGTGCCTTGGGATGAACCCTGACATTCTTTCTCCCGGCGAGCGTTGCGCCTCCACCAGCAATCGCAACTTCGAAGGCCGCCAGGGACGCGGCGGACGGACGCATCTCGTGAGTCCTGAAATGGCCGCGGCAGCCGCAATTGCGGGGCATTTCGTCGACATTCGCACATGGAATGTCAATGAGGAGGTCGCCGTCTAATGGAACCATTCCGCACACTCACAGCAATCGCCGCCCCGCTCGACCGCGCCAACGTCGATACCGATCAGATCATTCCGAAGCAGTTTTTGAAGCGCATTGAGCGCACCGGCTATGGCGAGTTTCTCTTTTTCGACTGGCGCAAGACCGCATCGGGCGAGCAGGATCCCGCCTTCGCGGTCAACGACCCGCGCTACAAGGGCGCGCAGATTCTGGTCGCAGGGAAAAACTTTGGCTGCGGTTCGAGCCGTGAACACGCCGCATGGGCACTGAGCGATTTCGGCTTCCGCTGCGTGATCGCGCCTACATTCGCCGATATCTTCTTTTCGAATGCGGGCAAAAACGGCATCGTGCTGGTTCGCCTTCCGGAAGAACAGGTCGGGATACTTCTTCAAAACGCACAAACGATTCCGGGCTATCGACTCACGATCTCGCTTGAAGATCAGACCGTGACCGACGCTCAAGGATTCAAGGCATCATTTGATTTTGACCCGTTCCGCAAATTCTGCCTGATCGAGGGTCTCGACGATATCGGCCTGACCTTGCGTCACGCGGCGGCACTGGATGCCTTTGAAGCAAAACACAACGAGGCTGGCTGGCTCACAGCGAAGAATAACTAAGAACATGAGAGACGAATGACCATCGAAGGTAAGCGCCAAAGCATTCCGTTAACTGAGGGCCCCAGCCGCGCAGCGGCGCGCTCGTATCTGCGTGGATCTGGATTCAGCAAAGACGATCTTCATAAGCCGATCATCGGTATCGCCAATACGTGGACCGAGATCGGCACCTGCAATGTGCACCTTCGCGACATCGCCGAAGCACTGAAGGAAGGCATTCGCGAGGCGGGTGGAACGCCGATGGAGTTCAATACCGTCACCATCTCCGATGGCATCACCATGGGCACGCAAGGCATGAAGGCTTCGCTGGTATCGCGCGAGGTGATCGCCGATTCGATCGAACTTGTCGCGCGCGGCAATCTCTTTGATGGACTCGTCGGCATCGGCGGCTGCGACAAGAATATGCCTGGCATCATCATGGCTCTCTGCCGCCTCGATATTCCAAGCATGATGCTTTACGGCGGGTCGATCGCGCCCGGCAAGCTGAATGGTGTCGACATTACCATTCAGAATGTATTCGAAGGCATTGGCTCCTATGCTGCTGGCAAGATCGACGACGCCGGTCTTGAAGCACTTGAAGCGAATGCCTGTCCAGGCGCGGGCGCATGTGGCGGCCAGTTCACGGCCAACACGATGGCCATGTCCGGCGAAATTCTTGGCATCTCACCCATTCAACTGTCCGGTGTACCTGCCACCTGGAAGGAAAAGCATGCCGCGACGAAGGAAGCGGGCCGCATGCTGATGGATGCTGTACGCGCGAATCGCCGCCCTTCGCAGATCATCACGCGCAAGTCTCTCGAGAATACGATTGCGAGTGTCGCAGCGAGCGGCGGATCGACAAATGCTGTCCTGCACCTGCTTGCCATCGCGCGTGAATTGGACATCGAACTCTCTATTGACGACTTCGATACGATCAGCAAAAAGACCCCGTTCATCTGCGACCTGGTTCCCGCCGGCAAGTACATGGCCTCGCACTTTCAATCCGCGGGTGGTTCGCGTGTGCTGGCGAAGCGCCTGATCGATGCGGGGTTTGCGGATGGGTCCACACTCACCATTAGCGGCCGCACACTGGCCGAAGAAGCAGCACTTGCCGAGGAAACACCGGGACAGGTTGTCATTCACACATTCGACAAGCCCATCAAGCCGACAGGCGGCCTGGTCATCCTGAAGGGCAATCTCGCGCCGGAAGGTTGCGTGATGAAGGTTGCCGCTGCCGATCGGGTGGAACATCGCGGGCCAGCCCGCGTCTTCGATACAGAAGAAGCCTGTTTCGCTGCCGTCCAGGAAGGCAGAATCAAGCCCGGCGATGTGCTCGTGATCCGCTATGAGGGTCCGAAAGGTGGCCCCGGCATGCGCGAAATGTTGCAGGTGACCGCAGCCATCTCGTCGAACGCCGAACTGAGCGCGCACGTCGCTCTGCTCACCGATGGACGATTCTCCGGCGCCACGCGCGGCTTTACGGCAGGCCACGTCGCTCCCGAAGCATTCGTCGGCGGACCAATCTCTGCAGTACGTGAAGGCGACATCATTCACTTCGACATTCCGAATCGGAAACTAACGCTCGAAGTAAGCGACGCAGAGATGGCGAAACGCCTTAAGGATTTTGCCCCGCCTGCGCTGCGCTGGCCGGCTGGGGTATTTCGCAAATATGTCGACCGCGTAACTTCGGCATCCATCGGAGCAACCACGTAAGAACAGCTTCTAGCCTCTAGCTAGAGCCCGTACTAGACGCAAAAGGACAAAGCTGGCGCTACTCAAAGACAAGCTAGCAGCTCGAGGCTAAAAGCTAGCAGCTGAAAAGGAGTCACCCATGGGAAGCAACGCAAACACACAGGAAGCAAACGCCCACCTCACCACACCCACGCGCCTGACAGGCTCCGAAATCGTTTGGGCCACACTTGTGGGCGAAGGTGTTACGGATGTTTTCGGCTATCCCGGCGGGGCGATCCTGCCCGTGTATGACGCACTGCGCAAGTTTCCCATTCACCACACGCTGGTTCGCCACGAACAAGGCGCTGCGCACATGGCCGACGGCTATGCGCGCGCCTCAGGCAAGGTCGGCGTCGCGATTGCCACCAGCGGTCCGGGTGCGACCAATCTCGTCACTGGCATTGCAACGGCGATGCTCGACTCGATTCCGATGGTCTGCATCACCGGCAACGTCTCGAGCAAAGTGCTCGGCACCGACGCATTTCAGGAAGTTGATATCACGGGCATCACACTGCCCGTGACCAAACACAACTTTTTGGTTAACCGCACAGAGGACATTGCGTCGGCACTTCGTCACGCGTTTCAGATTGCGCGCTCCGGCCGCCCGGGTCCTGTGCTCGTCGACATCACCAAGGATGCGCAGCAAGGCACCGCGATCTTCGACTTTGCTGCAGCCAAGCCGCGCTCGTACCGCCCCCACCCGATGCTCAGCGTGGAAGACCATGGGCTCGAGCATGCCACCGAACTTATCCGCAACGCCAAGCGCCCCATCATTCTCGCTGGGCATGGCGTAACTGAATCCGGTGCGATGGAGCAGGTACGCACGCTGGCTGAGCGCACACAAATTCCCGTGGCGCTCACACTGCTGGGCCTCGGCGCCTTTCCTGCATCGCACCCCCTCAACATGGGCATGATGGGCATGCACGGCGAAGCGTGGGTGAACCACGCAATTCAGGAAGCCGACCTGCTGATCGCGTGCGGCATGCGTTTCGATGACCGAGTGACTGGCACATTAGCCTCCTACGCAACAAAAGCGAAGAAGATTCACATCGAAGTCGATCCCGCAGAGATCAACAAGAACGTCAAGGTCGATGTTGCACTCATCGGCGATCTGCGCGAAGTGCTGGAAGAATTGTTGCCGCGCGTTGCGGGCCGCGATGGCAGCGCCTGGCTCAAAACAATTGAGGCCAGCAAGGGTGTGTGCGCGGTGCGTGACATCAAAAACCTGCCCGACGATGGGCATCTTTACGCCGCTCATGTCGTGCATGATTTATGGCGCCTTACAGAAGGCGAGGCCGTTGTGGTGACGGACGTAGGTCAGCACCAGATGTGGGAGGCACAATATTTCCATCACGAAAAGCCACGCTCGCTCATCACCTCAGGCGGACTCGGAACCATGGGCTTCGCGTTGCCGGCGGCGATCGGTGCCAAAACTGCTTGTCCTGCGAAAGAAGTCTGGGTCATCGCCGGCGATGGCGGTTTCCAGATGACCGCTGCGGAACTCTCCACGATTGTGCAGGAAGGGCTCAAGATCAATATCGCGATCATCAATAACGGCTATCTCGGCATGGTGCGCCAGTGGCAGGAGTTTTTCTACGAGCGCAACTATGAATCGACACCGCTGGTCAGCCCCGATTTCGTCAAGCTTGCCGAGGCGCACGGCATCGCCGGACGCGCTGTCCGCACGCGGGCGGACGTTGAATCCGCCGTCACCGAGGCGCGTTCGGCGCCCGGCGCTTTCCTGATCAATTTCCTGGTCGAAAAGGAAGATTCGGTATATCCGATGATTCCTGCTGGCTCCGCATTGCACGAGATGATTCGCCGCCCTGAACATGACCCGCTGCTCGAGTCGCCCGAAGATCTTTAAGACAGCTTCCAGCTACTAGCTTCCAGCTACTAGCTTTTCCGTTGCCGATCCGAGGGTTTCAGCGGCGCAGAAGCTGATTGCAAAGGGCTAGCAGCTAGAGGCTAGAAGCTAGAGGCTTTTATGCTGCACACATTCGTCGCATACGTTGAAGACCTGCCCGGCGTGCTCACGCGCGTGGCATCGTTGTTTCGCCGTCTGAATATCAACATCAACTCACTTGCGGTGGGGCGCAGTGAGCGCCCGGGGCTCTCGCGGCTCACACTCGTGTGTGAAGCTTCGGCAGAAGCAGGGCATCGCATTCAAGCCAGCCTGTTCAAGCTGGAGAACGTCGTGGATGTGGACGACATTGCGCAGGCGCCATCCGTCACGCGCGAACTCGCGCTCATCAAGGTGGCTGCCACGCCGCAAACTAGGTCCCAGGTCTTCGAGCTGGTCGAGGTTTTTCGCGCACGAATTGTCGACCTCGCGCCCGAATCTCTGATGATCGAAATGACTGGAGTCGAGAGCAAGATTGAAGGGCTCATTCAAGTGCTGAATGAAGGCGAAGAGCGCATTCTTGAAATCTGCCGGAGCGGTAAGATGACGATGCGCCGTGGCCATCACACCAGCCGTGTGCTTCGCGCCATGGGAGCGAGCGCTGATGAAAAGCCGGCGTCCGCAGACAAGGCCGCCGATGCCCTTGAAGAAAGCGCGGACATCGAGCCCGCGTAGCATTTAGCCCCTGGCCTCGCCTCGCATTGGTATCCTGGCCTGGATTGGTACCCTCTCGTGGAAGGAGCGAACATGGACCCAGACAGCAAAGCCTGCCCTTTTTGCGGAGAGACCATCAAGGCCGTCGCAATCAAGTGCCGATTCTGCAACTCTGACCTGACCCAGTTCGCTGCCGCCAAAGAGGTGGAGACCGAGCGCGATCTGTTCGTCGGGCATCCTGCACTGATCTATACCGTCGGCCAACTTGTGCCGTTTCTTGTCGTGATTGCTATAACCGCGGCAATCGGGTATGCCATGAAGGCCGGGTATATCGAACGATCGGATTCTTACATCGCGTATCTCTGCCTGTTTTTCGTCGTTGCCTGCGCTCTCATTTGCCTCGTCTTCTACACCAAGAGCCGGCAAGTCCACTACCGAATCACGACGCAGAGAATCAAACTCGAACGGGGCCTCCTCTCGAAAGTTCAGGAATCGCTCGAGCTGTTCCGCATCGACCATTTCGAATTGCGAAAGCCCATCGGAAGCCGAATCTTGGGTCAATCCTCTCTGCACCTGTACTCCTCCGATGCAGAGCTTGAGAACTTTTCGATTTACGGAGTGCCCCACCTGGAAGCTCTCGCCGATGAATTGCGGGATTGCCAGCTTCGCGAACGCGCTCGACGCAGCCTGACCACATTCGTCAAGGCGTAACAACAGCATCAGGCATTGGTCCACTGATCCACAAAGAGATTCCCAACCTGTAAGAAAAGGAAAAATCGAGAACAACATGGCAAAGACTTACTACGATCACGACGCCGATCTCACGCTCATTCAAGCCAAGAAAGTTGCCATTATTGGCTACGGCTCGCAGGGACACGCTCACTCGCTCAACCTCAAAGACTCAGGCGTCCAAGTGAAGGTTGGCCTGGCTGCAAATTCCAAGTCGATTGCGAAGGCGCAGAAAGCCGGCCTTGAAGTCGATACTGTTCCCGCGGTCACAAAATGGGCCGACGTGGTCATGGTTCTGGTGCCGGATCAGACGGCAGCCAAGCTCTACGCGGATGAGATCGCGCCCAATCTGTCCGCCGGCAAGCTGCTGCTTTTTGCCCACGGTTTCAACATTCACTTCAAGACCATTACGCCTGCAGCCGGCATCGATGTGGGCATGGCCGCGCCTAAGGCGCCGGGGCATCGCGTGCGCGAAGTCTTCACGGAAGGCGGCGGCGTGCCCGGACTGATTGCGGTGCATCAGGATGCGACGGGCAAGGCGCATGCGCTGACTCTCAGCTATCTCAAAGGCATAGGCTGCACGCGCGCCGGGGTGCTGGAGACTACGTTCAAGGAAGAGACGGAGACGGATCTCTTCGGCGAGCAGGCGGTACTCTGCGGCGGCGTCAGCGCGCTGATTAAAGCTGGATACGAAACGCTCGTTGAAGCTGGTTATCAGGAAGAGAGTGCGTATTTCGAAGTGCTGCACGAGCTCAAGCTGATTGTCGATTTGATCTATCGCGGCGGTCTTGCTTATATGCGCTATTCGATTTCGGATACCGCGGAATGGGGCGATTATGTTTCCGGGCCGCGCGTGATCAACGAGGAGAGCCGGAAGGCGATGAAGGCGATCCTGAAGGAAATTCAGGATGGCAGCTTCGCCAAGCGCTTCCTCGCCGATCAGAACTCGGGACGCAAGGAGTTCCTGGCGTTCCGCGAAGCTGAGGCGAAGCATCCGGTCGAGATTGTGGGCAAGAAACTGCGCGCTTCGATGCCTTTCCTCGATCCGGTCACCGTGGAGGAGGTTGCCAAGTCGCGTTGATGACGAATCCCACCCAAGCAAAGCTTGGATGGGGCACCCGGCGGGCCTGTTGGCCCGCGCGGGGGTATACCCCGGGTATACCCCCTCCCCTCGTTTCTTGCTAAATATCTCTGCCCATTGGACTTAGCTTTATCAATAACTTACGATAACCTTAATTAAATCAATCACTTATGGCGAAATATTTCTCGGCAAAGGAGTTAGCAGGTTTTTGCCGCTAGACCTCAGCTGTCGTGCTTTGGCCTAACCTCTATTGTGTGCTGGGAGCTGGTAATTCTCGGCAAAGAGGGCCTCGAACCGCGAAGAGGGCAGTAAGCCGGGCTTGATGAACTTACCATTCAATTTGCTCGAATAGCTTGTGCAACTTCGCACCCCTCGCAGTGTTCACCTGTGCGACAAATGCGACGCGGCCTTTTAGGTGCTGGCGAAATGCTGGATGGGATTCGCGATTCTGGCTCTCGGGTCCGTGCCGAAAACAGTTGGTGAGAATTGCCTTCAGGCGGTCGTAGTCCCTACGCGCGATGTTGGAGTGTTCATTGACGACGATGCCCGCAAGATACTGGCGCACGCCCTGCCGCATCACGCGGGTCTTGCGGTGATGGACCGTGAATCCTTCTTCTCTGAGAATGGCGGCGACTTGCGCGGCAAATCGCAGCACGCTGCGCGCGAACGTTTCATCACCCGAGAACGCAAGGTCGTCGGCATAGCGCGTGTAGACGGCATTGGCGGATTGAGCGAGGCCGGATAATCGGCAGTCCATTCGATACCCGCAGAGGTTGGCCAGCGCGGGCGATGTGGGCCCGCCCTGCGGCAGATGTGGCCATGCATAAAGGGCGCGCGCTTCGACCATGCGCTCGACGTCAATTCCCTTCCCCAGCATCTTCAATAGACTGCGCGGCGTTGCGTATAGCCCACCGAGCAAATCGGCGACTGGTTCGGGATAGCCCGCCATGCGAAAGAACGCTGGGATTCTCGCGCCGTGGATCGATGGGAAGAAGTCTTTCAAGTCCATGCGAAGCACAACGCGGTGGCCGACGTGCGGAGCGGCGAAGGTTTTGATCGACCGCTGCTTTACGAAGCCGTGGGCGGCCGGATGCGCGGGAATTTTGTCGAGGATGCTGGAGAGGATCTTCTGCTGGATTTGTTTGAGACGGCGTTTGGGGGCTTCAATGAGGCGGATGTTGCCGGAGTCTTTGGCGAGGACTCGGTAAGAGTAATGCGCGATTGAGCTGACTGCTGGGGCCGATTTGCGGGAGCAGAGCCGTTTCAGATCCGCGAACCATGCGAGTTCGCTGGGACCGATCTCAAGCCATTCTGCCAGTGCGCCAACGGATTCAATGCGCGGAATCTGCCATTCCACGGCCGCGGTGACAGGGTGCATGGAAGCTGGCTCGTGAATCCACTCGGCAATGCGGATTTGATCGCGATATCTGCGTTGTGCGTCAGCGAGCCTTTCGTCGGCGCGAAGGAATTGGACGACTTCTTTGCGGCGCGGGCGGAGTTCGGAGCCGAAGTGAGCGAGATAGCGGCCGGCGAGAGGCCGAATCCATCGCCAGTTTCTGCCCAGGGTCTTGCTTGCGCGGGCTACGAGGTCGTTTTCCGCCGCTTGGCCAGCGAGCATGGCGCGAGCCAGTGCCGAGTAGAAAGTGGGTCTGGGCATGGGCGACGAACAGCGAAGCGCTCCAACGAGTCTGACCTTGAGTGACCTGATCTGCGCAGCGCGCAGGGACGGTCACGCGACGAAATGCCAGTTATTCACGTTTCCCCGGGGTAACCCCGGAGAGGCACGAACCGTGGTTCGGGCCGGCTTGGAGCGCTTCGCTGTTGGCACGATGATAGCAGTGAGGCGATCTCATGAAAGGGCTCCGTATCAATTACCGTCGTATCCTATTTCTGTGACGAACAAAGGCTCCGTTCCCGTGAGCAGTAAGGGCTTCGAGCTTCTCGTGCGCGAAATCTACCAGCAGATGCTTGACCAAGACCAGGCGCAGAACGTCGTCGTGCAACACAACGTTCAAAAGCAGGGTCGTGCCACTAGCCATCAGATAGACGTCTACTGGGAGTTTTGCCTCGGGGGAGTTACCCACAAAGTAGCCGTCCAAGCCAAAAGGTGGAAAAACCCAATTCGTAAGGGAGACGTTCTTACATTCAAGGGTGTCCTGGAGGATCTTCCAGGGACCATAGGAATCATGGTTGCGGCGTCACGTTATCAGAAGGGCGCAGTTGAAGTAGCCAAAGCTGCGGGGATCATGATTTGCAATCTCGAAGAAAATCTCGCGCTGACTTTTTGCGGCTACCCAGGCCTAACTGTCACCATCAGGATCAAAGGATTCTTGAAGGCGCCGAATGGCAGTCATCTTGGCATGCTTGCCGAGGCCTCTCAAATGATTCCCACAGTGTCCGATCTGGCGCTAAAGGCTGATAGCGAATGGCACAAAGCGAATCATCCACTGCCTGGGTCGATGACTTTGACCAACGTCCCTCAGCCGGTTCAGTTTTACGATCAGGACGGAAAGGTGGTAATTGCGCTGACGAGAATCTTAGGAGGGTTTTGCGCTGAAATGGAACGAGAGGGTCAGGTGAGCGCGCGGAAGACTCACAGGTTCGAAAATCCCACATTTTTGAAAACTGCTCGACCCTCCTATCACAATCAAAGAGGAAAGTTTATCAGCGACTGTTGTACTCACGCCCAAGATAACGGATATTGTGTTCCAAGCGGCGAACGTCGCCGTTTTTATCCTGAAGAATCTCCTCAGCGGAACAGAACATCACGTTGTTGCCAGAAATCCTTGCCAATAAAGAGGGCGGGCTCGGGAGGCACTCTCTTGCATAGCGATGTTTTTGGGGCTAAGTATTATCCGGTGATCCTAAAGGCCGCTGGGTTGGTGGCTGGCTTTTCCGAGGCCTGAAGGCCTCGGCTCCCTCCGTTGACAATCGGGCTGAGGCCCGTACCCTTCAAGTGCGAACCAATGCTCAAGACCTCCGCTCATTTTTTGTCCAGCCGATAGGCGGCGGCCTGGAAGTCTCCGCGGAAGTCGAAGGGGAGATCG
>Ga0187863_10002653_pt1 | contig 13492 bp, 6 predicted proteins | sample June2016WEW_11_1_FD_132975 | JGI IMG/M metagenome (GOLD analysis project Ga0187863, IMG submission 132975) | Peatland microbial communities from SPRUCE experiment site at the Marcell Experimental Forest, Minnesota, USA - June2016WEW_11_10 | ecosystem: Environmental > Terrestrial > Soil >... | reverse complement strand
AGCAAACTTTTCCCGTCGCGGAGATCCCCGGTCCGCGTCCATCACGCCCTTCCAACCGTCGGTTTCGAAAAAAGTGGTGCTGTAAACTCCAGCCTCTGTCAGGTTCTTCAAGGTGCCCGCCGTCCACGCGGCTCCCAGAAGAGACATCTGGCGGGGGTCGACCGATGCGGGCAAATCGCCGCTGCCAGGGAACTTCTCGAGGCTTGTCGCCACATCTGGTTTGGAACGCGGTCGTAACGTGACCGGAGAAACTGACACGCGAGCATCACCCGCGAACTGGCGCACGCTTTCAACCATGGATCGTTGCGCCTGAAGATTCTCAATCAGGTTGGCATGATCGAAGGCATGAACCTGGGGATTCAGTGGATAGCTGACCAGATCAATTCCGCAAGCCGGCGGCCGGGAGCGGTTCAACTCTGCAAAATTGGCATCCGTTCCGCACCCAAACAGGGCTTCAGGGCTGTAATCGGACAGCCCGACTCGCGCCATGTTCAGCCACTTCTGGGTGGTGGATTTCTCGGAGACATGGAAGACAAGCCACGACAGTACGATGGGATGAATGCGATTGAGGGCAGCGCGCAGCTCTTCGATTTCATGCTGAGCCTTGTCAGTAAGAAAGAGAGCGACTTCCAGGGCCAATCCGAGGCGCGAAGCGTCGTTTGCGGCTCGCTGCAACTGAGACTCATATGCACCATCATTCAGTCGCAGATCGACACGAAGATGCGTCAGGTGAAGGGCGCTCAGGCGCTCGATCGATCGGGCGGAAAGTGGATCTGATCCCGGAGGCAGTCCCAGGCCGATTCTGGGGAGAATGCTCCTCGCCTCACCAAGTTCAATGATGATGGGATCGTCAGCCGTCTCAGAGCTGATTTTGGAGATATTCCCTTGCACTGTCAGCGTGACTGCCTGCGAAACAGTGCTGCCAGCGAGGATTTCAGTGGGAAACGGAAGACTCAACGGAGGACAATACGTTTTGTACGACGCGTCGCTCCAATTGCGCTGATCCTCCATTTCATAGACGTCTCCCTCCAAACGTACTTCCGCCTGAATTTCGGGAACTATTTCGTGAGAGATTGCCCGGATTTCTGAGAACACCTGATGGGGTGAGATGAACCGAGGAAACTCTCCATTCAGGCGTTTACCATCGACGGTCTCAACGGAGCAGCGGGACCCGGCCATCACCGCGGAGGAATGCAAGACACAGAAACCGATTCGATTTTTCCAAAACGTGGACCGGGCGGTCCCTTCCATCGTGAAGGAAATTTTCCCGTTGCTCTCACCGACGATGGATCCAGTCCAGTGAAAATCGATCTCGTCTTGCTTGTTCTCGATCGCAAATTGCAGTTCGAATGATTCGGGAGCGATCGTTTTCCGAACATCATGCAGGAAGGCCGGCACCCTCCGCCAGTTGCGGTCTCGAACCGCCACGTATACGCGGCGCAAGACTTCGCGGCTTCCCATACGAATGTCCCGGATTTCACCGGCGACAAACGTAAGGCAAAGCGGCCCGGCTCGCAGCATGATCGGCTCGGGCAGGGGCACGTCCGAGCCGTAGTACAGAATGTTGCGGGTCGACGTCACCCTCACCTCCAATCTTCCATCGAAAAGGCGAGAGTCACCGAAGAGATTCGCGCCGCAGAGCCAGAACCTGGCCCGTCAGAGAAGGCCCGAGTTTCAGAACACCACTGCCTTGCTGTCGGCCGCCGATTCGTAGGACGCAAATACCAGCCGCATGGTTCTCAAGTTGTCCTCTCCCGTGGTCTCCGCCACGCCACCATTCAAGCCCTGCAGCAGGTTCGCCTGACAGGCAACAATGCTGGAATGGACGACCTCGTAGGCGGGATTTACCCATGAATAGTGAGGAGGAGGGACCCGTTTCGTTGCCGTACCGCTCTCCGTCGTAACTTTGAGCCAATAGTCCGTTTCCAACTCTACGGACCCTTTGTTACCTTCCACGAATGCCAATGTCTGCGGGAAACACTCTCTTTCGAGGGGGTTCTCCGCATACGCCATCTCCACGACGACGGTGGTTTTACCCCCCATGTGCAGCATAACGGTGGCAACGTCTTCACCCTCAATATCGCTGTGTACCTTGTGTGTCTGGCAGTACAGGCTGGCAGCTTCGCCGAACAGGAAGCGCGCCACGTCGAGAATGTGGCTGCCCAAGTCCATCAGAATGAAGCGGTCCAGCTCTCGCAAGAAAGGCTGGTTGCGAAACACCGGGAAACCGGAAATCATGTCGAGCCGCGCGCGGAAAGGCGTTCCTATCTCGCCCGTGTTGAGGATTCTCTTAAGCTCGCGCAGCGGAGCCTGCCATCGCCAGTTCTCGTTTATCAACAGCGGCACGCCTGCGGAGCGGCAGGCGTGGACCATTCCCTCGGCCTGGGAAAGCGTGGAAGCAATCGGCTTCTGACAGACCACGGGGATTTTATGGTCGGCTGCCATCTTCACGAAAACTCCGTGGTGGTCCACGTCGGTAACAACGTCAACGAAGTCCAGTTTCTCCTTATCGAGCAACTCTTCCGGATTGTCGTAAACTGCAGAAATCTCAAACTCTTGCGCGAGGGCCTGCGCCTTGGAAATGGTTCGGTTGTACAGAGCAACGCACTCCGCACCGGGCAGTTCGCGCCAGCCCGCCAGCTGATACCGTGCCCAGAACCCGGTGCCGAACATGGCGAACTTCAATCTACGCATTCTTCAACCTTAGCCTGCAGTCACGAACTGCAAACTCAGTCAGAATACACAGTTCCCCATCGGCTGATCCCGAAGTGGATTCCGCCAGCGGAGATCGGCCCGTGCTCGAAAAATCTAACTGAATGAAGTGCCCCATTTCTATAACAAACACAGCCGTCATTCTAAGAAAAGTATCTGGAATGTGCGATTTGCCAGCCTGACGAGGGCTTCCGCCAGGCGGATGGAGGAGTTCCGGGAATCTTTGCTAAGTGGCGCGACTTGTGACCGAATCAGTTTTCGAAATCAAGGGCTGGGTAACCGGCGAACGCTCGATCTGGGAGATTTGATGGGCACGATTCCTGTAGAAAAGCGGCGTCATTTGCGTGCACCGGCGGAAGATCAGACCGAAATAGCTTTGGTCGCAGAACCCCACTTCCATGCCTACCTCGGCGATCGATTTGTCCGTGGAGACCAGCAGTTCTTGGGCCTTGGCAATACGGAAATGGTTCAGGTACAAAACGAACGATTGACCCGTGACTTGCTTGAATGCCCGTCTGAAATGAGATGGGCTCATGTTCACGGTCTTCGCGGCATCAATCGGGGTAATCTGATCCCAGTACTGGCTGTCCAGAAACTCAAAGAGTGGCTTGAAACGCTCGAGAGCGCGCTGTCTCCGGTCGAACCTCGCCGGAATCATGCGGCTCGAAGAATAGTGATTCAAGAGCACAACTAGAATCATCTTGAGGTAGGTCTTGACGCAGAGTCTTGCCCGATCGGAATTTGCCGGCAGCTCCTGGTGAATACGCGCAATCAGGCCGCGAATCTCCGAAGGCACGCCGGTGCCGGCCTGGATCACGTGTGGAAAGCCAGGATCGAACGATTGAAATGCTGCCAGATACTCCGACTCATCGCGGCTGACCGACGAAGACCGAATGAGGTCTGGATGAAAAAAAAGCGACTCCACCGCTGCTTGGGAACTGGACTTCTCAGTTACCCGGTGATATTTCGTGCTTCCCATTACGAAAAGGTCGGCTTTAGTCTGTGTCACCAACTGATCTTGAACCTGCCAGACGAGTTCCCCCGCGTTCAAAAAAAGAATCTCCAGGTAATCATGACGGTTCATTCGAAAAGGCTGGAGCCCACTCAGGTGATGGTGGACCACATCAATCGGAAAGCTCGGATCGAAGGGCCAAATGTGTACTCCGTCCGCGTTGACCTGGGAGTCCAGAACCAGGTAGTCGCGCCTCGGCTGCTGCTTAAGCTTGCTCGGAGTCACCCGAGCTTTAGGCTTCTCTGAGTTCCGCACTCCCATCAACGAGGTGGGCATAAGCTCCTGACAAACGCTGTCTTCACTGCGCTGCTGCCGGTCTTTGTAGAATGCGATAGTGCCGTTTTTGTCAGAAAGATGCAACTCCCTCTTACAGAAAGTTGGCCTTCGGCGCGTCTATTATGGCCAAGGCATTAGTAGCACAGTTCGATGGGACTAGAATTCACTTTTGCATTTGTCGTGCAAAATCAGCCGATTCTGAGATGCTTTCACAGGCGCCGAAAGCCGGAAGCGGTCCCATAACGCTGCCCCACTAGCTGCGTTCGTCTTGAAAAAGAGGGGGGAGATTGTTTTCTAATAAAACTACCGTGGCCGGAAGTGTTCTTGAATTCGTCACCCGAGCGCAGGGGGCCAGAGAAAGCGTCAGTCTAGCTTCCGGTAATATCGTGTATCGTTATTAGTTTGTGTAGGTTACAGGACAACCAGCCGATAAGATCAATCCGGCGAAGCTCCCACAATGGCACTTGAACTTCGTCCAGTCTTCGTGTTAAAAGACTATGTTTGATGTCGAGCGGATTTTAGCTGAGGAGCCCTCAGATGGCGTCCATCCACTTCCCTAGCACTCCAGTAAATCCGCCGTTGCGATGGGAAAATGTCCAATCGGTCGTCCCGCCGCAGATTCAACAAGATGGGTCCCACATCTGGCCGTTCGATCCTACTTTCCCAGTTGATGTTCGGTCCTTCACGATCCCGACTGATCGCAACCGGCCGCTGACCCGGCATGACTATTTCGAGTTGCTCTATGTGTATTCCGGAAGAGCTCGTTATCAGTTTGAGGACCGGGAATTCATCGCGGAAGAAAACGATCTTATTGTCATCAACGGTTCCATTTATCACCGGCTGAGTGAAGTGCTGGATCGCCCATTCCGAGCGGTGGTTTTGTATTTCTTGCCGGATGTTTTTCGCGCTTCGGAGAGCACCGGAGAAAACATCCAGTACCTTATGCCGTTCCTGCTTCAGGACTCGACCTTTCCGCATGTTATTTCTCGACGCTCCGGGATCCCGACTCAGGTTTTCGCGCTCATCACCAGGATTAGAAGTCAAGTGCCGGCCTTGACCGAACGTGGCAGGCTTGCCGCTCGCACCTACCTGGCAATGATTTTGGTTCTGCTGATCAATCACTATGAGAGCCACCTGGGGCTACGCAGTGCATTTGATCGCAGGCGGCGGGCGTTTGATCGTCTTCGACCTCTGTTTGATTACCTCGAAGGTCACTATCCCGAGCCCATCTCGTTGTCGAGAGCCACCGAGGTTGTAGGAATGAGCAAAGCTCATTTCATGCGATCATTCAAGCAGGTGACCGGTCACTCGTTTGATACGTATCTGAATCATTTTCGAATTGCAAAAGCGCAGATCCTACTGGCGTCTACCGACAAACCGATCTCCGAGGTGAGTCGAGAGGTTGGGTTCTGCGACCAGAGTTATTTCGGCCTGGTTTTTCGCAGATTAATTCAAGTCACCCCGCGGGAGTATCGAAAAATCCTGCCGGGGGGATGATGCGAGCAAACCAAGTCGTTCAGCATCTCCACTACCGCCCGGTTGCAACGTGCTGGGTTTGGGCTGGGCGCATTGTTCTGCGCATAATTGCTATCGCGCTGGCCGGCGCCCTCACTCTTTTTTGTGCCGGAACTCCCACTCCCGTCGCCGGGAAAACCGCTTCCCTTGGATGGTTCACTGATATCGCCGGCCGATCGGAATTTGCCTACCGAACTAACAACGATTTCACCGGCCGGAAGTACTTTCCCCAGCCCATGTGTGGAGGAGTCGCGATCTTCGATTATGACAACGATGGCAAGATGGATATCTTCTTTACCAATGGCGCAAAACTTCCCGAACTTTCAAAGACGAGCCCGGCTTACTACAGCTGTCTCTTACGTAATCGAGGAGATGGAACGTTCGAAGACGTAACCGCCAAGGCAGGTCTGGATGGTGCAAAGCTGGGTTTTAGCTTCGGAGTCGCAGCCGGCGACTATGACAATGACGGATACGAAGACCTGTTCGTCTGTAATGCCGGACGGAACACGCTTTATCACAACAATGGGAACGGCACATTTACGGACGTTACCGAAGGTTCGGGCCTAGAGCACAAACCTGAAAACGTTTTGAGCGTGGGCGCCGCTTGGTTTGACTATGATAACGATGGCCTTCTCGATTTGATCGTATCCAACTATACCGATTGGACGCCTGCTACTGATCGGCGCTGTCAAATGGGGAGCAAAGAGATCTATTGCAGCCCGGCGGTGTACAAAGCGGTGCCCGCGCGACTGTATCACAACCTGGGGAATGGCCACTTCGAAGACGTGACCGAATCTTCCGGTATTGGGCACGCTCTGGGCAAGGGCATGGGTATCGCCATTGCCGACTTCAATGATGACGGTCTGGCGGATGTTTTCATAGCAAACGACACCGAGCGCAACTTCCTCTTCATTAATCAGGGAGATGGCACCTTCAAGGAGCAAGGCCTTCTCTATGGAGTCTCCTACAACGAGCGAGGCTCAACGGTGTCTGGCATGGGAACTGACGCGAAGGACTTCGACAACGACGGGCGGGTGGACATCGTCTATAACGACCTCGCCGGACAGATTTTTGGAATCTTCCACAATACCGGGTCGCAGGCCTTCGAAGATGTCACCCGGCAAACTAATCTCCAGACATTGAGCCGCAATATTTCCGGATGGAGCATAGGATTTATCGACTATGACAACGACGGCTGGAAGGATTTGTACTCGGCCAATGGCGACGTGGACGATTTCAGCCCAACTGCAAAACAGCGCGATTCGATGTTCAGAAATATTGATGGCAAGTCTTTTGTAGACGTCAGCGCTGAGATGGGCCCGGATTTCGCATTTCAGGGATATCAGCGCGGTTCCGCATTTGGAGATCTGAATAACGACGGATTCCTCGATATTGTCATCACATCTCTTGGACAACGGCCGCGAATCCTGAGGAATAACGCGCTGAACGGCAATCACTGGATCCTCTTTGACTTGAAAGGGCGCAGGAGCAACCGCGATGGAATCGGCGCGAGGATCAAAGTCGTGACCGCATCCGGAAGAACTCTCTGCAATCACGCGACCACCAGTGTCGGATTCATGTCTTCCAGTGATCGGCGCCTGCACTTTGGATTGGGTGCGGAGAAATCGATCAAGACTGTAGAAATTCGCTGGCCGAGTGGCATCGTGCAGAACCTGGGCCCGTTGGCTGCGGATCACATTGCAAAAGTTGAAGAACCTTTGGAAAAATCACAACGCCAGACCGCAGTTCATTAATCATGCGCAGCCGGATGGTTGGTCGTCGAGATTTCCTGAAAACCACAGCGACTCTTACCCTGGCAGCCGCCGGGTTTCCCAAGTCGTTGAAGAGGTTGATTGCGCCCGAGCCGCGCACCTTCGCTTTTGAGAATGTGATTCAGTCTTCGGGAATACAGTTCGTCCTCGACAACGGAGCTCAACCGCAGAAGTATCAGCCAGAAACCATGGCGGGCGGGGTGGCCGCCTTCGATTACAACAACGACGGGCTTCTCGATCTTTATTTTACCAATGGCGCGCACTTGCCGGATCTGAGCAAGGCCGATCCCAGATTTCACAACCGGCTCTATCGGAACAATGGCGATTGCACATTCACCGATGTCACGGCCAAGGCGGGGGTGGCAGGATCCCGCTACTCCATCGGGGTTGCTGCCGCCGATTACGATAACGACGGATTCCAGGATCTTTTCGTCACCGGAGCGAACGGGTACCAGCTATTCCACAACAACGGAAACGGCACTTTCACCGACGTCACCGGCAGCGCGGGACTCGCGCGGGTTCACCCTGCACTCGCCAATGCCTTCTCGGCCGCAGCAGGATGGTTTGATTACGATAACGACGGCTACTTAGATTTGATCGTCATCAACTATTTGAAATGGTCCGTGGACACCGAAACGGCGTGCTTGTCGAATGGCATCCGGTCCTACTGTTCTCCGGACAACTACATCGGTCTTCCTAATCTGCTCTTTCACAACAATGGCGACGGAACCTTCACCGATGTTTCGCAAGAGTCGGGGATATTCAAACATGTGGGCAAGGGTATGGGAGTAGCCTTTGCGGACTATGACAACGATGGGTTCGTGGATATCTTTGTCGCCAACGACACGTTCCGGAATTTCCTGTTTCACAACAACGGGGATGGAACCTTCACCGAAACTGGCCTGTTGAGTGGAGTGGCTTATCCGGAAAATGGAAGGAGTGTGGCGGGGATGGGCGTTGATTTTCGGGATATCGACAATGATGGACTCCCGGACATTTTTGAAACTGCGATGTATGGAGATGATTTCCTTTTGTTCAAGAACCGGGGAAAAGCGGGTTTCGACTATGCGACATTTTCCGCGCACATTGCCGCCGCCACTCAAAAACTCACGGCCTGGGGAACCGGCATTTTCGATTTTGACAACGATGGCTGGAAGGACATTTTCACCGCCAATGCGGCAATCCTGGACAATTCAGAGGCAGTGAGTCACTTGCCTTACAAGCTTCGCAATAGTCTGCTACGGAATAATCGAGACGGAACATTCACCGACGTGGCCGCGTACGCGGGAACTGGATTCGGCGTTCCAGCAGCGCACCGCGGAGCCGCTTTTGGAGACTTGAATAACGACGGCCGCATCGATATCGTGACCAACTGTCTCAACGATCGACCGGAGATCCTCATGAATCGATCCGTCGATACAAACCACTGGCTACTGATCAATCTCGTTGGTACGGTCAGCAATCGCGATGGGCTGGGAGCTAAGATAAAGATCACGACCAAGGAAGGCACGCGCTACAACCACGGAACCACAAGCGTCGGCTACGGATCATCGAGTGACAAGCGCGTGCATTTCGGCCTTGGGGCGGCAAGCAAGGCGGACGAGATAGAGGTATTGTGGCCTAGCGGAATCACACAGAAAGCCTCAGATGTGGCCGGCAATCAGATCTTGACTCTGCACGAACCAACGCGGAAGTAACCGCGCTGTTCTTCGGCGAGTTTTATTGTAAGTCTCGCAATATCTCCTAGTACCTATTTCGGCATGCTGCTGCGGCTCAGTATATCCTGCTGCAACTGCAACGCCGCGGCATCATTCGGCTGCAAAGCCAGCGCCATGCGGACCTCTCGTTTTGCCGCCGCCACGTCTCCGTTTTCCAGCAGAATATCGGCCAACATTAGTTTGATCTGGACATCTTTGGACCCGGCAGCCGCGCGCAAGATTCGAATCGCTTCGTTTGGTTTACCCTCGCGCATATATTCCTGTGCCAAAACCTTTCGTGTCTCGTCCATCGTCGGGTCAATCTGGAGCGCCTGTTCGAGCTCGGGAACGGCATCCTGCCCGCGTCTTTCTTGTAAAAGGAGAATACCCAGAGACGCATGGCCGTCTGCTGATATTTTTTCGAACGATAAGTACTTGCGGAACGTAGCTTCGGCGTCTGCCAGGCGTCCAGTCTGGCTGTAGCACATAGCCAAACCGAAATATGCTTCATAGAACGTCGGCAGCTTCTTGAGCAATTCCTCGTATGGTGGAATGGCCTGTTCAAACTGACCTTTTTTCAATGCGAGCTCCGCTGTTCCGAGAAGGCTAAGAAGGTCACGTACTAAGACAGAGTGCTCCTCCTTCTCGTCCACTAACTTTTGCACAACATCCGCATATTGCTGGACTTTTTCCGGTTCATTTTCTTTACGATAAATAGCCACCAGCAGCAACGGTCCTTCTTTATCGTGCGGGTCGAATTGAAAGGCAGTGAGAGCATCGGCCTCGGCGTGTTTATAGTCCTGAATGGCGTTATACGCTCGTGCACGATTATAGAAAGCGGCAGCAGAGCGAGGATTGTAGTTTAAAGCCAAGGTAGTCGCGGCGATACTCTCTTTGGCGCGATTCTCCTCCAGCAGATATTTTCCATACAGGTACTGAACGGCGGCCCGGCTTTTCCTATCTTGTGGCGATTGGGATAACGTTGCGGTCATTTTGATCGCTTTTCGAAAGACTTCGTCGGCTTTCTGCTTCTCGCCGTTCTCAGAGTAAGCGTCGCCGAGCGCCGCCATGACCATGGGGTTGTCCGGCAGCAACCGGGATGCCCTGCCGTACGCTTTCACCGCGTCCGAGAATTGCGCCGTTCCGAGATAAACATCGCCGAGAGACTTCCATGCCAGCGCATTGTTAGGCTCTAGCTTTACACACGTTTCAAGCTCGTTCTTAGCCACCACGAAGTCATCGCTCGCGCCCAACGCCACGACCGCGTAGAACTCATGGGCACGCTCGGAACTGGGGTGCTGTTGAACAAAGCTTTGCAGTTCAAGTTCCGCATCAAATGGCTGGCCTATTTGCACCAGGGATTCCGCGTGACCGACGGCGGCGGCGGCTGAATTCGGGTCCTCCTGGCGCGCGATCCGAAATTCCCGCTCGGCTTCCGCCCATTTCTGTTCACGTTCGAACTGCTGGCCTGCATGCACATGGTCCATCGCACTCGGCACGTGGAGTGCAGTTGCCGCTTCCGCGAAACGAGGAGTGAACAGGAACAAACCCAGGCTGAAGATTACCGCGCCGACCGCGCGACGATACTGCCGGCAGACTCTCATACACAATTGCCCCAAAAAAAGAGCGAGCCTAAGCTCGCTCTTGTGAGGCAGAACGGGAATTCGCTAGAAGACAATCTTTCCGGCAATCTGAACATGCCGCTCCGCATTGGCATTTCCTGTTATTAATCCGAACTGGTCACTCCCAAAACTGTTATTGTAACCACCCAGCCCTGGATGATTAAAGATATTTTCTCCTTCCAGACGGAGCTGAAAGTACCAGTGCCCATCCGAATTGAGCGGGAAGTCTTTCATGATGGACAAATTCGAGTTCCAGTTAGAAGGATTACGAAGGAACCCAATGACGGGAGGCACGTTTCCGTATGTAAATGAAGTTTGGCTTCCCCCATTCACATAAACGTTGGGGTTAAGCACGGGTTTGGCATTCGCGCAATATACAGACGAAGCGCACCTGGCGTCGTGAGCAGAAACGCCTGAATTGACCACCTGCCGCAGCGCATCTCCTGGGAGTAAACTGACGAATGTGCCGTATACACCCCAAGTCGAATCAACGTTTGAGTTACTGCCACTGAGGCCTATAGGAGTACCCGAAGCCCAGAGGAATGTTCCGGAAAGTTCCCATCCGCCGATAGCGCCGTCGAGAACCTTCTCGCCCAATCCTTGCGGGCTACCGCCCCAATGCCGCCCACGACCGAACGGTAGTTGATAGCTGTAAAAGGAACTGATTCTGTGGGTCTGGTCGCCAGCGGAAAGCCCATAGACGCTGTCTATACCGTCAACGCCCTGGAATTGCTTTCCATTCGATCCCACGCCACCGCTGGAAGGGTTGGCACCACCGTTGGCGCCACCTACATCATCGAGGGCCCTGGAATAGGTGTAGTTGAACAGCATCTGGAAGCCATTGGCAAAGCGCCGCTCAATGCGCAGATTGCCGCTGTTGAAATTGCTCGTTCCAATATTGGCATTTTCCTCATAGACGGCCCCAAAGTAGGGGTACGGGAACATCAACCAGGAAAGAGGCTGATACGGGCCGGTTTGAGAGCCAGCGGGAATCTGGCCAGAAGTGGGCGACACCATCGGGTAGTACGCTCCTTCAGGATTGGTTGCAGTGCCAAGATTACCGTTCCCTGTGTATATGCTGGCATTGCTCGGCGTGTATAGGCTCTTGGGAAACCTGCTGGGAGTGGCTGGAGCAAACAGCGAACTGCTATGTTTTCCGGAGTAATCCAGCTCTGCCACCCATCTGTTGGGCAACTGATGTTGTATTCCCAGGTGCCAGTCGTACTCGTGCGGCATATGAGATGTGATCAGAATGCCGCCAGTGCCGTTGGCATTGGCTGCTGTCTGAATATTGGCAATCTGGTTATTGTGAGAAAAGTTCAAGTAATCGGTCGCTGGACTGGGATAGGGACTGGACATGGTTTGGGGAAGGCTGACGCCATTAAAGTTGTAGTCCGCAGGGTGATCAGCCGTGCTCAGACGTTGAGTCGCATAGGCCACGCCAGGCCCATCACCGTAGTCGGTCAGATTACCACCGGTTGGCAGATAAAAGATTCCAAACGAACCTCTCAACACGGTTTTAGGCAAGAGTTGATAAGCAAAGCCAAGCCGTGGCGCAAAGTTCCATGGGTGGTAGTAGGTCGCTGTCCGGGCGCGGTGCTCGGGAGTATTTACGAATTCCTGCGCCCCCGGAAAGAATGATTGGTTCGCATACCAGGAAGGTACGGGGATGCTGGCTGCCAGGGCAGGGGTCATGCCGGCAGCCTCCAGGTTTGAAAGCCACGTGTTTACGCCGCCCGAGTTGCTATAGGCTGGGTTCAACGTAAATGGCGCAGGCGCAAGCGGGTCCCATACCGAAATGTTGTTATTTCGCTCGGTGGCAGGCGTTTCCATCTCCCAGCGCATTCCAAGGTTTAACGTCAACTTATGGTTAACTTTGAAGTCGTCCTGGAAGAACGTAGCATAGTAGTTTTCCGATAAGTCACGTGTAATCGGAGCGGTAAGTTGGGTCCATGAATCCAGACCATAGAGGAAATCTCCCATGCCGTTAGCGAAATACTGTTGATTCCAGCCCCCTCCCGTGTCCGCCCCGGAAGCGTCTATCCCTGCGTTGGCAAATGTAAAGCCATCACCCACTCCAGCCGGGTTGTTGCCCTTGCTGTTGCTGTAATCGTCATAGTACCGGCGGCCATCATAACCAAGCTTAATTGTGTGCCGGTTCAGTACCTTCGTCAGGATAGCGTTATAGTCAAATTCGGTATTGGCATAAGAATACGCTCCGGCACCATACATGCCTAACCCACCGTTTACGTTCGGCGTACTGTTGCCTTCTGTAAACGGGCCGTTCTTCATGCTGGGCATTTGGGTTCCCATGATATCGGTGACGCCAGGGCCAAAGCCCCAGGCACTGTCGTTATTAGCCGGAGAATTGCCGGAAAGAAAACTCCCAGCCTGGATGGGGTTGTAGTTACCGCCAGCGGTCAAACTTAAAACAAGAGTTGGAGAAATTGTGTAGTCGTAGTGCAGCGAGGCCGAAAAGGCGTCGGGCACGCGGTTCTCGCTATCAGCAAAGTTTGGATACTCCGGGGTCGTCACATTCGAAGCCGAATAATGCGAAAAACGGCCATAAATGCGCTGATTGTTACTGATCGCGTGATCCACGCGAACGTTCCAGCTCAGATTGTGAACGGTTTGCTCCACCCTGTAAACATAGTTGCCACCGGTACCAAGGCCGTTGTTGCCCGGCTGCTGGGATTCCACGGTAGGCGTCAGGTTCGCTTTCGGCAGTAGTGCAAGGTACCAGAGTGCGGTCGGGTTCAACTCCGCAACTGGAATACTTCGGCCATCTCCGCCGGCGAGCGGCAGTCCTCCGGAGGCGCTGCGGATGTTGTAGATGTCACCCAGGTAGGGATATGGATATGAAACGGTAGGGTTGTTAACGCCATT
>Ga0187863_10002652_pt1 | contig 13495 bp, 13 predicted proteins | sample June2016WEW_11_1_FD_132975 | JGI IMG/M metagenome (GOLD analysis project Ga0187863, IMG submission 132975) | Peatland microbial communities from SPRUCE experiment site at the Marcell Experimental Forest, Minnesota, USA - June2016WEW_11_10 | ecosystem: Environmental > Terrestrial > Soil >... | reverse complement strand
TTGTTCCTGCGCGAGCGGAATCGCAATCTGAAAGGCGAGAAACGCGGCCAGGAGAACAATGCGGGAGAATCGAGTCACGGGGCCTCCGCGGGATTTGATCTGCAACAACACTTGGATGAAGAAGATAGACGAGCGTAATCCAGGCGGGAAGCTCCGGTCAAAGCCTACAATCTGCGAATGACGACCGATCGCGGAACGCCCAGCGCGTTCAACGGAGCAGTCTCTTCATGATCGCCTCGATATGCAGTTGCGCGCAGTCGATGAACGGAAACGGCGTGTTCGCTTCGTTGAAAAGCAAAGCGAGATCCGTGCCTGCAAACACAATGGCTTCCACTCCGTCACGCTCCATGAGCCGGCGCGCCAGGCAAGTCAGGGCTTCGCGGTCTTCTTCCGCGCCCTCGCCCCGCAAAGCAGTTCGCATGTAGGCTTCGTGGATTTGATCCACCTCACTGGCTTGAGGCTGGATCGTATTCTCTCCGCCGAGCGCGCCGAACAAGTCGGTTTCGATGGTGAAACGGCTTCCGAACAGAGCGATACGCTTTCCGATCTTTGCTTCGTGCACCACCTTCAAAATGTCGATCAGCGGTAGCGCCGATATGGCAGCAAGCTCACCGATGCAGATATGGGGAGTCACCGCTGGGATCACTGCGAAATCTGCCCCGCCAGCCTTCAGTTGTCCGATTAACGCGGCGAAATACTCCGCCAGATCACCGAATTGTTTGGCCTGCACGCAGCCGACGACACGGTGCACATCGGCCTGAACCATCAAAAGGTGAAGAGGCAACCGGCGCTGCTCATGCCCCTTGGCCAGAGCCTGGTAATAATGCACCGTCGCGCCGACCCCGAGCCCTCCGATCAACCCCAGGCAACTAGTCTCAGCTTGGCTCAGAGCTAGCTCCTTAGAAAATGGGGTTAGATCCCGGAAATGCGGGTAGATGTCGACTGGCCGGAGGACTCGGGTTGCTCCTCGGTATTCGCATTGTGGCGGACGTCGGCGCCCTGCACCCAGAAGATGACATCTTCGGCGATGTTGGTGGCGTGGTCGGCAACGCGCTCCAGATTGCGGGCTACGAGCAGCGCATCGAGAGCCTGCCGAACCACTTCAGGACGCTGGTTCATCGTCTTCACCAGCTGGATGAAAGCATCGTCTTTCATGCGATCAACCACGTTATCCATTTCGAGCACCGCCTGGGCCAGTTCCGCCTTGCCTTCGATGAATGCCTCCAAAGCCCGGCGCACCATGGCGCTGACGGCGGCTCCCATGCGCGCGATGTCCACGGGCAAGTCTGCCGCAGGCAGTTCCACCATGTCCATCACACGCTCCGCGATGTTGACGGCCTGGTCACCGACGCGCTCGAGATCGGAATTAATCTTGGTAACGGCGAGGATGAAGCGCAGATCCACGGCCATGGGCTGCTGCATAGCCAGCAAGTCGAAGGCGGCTTCGTCGATCTCGCGCTCCGAAGTATTAATGAGGGTCTCGCCTTCGAGAACCATCTGGCAGCGGGTGAGATCCCGATCGATGTAGGCTTGGCGGGCGCGATCCACGGCCTGTTCCGCCAGTCCCCCCATGCGGAGCAACTTCTGGCGCAGATCGTCGAGTCCTTGCTGAAAACGCGTGCGCATTATCCGAACCTTCCTTAACCCAGTCTGCCTTATCCGAATCTGCCGGTAATGTAGTCTTCCGTCTTTTTGTCCGACGGTTTGGTGAAGATTTTTTCCGTCTTGTCGAATTCAATCATCTTACCCAGCAGGAAGAATCCGGTAAACTCCGCGACCCGCGCCGCCTGCTGCATGTTATGAGTCACTATCACTATCGTATACCGCTCTTTGAGCTGAAAGATCAACTCCTCAATCTTTCCGGTGGAGATGGGATCGAGCGCCGAGCAGGGCTCGTCCATTAGTAAGACCTCGGGCTCGACCGCCAGAGCGCGAGCAATGCAGAGCCGCTGCTGCTGCCCGCCGGAAAGGCTGGCGCCTGACTTCTTGTGAACGTAATCCTTCACCTCGGTCCACAAGGCGGATGCCTCCAGCGATCGCTCCACGATCTCGTCGAGCTTTTTGCGATCGTGGAAACCATTGAGTTTCAACCCGGAGGCAACATTGTCGTAGATCGACATGGTGGGGAACGGATTCGCTTTCTGAAACACCATGCCGACGCGGCGGCGAAGCTGCGTGGCCGAAGTGCCGTTGTAGGCGTTAATCTCCCCGATGCGGACGCTGCCCGTTACGCGCGCCTCGGGGATAGTCTCGTGCATGCGGTTCAGGCAGCGGATGAATGTGGACTTGCCGCAGCCCGAGGGCCCAATCAGCGCGGTCGCGTGGTTTGCCGCCATGGTTAGCCGGACGTCATACAACGCCTGGGTCTTGCCGTACCATGCATTCAGGTTTTCGACCTGGATTCCAACGCCCATAACTATGCGGCTCCGAAGGTGCCGCGGCGTACGGCGAAGCGCACCGCCGCGACCGCTGTAACGATAAGAATGATGAGCACCAGCGCTCCCGCCCACGCCTGGCGGTGCCATTCGTCATAAGGAGAAATGGCATAGGTAAAGATTTGCAGCGGCAGCGCGGCGGTCGGCTGGTTGGCCCGCAGATTCCAGAATTGATTTCCGAACGCGGTAAAGAGCAAGGGTGCAGTCTCGCCCGCAACCCGGGCAAAAGCCAGCATGATTCCAGTAATCACGCCGGAGGTCGCGGTGCGCAGCGTGATAGAGAGAGTGGTCCGCCAGCGCGGAATGCCCAGGCCATAAGCAGCTTCGCGCAAAGCCTGCGGCACCAGCAAAAGCATTTCTTCGGTGGTGCGCGTGATGGTGGGGATCATCATGATGGCTAATGCTGCTCCGCCAGCCAGCGCGGAGAAGTGTTTCTGATAGAGGACCACGATAGAGTAGGCCACAATGCCGATGACGATCGAGGGCACTCCGTTCAGCACATCGGCCGTAAAGCGAATGACGTCGCCGAAACGGTTGCGTCCATACTCCGCCAGGTAGATACCGGCGCCCACTCCCATGGGCACTCCCAGAATGCTGGCAAGAGCTAGGATGAAGGCCGAGCCCACGATAGCATTCGCCATTCCGCCGCCAGCTTCGCCAACCGGTTTTGGGGTTTGGGTGAGAAAAGCCCAGTTGATCGAGCCGACACCGCGGTAGACGAGATAGGCGAAGATCGCGAACAACGGCACCAGCACCAGGATGACCGTGAGCACGGCCACGCCGGTCATCACATGGTCAGTGACGCGGCGCCGCAGAGCGATGGGCGGGACAGTGTGGAGCGCGGAAACCTCGCCAGTATCAGGCATTCGCCCTCGAAGGCTGGCCGCGGGTGACGGTCCAGACCAGCAATCGCGCTAAAGCGTTGACCACAATCGTCACCAGGAACAGAGCCAGACCAATCTCGATTAGGGCCGAGAGGTAGACATCGCCGGTGGCCTCGCTGAACTCATTGGCCAGCACACTGGCCATGGTATACCCGGGGGCAAACAACGACTTCGCAATCTCCGGCCGGTTTCCGATCACCATGGTCACGGCCATGGTTTCTCCCAGCGCGCGGCCCAGGCCCAGGATGATGCCTCCCATAATGCCGGCGCGCGCGTTGCGCAGTACGCCGACGCGAATCATTTCCCACCGGGTGGCGCCCAGCGCGAGTGCGGCCTCCCGCTGGTGCTGTGGCACCACCATCAGCACTTCACGCGTGATTGAAGAAATAATCGGGATGATCATGATCGCGAGAATGATTCCCGCTGCCAGCATGCTGATGCCATAGGGAGGACCGTCAAAAAAGCCACTCCAACCTAACGTGCGGGAGAGGAACGGCTCGACGTAGGTGCTGAGGATCGGAACCAGCACAAAGATCGCCCACAGCCCGTAGACTACGCTCGGAATCGCGGCCAGCAATTCGACGAAAAACGAAAGCGGCCCGCGCTATATTTTAGGTCACAGCTCGGTGGTGAACACCGCGACCCCGATCGACAACGTCACCGCGATCAACAACGCGAGGAGTGAAGAGACCAGGGTTCCGTAAACGAACGGCAGCGCGCCGAATTGTTCGCTCACCGGATCCCAATCGCGCCCCGCGAAGAACTTAAATCCGAAAGCGTGCCACGAGGGCCCGGAGCGCAGCACCAGTTCGTAAACAATCAGAACCAGCATTCCCAATACGGCCAAGCCGCACACCAGCATAGCGAATTTGAAGACTCGGTCGCCGGTTTCGCCGCTGGTCCCGCTAAGCACTGGCGCCGCCTCGCTTCCCGCGGGGCGGAGGTCCTTAACCTTCGTGTCTTCAATGGGTTGCGGAGCAGGCATAGCATGCCGAGGTAGTGCCGGTAAGGCCATTCCGTTTCACCCTAACAGAATCCTGTTAATAGGATGTTAAAATACCCGCAGTTCCGGGATTGCCTTTTCCCGCGTGGGCCTGTATTTTCATCTCCCCGTTTCGATTTGATTTTTTTATGTCGATCGCGCCAAAGCGCAGCCGCGTTGTATTCCAGAAGCTTGAGCGGGACTTGGTCAAGCTCGGCTCGAAGTCGCGTGCCGAGAATGTACACCGCTTCCGTACGGGTACGCGCCGCCTGCAGATCTTGCTGGACGAGCTTTCTCCAAAGTCTGACCGCAGCCAAAAGAAACTTCTGAAGCTGCTGGTTCGAATCCGCAAGCGTGCCGGCAAGGTGCGGGATCTGGACGTGCAACTGGCCGCATTGCGCAGCTTGAAGATTCCTCAGGAACCACGGCGCAAAACGCAACTCGTGCACCACCTGATCGAGTTGCGCGGCCAGCAGGAAAAGAAGCTGCGGAAGGCTGCCGACAAAGCCACCGTCCGCGAAATTCGCCAGCGCTTGAAACGGGCCCGGAAGAACTTTAATCCGGACTTGAGCCGGGATCCTCTGACGGTGGCGAAAGCAATGCTGCAACGGATTGACCGCACGAATGCGCCTCTCACCGAAGCCGTGTTGCACCAATACCGCATCCTGAGCAAGCGAGCCCGCTATGCGGCGGAGTTCGCCAACGAGTCGAAAGAGGCTGCGAAATTCATTGCCAGCCTCAAGCGAGTGCAAGACGCGCTAGGGGATTGGCACGACTGGCTGACTCTGACGCAAACCGCTCTCGATCATGTCGGCGAAGTGCACCAATCCCCCCTGGTAGCGGAGCTGCACAACGTAACCGGAGCGAAATTCCGCCAGGCGGTTGCAGTGCTCTCGCACTTGCGCGCCGAGCTGGTGCCAGCTCGTGAAAACCGTGCTCAGACTCCGGCTCGATCCCCGGCTGGAGCAACCCGCTCGATGGCCCCTGCGGCCTAATCGCTGGTTCCGCTCGTGATCAGCGGCGCTTTAGGGCCTCCAGTTCTTCCAAGGTCCGTGGCCAGTCCGATCCCAATAGCCGAGACAAACTCCGATCCGCAAGAACTTTGCCGCCGGTTTGGCAGCGCGCACAATAATTCGTTTCTTTGTCCGCATAACGAATCCGCAAAACCTTATCGCCACATCTCGGACACGGCTCTCCATAGCGTCCGTGAACCGCCATTCCGTTGCGAAACGCAGTGACCTTTTCAGGGAAGTCCGTCTTCGCCTCGGCGCCGAGCCGGTCTACCCAAAAGGCGAGCGTGTGCCGGGCCGCGGCGAATAGTCTTTCCCACTCGCGTGCTTCCAGCTTCCGCGTCAGCGTGAGCGGGGAGAGTTGCGCTGCGTGCAGGATCTCATCGGAATACGCGTTGCCAATACCACTCAACAGACGGGGATCGGTAAGAGCCCTCTTGAGCGTGTGGTTTTCGGCCGTGAGCACCGCGCGAAAGGAATCGAGATCGCTGGAGAAGATGTCGATTCCTCCAGCGTCGAAGGAACGCAAACTCTCCTCGCCGAGCACTATGTGCAAGGAAGCGCGCCGCTTTGAGCCGGCCTCGGTAAGAACCAGAGAACCATGGGGAAAATCGAAGGCCGCCAGACTCTGACGGCCGGCTAGCTTGGCTTCCGGCGCACGCCAGTGCAACCGGCCGGCAATCATCAAATGCAGGACCAGCCAAAGATCGTTCTCTACGCCGATTGCGATGCGCTTGCCCACGCGCCGTAGTTCGCGGACAACCCGGCCCTCCACGCTCGCAACCGGCGGTTGCGCGGTTCGCAACAGAAAGGCGCTCGCTAGCCTTACGTGCTCGAGCGGCTGGCCGACAATGCGCGTTTCGAGTGCGCCGATGTAGGCGGCAATATCCGGCAATTCTGGCATTGGTATCAGCTTGCACGCTGGAGGCATTGTCTTGCAACCTCGCCGTTGGCTGCGGAATAGCAGCGATACACAAGTCTGATGACCTCGCAACTTTGGGCATGTAAACTGTTGAGTTCGCCCCATGCCAACTTTTGCCGCGGTTGATATCGGTTCTAATTCTGTCCGGCTGAAGATTGCGCGCCTCACGCGTGGCCGCCTTCGTGCCATCCACGAAGATCGCGAGGTTACGCGCTTGGGCGAAGGCGTGTTTCGCTCCGGCTTTCTCACCCCCGAGTCGATGGCCGAGACAGTCAAAGTGTTGCGCCGCTTTCACCGCGCCACGCAACAAGTAGTCACGGACCCAGTCCGAGTGGTTGCCACCAGCGCTCTGCGAGACGCCCGCAATTCGCAGGCTTTTCTGGAATGGGTGCGTTCCGCCACCGGCTGGCAAGTCGAAATTATTTCCGGCCTGGAGGAAGCGCGTCTGATTCACCTCGGTCTCGTCTCCAATCTCCGCATCGACAGTTCGCCCGCGCTGATGATGGATCTGGGGGGTGGAAGCTGCGAACTGACGGTCTCCGGGCGCGGTCACATCCGCGACATGGTAAGCCTGCCGCTAGGGTCCGTCCGCCTCACCGACGAATTTCTCGGCCATGATCCTCCACGCAAGGGCGAACTGAAACGGATGCAGGGGTTCGTGACTCGCGAAGTGAACCGCATCGCTGCTCGCGTGGTGGCGGCAAAGGTCAAGAACGTGATTGCCACGTCAGGAACCGCTGCCGCGTTGGCGGCCGCAGCCAGCCATCTGCGAAAAAACGGAAGCCGGCAGCGCACCATGGTCTCCCGCGCGGAGTTGTCGCAAATCGCCAAGCGACTGGCGCGCTTGCCGGTGGAAGAACGGCGCCAGCTTGAAGGCATCGGTCCCCGGCGGGCGGAAATCATTGTGGCCGGGGCCATGGTCTATCACGAACTGCTCGAGCGCTGCCGTCTCAAGGGTTTTCGCTACTCGGCGCTCGGCCTGCGCGACGGCCTGCTGGCACAGATGGCGGCCGAATACGACCGCAGCACGCGCTCGGGAAAACAGGTTGAATCGGAACGCTGGGAATCGATTACCCGCGCTGTCGCTCACTATCGCGTGGACATGAAACATGCCCTCGACGTACGCGAGTCCGCCATGTTTCTGTTCTCCGCGCTGCGTTCGGTGCACGGATTGGCGCCGGAATACCGCGAGTGGCTGGCCGCCGCCGCCATGCTTTACGAGGTCGGAGATTACCTCAACCGCAACGGCCATCACCGGCACACGTATTACATCATTGCGAACTCCGAAATTCTCGGCTACACGCCGCAACAGCGCCGCATGATCGCGGCCATTGCGCGGTATCTGGGAAAATCTCGCCCCGCGCTGGACGAAGCTCCAATGAAAGCGCTCGATCCCGCGGACCGCGCCGGAGTGCAGAAGGCGATTCTTCTGCTGCGGCTGGCGCGCGCCCTGAACCTGGGCCGGAGCCGCGCCGTGCAAAAGGTGCGCGTCAACCATCGCGCCGCCGAGGTACGCCTGACCCTGGTACCCCGTCGGCGCATGGGAGTGGACCTGGAACTGTGGGCGATCGAGAAGGATTGCGCTTATTTCCGTGAGGTGTTCGGGCGAGAACTCTCCACCGCGGTGGCGTAGAGAGTGCGCAGCGCTTTCGGGGTCAAACACCATTGCAGCGTGCCGGAGTTCCGCCGCATATCGACTCGGGCCACGGCTCCCTTCTTCAGTTCCACCGAAGCTTCGCAACCGGACTCGCTGATCACCGTGCCCAGGAACTGGCTAAGGTTGGGGTTGTGTCCCACGACCATGATCGATTCCTGGCTCGCGTATTTTTCGAGCAGCCGGCGGAAGTCGGCGAAAGTCGCCGCGGGACGCAGCCCGGTTTCGATTTGCAGCTTGCCTTCATAGCCCATTTCATTTCCCACCAGCGAAGCCGTCTGCGTGGAGCGCTTCAGCGGACTGGAGATGATGACGTCCACCTGCGCATCCATCGCGGCCAGCGCCCGGCCTACGTAACCGCATTGCTCGATGCCTTCCTTGTCGAGCGCGCGCTTCTCGTCTTTCTTGGGATTCACGAAGTGCTCGCCGGCGCTGGCGTGACGAAGAAAATAAATAATCATGGCGAATTATCGCTCCCTTCCAACCGGAGCCTTGCGCTTTCTTGCCGGCAGCTGCGGCAGAACAAAGCCCGCCGCCTGCTTGCCTTCGGCCACACTGATCAGATAATCCTGCGCGCTAAAGGCGGCTGCTCCAGTAGGCGGTTTGCGTTTCCGTACACCGTGCACCGGCTGCCATGCCCGAATGTAAGTCGCATCGCGCAGCAGGATGCGAGCCTTGCGGTTATCTGCGAGATACGCGTCGAGAATCTCGCGCCGTACCCGCTCGCGCAGAAATTCATCGCGCAGGGGTACCAGCACTTCCACCCGTTCGTAAAGATTGCGCGGCATCCAGTCGGCGCTTCCAATATAGATTTCCTCCTCGCCGCCATTGCCGAAATAGTAGATCCGGCTGTGCTCCAGGAAGCGTCCCACAATGCTGCGCACACGGATGCGATCACTGAGCCCGCGCACGCCCGGCCGCAAAGAACAAATGCCCCGCACAATCAAATCGATCTCCACCCCAGCCTGGGAGGCCCGATACAAAGCGTGCACAATGTTTTTGTCGAGCAGAGCGTTCATCTTGGCGATAATGCGTCCGGGCCGGCCCTGGCGCGCGTGTTCCGCCTCGCGATCGATCAGCGAGATGCACTTTTCCGCCAGATCCAGAGGCGCCACTAGCAGCGGGTCATAGCTGGGGTTCTCGGCGTAAGCGGTCAGGAAACTGAAGACGTCATGCACCGCGCGAGTGATCTCTGGATTCGCCGTGAACAGGCTGAGGTCGGTATAGATGCGCGCCGTGGTGGCGTTGTAGTTGCCGGTTCCAATGTGCGCATAGCTGCGTACGCCGTCCGGATCCCGGCGCACCAGCAGCGAAAGCTTGCAATGCGTCTTCAGCCCCACCAGCCCGTGGAACACCTGCACCCCGGCATCTTCCAGATCGCGCGCCCAGCGAATGTTGTGGGCTTCGTCGAAGCGCGCCTTCAACTCCACCACCGCCGTGACTTCCTTCCGCGAAGCCGCATCCATCAGCGAAGGAACGATCGCGGAGTGTTCGCTGGTGCGGTAGAGAGTTTGCTTGATCGAGAGTACGTTATCGTCTTCCGCTGCCGATTCGATGAACGACACCACCGCGTCGTAGGAATCGTAGGGATGGTGCAGCAGCACGTCATGCCGCCGCAGTTCCTCGAAAAGATTTTGAGATTTCGCCGTAAGCCGCAACTCTCGCGGGGCAAAGGAACGATATTTCAGGTCCGGACGCTGCGTCTGATCGTAGACATTAAACAGCCGCGAAAGGTTGACCGGGCCATTCACCGGAAAAACCTGCCAGGGATCGAGCTCGAACACCGTCCGCAGGCGGTCGATAATTTCAGGATCGGCGTCGGCCTCAATCTCCATGCGCACCGCGTCGCCCTTGCGGCGGTTGTGCAACTCCGCCCGCACCGATTCGAGAAGATTGCGCGCTTCTTCTTCCTGCAGATAAAGATTGCTGTTGCGGGTCACTCGAAATGGAGCCGACGAAACGATGTCGTAGCCGTGATACATGTTCTGCGCGTGGTGCGCCACCAGGTCGGCAAGGAAAATGAAATCGGTCGTGGTCTCGGAAGGCAGACGCACCAACCGTGGCAACGCTCGCGGCACAGACACCACCCCGGTGTAGGTCAGCGCCGAGCGCCGCCTCCGCCGCAAAAGCAGCCCGAGGCACAGCGCTTTGTTGATCACCCGGGGAAAAGGATGAGTAGGATCCACCGTCACCGGCGTGAGCAGAGGATCCAGTTCCTTCTCGCAGTATTCGTCGACGAAGCGCCGGGCATCGGCGTCCAACTCGTGCAGGCTCAACAGACGAATACCGTGCTCCGCCAGCGCTGGGCGCAGCGCGTTCCAACAATCGTACTGATCGTCCACGAACTTGTGCGTCAGGCGGGCCAGCACGTCGCGCTTCGCGGTCAGCGTCAATCCATCGGGGCCGGCTTGGTTGTAGCCGTCTTCAATCTGCTGCATCATGGCGGCTACGCGGATCTCGAAAAACTCATCCAGGTTGCTCGCGGAGATGGCCAGGAACTTCAGCCGCTCCAGCAGCGGGTTGCCTTCATCCTCGGCTTCTTCGAGCACACGACCGTTGAACGCGAGCCATGAGGTATCTCGGTTGAGGTAATACTCAGGATTGTCCAACGAAAGACGAGCCATGTGCGAGGGTATTACGCGTTCATTGGTACGACTTTTCTTTGCCGACGAGGATCCCGTTCACGGTAGTGAACCCAATCCGGTGCATTCGGACCGCACCCGGAAGAACAACTGTGGCGGGACATCTGCAAACGTTTAGTATAGAACATCCTCGCGCGGACGGCGCAGAACGGCGAACCAAGGCCGGCAAGTGGCAACCCGAGTCCGGAAAAGCCAGCCGGAAAAAAGAATCCGGCGCATCGCAACGGCGGGCTTCGTCGTTCGATGCGCCGGCAGAATTCGAAGTGTGCCGCACTCACCAACCTCGTGGAAATAGATCGTCCCCCGCTTCCAGGAGGCTATTTGACTTGCTTGATAGCCTCTTTCTCTTTTTGAACAACACCCTCCGGCAGCGGCGCATAGGAAAGCGCAGCCGTCATCTTCTGTCCGTCCGTAACCATCCAGTTCAGAAAGTCGGCTAGAATCTTGCCCTTCGCGCCATCCTGCGACTGCTGAGGAATCAGCAGCCAGGTAAAACTCGAAATGGGATAAGCGTCTTTGCCCGGCGCATTCGTAATGGAAACGCGAAAATCCGCCGGCATTTTCGGAGCCGACGCGGCCGCTGCAGTCACTCCTTCCAGAGACGCTTTCAGAAAGACCCCCGCGGCATTTCGCACGCTGCCGTACGGTATGTTGTTCTGCACCGCATAGATCAACTCAACGTAGCCGATCGCTCCCTGTAACTGTCGAATCGAACCCGCGACCCCTTCGTTACCCTTTCCGCCCAGCCCGATTGGCCACTTGACGCTGGTGTTGCTGCCCACTTCGCTCTTCCAATCCGCGCTGACCTTCGACAGATAGTCGGTCCAGATGAACGTGGTCCCGCTGCCGTCGGAGCGATGCACCACAATGATGTCCTTATCGGGGAAGCTGACGCCCGGATTTACGCTGGTGATGGCTTTGTCATTCCACTTTGTAATCTTGCCCAGAAAAATTCCCGCCAGGGCATCGGGGGTGAACTTCACCTCCCCGCTCACTCCCGGAATGTTGTAGGCCGGCACCACCGCGCCCAGCACGCTCGGAATGTTGAGAATCTTCGTCTTACGCTTGGCTTGAGCTTCCGTGAGCTGAACGTCCGTCATCGGCATATCGCTGGCGCCGAAATCTACCGTGCCTTCTGTCACCTGACGGATCCCGCCGCCGCTCCCAATGGATTGGTAGTTGATCTGAACGTCGGGGTGCAGCTTTTTGTATTCGCTGAACCACTTCGAGTAAATGGGATTCGGGAACGTGGCCCCGGCCCCGTTCAGAGTGGTCTGGCTCACTGCCGGTAGAGCTAGAAATGCACACACCCAAAGCAACACGATTCGTCGCATCACTCGATGATTCCTCCTAAGTATAGATGTCCTAACTTCTATCGGCGCTGTGTTACAGGATAGTTACAAACCAGTGAATTTCTGATGAATGGGATTGTGTCGTCAATGCGCTGAGGTTACGGAGGGCTGCCAGCGCGCCCGCAAAATCCAGGTTATAGAGTCCCACAAATCCGCGGTCCAGAGACGTGACCAGTCTGCCATCGGGCGGCGCAGCGGCACCCGCAGAAGCATACCGCCCCAGCACCAGACAGAAGCCTGCTAACATACCGAAGATTAAAACCCTGCGAAATTGGACGGTGCTTAGCATGCCCATAAGGTCGAATCTGCCTGTTATGCCGCATCGGCCCCATAGCGCAAGATTACTTTTCCACTTCCCTCTTCGATGCAACTAATTGGTCTTGCGGCCATCCAATTGTGCTGGGGCGATTCACCCGGAGGCTCTTCATCCCGCCAATGCATCTTAATCTCGATCTGCTTCTACTCCCCAGGACGAAAACTTCATGAACGATTTTATACACTATGCCCCCGGTTGGCCCGGCATTCCGCCGCGCTGGACCTCAAGCGCCAAAACCGGAGCCGGCACGGCCCTAAACCAGCACAGCAAGGTCTGGTTCACCACCAGCCACGGCATTTTGAATGAGGTTTACTTCCCGCGGGTCGATCAGGCTTGCACTCGCGACCTCGGCTTCATCGTCACCAACGGACGGGACTTCTTCTCCGAGGAAAAACGGCATTGCACCTTCGAGAACAAGCCCTTCGAGCCCGGCGTCCCCGCCTTTGAACTGACCAACACCGATGGCAGTGGCCGCTACCGGATTTACAAGGAGATCCTCACCGATCCTTACCGCAACGTGGTTCTGCAGAAGATTCGCTTCGAACCGCTGCAGGGACAACTCTCCGATTATCGCCTCTACGCCCTGCTCTCGCCGCACCTGGCCAATTGCGGAAACGGCAACACCGCCTGGGTGGGTGACTACAAAGGCGTACCCATGTTCCTCGCCGAGCGCGACGGCACCGCGCTCGCCCTGGCCTCATCCGTGCCCTGGAAAAAAATGTCCGTCGGATTCGTCGGTGCCTCCGACGGATGGCAGGATCTTTCCGCTCACTTCCGGATGGAGTGGGAATACCAGCGCGCCGAAAATGGCAACCTCGCCTGCACCGGAGAGATCGATCTCGCCGCTTGCAATGGAGAGTTCGTCCTGGCCCTGGGTTTCGGCTCGAAGTGGACCGAGGCCGGGCAGCAAGTCCGCTCCACCCTCCTCGAAGATTACTCGGAACTTCGCGAGCAGTACGTCTTCCACTGGAAAAACTGGCAGAACACGCTGCTCAAACTCGATGAACCCCCGCGCCAGTACGATCTTTACCGCTCTTCTACCGCGGTCTTACGCACTCACGAGTCCAAGGATTTTCTGGGCGGCATCATCGCCAGCCTTTCCATCCCCTGGGGATTTAGCAAAGGCGATGAAGACCTCGGCGGCTATCACCTGGTATGGCCGCGCGATCTCGTCGAGACCGCGGGAGCGCTGCTCGCCGCCGGCGCCGTCTCTGACGCAGTTCGAGTGCTCCGCTACCTCGAGGCCACGCAGGAGGCTGACGGCAACTGGGCGCAGAATCTCTGGCTCGATGGCCGCT
>Ga0187863_10002649_pt1 | contig 13518 bp, 13 predicted proteins | sample June2016WEW_11_1_FD_132975 | JGI IMG/M metagenome (GOLD analysis project Ga0187863, IMG submission 132975) | Peatland microbial communities from SPRUCE experiment site at the Marcell Experimental Forest, Minnesota, USA - June2016WEW_11_10 | ecosystem: Environmental > Terrestrial > Soil >... | reverse complement strand
GCGCGTGCTGCTTTCCTCGCTGCAAGGCGCCGCGGTGACCTCGGTGCAGATCGAAGGCGTGCTGCACGAATTCTCCTCGCTGCCCGGCGTGCTCGAGGACATCACCGACATCGTCTTGAACATCAAGGGCATCGGGTTGCGCATGCACGGTGAAGGCCCCAAGCGCATGCGGCTTCGCGCGAGCGGCCCGGGCGAAGTTCGCGCCCAGATGATCGAACTGCCGCACGATATCGAGATCATGAATCCCGATCATCTCATTTGTACGCTCGACAGCGGCGCCAAGATCGCCATGGAGATGACGGTCGAGAGCGGCAAGGGCTACGTCGCCGGCACGCAGAACCGGCCCGAGGATGCGCCCATCGGATTGATTCCGGTCGACGCACTGTTCAGCCCGGTGCGTAAGGTCAGCTACCGGGTTGAGAACACCCGCGTCGGCCAGGTGACCGATTACGACAAACTCTCGATGCGGATCGACACCAACGGCGCGGTGACCCCGGAGGACGCGGTGGCTTTGGCCGCCCGCATCCTGCAGGACCAGCTTCAACTCTTCATCAATTTCGAGGAGCCGCGCGCCGCCAGCGAGGAGGAGCGTCCGGCCGACCTGCCCTTCAACAAGAACCTGCTCCGCAAGGTGGACGAACTCGAGCTTTCGGTGCGTTCGGCCAACTGCCTTAAGAACGACAACATCGTCTATATCGGCGACTTGGTGCAGAAGACCGAGGCCGACATGCTGCGGACGCCCAATTTCGGCCGCAAGTCCTTGAACGAGATCAAGGAGGTGCTGGCGCAAATGGGGCTCCATCTCGGCATGGAGATCGCCAACTGGCCGCCAGAGAACATCGAGGAATTGGCCAAACGCCTCGAGGAGCCGTACTAGACATGCGTCACAGTATCCGCGGCCGCAGCTTCAGCCGCAAATCCGCTCACCGCAAGGCCATGTTCGACAACATGGCCCATGCGTTGTTGAAGCACGAGCAGATCAGGACGACCTTGCCCAAGGCCAAGGATCTCCGGCCCGTGGTCGAGCGTCTGATCACCCTCGGTAAGAAGGGTGGGCTGCATGCCCGCCGCCAGGCGATGGCGGCACTGCAGGACGCCAAAATCGTCGACAAGGTGATGACGACTCTCGCCGAACGCTATGCCAAGCGTCCGGGTGGCTATTGCCGCATCCTCAAGGCGGGCTTCCGCCGCGGTGACGCCGCGGCGATGGCGGTGATCGAGTTGGTCGAACGCGACGTCGAGGCCAAAGGCAAGGATTCAGGCCCCGTCATGGCCAAGGAAGAGGCCGAGGCCGCCGCGTCCTAAGCCGTCCGGATCAGCGCCGCGTCTTGATCAGGATCGCGGCCGCCAGGGCCGTATTCAACAGCCCCACGGCCAGGAAGATCGCCGGAACGCCGCTCCCGAGCTTGAGCATCAGCGCCGAACCGCCGCCGGCGATAACGATGAACAGTGCGTTGAGGATGTTGTTGGCGGCCACCACGCGCGAGCGGCTGCCTATGTCGCTCTCCGCCTGCATGATGACGTAAAGCGGCACGATATAAATTCCGGCGCAGACCGCCAGCACGAAGAGATCGGCCAGCACCCGCCAATGCGCGGGATAGGAGAGAAATTCCACCGCCTCCATGTAATGCGCTGGCGAGCCGCTGCCACCGCTGTTCCACCACAGATCGGCGAAGCAGATGGCCATGCCGAGCGCGCTCCAGGGCACGAGATCGGCGCTGATCCGCCCCTTGAACATCCGGCTCACCAGCAACGAGCCCAGCCCGACGCCGATCGAATTGAGCGTCAGAAACAACGTCACAACCTGGTTGCCGGCTTGCAAGTACTCCTTGGCGAAATTGGGAAATTGCGACAACAGCGCCGCGCCCACCAGCCAGAACCATGAAATGCCGAGCACGGCCAGCCAGACTTTGCGCTTTGCGTGCGCCTGACCGATGATTTCCCAGGTGAGGGCGACAATATTCCATTGTATCTGCAGGCGCGGTGCGGCGGGCCTGGTCGCCGGCAGCATCAGGCTCGCGCCAAACCCGCCCAGCGACAGCACCAGCAACGCCGCCGAGGTCCAGGCAGCGCCCCCCGGCAAAAGAATCAGCAGGCCGCCGGCGATGGTGCCCGTAAGAATACCAAGAAAAGTTCCGGCCTCGATCAGTGCGTTGCCGTCGACCAAATCGCCGCGTTTCAATAGCTCCGGCAGTAGCGCGTATTTGATCGGGCCGAAGAACGTGGCCTGTACGCCCAACAGGAACAGCACGAAGAGCTGGAAAGCGATGCTGTCGAGCGCGAAGGACAGAGCGCCGAGCGCAACCACGCCGATTTCGGTCAGTTTGACCCGTTGCAGCAGCCAGGATTTGGCGTATTTGTCGGAGAGATCGCCGGCCGTGGCTGAAAGCAGGAAATAAGGCAGGATGAAAATAGCGGCTGCCAGCGTCACGATGATCTCAGTCGCGCCGGCGGATTGGGTCTCGCGATAGGCGATCAGGATGACATAAGCGTTCTTGAGCAGATTGTCGTTCACCGCGCCGGTGAATTGCGCCCAGAACAGCGGCCAAAACCGCCGGTCGAGCAACAGGCGGGCGGGATGTCCAGCTGTCTTGTTCATCCTGTCGGCCTCTCGGTGAAATCCAATGAGCCATCGTCGAGCGCCGGACTGATTGCGATATCCTCGACTTCCGCCAACATCGGGCCCTTGCGGCAAACTGCGGCCATATCGGCTATTTTTGGCTCTTCGCCGATGACCAGCACGTCGACGCTGCCATCGAGGCGGTTGCGCACCCAGCCGCGCAAACCCCGCTTGCGCGCTTCGCGCACCGCCCAGGCGCGATAACCCACGCCCTGCACCCGACCCATGACCGTAAACCGCACCGCTTTGGTCATGCGAATTCCAGGATCACCTGGTCGGCCGCCAGGCTGTCGCCCGGCTTGGCGCGCAGCTTTGTCACCTTGCCGTCGCGTTCGGCCCGGAGCACGTTCTCCATCTTCATCGCCTCGACCACGGCAAGCTCTTCGCCGGCTTTCACCGCTTGGCCTTCGCGCACCGCCAGCGATACCAGCAGCCCGGGCATGGGCGACAGCAGGTGGCGCGACAGATCGGCCGCTGGCTTGGGCCGCATCCGGCCCAGCAGCTCGGCCGCGCGCGGCAGCAGGATTTGCGCCGTGTAATTCACGCCGCCGCGCGCAAGCCGGAATCCCAGACCCCTGCGCTCGACGCGGAAACGCACGGGCGATCCATCGATCTCGGCCTGGAAGAGATCTGCGCCCGGCCGCCAGGACGCAATCGCCTCATGGCGCTTTTTGCCATGTTTTACGGTCAAGCATGGTCCCTTGCGCGTGATCTCGACCGCATGGGACTTGCCATCCAGCATGACCACCCAGGCGGCGGGAATGGCGCCGCGCGCGAAATTCTCGAGGGCCATGCGGTGCATCGCGGCGGATGCCACCACTGCTTCCTCGATCTCGCGCGGCGAAGGATCGACGCCCGCGAATCCGCCGGGAAATTCCTGGGCAATGAATGCGGTCGAAAGTTTTCCCTTGTGGAAAGCCTCACGGCGCAAAATCGCGGCCAGGAAATCGAGATTGTTCGAGACGCCACCGATGACAAAGCCGTCGAGCGCGGCGCTAAGCCGTGTCATGGCCAATTCCCGATTCTCCCCGAATGCCGCCAGCTTGGCGATCATCGGATCGTAATGGACCGAGATCTCGGCGCCTTCATAGACGCCGCTATCGACGCGGATGCCTTCGCCTACGGGCTCGGCATAGCGCTTGAGCCGCCCCGGAGAAGGCAGGAAATCGCGCTTTGGGTCCTCGGCGTAAAGCCGCGCCTCGATTGCCGCGCCCTTGAGCTTGATGTCGTCTTGGGCGAAGGGGAGACGCTCGCCCGCCGCCACGCGGATCATCAGTTCGACCAGATCGAACCCGGTCACCATCTCGGTCACCGGATGCTCCACTTGGAGCCGCGTGTTCATCTCGAGGAAATAGAAATTCTTCCTGGCATCGACGATGAACTCGACCGTGCCGGCCGAGCGGTAGTCCACCGCCTTGGCGAGCTTCACCGCAGCATCGCCCATGGCGGCCCTGGTCTTGGCATCGAGCAAGGGGCTGGGCGCCTCCTCGATTACCTTCTGATGGCGGCGCTGGATAGAGCATTCGCGTTCGAACAGATAAACGGTGTTGCCGAACGCATCGGCCAGAACCTGGATTTCGATGTGACGCGGCTCCTCGATGTATTTTTCCAGGAACAGCCGCGCATCGCCGAAAGCGGATTTGGCCTCGCCCGAGGCGAGCCGGAAACCCTCTTTGAGCTGGGCGTCGTTGGCTGCCACGCGCATGCCCTTGCCGCCGCCGCCCGCGGCCGCCTTGAGCATGACCGGATATTTGATCTGCCGCGCGATCTTGACGGCATCCTCGGCGCTTTCCACCACGCCATCATGGCCCGGCACGGTCGCCACCCCGGCAGCGGTTGCGAGCTTTTTGGCCTCAATCTTGTCGCCCATGGAAGCGATGGCCTTTGCGGGCGGACCGATGAAGACGATGCCGGCCCGCTCCAAGGCGATGGGCAAATCCTCGTTCTCCGACAGGAATCCATAGCCTGGATGCACCGCCTCGGCGCCCGTCTGGCGGCAGGCGGCAATGATCTTGCCGATGTCGAGATAGCTTTGGGACGAGGGCGCCGGGCCGATCAGCACCGCTTCATCGGCTTCGCGCACATGCAGCGCCTCGTCGTCGGCTTCGCTATAAACCGCGACCGTCTTGACGCCGAGAAGCCGCGCCGTGCGCATCACGCGGCAGGCGATCTCGCCCCGATTGGCAATGAGGATTTTGCTGAACAAGGGCTAGATCACAGCGGGATGTTGTCGTGCTTCTTCCAGGGGTTCTCGAGTCGCTTGGTGCGCAGCATGGCCAGCGCGCGGCACAGCCGCCTACGCGTCGAATGCGGCATGATGACATCGTCGATGAAGCCCCGGGATCCGGCAACGAAGGGATTGGCGAATTTTCCACGGTATTCCTCGGCGCGTTCCTCGGTCTTGGCCGTGCTCTTGGAATCGCCGCGAAAGATGATCTCGACCGCGCCCTTGGGGCCCATCACCGCGATCTCGGCGCTGGGCCAGGCATAATTCACGTCGCCGCGCAGATGCTTGGAGCTCATCACGTCATAGGCTCCGCCATAGGCCTTGCGGGTGATCACCGTCACCTTGGGCACGGTGGCCTCGGCGAAGGCATAAAGCAGCTTGGCGCCGTGCTTGATGATGCCGCCATATTCCTGCGCCGTGCCGGGCAGGAATCCGGGTACGTCGACGAAAGTGACGATCGGGATGTTGAAGCAATCGCAAAAGCGTACGAAGCGCGCGGCCTTGCGCGAGGAGTCGATATCGAGGCAGCCGGCCAGCACCATCGGCTGGTTGGCGACGATGCCGATCGGATGACCCTCCAGCCGTGCAAATCCCACCACGATGTTCTTCGCGAATTCGGGTTGCAGTTCGAAGAATTCGCCCTCGTCCGCCACCTTCCCGATCAGCTCCTTCATGTCATAGGGCTTGTTGGGGTTTCCCGGGATCAGCGTGTCGAGCGAATTCTCCAGCCGGTCGGCGGGGTCGTCCGTCTTCCGCGCCGGCGGCGGCTCGCGGTTGGAGAGCGGCAGGAAATCGAGGAAACGCCGCGCTTGCAGCAGCGCCTCGGCGTCGTTTGCGCAGGCCAGATCCGCCACCCCCGAGCGCGTGGTGTGCGTCACCGCGCCGCCCAATTCTTCCTGGGTCACGCTCTCATGCGTCACCGTCTTCACCACCTCGGGACCGGTGACGAACATGTAGGAGGAATCCTTCACCATGAAGATGAAATCGGTCATGGCCGGGGAATAGACCGCGCCGCCGGCGCACGGTCCCATCACCAGCGACAGCTGCGGCACCACGCCCGAGGCCAGCACGTTGCGCTGGAACACCTCGGCGTATCCCGCCAACGAGGCCACGCCTTCCTGAATCCGCGCGCCGCCGGAATCGTTCAATCCCACCACCGGCGCGCCCACCTTCAGCGCCTGATCCATGATCTTGCAGATCTTCTCGGCATGGGCCTCGCTGAGCGAGCCGCCGAAAACGGTGAAATCCTGACTGAAGGCGAAGACGCGGCGGCCATTGACCAGGCCGTGGCCGGTGACCACCCCATCGCCCGGGATCTTCTGCTTCTCCATGCCGAAATCGTGGCTGCGGTGCTCGACGAACATGTCCCACTCTTCGAAGGAGCCGGGATCGAACAGCAGCTCCAGCCGCTCGCGCGCGGTGAGCTTGCCCTTTTCGTGTTGTTGCTTGATGCGTTGCTCGCCGCCGCCCTGACGCGCCGCTTCGCGCTTTTCCTCCAACCGACGCAATATCTCGCGCATGACGCCTCCCCTTAGGCCGGCGAACTATCCCACCAACCGCAAATCCGCGCCAGCCCAGCCTATCCGGCGCGATGGAGATAGGCAAAACGCGAGGACAGCGCGATGTCGTCCTTGAGGCCCGCGCGGCGTCTGGCTGCCTCATTATCCTCGCCCCAACGCTCGATCTGGAAGCTCTCGTCGAGCTGGGAAGCGGAAAAGGCCTGTTCGGCGTCGACGCGTCCCTCGATCAAGGCCAGCGCCAGCACCAGCGAGCCCAAGGCCGAGGTGGCGATATAAAGCGCCGCCAGGATCATCGAGTCATAGGCGGCGACCGCTGCCGCATAGGCTTGGAGCGCTTCCGGCGCCTGTTCCAGCGGCGCAATGCCTTGGGTCACGGCCAAGGACGCGTAACGCGATCCTGCCCAATCGAGATGTCCTTGCCAGGCCGCATGCTGGCGCGCCGCCAATTCGGGTGGATTATCCGCGCGGTAACAGAGCAGGTCGGTGGCGGCGTATTTGGCGATTTCGGCGATGATCTGCGCGCGGCGCGGCTCGATCAGGTCGATGACCGTGCCGGCGAGGCGGGTGAGGTGAAGATCGTCCGGCTTGATCTCCTCGCCTTGCGTTTGCCACTCCTCCGCCATCGCTTCCGCGAGCTTTCGGCTTTTGACCGCCAGCCCGGCCTTGGCCGGGGTGCGGATCGGCTTGCCGTCGAGCAGCACGGCATAGCCGTCCTCCACCGGCGCGACCGTGGCCTGTTTGTAGAAGCGCTTCATCTATTGCGGGGCGAGACCGGCGAAGGGGTCGCGCTCCTGGCTCTCCTCGAAGCCGAAGAAAGCCCAGGTCTCCTTCATGTGCGGCGGCAACGGCGCCATGACGATGAGAGTGCCGCCCTGCGGATGCGGAATCGAAAGGGCCCTGGCATGGAGATGCAACAGCCGCGTCCCCGGCACGCCTTTCACCTGTGCGCCCGCGCCGCCATATTTGCCGTCGCCCAGGATTGGCGTGCCCAACGCCGCGCAATGCGCGCGCAGCTGATGGGTGCGGCCGGTCACGGGCTCGAGCGCGAGCCAGGCGACCCTGTCACCAGCATGGGCGACGGTCCTGTAATATGTGACGGCGCGCTTGCCCTCCTCGTCGGGCACGACGCGTTCGCCCAGTTTGCCCGGCAGCTTGGCGAGTTTCTGGTCGATGCGGCCTTGGCGCTTTTCCGGCGTTCCGACCACTGCGGCCCAATAGATCTTGCGTGTCGTTTTCTCGCGGAAAGCCTGGGCGAGTTTTGCCGCCGCGCGGACGTTGCGCGCCAGCACCAGCACGCCGCTGGTGTCCTTGTCGAGACGGTGGACCAGGCGCGGGCGTTCCGCGGCGCCGAATGTCAGCGCGTCCAACATGCCATCGAGATGGTGCGTGGTCTTGGTGCCGCCCTGCACCGCCAGGCCGTGCGGCTTGTCGATCACGATCACGTCGTCGTCGCGGTGCAGCACGGTGGCTTGGATCAGCCGTGCCTCGCGCGCGCTGGGCGGTGTCGGATGGTGCGGCGGCGCGGATGCCGGATCGAGATTGCCCAAGGGCGGAACGCGCACGATTTGTCCCGTGGTCACATGGTCGCGGGCTTTCGCGCGCTTGCCGTCGAGCCGGATCTGGCCGGTGCGCAGCAGCTTCTCCAGCTTGCCATGGCCGAGCCCGGGGAAATGCCGCTTGAACCAGCGGTCGAGACGGATCTCGGAATCATCGGCCGAGATCGCGATGGATTGAACCTGTCCCATGCAGCGAATTTAACCGCGGCAGGGGCGGGAAACCACCATGAGACTCGGCCCCGGGGCTTTATCCTCGGCCCTGGGGCCAGCCCTGGCTTAGGCGCTCAGCCCCAATGGCCGCGCACCCAGACCCATCCGCGTGGACCTTGCGCCCAATGGCCAGGCACCCAATGCGCGCCCATGCGGGGCGGGTGCACATAACGGCCACGCACCCAGACATATTGGTTGCCGTTCCAGCGCCAAAAGCCGGGGCGCCATTCCATCGGCTGGCCGGGCGGCGGCGGCGGCACGACCTCGACCTGAGGCGCGGGCGGCGCGATATTGACGTAGACTTGTGCAGCTTGAGCCAATGAGATGCCGGTGACCAGCGCCAGGGCGGCGGCGCCGATTCGGCAGGTCGCGAGAAAAGACTTGTTCATGGGGGTCACTCCAGGGGTGGGTAGGCAACCGATTTATAGGGCGTCCGAATGGACACCGTGCCCGCCTATCAGCGGCGGATACATACGATTAGAACTTAAGAATTATGGCTTATTTTTGTTTTTCGGCGGGGCCGCGCGGGCCTGGCCACGGAGCTTCTCCCAATAATCCAGCCGTTTCTTGATCTCGCGCTCGAAGCCGCGCTCGATCGGACGGTAGAAATTCATCCGCTCCATGCCCTCGGGAAAATAGTCGAGGCCGGAAAAACCTTCTTCCGTGTCTGGATCGTAGACATAGCCCTCGCTATAGCCCAGCTTGCGCATGAGCTTGGTCGGCGCGTTGACGGCATGCATCGGCGGCATCAGCGATCCGCTATCCTTGGCCGCGCGCATCGCTTGGCCGAATGCCATGTAGCCGGCCACGGATTTTGGCGCTGTCGCGAGATAGATCACCGCCTGCGCCAGCGCCAATTCGCCTTCGGGAGATCCCAGGCGATCATAGGTTTCCCACGCGGCGATCGCCTGTGGCAGCGCGGCGGGATCGGCCATGCCGACATCCTCGATTGCCATGCGCACCAGGCGCCGAGCGATATAGATCGGATGTTCGCCCCCGGCCAGCATGCGCGCGAGCCAGTAAAGCGCCGCGTCCACGTCCGAGCCGCGGACGGATTTATGCAGTGCGCTGATGAGGTTGTAATGGCCCTCTTGTGCCTTGTCATAAAGCGGCGCGCGTTTCTGTACCGCCGCCATGAGGCCCGCCGTGTCGAGCTTGGTGCCCTTGGGCAATTCCGCCAGCTCCTCGGCGAGGTTGAGGACGAAGCGGCCGTCTCCATCGGCCATCGCCTTCAACGCCTGCCGGGCGCCATCGTCGAGCGGCAGAGTGAGCTTCAGAGCCGCCTCGGCGCGCACGAGCAGCGTTTCGAGCGCCGCTTCGTCCAGGCGGTGCAGCACGAAAACCTGGCAACGCGACAGCAACGCCCCGATCAGCTCGAAGGAGGGATTTTCCGTCGTCGCGCCGATCAGCGTCACGGTGCCGTCCTCGACATAGGGCAGGAATCCGTCCTGCTGGGCGCGGTTGAAGCGGTGAATTTCGTCGACAAACAGCAGCGTGCCCTGGCCGCCGAGGCGGCGCTTCTTGGCGGCGTCGAACAGCTTCCTGAGATCGGCCACGCCCGAGAACACGGCGGAAAGCGGTTCAAACTGCATTTCCGTCGCCTCGGCCAAAAGCCGCGCGATGGTGGTCTTGCCGCAACCCGGCGGTCCCCACAGGATCATCGAAGCCAGCCGCCGCGCCGCCACCATGCGCCCGAGCGGCGCATCGGGCTTGAGCAGGTGGTCCTGGCCCACCACCTCGGCCAGATTCTTGGGTCGCAGCCGGTCGGCGAGCGGGCGTGGCGCCTGCTGCTCGAACAAACCGATCATCGCAGCACGGCCGTGAAAGTCTTGTCGCCGCGGCGGATGGCGATGGTCCAGGGCGGAGCGCCCGTGCCCAGTGCGTTTCTCAGCTGCGTCACGTTCTCGACCTTCTTGTGGTTGACGCCGGTCACCAAGTCGTTGGCGCGAACGCCCAGCCGCTCGGCCGGTGATCCGGGCTTAATCCCGATCACGACCACGCCGGTCTGGTCGGGCTTGAAATCGAGCTCCTCGTTGAAGGCGGGATTGAGGTTGCCTACGGTAGCGCCGGCCAGCGGCGAGGTTCCTTCGATCTCGGCCACTTCGCGCGCGGGAGAGTCGGGCGGCACGACCAGCATCGCTATGGCGTCAAGCGACTTGCCATCGCGCCACAGCGTCAATTTCACCGGCATGCCGGCGCCCAAGGTCGCGAGGCGGAAGCGCAAGCTTTCGGAATCGTCGATATCGTGACCCTCGACCGCCAGGATGACGTCGCCGCTCTTGACGCCGGCCTTGGCGGCCGGCCCGCCGGGCGACACGTCCTTCACCAGCACGCCGGTCGGATGCGGCAAGCCGAACTTGACTGCGTTATCGGATGTCACGTCCTCGCCCATGATGCCGAGCCAGGGATGCACCACGTGTTTTCCGTTCTCCGCGGCGTCGACCATCGGCCGCACCAGCACCGACGGAATGGCGAAGCCAATGCCGACCGAGCCGCCCGATTCCGAGAAGATGGCGGTGTTAATGCCCATCAGCTTGCCGTCGATGTCGACCAGCGCGCCGCCCGAATTGCCGGGATTGATCGCGGCGTCGGTCTGGATGTAGGAGCCGAAATCGCTGAGGCCGATGCCGGTACGCGCCAGACCGGAGACGATACCGCTGGTCACGGTCTGGCCGACGCCGAAGGGATTGCCGATCGCCAGAACCATGTCGCCTACTTGCAGCTGATCGCTGTCGCCCAGCTCTAGCACCGGTAGGTGCTCATTCGGCACGTTGATCTTGAGCACGGCGAGGTCGACACGTTCATCGGTCATCAGGATCTTGGCGTTGAATTCGCGCCGGTCCGACAGCACCACGGTCACGTCCTGCGCATCCTTGATGACATGGTAATTGGTGACGATGAGCCCGTTGGGGTCGACGATGACGCCCGAGCCGAGTGAATTGAGCACGCGTTCACGCGGAATGCCGAGGCGCTGGAGTTCGGGGCCGAACAGGCGGCGGAAGATCGGATCGTTGAGCAGCGGCGACTGGTTCTTCACCACCCGGCGCGAATAGACGTTTACCACCGCGGGCGCCGCCTTTTTCACGATCGGGGCGAAGGATTGGTGCACGGCCTCCCGGGTCACGGGCGGAGCAGGGGCCGCCACTGGGGCAGCGGCTGGCGCGGCGTTTTGCGCCGCGGCCGGACCCGCCGCCAGCAGCAAAACTGCCAGCGCCGCCGGAATCCATCGCGATGACAATCTCATGCCTCCGGGTCCTTAATCTTGATTGACGCCGATCCTAGCCCATCGTCCCGATCCCGGGCAGTGGAGAAGATAACTCCGAAATTTTGCCTTAGGGCGGCATCAAGCTGGGTCATTGGAATCTTGATCCCGAGTTCCGCGAGCGAAGTCACGCCGTGCTGGCTGACGCCACAGGGCACGATGCCGCGATAATGGCTGAGATCGGGATTGAGATTGATCGAGACGCCGTGATAGCTCACGCCTTGACGCACGCGCACGCCGATGGCGGCGATCTTGCTTTCGCGGCCCGCCCCCTGGTCGATCCAGATGCCCACCCGGCCGGGCCGCCGTTCGCCCTTGAGGCCGAACACGACCAAGGTACGGATCAACCATTCCTCGAGCCCGGTCACATAGGCGCGCAGATCGCCGCCGCGCGCCTTGAGGTCGAGCATGACATAGGCCACGCGCTGTCCCGGCCCGTGATAGGTCCATTGCCCGCCGCGGCCGGTGCGGAAAACCGGCAGGATGGCATCGACCAAATCCTCCTCCTTGGCGCTGGTTCCAGCGGTATAGAGCGGCGGATGCTCCAACAGCCAGACCAGCTCTGGCGCGCCACCTTCGCGGATGGCACGGACGCGGGCCTCCATGGCATCCACCGCCCGGTCATAGGCCACGGGGGTTGAGCTGGTCTGCCATTCGATTTGCATCTTTGGGCCGGTCTTGCTTGCTATGGACATGAGGATTTGGTAATCAGCCGCGCCATCGGCGGCAATCGCTATAATATTATATAGTATCGCCGTTACATCGCGGTCGTGGCGGAATTGGTAGACGCGCTAGCTTGAGGTGCTAGTGGGGGAAACCCCTTGGAAGTTCGAGTCTTCTCGACCGCACCATTTGTGTCTTATTTGGCTGATATTCATAGGCGTCACCCACATTTGATTGGGGGTCACCATGTGATTGGGGGTCACCATGAGTTTCGAATTCACGGTTTCCGACGTCATCCCGGCCTCGCCCCAGGCGATTTACAACGCCTGGCTCGATGCCAAGGGCCATAAGGCCATGACCGGCGGCAAAGCGGCGCAATGCTCGGCCGAACCCGGCGGCATCTTCACCGTCTGGGACGGCTATATCACCGGCCGGAACTTGCAGCTCGAGCCTTATTGGCGAATCGTGCAGTCCTGGCGCACCACTAAATTTACCGCCGCCGATTCCGATTCACAGATTGAAGTCATCTTGGAGCCGGTGCCCGGCGGCACACGCGTCTCGGTGCATCACGGCAACGTGCCCGATGGCCATACCAGCTATCGCGATGGCGGCTGGCAGCGCAGTTATTTCGAGCCGATGAAGCTCTATTTCGCTGGCGCGCTGACGCCGGCGAAACGGGCCGCCAAGAAATCCACAAGCAAGGCAAAGAAGACCAAGCGGCGCATCAAAAAACGGACCAAGCGGGGCAAGAAAAAGAAAGGGTGATCGGCCGCCAGGAGGTATGACGGCCGATCATGGGGTTAACCACGCTCAGTTGAAAATCAGCGGAAGCCGTGGTGGTGGTGCCGATGCGGTCCGAACAGCTGGTCGGCCGCCTGCTTCTGTTGATCCGACAGGCTGGCATAGAGGGGGCGGAAGGCGGCGAGGAGGCGGCCCGATTGCTCCACCTTGAGCGCGGCGAAGCGGCCTTGCGCCTCGATGCGCTGCACCGCGTTATGCGTCGCGGTATCCGCTTGGGCGCGCATCTGGGCGAAATTCGCGTCCAACTCCTTGGCGTTGTCGCGCATCACCTGGGCTAGCTTGTCCCATTGTGCCTGCTGTTGGGGCGTGATGCCGAGCTCGGCCTTGAGAAAGGCAATACGGCCTTCGATGTGACGGCTGGCGCTCCAATGCGGATGATCGGGCTTGGCCATCGGCGTTTGGGCTGGGGCGGTGGCAGCAGGCGGCGCAGATTGCGCGAAAGCGCCTTGGGTCGAAAGACCCGCGCCGCCGAGTCCGGCAAGTAGCGCGAGCATGGAAATGACGGCTATCTGTTTCTTCACGGTATGTCTCCTGGGCGGTTCTCTGCCCCTCGAAGGGGTCGTGCCCAATTCTAGGAGCGGCTTGCCCCTTCCATCCCCGGCGCTGCCATCATTGCAACAATGTAATGGGGGGCTAGACTGCGTCCCACACTATAAGGG
>Ga0187863_10002648_pt1 | contig 13520 bp, 10 predicted proteins | sample June2016WEW_11_1_FD_132975 | JGI IMG/M metagenome (GOLD analysis project Ga0187863, IMG submission 132975) | Peatland microbial communities from SPRUCE experiment site at the Marcell Experimental Forest, Minnesota, USA - June2016WEW_11_10 | ecosystem: Environmental > Terrestrial > Soil >... | reverse complement strand
TTCGCTGGAAACTCGCTCCGCGACCGCGCCGCCATCGCCCCGCACTCACCCCTCCCGTTGCTCGACGAGCTGCTGACAGCAGAAGTGGCCCACCGGAATCAGGCGACACGAGGAGACAGGGAGAAGATGATCTCCCAAATTCCTCCCAACCACCCCGGCAGCGCGAGGCGGCCCACTCTCGCGATACGAGGAGAACCGGAATTAACCGCGTCTGACCTGGCCAGATACCTGAAATCGGGAAGTGGAGCTAAGGGGACTCGAACCCCTGACCCCCTGCTTGCAAAGCAGGTGCTCTTCCAGCTGAGCTATAGCCCCGCGCGACGGCTGCCCAAGGATACCCGGTCCGCCTGCCCCCGTCAGGGGGGCGGCACCAGCGGCGTAGGCGGAGATCCGGGCCGCGTGCCCGGCGGTGATCCATGTCCAGACCCCGGTGCAGAACCGTGTGCAGATCCGGCCGACCCCAGCCGCGGATCGCCAGCTTTCTTCCCGGAGGCCTCCCCGGTCTCCGAGCCTCCCGCCGACCCCGGAACCCCCGGAACCCCCGGACCCGCCGGACCCGCTGGCCCCCCAGCAGCACTCTCGACGAGACCCACAGCCGGGTCGACGATCACCCCGGCCCCCTCGGCGGCCAGCACGCCCGGAAGTTCAGCAAAGCTGCCCAGCAGATGGGTCGCGCCCGCCCGGTGCAGCCGGTCCCGGGTGTGCCCCCCGGTCAGGATCCCCGCAACGATCTGGGCGCCAGCCCGCCGCCCGCACAGGATGCCGCTTTCGGTACCCCCGGCATAGGCCGTCTCGCGGACATCGGTCACGCCGAGCCGGAGCATCGCGCACAGCATCGGGTCCGGCCACGGGTAGCCGCGCGGGGAGTCCTCGGGGCAGAGCACCAGGTCGACCTTGCGCCACCAGCCGAGCGTGTCCAGCACCAGGCCAAGCAAGCCCCGCGACAGCCCGGTGATGAAGCACACCCGGACCCCGGACTCGCGGATCTCCTGGAGCGCCTCAGCTGCCCCTGGCATGGGGGCCAGGCCGGACCGGTCGACGGCCAGGCGGTAGGAGCGGTCGAAGGCGAGGGTGGCGGCTTCGGCGCGGCCCGGGGCGTTGGGGAACAGCGCACGGAACACGTCGACCGCTGACTGCCCGCGGGTCTGGTGCACGTGCACCATGCTGCGGGCATAGGCGGCGGTACCGGGGACGATGCCCTGGGTGGCGAAGGCCTCGGTGAACGCGCGTTCCAGAATCCCGCCGTCATCCGCGGTGACCCCGAGCAGGCCACAGCACAACAGCGTGACCGGCGTCCCGCTGCTCACACCGAACCCCCGTCTTCAGCCCGGCCGCTCAGCGCTAGCTGCACGGGGCTAGCTGCACAGGCCGGGCACCGCCTCACCTAGTCGTCGCTGGTCGTCGCCTCGGTCCACAGATCGAGCTCGGCGCGGTCCGACTGGACCTTGCGCCACACAGCGAACACGCCAGCCCCTGCCAGAGCGAGCAGCAGCAGCAACTTCTTCACGATACGGAACCCCTTCACCTCGGCAATAGAGGAGCCGGCCCGGGAAGGGGCGGCCAGGCTCCTTACGCTCCATGCAGACTAGCAAGCGTTTCCGTCACCGGGGCCTGGCCACACGAGTCTCGTCCCACACCGGGTCGCTGGATTCGTACACGTCTCCGCCCGCCCCGAATACGAGGAACCGGTCGAACGATCGCGCGAACCAGCGGTCGTGCGTCACCGCCAGGACCGTGCCCTGGTAGGACTCCAGCCCGGCCTGGAGTGCCTCCGCGCTGGCCAGGTCGAGGTTGTCGGTCGGCTCGTCGAGCAGGAGCAAGGTCACCCCGCTCAGCTCGAGCAGCAGGATCTGCAACCGGGCCTGCTGGCCACCGGACAGGGTACCGAACGGCTGCTCGGCGCAGTGCTGCAGCTCGTAGCGGGACAGCGCGGCCATGGCCTCGTTGCGCTGCATCGCGTGTTCGGTCATGAGGATCTCGGCGGGACGCCGGCCGGCCAGGTCCGGACGGGCGTGGGTCTGCGCGAACAGTCCCGGGACGACCCGGGCCCCGAGCCGCGCCACTCCCTCGTGCGGGACGTCAGCCCCGCCGAGCAGCCGCAGGAAACTCGACTTGCCCGATCCGTTGGAACCGAGCACGGCCACCCGGTCGCCGTACCAGACCTCACAATCGAAGGGGTTCATGAGCCCGGTCAGCTCCAGGTCCTCGCAGATCACCGCCCGCTTCCCGGTGCGGCCGCCGCGCAGCCGCATCCGCACGTTCTGCTCCCGGGGCGCGAGTTCCGGCGGGCCTTCGTCCTCGAACCGGCCCAGCCGGGTGACGGCCGCCTGCAGCCGGGAGGCCATGTCGGAGTTGTAGGAGGCCTTCTGGCGGAAGGTGCGGACAAGTTGCTTGAGCTTCTCGTGCTCCTCGTCCCACCGCCGCCGCAGCTCGTCGAGCCGCTCGTTGCGGTCCCGCCGGGCCTGCGGGTAGCTGGCGAACCCCCCGCCGTGCACCCAGACGCTGCCGTCCTCGACGGTGATGATGCGCTGCGCGCTGTTGGCCAGCAGCTCCCGATCGTGACTGACCAGCAGGACGGTCTTCCGCGTCTGGGCCAGCTGCTCTTCCAGCCAGAGCTTGCCCGGCACGTCCAGGTAGTTGTCCGGCTCGTCGAGGAGCAGGACCTCGGCCGGGCCGCGCAGCAGCGCCTCCAGCACGACCCGCTTCTGCTCGCCGCCGGAAAGCGTGCTCACGCCCCGGTCGCGGCACCGCTCGTAGCCGAGGCCGAGCGCCGCGACCGTGCACGCGTCCCACAGCACCTCGGCGTGGTAGCCGCCGGCGTCGCCCCAGTCGGCCAGCGCAGCCGCGTACCGCAACTGCGCCGCCTCGTCGCCCCCCGCCAGCATCGCGCCTTCCGCCGCATCGAGCCGCGCCGCGGCCTCCCGCACCCTTTTTTCCGCAACGAAGACCAGCAGGTCGCGAATCACCGGCTCTACGCCGGCGTGCCCAAGCGGGTGATCACTCCCGGCGCCGTCCCCCCGGATCCCCCCGATGCTCTGCTGGCCAATAAACTGCCGCATCACCCCCAGCCCGCCGCTGGTCGTGACGGTGCCGGACTGCGGGGTGACATCCCCGGCAATGAGCCGCATCAGGGTCGTCTTGCCCGCGCCGTTCGGCCCCACCAGCGCGGCGACCGTGCCCTCGCCGACCCGGAACGAGGCGTCGTCGAGCAGCACCCGCCCGTCCGGCAGCACGTGATGCACATGCGCCACCTCGACGTGTCCCACCGCGGTCCCCTTCCAGCTGCTGACGATCCCCTCTGCCGAGGTAACCAGGCCGGCGCCCCGGGCCGCAACGGATATACCAGCGACCCTCCCCGTGCCAGGTCTTACGGATCCCTTACCGCACAATAAAGAAAGTCCCGCACCAGTTAATAAGTCGTATGTTCGGCCTATTCCTTTCGCGAGCGCGGCCATACTGACGGCGTGATTCCCCGCGAACTCGCTCCCCGCCGGGGCGCCCCGCCCGCCGCCGTGACCTGTTGCATCGGAGTAGCGATGGTCCTGGTTTGACCGCCGTACTCACCGGCCGTGGCGCCTCAGGCGGCGGCCGGCCGATCACTGCGCGGCCCGACTCCCGGCCCGGGGAGATCCTGGGCCGGGCGGACGCCGCGGAGCCGTGGCCACCGTCGGACTGGTTCAGGAAACCAGACCGGGACATGGCGGCGCCGGGCTGGATGACTCCGGCTTCGGGCCTACCGGACCAGACCGTCCAGGACCAGACCACTCAGAGTGGAACCGCAGCCAGCGCTGCCTGGGTCCGGACCGCGTGGCCGTGGCTGCTGCTGTGGCCGTGGGCGCTGGCCTGGGTCGCGTTCCAGGCCGGCATGGCCGGGCAGTCCTGGCACTTCTTCGCCCAGGGCGGGCGGCTCCTGTTCGCCAACTCCGCGGGCGCCGGGCTGCAGCTGTACGCGGCCCACCCGGACCTGCAGATCGGTCCGCTGGCCCTGGCGCTGTCCGGCCTGCTCAGGGCGATCGGGCCCGGCAACGGCGAGACCACCGCGATCGCCGCCATGTCGCTGACGGGTCCGCTGGTGCTGGCCGCGGTGTGGCGGCTGGTGCCGGCCTGTGACCGCCGGCACCGCACCCGGCTGCTGTTCGCCGGCCTGCTGTTCCTCCCCGTGTGGGCCGAGCTGACCACGCACTTCGCGCACATCGACGACCTGCTCGCGCTGGGCTTCTCGGTGGCCGCGCTGCACGCGGTCGCCCGGCGCGAGCCGGTCTGGGCCGGGCTGGCCCTGGCGGCCGCGGCCGGCTCGAAGCCGTGGGCGGCCGCGTTCGTGGTGTTGCTGCTGGCCCTGCCGCGGCGGCAGTGGCTGACCGCGCTGGCCGCGTTCACCGGCGGGATCGCGGTCGTCTGGCTGCCGTTCATGCTGGCCGACCCGCGGACCCTGTCCGCCGTCACCCGGTTCACCATCCCCAACGACCCCTCCTCCGCGCTGCGCGTGCTGGGCGTCGTGGACCCCCGGACCCCGTGGTGGGACCGCTCGGCCCAGCTCCTCCTCGGGATGGCCGGCGGGGCGGTAGCGGTCTGGCGCGGAAGGTGGCCCGCCGTGCTGCTGGTCGCCGTGGCCGCGCGGATCCTGCTTGACCCCGGTGTCTACGCCTACTACACCGCCGGCGCGCTGCTCGCCACGATCGTGGTCGACCTGGTGGTGGCCCGGTGGCGGCTGCCGTGGGCCACCGCGACCGCGGCGCTCCTGCTGTACGTGGCGCGGTTCACCCATAAGCTCATCCCGTTCAGCCTGCATCAGCTCGGGGAGCTGCGGCTGGTCTTCGCCATCGGCTTGCCTGTGGCGGTCCTCGGTATCCCCGGCTGGTGGGTGGCCCGCCGTCCGGGGCGGCACGCCCGGAGCCAGGTCGCGGACGGCCTTCCCGGGGGAGCGGATCACGAGCCGCTCCCGGGCGCCGATCCCGGGCATCCCCCCGGCCCGCTGCCCGGGCATCCCTCCGGCCCTTTCCCTGTGCGGCACGCCAGCGCGTATCCGGCCCACCCCTCCGGGCCGCTACCCGTCCGCCAGCCCAGCGCGTACCGCGCGCACCCCTCCGGGCCGCTGCCAGTCCGCCCGCCCAGCGCTTATCCCGCCCGTCAGGCCGCCTCCCATCCCGCGGCTCCCGCCGGGGTGGATTCCGCCCTCAAGTCATTGGTATGGGACCGGCTGGCTCACGGCACCTCTCAGAGCACGGCGCGCAGCGCCACCCGGCCCACGTCCGGCCGGGGAGAGTTGCACGTCGGGCAGCGCGGGCCGCGGCCCGGGATGTTGAGCCAGTAACCGTCCGCGATCCCGCGGGTGGCGTGGATCGCGGCGGTCAGCTGCCGGCTGGTGACCTCCGCACCGGGCGGGTTGGTGGACAGCCCGGCCAGGATGGCCACCCGCGGGTTGGCCGCCCGGGCCTGCGCGGCCGCGTCGCGCACGAACGTGGCGTACGTGCTGGGGTCCCGCTCCAGGCTCTGCGCCTGGAGTTCGAGGACGTCCGACACCTTGGCGATCGCCCCGGCCAGGCCCAGCCGGAGGAACTGGCGCCACCGCGGGCCACCAGCCGGGTCAGCGCGGACCGTGGTGAGGTTGAGCGCGGGGGCCACGATGAGCGCCAGCCGGTGGGCGTGCGCGATGTCCCGGGCCCGCCCCGCGGCGCCGGCCGGGTCGAGTTGCTCGCCGCGCGGCGTGAACGCCCAGGCCTCCGGGTCGTACAGGACCGCGCGCGTGCCGGCCGGCAGCTGGCCGCCCGACACCGCCTGGTCCAGCTCGCTGATCGAGGAGAACGTCACCACGGGCTGCGCGCCGGCCACAGCGAGCGGCTTCTGCCCAGTTGGCAGGATCTCCAGGACCCGGGACCGCTGCAGCCCGGCCAGCACCGCGGGTTCCGACGCCACCTGCGTGAGCGCAGTCCTGGTCAGCATCCAGGCCGGCCGTCCGCCCGGGGTCAGGGCCGCCGGGGTAAAGGCCCCGGAGGGCGAGGATCCGGGAGGGGACGCGTGGCCGCGGGGGGGTGAGGACGCCGAGCAGCTGGCGAGCGCGCAGGTGACCGCGGTAAGCACGGCGGCCCCGCACACTTCGCGGGCCGCCGCCGCCAGCAGCCGGCCGGGCCGGGAGGCCATCATGGCTCCTCAGTACGTGTCGGGTCAGGACGTGTCCGGCCGGGCCGTCCTGGCTGGCACCGTGCTCCCGGGGGCGGGCCGGGCGCGCGCCGCGCGCCGTCATGGGACCAGGGGCGGCGGCCGGGCCGGGCCAGCGCCGCGGTCAGCTCGTGCAGCGCGTGCACAGAATGCGCGCTCAGCACGGCGTCGCAGTACGGCCAGGCGGCGGCCATCCCGCCCGCCAGCGGGCGGTACCGCTCGCTCTTGGTCCGCGGGTTGACCCAGATGATGCGGTGCGCGACCCGGGAGAGCCGCTGCATCTCGCGGCGCAACACCGCCGGCTCCCCGGTGTCCCAGCCGTCTGAAATGATCACGATCACGGCTCCCCGGGCCAGGCCGGGACGGCCCACGGTGTCGTTGAACTCTTTCAGCGACGCCCCGATCCGCGTCCCGCCCAGCCAGTCCGGCGCGGCCTGGCCGGCCAGCTGCAAGGCCTGCTCGGGCGGTATGTGCGCGAGCGCTCCGGTGAGCCGGGTCAGCCGGGTTGCGAAGGTGAACACCTCCGCCTCGGCCCCGCCTGCCGCGCAGTACAACAGCTGGAGCATGGCGCGCGCGTAGGGTTCCATCGACCCCGAGATGTCGCACAGCACGATCAGCTGGCGCGGGCGCAGCGCCGGGGCCCGGCGGGCCAGCCGGAGCGGGTGGCCCCCGGTGCGCCGGGCTTGCCGCAGCGTGCTGCGCAGATCGGTCCGGCGGCCCCGGGCCGCGGGACGCTCGCGCCGGGAGCGGCGGAGCGGGACCGCCAGGGTCAGCTCGCCCATCAGCCCGGTCAGGTCCTGCAGCTCGGCCGGGGTCAGCTCGGCGAAGTCCGTGCCCGCCAGCCGCTCGACCTGGCTGGCCAGCACCGGGCGGGCGTTCTCCGGCCGGCCTCCCGCGTCCTGCTCCTCGGCTTCCCCCGGCTCTCCCAGGCCGTGACCTCCGGGACCGGGCGCCCCGTCCGCGCCGTCAGCACCGGGCGGCGCTGTGTCCTCGGGCGGGACCGGGTGATCCTGCGCAGCCCGCGCGGCCTCGGCCAGCAGGTCGTCCGGGCCCGGCCGGGGCGGCGGGCCGGGCAGGTTCCGCGCCTCCAGCCGGGTCTGGCCGTCGCGCGCGCCGCCCGCCCCGCCGAACAGGTCGCGGAACACGCGCTGCACGATCTTGATGTGCTCCGGGCCAGACGCGAACGTGGCCAGGGCGCACAGGCACAACTCGTACTGGGTGGCCGGGCGGGCCAGCGGCACGGCCCGGGCGAACCGCTCGCAGCGGCCCGGGCCGGCCGGGACCCCGGCATCCCGCAGTTCCGCGCCGAGGCGGGCGGCGATCAGCGCCAGGTCGGCCGGGACCTGGTCCCCGTTGGAGTGGCTCGCGGTGGCGTCGTGGTTACCGCAGGCCCCGCCCTCGGCGGGGTGGCCAGTGCCGGGGTTCTCGGACACGGCCCTCAGTCACCGTTACCGGCCACCGCGGCGAAGCCGGCCTCCCGGAGGACCTGCAGGTCCTCGGAGTACTTGAGCACCACGCCCGCGGTCTGGGCCGCAACTGTCTCGCCGAGCCGGTCCGCCCCCAGCACGACCAGGGCCTCCGCCCAGCTGATCGCCTCGGCCACGCCGGGTGGCTTGGCCAGGTCGAGGTCCCGGAGCCGGGCGATTCCCCGGGCCACCTGCCCGGCCAGTGGTTCCGCCGCGGCGGGTACCCGGCGGCGGATGATCGCCGCGACCCGTTCGGTGTCCGGGTACTCGATCCAGTGGTAGAGGCAGCGCCGCTTCAGCGCGTCGTGCAGATCCCGGGTCCGGTTAGAGGTGAGCACCACGACCGGAGGCACCGCGGCCCGCCGGGTGCCGAGTTCCGGGATCGTGACGGCCGACTCGGCGAGCAGCTCGAACAGGAACGCCTCGAACTCGTCGTCACCCCGGTCCACCTCGTCGATGAGCAGTACGGCGGGCCGCGGGCCGGGATGGTCCAGCGCCGCCAGCAACGGCCGGGCCAGCAGGTAGTCGGCGCTGAACAGGTCCGCGTCGCGGAGGTTCTCGCCGCGGGACTCGGCCAGCCGGATCGCGAGCAGCTGGCGCGGGTAGTTCCACTCGTACAGGGCCTCGGCCGAGGTCAGGCCCTCGTAGCACTGCAGCCGGATCAGCGGCGTGTCGAGGACGGCCGCGAGCGCCTTGGCCGCCTCGGTCTTCCCGACCCCGGGCTCGCCCTCGAGCAGGATCGGCTGGCCCATCCGGGCGGCCAGGAACAGCGCCACGCCCAGCGGCTGGTCGGTGAGGTACCCGGCGGCGTCCAGATCCTTGACGAGCGAAGGGACATCGGGCAGCCGCTCAGAAAGGTCCGTCAAGGGCATAGCTCCATCATCGGTCATCCGCTCACCACGTCGGCGCGCACGGGGCGGCCCTGGAGGGCCGACCACACGTTGGCGGGGGTGAGCGGCATGTCCGCGTGCCGCAGGCCCAGCGGGCGCAGCGCGTCGACCACCGCGTTGACCACCGCGACCGGCGAGCCCACCGTGGCCGATTCGCCCACGCCCTTGGCGCCGATCGGGTGGTGCGGGCAGGGGGTGACGGTCTCGCCGAGCTCCCACGACGGGCATTCCAGCGAGGTGGGCAGCAGATAGTCCATGAACGACCCGCCCAGGCAGTTCCCGTCCTGGTCGTAGGTGATGACCTGCATCAGCGCCATGCCGACCCCGTCGGCCAGGCCGCCGTGCACCTGCCCCTCCACGATCATCGGGTTGATCCGGACCCCGCAGTCGTCCACCGCGATGAACCGGCGCAGGGCGACCGCGCCGGTACCCGGGTCCACGTCCACCACGCAGATGTACGCGCCGTAGGGGTAGGTGAGGTTCGGCGGGTTGTAGACGGTCTCCGCATCGAGATGACCCTCGACCCCGTCCGGCAGCTCCAGGGAGGAGTGCGCGGCCATCGCGATCTCGGCGATGGTCCGGCCCTGCTCGGGGTCGCCGCGGACCTGCCACCGGCCGCGGGCCCACTCCAGGTCCTCCGGCGCGGCCTCCAGCATGGCGGCGGCCACCACCCGGGCGCGCTCCCGCACCTTGCGCGCCACCACGACGGCCGCGGCCCCGGACACGGGCGTGGACCGTGACCCGTAGGTGCCCAGCCCGAACGGCGTGCGGTCGGTGTCGCCGTGCACCACCTCGACGTCGTCCGGGCTCAGGCCCAGCTCGTGGGCGACGATCTGGGCGAACGTGGTCTCGTGCCCCTGTCCCTGGGTCTGGCACGAAATGCTGAGCACCGCCGCGCCCGTCGGGTAGATCCGCAGGTCGGCGCCGTCGGCCATGCCCAGGCCGAGGATGTCCATGTCCTTGCGGGGCCCGGCGCCGACCCCCTCGGTGAAGAAGCTCAGCCCGATGCCCATGTACTCGCCGCGGGCCCGCTTCTCCGCCTGCTCGCGCCGCAGTTCCGGGTAGCCGGCCAGGTCCATCGCCACGTGCAGGGCCCGGGGGTAGTCCCCGGAGTCGTACTCCCACCCGGTCGGGCAGGTGTAGGGGAACTGCTCGGGCCGCAGCAGGTTCGCCATCCGCAGGTCGGCCGGGTCCTGGCCGAGCTCGGCAGCCAGCAGGTCGACCATGCGCTCGACCAGGTACACCCCCTCGGCGATCCGGAACGAGCAGGAGTAGGCCACCCCGCCGGGGGCCTTGTTGGTGTAGACGCCGGTGACCTCGCAGTATGCGGCCTGCAGGTCGTAGGAGCCGGTGAAGATATGGAAGAACCCGGCCGGGTACTTGCTCGGCTGCGCGGACCCGTTGAACGCGCCGTGGTCGGCCAGCACCCGGGCCCGCAGGGCGAGGATCCGCCCGTCCCGGGTCGCGGCGATCTCACCGTGCATGTGGTAGTCGCGGGCGAACGCGGTGGACATCAGGTTCTCCGACCGGTCCTCGACCCACTTCACCGGCTGGCCGGTCATGATGCTGCCGACCACGGCGCACAGGTAGCCCGGGTACATCGGGACCTTGTTGCCGAACCCGCCGCCGATGTCCGGGGAGACGATCCGGATCTTGTGCTCGGGCAGCCCGGCCACCAGCGCGTACAGGGTGCGGTGCGCGTGCGGTGCCTGCGTGGTGGCCCACACCGTGAGCTTCCCGGTGACCGGGTCCATCTCGGCCACCGCGCCACAGGTCTCCAGCGGCGCGGGGTGCGACCGCGGGTAGAGCATGTCCTGGGTGACCACGACGTCCGCGGCCGCGAACGCCGCGTCGGTGGCGGCCCGGTCGCCGGCCGACCAGTCGAAGATGTGGTTGTCCCGCTGGCCGGCCACGTCGTCGCGGATCACCGGGGCAGCCGGGTCCAGCGCCCGGGTCGCGTCCACGACCACCGGCAGCGGCTCGTACTCGACACCGATCAGCTCCAGCGCGTCCCGGGCGGAGTAGCGGTCCTCCGCGACCACGAACGCCACCTCCTGACCCTGGAAGCGGACCTTGTCGGTGGCCAGCACGGCCTGGACGTCATGGGAGAGGGTGGGCATCCAGGCCAGCTTGCGCTGCTGCAGCATCTCGCCGGTGATGACGGCCCGGACCCGGGGGTGGGCCAGCGCGGCGGCGGTGTCCACACTCAGGATCCGGGCGTGGGCCAGCGGGCTGCGCAGGATCGCGCCGTGCAGCATGCCAGGCCGCCGGATGTCGTCCACGAACGTGCCCTGGCCACGCAGGAACCGGGCGTCCTCCTTGCGCCGGACCGGGCCGTAGGCACCGCCGTGCGCCGGATCGGCGGCTGCGCTCATCCTCCCTCCCCAGCCGGGCGGGCCCCGGCGCCGGCCGCGGGCCCAGGCTGGCCGGCCCCGCGCCGGCCAGTCCCTCGCTCGCTGGCCTCGTACTCGCTCGCCCAGCGGACCGACCGCACGATGTTCTCGTACCCCGTGCAGCGGCACAGCTGGCCGGACAGGGCCTCGCGGATCTGCTCCGTGGACGGATCCGGGTGGTGGTCGAGCAGCCACCGGGCGGTCATCATCATGCCCGGCGTGCAGAACCCGCACTGCAGCCCGTGGCATTCGGCGAACCCCTGCTGGACCGGGTCCAGCCGGCCGCCGTGGGCCAGGTCCTCCACGGTGCGCACCCGTCGCCCGTCGGCCATGGCCGCCAGCACCGTGCAGGATTTCACCGGTGTCTCGTCCAGCCACACCACGCAGGCACCGCAATTGGAGGTGTCGCACCCCCAGTGTGACCCGGTCAGGCCGAGGTCATCGCGGAGGAAATGGATGAGCAGCAGCCGGGCCTCGACGTCCCTCGTGTGGCTGACCCCGTTCACGGTCATCGTTACCTGCATATCGTCTGCGCTCTGCCCTCGTCCTGCGGTATGCCGCCGGGCGGACCCCCGCCATGCTGCCGGGCGCGCGCCAGGGCGCGGCGCAGCGACCGGATGGTGAGCTCGCAGGCCAGGTGGCGTTTGCAGTCGGCCGGGCCGCGCTGGTCGGACACGGGCCGGCACGACGCGGCGGCCAGCTCACCGGCCCGGGCGAAGCTTTCCTCGGTGGCCGGGGCGCCGCGCAGGAAGTCCTCGGCCTCGGCCGCCGCGAAGTGCGGCGCGCCCACCGCGGTCAGCCCGATGCCCGCGTCGGCGATGGTGCCGCCGTCCGACCCCCCGCCGTCCGACCCCCCGCCGTCCAACGCGCCGCCGTCCAGCCACAGGGCCGAGCCGGCCGCGCCCACCGGCCAGTCGCCGGCCCGGCGCCCGACCTTCTCGTACGCGCTGCCGCCGCCTGGCCGGACCGTGATCCGGATCTCGGTCAGGATCTCGCCCGGCCCGACCACGGTCTCGTAGGGCCCGGTGTGAAAGTCCCGGGCCGGCACCGTCCTGGTCCCGCCGGGATGCGCGATGATCATCGTCGCCTTGAGCGCGGCAAACGCGGCCGACAAATCCTCGGACGGGTCGGCCTGGCAGAGCGAGCCGCCGACCGTGCCCCAGTTCCGCACCACCGGGTCGGCGATCACCAGTTCCGCGTCGTGCAGGATCGCGAAGTGCCGGGCCGCGTCCACCGAGTCAAGCAGCTGTGCGTGTCTGGTCAGCGCCCCGATCCGCAGCTGATCGCGGGTCGCCGTGAGGTAGGACAGCTCGCTGAGCCCGTTGATGTCGATCAGCGTCTCCGGCTGCGCCAGCCGCAGCTTCATCATCGGGATCAGGCTGTGGCCGCCCGCCAGGATGCGTGCCTCGGGACCATACCGGGCCAGCAGGGCGAGGGCGTGCGCGACGCTGGTGGCCTTCTCGTACTCGACGTAGGCCGGAACCTGCATACGCTCTCCCTCGGGGTAACCGCTGTCTGCGAGTGTACGAGTGCTCCTAGCCAGCGGTAATAATCAGAAGGTTATGAGCGATATTCAGAACCGGCCAGCGAGCCTGGGCCGTCAGGCCCGGGCGAGCGGTCGGTGCGGGTCGTATCTGAATATCGCGAGTATGGATAAGACACTGCTATGACACTGACTCAGCTCAACGCGTTCGTGCTGGTCGCCCGGCTGGGCTCGGTGACCTCCGCCGCGAACGCGCTCGGTGTCAGCGAGTCCGCGGTCTCCCAGGCGCTGACCGCCCTCCGCCAGCACCTCGGCGACCAGCTGGTCAGCCGCGGGCCCAGCGGGATGACGCTGACCCCGGGCGGCTCCCGGCTGCTGGCCACCGCCTCGCAGATCGTGGTGCTCGGCGCGGAGGCGCACGCCGCGGTCCGGGCCGCCCAGGGCGCCCCGGAGCAGCTGCGCGTGGTGGCGTCGCCCACCTTCGCGGAGTTCGTGGCCAGCCCGCTGACCGAGGCGTTCCGGCGCCGCTTCGCCGGCCCGCTCGAGGTGTCCGCCGGGGTGGCCGCGACCCACGAGATGGCGGTCCTGGTCGGCAACCGGCTGGCCGACGTGGCCATCGGCCCCAGCGTGGCCGGCGACCCCAGCCTGCCGGTGGTGAGCGAGCCCATCTTCCGGTACCGCCTGGTCGTGGTCACCGCCGGGCACTCCCGGCTGCGCGGTGGCCCCCAGCAGTGGCGTTGGCTGGTCGACCCGTCCGGCACCGACCCGGAGAGCGACACGGGGCAGCTGCTCGCGGCGTTGCGGATCGGCGAGGACATGATCGGGGTGTTCCCCAACCAGACCGCCGCGTGGGCCGCGGCCGCCGACGGGGCCGGGGTCGCGCCGGCCGTCGAGCATCTCGTCACCCAGCAGTTGCGCCGGGGTGAGCTGTCCCTGGTGGACGTGCCGGGCACGCCGGTGGACGGCTGCTGGCACGTGACCCTGCTGGAGCGCCAGCACCGGAGCACGGTGGCCAGCGCGCTGCGCCGCTTCCTGACCACGCCGGAGGCCATGCAGCTGATGCGGGCACCCACGGCCGGCGTGCCGCCGTCGCGGTTCCGGCCGCCGGTCTACGTGACCATCTGGAGCTAGT
>Ga0187863_10002646_pt1 | contig 13530 bp, 13 predicted proteins | sample June2016WEW_11_1_FD_132975 | JGI IMG/M metagenome (GOLD analysis project Ga0187863, IMG submission 132975) | Peatland microbial communities from SPRUCE experiment site at the Marcell Experimental Forest, Minnesota, USA - June2016WEW_11_10 | ecosystem: Environmental > Terrestrial > Soil >... | reverse complement strand
TTCTTCTGCTCCTGCGGCTCGTGTCCGAGCAGCGACGGGACCGGCTGGGACTTGGAGGAAGCTCTGGACGTACAGTACGCCCATGCCATGGCACCTCAAGCGCAGATCATTGTGGCGGAGTTCTGCAGCGACCCGATCGGCGATGGAACCGAAACCGACGCGGGGGAGGCCGTGGCAGCCGTGGGCGGCGGAGAGGTGTCCAATAGCTGGACCTACGATGGCGGGGAATTTCCAGAGGAACTGGGGTTGGATCAGTACTTCACCACTCCCAGCGTCGTCTACTTTGCTTCCTCCGGGGATTCCGGCTGGGGGCCGACGTATCCCAGTGTATCGCCCAATGTTGTTTCTGCCGGCGGCACGCACATCGTTCGTGACAGCAACGGCAATTTCAACGGCGAGGAGACCTGCTGGTCGGGCAGTGGCGGCGGCATCAGCCAATACGAACCTCTTCCCCAATACCAATTTATCCTGGGAAACATCCTAAGAACCCATCGTGGCACGCCCGACTTGTCAGCTGACGCTGACCCTAACACCGGAGTCGCCGTTTATAACACGACATACTGCGGTGGCTGGTGTGAAGCCGGCGGGACCAGCGTTGCCTCACCAGTCCTCGCTGGCATCGTCAACAACACTGGCACCTTTGCCAGGTCGACTTCGTCTGAACTCAACACGGCCTATGGCTGGTACCGGAATCCTGGGCTGTACCACAAGTACCTCTACGACATTACTCAGGGCAGCAATGGGGGCAACGGCGGCGGGGCCAAGTTCGGTTGGGACCAGTGTACTGGTCTCGGCAGTCCCAGAGACCTTCCGGTCAGCACCAGCAGTTGGACTCAGGCCAACGAGTTCATCTCAGGAGCAACTGGGTCCGTTTCGCAGATCGATATCGGCATCGGGATTGTTTCGGGCACGAACTCGTTCTATGCCGCCCTGTATTCGGTTAGCGGCGGCGAACCCGCCACCCTGATCGAGCAGTGGAGCGACCTGAGCAGCAGCACGACCTTTGGTCAATGCTGCGGCCTGGTAAGCATCACCGGCATCACCGGAGTCAGCCTTACTGCGGGAACGTCGTACTTCCTGGTTCTCGGTCCTACGAACCTCAGCTCCTCCACTTTAGATATGTGGAATCTCAACAGTACAGGTGCGACGGAAACCGTTCTGTATGCCAATAACGGATGCGAAAATGGGACTGGAAATAACTGCAGTTGGAACTCGAGGGGTACGCAGACGCTTGGCGCCTTTGACGTAATAGGCTCTACGGGCCCCTCAGGAGAGGGAAAGCTTCCGCCGCAGGCAACATTCTTCAGCGACCTAGGCACAGGCACCAATGTTTACCAGTGCTGCGCTGGATGGCAGGTGTCCGGCTTTGGGGCAGCAGGCAGCAAGCCCTTGGCTAAAGCGCCGATGAAATGAAAGCGGCCTAACGCTTCTTGCCTGAGAAGTTGAGCTTCAGAGTAGCGCACACGGCATTGAGCCTTGCACGACGGCCAGAGGTCAATGTCTGCCCTGCCTGAACCCTGCACCAAACCGAGACACGGGCGCACCTGCACCCAATCTGCACCCGCATCCCAATAGCTCTATAGTTACCAGCAGCTTAGCCGCATCTCTAACGGTCTACGAAACCGTTGGCACTCGGTAGCTACGAGTAGACGAGTTCGAACGACTGCTGCGCGGGCACCAGGCTGATGATCGAGTGGTCTGGCTCACAGGTGAGGAGAGAGGCGCCGCCAGCTGCACACGGTATTGGATGGGATGCCGTTACAGCTTCTTAACATCGTGGGATCAGGCGGTTACGACCAATCGTTGGGGGGATTGGGCAGCCCGCTGAACGCACATTGACGACGGGGTGCGCTAGATCACCTTCGAGGTCTAGATTTCCCGAAGCAACGCGCTGGTAGACTGACCCACTACCAACTGGCGCAAAATCCCGATAACACAAATTGACCCCGGAACGAGGGTCGGCCAATTCTCAATTTACGCTATCGCTGTTCTCGCCACCTATCATTGGGTGCTGCAATGCTGACCGCAGGAGATGCTCGACATGCTGTTAGCTCGGTTAGTTTTCTCACTCATCAGGCTAAGCCTAAAGAAAGCCGAACCTGAGGTACCCGGTCCTCATTCCATCGCCGGTACCCGCCGAAGGAATTCCGCACGGGCTGCCGGATCAGCCTGCCTACCGGACCGAGCAGGGCGCCCCACACTCAGAGCGTGTTGGTGAGCAGTCTGCAGACTTGCCGTCAACAACTACGGCCGGCGATCCCGTTCTTGGAGCGACTGCTGCATTTGCCAAAGCCCCGAATCTTGGATTTAACCCCTCCTGCTCCCCCAGCCATGAGCTCAGCTACACTAAGAAAACTGCTGAGCGCGGAGACGGGTATTTCAAATGGCGACAAGCAGGTGGATAACCAGAGAATCAAGGTTCTGTGTGTAGCTGCGGAACGGTTCCAGACTGGGCTGAACGCCTTTTTGAGAATAATGGGAGAAGCGCATGGCAATGACGGTCAAGCGCGAGGCTCAGATGACAAGTCCAATATTGGTGAATAAAGGTTTTGCACCGCAGGCAATTGCGATCTTTTCCTACGCCATCCTGCTGGCGGGGATCATCACCATGGGCTTCTCCGCATACATGGTGGTGGTCAGCTACTCGAGCCTTCCGTTCTGGGATGGATGGGTCCATGTCGCCTTTGTCGCCCGAGGAGGAAATCCATACACTCTCGCCTGGTTATGGAGCCAACACAACGAACACCGGATGCTCATTCCGCGGTTGTTCTGGTTGGCCGACCTGCGCTGGTTTCACGCCAGACAGGTGTTCCTGCTGGCGAGCATTTTCTTAATCCAATTTCTGCACCTACTGTTGCTGGGCTGGAGCATGCGTGTGTTCGGTGGCTGGCGAGGAGCAGTTTGGCGTAGTGGTGTGGGGCTGGCAGCATTCTGCCTGTTTTGCCCATCGCAATGGGAGGTCCTGGTGTGGGGCGAGTGCATCGGTTTCGTCCTTTCGGGCCTGTTTGTGACGGCTTCGTTTATCGGACTGCTGCTCTACTGGATGGGTTTAGAGGAGCAATCGAAAGCCCGGCATGCGTGGAAATTCCTGCTGCTCTCGATCGTGGCAGCGTCGGCAGCCACGTGTTCACTTGCCAATGGAAACCTCCTTTGGCCCTTGTTGGTGGCCGCGACCCTTTTTCTTCGGCTGCGCTTTTCAGCAATACTGAGCTTCGTCGTCGCAGGGACGGTCAGCCTTGCGATCTATTTTCATCATTACTCTCGGCCATCACAGCAGGCGAATCCGATTTTGTCGATTCAGTCGCCTGTTAAACTCTTCGAGTTTCTGGGCGCTTATTTTGGAAGTTCATCGGGGGTTCGGAGCAATTTCCATATGGCAGAACTCATCGGAGTTGCCGGGTTGACCGTTTTTCTGGTTTTGCTTTTGCATTTGCTGTCGTACATCCGAGACCGCCGCCCTTTCTGCGTTCAACTCGTCCTTATTGTGCTGTTCTGCCTCGGGACGGCCCTGGTTACCGCGGCGGGCAGATTGAATTTCGGCACCCGCCAGGCGTTTGCCTCGCGGTATCAAACTGTCTCTTTGCTTTTCTGGTGTTGCTTGGGGCTGTTGTTGCTGGAGGCGGTATGTTCACTGCGACAGATGAGAAATGTTGCCTTTCTCCTGTCGCAGGTCATTCTGCTGGCCGCCATGCTGGTAGGTCTCGGGCTTGCCCGAATTCCACTAACAAACGCGAGATTGCACGGCTTCCAGCTCAATGCGGCAGCAATGGCCTTGGTGACCAATGTACCCGACTCAGCACAGCTACAGTGGGTTTACCCGGATCCAGGTTACTTGTTCCCTTTAGTGCCGTACATGCGGGAGGAGCACTTATCAGTTTTCTCAGAGAGGCTTTCATCCTTGTTGGGGAAGCCGTTGGATTCGGTGTTTATCCTGGCTTCCCCGAGTGAATGCACAGGGAAATTGGAATCCTCAGACGCCGTGGCTGGTGAGGGACCGCCAGCTCTTCGAATCACCGGTTGGGCTTGGGACTACAAACACCGCCAGCCGCCCTCTATGATCGTCGCCGCGACCGATGGCATTATCACAGGCCTTGGTGCAGTGGGCGACTGGCGTCCACTGAAGCAAGCAGCCAGTCCGGGGATGACGAGCAACTTCATTGGATATACCGGATACGTTCGGGATGCGTGGGAGCCCGGTTCGGTGAAGATCTATGCCATCCTGCGCGGTAGCCCTGCATCAGCCTGCTTGATTGCCCGGCAAAGTGAGGCGCCATCGGAGCAACGCAGGGGGCGCGGCTGATGGATACTCATCGCAAGCAAGTCCGAAATCTGATCCACGTAATTCTGCGCCACATCGTTATGCGCTAAACAAATACGTTTGGTCTTCTCGACCTTTTCGACCAGAGCAGCAAACTTTGCTGAGCTGTCCATTGCGGAAGTGGGAAGCCAGATCCGCAACCTCTGCTAGGCGCTTTGCAAGTTCTGCTACTCAGATCAGCAAGTCTTGCGGTCGCCTTCGGTCTAACTGGCTCTGTATCAGCAAAATACAAGCACGTCCGTCATTCCTAAAGACATTCCTATAAGGGGGATTCCTACTTCTTGCGCCTTTGCTGTTGCTTCTGGGGTTGCCTTTGGTGTTCGAGAGGGAAAAAGTAAAGGAAAAGAGCGACCTTCACGACTGTCGCCGCATTCTTGGAGCGACTGCTGCATTTACCCCAGCCCCGAGTCTTGGACTTGACCCCTCCTGCTCCCCGCAACTCTGAGGTAAGCTACACTAAGAAACCAGCTGAGCGCGAAGACGGGTGTTTCATATGGCGACAAGCAGGTGGATAATGAGAGAGTCGGCTCGGTGTGTAGCCTGCGGAACGGTTCCAGGCTTGGGCTGAACGCCTTCTTGAGAATAATGGGGGAAACATATGGCAATGACGGTCAAGAGTGAGGCTCGAAAGTTGACGCCTCGCCAGCAGAAAGGGCGTCGCCGTGAATGTCGTGGCCGGAAATGCCCTCGCCCCGAGGACGACGACGCCATGGTCGCGCAGACCGGTTGCGACACCGTCATGATCGGCCGCAGCGCGCGTCGAATCCGTGAATCTTCCGCCAGATCGAGCAGTACACCCGCACCGGATCGTACGACGTGCCCAGCGACGCCGATCGCTACCAGATGACTCAATTCGTGACGAGTGAGACTCATGAGCACTGCGCCAGCCGTTGAACCATTGCAGGTAAAACGCCGGTCGAGTGCTCGATCATTCATTCTCTTAACCGTAACAACCCTTCTATGTTTCCTTCCACTTTCGGGCAAAGCATTCCACCTCGACGACCCTCTCTTCTTGTGGTCCGCACGGCAGATCACGAAACACCCTCTTAGCCCCTACGGATTCCAGATCAACTGGTATGGGCAATTGACGCCTATGTCAAAGATCACTAAGAATCCTCCGCTCGCCTGCTACTACTCTGCTGTCATCGGGGGGGTTGCAGGGTTCTCGGAGCGAGCAATGCATCTGGGATTTCTATTGCCTGCGCTGGCGATGGTACTGGGAACGTATCGGCTGGCGCAGCGGTTTACTCGGTCTCCACTGATCGCGGCGACAGCGACGCTGTTGACCCCGGGAGTGCTGGTCTCGGCCAACAGCGTGATGTGCGATACGCTGATGCTGGCTTTCTGGATCTGGGCAGTCATTTTCTGGTTGGAGGGACTCGACCTCCGTAAGCGAGGTTATCTGTTGGGAGCGGCCGTTCTGATGGCTGCCGCGGCACTCACAAAGTACTTCGGCATTTGTCTGGTACCACTGCTGCTTGCATATTCCGTCGCCAAACAACGCAAGCTGGGAGCCTGGGTGGGATATTTCCTTCTCCCTTTGGCCGCGTTGGCAGGCTACCAGTTCTGGACGCAGGCCCTCTACGGGCTCGGCATGTTTACCGATGCGTTGCAATTTGCTCCACAGCGCATTACGAACGCCTGGTTCCGCGCAGGTTTCTATCCGCTTGTCTGCACTAGTTTCATAGGAGGATGCGCCTTACCGGCACTTACACTAGCACCGCTAGTGTGGTCTCGCAGGTACATCCTGATCGCCATTTTGCTGGAGGCAATCTCAATCGCGATAGGCTGGGCGATTATGGGATCGTATCTGCGCACGATACCGATGGGCATATTGATTCAGCAGCTATGGAAAACCGCCGGCCTCGAGTTGGCCGTTTACATCGCTGGCGGCGTTTCCGCCCTGGCACTAGCAGCCGTAGATATCTGGGAACTGCGCGATGCCGATTCTCTGCTGCTCGCGCTTTGGGTATTCGGCACGTTTGTCTTCGCCGCCTTCCTGAATTGGACTATCAACGCCCGTTCGGTCCTCCCATTGATTCCGGCACTTGGAATCCTGGTGGCTCGCCGTTTGGATAAGCTCGGAGTTGCTTCTTTAAGACCGCTCCAAACGAGAGTGGCGATGGCGTTGTTTGTGTCGGGATTTTTCTCGTTCTGGATTGCCTATGCCGATGCAGACTGGGCAAATTCGGCGAAGCAAATGGCTGAGGTTCTTCAGCAACGAACCAAAGACGCTCCCGGCACGGTCTGGTTTCAAGGGCATTGGGGATTTCAATACTACATGGAGCAGATGGGCGTGCACCCGTTCGACTCTAACACCACCACCTTGAGACCGGGCGACATACTTATTGTTCCGAAAGTCGACTACACCAGCGTTGGCCCGCCTCGGCAGTTCGTGGATTCCGTCGAACTGCAGGAAATCCCGTTGCAGGAGCCAGTAGCGACTTTGAACTCGACGATGGGGGCGGGATTTTACTCTTCCACTTACGGGCCGCTGCCCTTTGCCTTTGGGAAAGTTCCGCCGGAGCGATACGCCATATTCCACATCGGACGCACACTGCGGCCGGAACAGTGGCCCCCGGCCGTGTTTCGAGTTGGCCTGCCTTGAACGCGCCAAGCCTGCCCTGCGAAGATGCCACCGCCACTGCGCGCCGCGCCGTTCTTTGCGGGGGTTACGCTGCCATTGCTGGGATAGTTGTTGAAATATCCCGTGGCTTGAAAAACTCTTACGCGCCCGAACCATGACCCTTGCATGTAGTGGCAATGCGTCAGAGCCTGTTTATACCCGCCAGGGACCAACGAACAGCACATACGATCCGGAAAATTACCCCAGCAAGTGTGGAAACCCGAATGCAACCTGTGCCACCGGCACACCCAAGCAGGACGCTGCTAGCGCCGGCAGATTGTAGGAAGCACCCCCTGTGTTGGCACACTGATTTTGTTTCCAGAGAGTGTCGGTGCAGGTTGAGGGGATGACGCTAATGTCATACCAAACACAGGCAGCGCCGGAATTGAAACAGCCGGAATTGCTGGCCGCCTCAAAATTGGTTTCGACCATGGTCAGGTGTTGCGTCTGGGCGTTCATGCAGTTCGCAGGCGCTTTGTCCAAGGCGGCACAAAAGCGTGAGGAACTACTGGACGTGTCAACGGACGCGGTACAGGTCTGTTTCGCGTTAATTTGAGTGTAGGCAGCGTTTGCACCCTTGCCGGTGTTGGCACACCCGCTCCCGGATGAATTCCACGTGATAACACCTGGAGCTTGGTTCAGCGTGGTAAAGCTGACATAGATCGGAACGGCTTGGCTATTCACAATACTGACGGTTACGGTGTCTGCCAGCGCCATGGAGGAGACGCCGAGTAGCAATCGAAAGGACAACGGATTTTCCCTGGAAAGTACCCCGGTGACGATTCATCGCTTTCCCCTTCCAGCGGCAAATCCATCATCTTGGAAGAGCTGCCTCGCTTTTTCGATGTCCGTCATTGATGCTCACCTCTTTACGCGCGACGTGGGCTGAAGGCGCTCATGGAGCAGGCACAATGCTCGACCCACCATGAACCCTCATGTAGCTCCCGTCTTACGGCGCGAAGTAGCCGGAGATGTCGAGGATCAGTTGCGTCAGTCCGGCTGCGTAGGCGTCGATAGAGCCATCGTTGGTCGGCACGATCGCCATGTTGGAGGTAATGAAGCCGTCGTAGGCGTTCAGCGTCGAGACTCCGGGCTGGCCTTCGCCGTGAGGCCACAAGGTGAGGTAAGGCATGGAGCCGCTCGGCACCACGGTCGCGTTGAAGACGTAGGCGGCTGCATTGCTGGGAGGCGCGCACACGCTGCCCACCACTTTGACGGTTTTCTCACCGCTGAACGAGCCGCCGCTCTGGCGCGTGTCCAGCACGCGACAAGGCGCGACCGGATACAGCGAGAACCCACCTGTTCCCGCCGTCGCGAAGTAGCCGTTGACGTCAAGCAACAGGTTGGGGTGCCTGGTGAAATCTGGTGCCAAACCAGAGGGTCGGTCTTGAAGGTCTCGCGGCTGCTGGGAATCGAAGGCAACGTCGGCTGGCATACCTTCCGTCGAACCTTCTGTTCACTCCTGAAAGCGAGCGGCGATGATATCAAGGTTGTACAGGAACTCATGCGTCATGCCAGTCCGAGCATTACGCTTGGTCTGTACGCGCAAGCGTTCAGCGAAGATGCGCGCCGGGCGCAGGGCAAGATGGTGGAGATGGTCCGCCATGCACCGCTGCTGGCGCCGGCAGAGGCAGCCGGAGCTCAATGTGCGTTAATGTGCATGAGCGTCGGATGCAATTTGCCTGTAAGTCGAAGAAAACAATGGTGGGCGCTACAGGATTCGAACCTGTGACTTCCACCGTGTGAAGATGGCACTCTACCGCTGAGTTAAGCGCCCAAGCCTTTCGGGTCTATCACTTGCGGATCACCCGAAACACCCACCGTACCAAAGCGTACCAAATTTCTTCATTTCACGATACTGCCTTCAACTTCGGCAGCGCCGTCAACTCGCTATAGATCGCATCCAGCGTGTGCTTCACGCCATCTTCGATTCGTGTCGGCCGTCGCGCAGCTTGAACGCGACCTCATCCGGGAGAGGGTGCGCGCCGGCTTGCGTAACGCCCGCGCCAAGGGGAAAAAATTCGCAAGACCGCGCGTTGAAATTGACGCTGTCAAAGTGGCAGCACTGCGCCGTGACGGGCTGTCGTGGTCCCAGGTATGTCGGACCCTCAATGTCAGCAAGGGGAGTGCCCAACGATCGGGCGCCACTAGTGCCTAAGAGCCAGGAACCAGCAAGGGAAGGGTTGGCCGACAAACCATCCAAAATCGTCGGATCGGCTGCGCCGTGCAAGCTATAATGACGCGCACACATGGCACTCGCCCCTGGTACAAAGCTCGGCCCGTACGAAATTGAGTCACCGCTTGGTGCGGGCGGCATGGGTGAGGTCTACCGGGCCAAAGACACGCGGCTCGACCGCACCGTCGCCATCAAGATACTACCCACCCAGGTTTCCGAAGATTCTGAGGCTAAGCAACGCTTTGATCGCGAGGCCCGCGCCATTTCGTCGTTGAGCCATCCCAACATCTGTCAGCTGTATGACGTGGGCTCGCAAGATGGCATCAGCTACATCGTCATGGAGTGCCTGCAAGGCGAGACGCTGGCCGACCGGTTGGAGAAAGGTCCACTTTCGCTAGAGCAACTGCTGCGATATGGAATCGAAATCTGTGAAGGGCTGGGGACAGCACATCGTAATGGAGTCATTCACCGCGACCTGAAGCCCGGCAACATCATGCTGACAAAGACCGGCGTGAAGCTGATGGACTTCGGGCTGGCAAAGCCGGTCTCGATTACTTCCTCGCCTTCAGGCCTCACGGCGACTTCAGCCCCGCCTGGCAAGAGTCATCCTTTGACCGTACAGGGAACGATCGTTGGCACGCTTCAGTACATGTCGCCGGAACAGATAGAGGGGAAAGAAGCGGACACGCGAAGCGATATTTTTAGTCTTGGTTGCGTGTTATACGAAATGGCTACTGGTAAGCGCCCGTTCGAAGGCAAAAGTACGGCCAGCATAATGGCGGCGGTTCTGGAGCGGGAACCTATCGCGATCAGCGCCGTGACTCCTGCGTTGCCGACAACACTTGATCGAGTGGTGAAGGCTTGCCTGGCAAAAGATCCGGACGAACGATTGCAGACCGTCCAAGACGTGAAGCTGCAACTGCAATGGCTCGGGGAAGAACGTGAGGCGAGCGGGTCTCAGGCAAGACCCGAGGCGTCGGGGACCGGGCGTCTCCAACGTCGCGAGCGCGTCGTGTGGTTGGTGACGATGTTATGCGCGCTGTTGGTGGTTGCCTTTGCTGTTTACCATCTAGTTGGGCAGAAGCTGGAGCCCGTGGTGCAAACCAGCGTCGGCGCCGCCAACAAGCTCCGATTCAACTTCGCCGGCGACGCAGCCGGACCACCTGCCATCTCGCCCGACGGCGCCCACATCGTTTTTTCGGCAAAGAACGAAGGAAAAGACCAACTATATGTTCGTACCTTGAGCGATCTGTCGATCCGGCCGCTTCCTGGTACCGACAATGGCCGGTTCCCCTTCTGGTCGCCGGACAGCCGTTCGGTGGCGTTTTTTGCCGAGGGCAAGTTGAAACGGCTCGACATCTCCGGCGGCATGCCGGTGGCGATCTGTGATGCCAACAACCCTCGCGGGGGCAGTTGGGGAAGTACCGGCATGATTGTCTTCGCTCCCAGCTACAACTCCAGCCTCTTGCAGGTACCGGCCGCAGGCGGAACTCCAACCGAGGTGTTGAAGCTGGATTCACCAAAGTACAGCACGTACCGCTGGCCATGGTTCTTGCCGGACGGAAAGCACTTCCTATACTTTGCAGCCAATCACCTGACGCCCAACAACCCGAGTACTGGAGGTGTTTTTTTCGCTTCTCTGGATGGCAAGGAAAATCGATTGTTATTCACATCGGCGTCAAATGCCATCTACGCCTCCGGATACTTGCTCTACCTTTCCGGCAATGCCCTGCGAGCGCAGCCTTTCGATCCGGCCTCAGGGCAAACGAAGGGCGATTCCACCGTGCTGGCTGATGACGCGCAGAATGACAGGGATGTGTGGCGGGGAATCGTGACCGCTTCGGAAAATGGTCTGCTGTTGTATCAGCCCGCCATGACCACCACCGGGCTGAAGCTAGCTTGGTTCGATCGCACCGGCAAGCAACTGGAGCAAATTGGTGAGGAGGATGAGTATTACCAAGTCAGACTTTCTCCCGACGAAAAGAAGCTTGCGCTGGCCATTGGTCAACCGAACCATACGATCTGGATTTACGATCTGGCGCGCGAGGCGAAAAGTCGCTTCACCTTCGACGACAAGTGCCACTCCAGTCCCGTCTGGTCTCCCGACGGCAGCCGCCTCGCCTATTCCGTGGCCGAAGGCGCACTTCAAGAAGCGGCCGTGTTTAGCAAAGCGTCCAATGGTGCAGGCGAGCCAAAGCAGATCCTGGGAAGTGTGCCTGGCGACAAGACGGAGCAATCTCCGAGCGACTGGTCACCCGATGGCCGCTGGATAATTTACACTCGCGGCACCCTCGGGGCTGGCTCACAAGGAACAGACCTGTGGGTATTTCCGGCCGACGGAAGTGGACAGCCGTTTCCCTATGTCACAGGGCCCGGCGACCAGCAGGAAGCCCAGTTCTCACCCGACGGACACTTTGTGGCTTACGAGTCTAACGAAGCTGGCAATCCTGAAATCTATGTGGCTGCTTTTCCGTGGACAGGAGCAAAGTGGCAGGTTTCAAACAATGGCGGCGCCGGACCGCGCTGGAGTCAAGATGGACAGGAGCTCTTCTTCTTATCGGGAGATCAAATCATGTCGGTCCGTGTCAATAAAGTGGGTCTAGGTTTAGAAATGAGTCAGCCCCATCTCTTATTCCGCCTGAACCTGGTCGGCGAGAACTCGTCTCGCTACTCTGCTACCCGAGATGGTAAGCGATTTGTGGCTATTGTCTCCGGGCAGGACAGCTCCCCGCCGTTGGTCCTGGTGCAGAACTGGACCATGAAGCTGAAGCAATAAATCTCGTTTCAGTGCGTCGCCATGCTTTGCTAAATAAAGCGCACCAGCAGGCGCTGATGAATGCCCGGAGCGAACGTCGCCTGACCCGAAGGCCGAAGGCACTTTTTGCCTCCCTTTGGGCCGCGATCAATGTAATTCGGCCAACGAGGTTCGGATGCAGGAGCAGAAACTGGACCAGAGGATGGTGGCCGCATGAGACTCGTTGACCTTTCCCGGCCGCTGGAGAACACGGTACTCGCAGACCCGCCTGGATTTCGACCGCGCATCGAGTACTCCGATCACAAGCAGTCGCTGTCTGGAATGCTTGCGATGTTTCCGGGCCTCGAAGCGAATCAGTTACCTGGGGGCGAGGCGTGGGCCGTGGAGCTTCTTACCGTCAGCACTCACAACGGCACTCATGTCGACGCGCCTTGGCATTTTGCTTCCACGATGAATGGCGGCGAGCGCGCCTGGACCATCGACGAAGTCCCCCTCGACTGGTTCTATCGTCCTGGAGTCAAGCTCGATTTCCGCGATTTTTCCGATGGGCATGTCGTCACTGCGGTGGAAGTGGCCGAGCGCGTTGCAGTGACAGGACACGAGTTGAAGCCTCTCGACATCGTGCTGATGAATACGCGCGCGGGGGCGGCGTACGGTACTCCGGCTTACATCGACTCCGGCTGCGGATTCGGTCGCGAGGCTACTCTATGGTTGCTGGAGCGTGGCGTGCGAGTCTTGGGAACCGACGGCTGGAGTTGGGACGCTCCGTTCTCTTTCACGCGACGACGATTCCTGGAATCGGGGGATCCGGCGATCATTTGGGAGGGCCACAAGGCGGGCCTCGATGTCGGGTATTGCCAAATTGAAAAGCTGGCGAACCTCGAACAGCTGCCGGCGACCGGTTTTCTGGTCTCGTGTTTCCCGTTCAAGATCAAGGGCGCGTCGGCGGGCTTCACGCGCGCCGTGGCGATCCTATAACTCCTACATTAGATTGAGGTCGGGATCATGCTCCGGAAGTTCGGGATCACCGCGAAAAGCATGCTCAGGTATGTCGAGCCCTAAATGTGAGCAAGGGGAGCGCTCAGCGATCGGTTGCCAGTGTTGCCTAAGAGCACGTCGCGGGGGGCCATTTCTCGCTGTAGGCGGTCGCGGGGAACCTTTACTCAATGCGCAGGGCCTGTAGCTGCCCTTCTCGCCTCCGCTTCGGCGAACCAGCCCAATCTTAGTTTCTCTGCTGGAATGCTGGACATGTAGGGCTTGACGTCAAGGATCGGAGTGCCGTCTAGCATGTCTATCCCTTTGACTCGCAGGTTGCGACCATCGCGTCCCAGCACCTCGACGACGGTCAATCCGATGGGATTGGGTCGGCGCGGGGAGCGCGTGGCGAAGACGCCATGGGGACGGTCGTCGGTTGGAGGGATTCCCGATAGTTCGTAGCCTTCGGCGCGACTGAAGACCCAGATAACGAAAAGGTGCGAAAAGCCTTCGACGTCCTGTAAGCCCGATTCGAATTCGGCGGCTATTTCTATCGTTCCCTCGGCCTCGTGCTTCGCGCCCGCCCCCTTCGGAATCTGCGTTGTCTCGGTGAAGGGCGCGCGCACGAAGCCGATCGGTTTCATCGTAAACATCGAAATCTCCAGTTGCGGTCAGAAATG
>Ga0187863_10002644_pt1 | contig 13530 bp, 24 predicted proteins | sample June2016WEW_11_1_FD_132975 | JGI IMG/M metagenome (GOLD analysis project Ga0187863, IMG submission 132975) | Peatland microbial communities from SPRUCE experiment site at the Marcell Experimental Forest, Minnesota, USA - June2016WEW_11_10 | ecosystem: Environmental > Terrestrial > Soil >... | reverse complement strand
GACAGGCCCCGTATAACGTGCCAATGCATTCTCCTTAATTCAGAGGCCGACCGGTTTACGGATCAAAATCCTTCGTCCCGGTCCAGGAACAGCTTCTAGCCTTGAGCTTTTAGCCTTTAGCCATTAGTTGCTCGCCACTTTTGTTACAGGGCGAGCCGTTTCGACTCACCCTTATAGTTTACCCTACCGCCGCCCCTGGCTAAAAGCTAAGAGCTAACGGCTAAAGGCTAGACGCGTCTGCGTTTCGGCGGCCTGCACCCATTGTGCGGAATCGGCGTAACGTCTCGAATCGACCGGACGTCGATGCCCGCAGCCGCCAGTGCTCGCACCGCCGACTCGCGGCCCGAACCCGGCCCGCTCACCCGCACATCGACGGAGCGGACGCCGTGATCGCGCGCCATATTGGCCGCATTCATGGCCGCCTGCTGCGCCGCGAACGGGGTGCCCTTGCGCGATCCGCGAAAGCCCAGCGAACCGGAGCTTTTCCACGACAGGGTGTTGCCCTGCTGGTCGGTAATCGTAACGATCGTGTTGTTGAACGTCGCCTGAATGTGCACCAGGCCGAACGGCACATTCTTCCGCTCGCGCTTCTTGAACTTCTTGTTCCGCGCGGCCTTGCCTGTAGCCGCCTTTGCCGGTTTCTGGTCCGCCATTAGGTCTTCGCGCTCGCTTTCTTCTTGTTGGCCACCGTGCCCTTACGCGGGCCCTTGCGGGTGCGGGCGTTGGTGTGGGTGCGCTGGCCGCGTACCGGGAGGCCGCGGCGATGCCGCTGCCCGCGATACGACTGGATGTCGACCAGCCGCTTGATGTGCATGGTGGTGTCCTTGCGGAGATCGCCTTCCACATCGCCCTGCTCTTCGATGACCTGGCGAATGCGATTGACCTCGTCCTCGCCCAGATCCTGAATCTTCTTGAACGGATCGACCTTCGCGATTCCCAGAATCTTCAGAGCGCGCGGATTGCCGATCCCGTAGATGTACGTCAGCCCGATTCTTGCCTGCTTGTTGCGGGGAAGATCGACGCCTGCAATACGTGCCATACGGTTTCCTTCGTGTTACTCCGAAAACATCCCGGAGTGGTTATTCCGGCCGAATCTCGTACCGGAGTGATGAGAGCCTGAGTGCAACAACCTCGGGGTTCATCGCAAGCCCTTCCGGCTAACTCGCCCCTGCTTCTTTCAACTTCTGAGAGAAGCTCAACTCTCCAACGCAGCGTTCGGGCACTGATCACTGACAACTGATCACTGGTTCATCCCTGGCGCTGCTTGTGTTTCGAGTTCACGCAGATCACCCGCACCACTCCACGGCGATGGATGACCTTGCACTTGTCACAGATCTTCTTAACCGACGCCCGAACCTTCATGAAACCAGCTCCCAGCCGCTAGCCTTTAGCTATTAGCTCGTTCTTCTTTTGTCGCGCGGCCCGCATTTTCTGCTGCCGGCTAAAAGCTAATAGCTAAAAGCTAGTAGCTACTTGTACCTGTACACAATCCGCCCGCGATTCAGATCGTACGGGCTCAACTCCACCGCCACGCGGTCGCCGGGAAGAATGCGGATGAAGTTCTTCCTCATGCGCCCCGAGACGTGGGCCAGCACCTCGTGCCCGCCGCTGCTCTCCAGCTTCACCTTGAACATTGCGTTCGGCAACGTCTCGAGAACCGTTGCCATGACCTCAATCGCGTCTTCCTTCGACAATCGTTATCCTTAAACTCAGCTCTGCTGCTTCTCTGTTTTGTCCGTGCCTGAACCCCTCAGGCGCGCCACTGCGGCTTCCACTTCAGCCGCCACTGCGTTTACCGGCTTACTGCCATCCACTGCTTCGAATCTTCCCTGAGCGCGGTAATGCTCCACCACCGGAGCCGTTTGCGAATCGTACGTTCGCATCCGCTCCCTGAACACTTCCTCAGTATCGTCTGAGCGCCGCACCAGAGGTGTGCCGTCCAGGTCGCACTTCTCATCGACCTTCGGCGGCTGCAGGTAGATGTTGTAAATCGTCCCGCAGACTGGGCAGATGCGCCGCCCGGTAATTCGGCGCAGTAATTCATTGTAGCCGACCTGGATGCTCACGGCAATCACTGGAAGCGCCCCGGCATCGGCCCCCACGTGCTCATCCAGCCACTTCGCCTGCCCCAGCGTCCGCGGATATCCGTCGAGGATGTAACCGCTCGCCGTGTCCGGTTGCTTCAGCCTCTCGGCTACCATCTCGTTCACCAGGTCATCGGGAACCAGCTTGCCCTCGTCCATGATCTGCTTCGCTTTCGATCCCAGCGGCGTTCCGTGATCGCGGTTGTAGCGCAGCAAATCACCGGTAGAAATCTGCGGAATCCCCCACTTCGCCGCCAGATCTTTCGCCTGTGTTCCCTTGCCTGCTCCCGGAGCGCCCAGCAGAAGAATCGGCCCCGGCTTTCCTTTTAACGACCCACTCACGTCCACGTGCGCATCCGCCATTGCCAGCGTCATTACCAGGCCCGCCTTCCGCGAATTCTTCCGCTCTTCGGAGAGAATCCTTCATAGTGCCGCATGATCAGCTGCGACTCGACCTGATTCACGGTATCCATCGCTACCCCCACCACGATCAACAGCGATGTGCCGCCAAAATAGAAGTTAAAACCAAGCCCGTTGGTCACCCATAGCGGCATGGATTCAAAGAACCGCCCCACCAGCCAAAGATGGTTCAGGTGAATGCCGCTGATCATCAGCTGCGGAATGATCGCCACGACGATCAGGTAGAGCGCGCCCACCATCGTGATCCGGGTCAGAATCTCGTTGACATAGTCGGAAGTACGCCGCCCTGGCCGGATGCCTGGAATAAATCCGCCGTACTTGCGCATGTTATCGGCGATATCGTCGGGCCGGAACACGATCGAGATATAGAAATACGCGAAGAAGACAATCGCGATCATGTACAGCAACTCGTAAGCCGGCTCGCCCGCGCGCAGCGCATCGAAGGTGCGCGAGAGCCACGCACTGTTCTTTACGAATGCTGCTTGCCCAAACAGCATCGGCGCCGACAGAACCGAAGCCGCAAAGATAATCGGCATCACTCCGCCCGAGTTCACCTTCAGCGGAAGGTGCGTGGACTGACCGCCCATCAGCCGCCGTCCCACGATGCGCTTGGCGTACTGCACCGGAATGCGCCGCTCGCTGCGCTCCACGAAGACGATGAACGCCACGATGGCCACCATCGCGACCACCAGCAGGATCAGCGCCGGAACCGTGAACACTCCAAACCGCTGCGATCTGGCCGTGCTGATCAGATCGGCGATGCCGCGCGGCAGGCCCACCACGATGCCCGAGAAGATCAGCAGGCTCATCCCGTTTCCGATGCCGCGCTCCGTGATCTGCTCGCCCAGCCACATAATGAACGTCGTTCCCGTGGTCAGCGTGATCACCGTCATCGCGATGAAACCGAGTCCGGGGTCAAGCACCAGATTGCCGGACGAGCTGCGCAGCGCGATCGCGATCGCCGCCGACTGAATCACGCCCAGGCCCACCGTGACATACCGGGTCCACTGCGTGATCTTCCGCCGCCCGATCTCGCCCTCTTTTTGCAGTTTGGCCAGTGGTTCATACACCACAGTCAGTAGCTGGAAGATGATCGAGGCCGTGATGTAGGGCATGATGCCCAGGGCGAACACCGTCAGGCGCCGCAGGTTGCCGCCGCTGAACAGGTCCACCAGCCCCAGCGAGGAGCCGGCCTGATTGTTGAAGAAACTCTCCAGCGCCGCTACGTTCACGCCCGGCGTGGTGATGTGCGCGCCCAGCCGGTACACCGCCAGAATGCCAAGGGTAAACAGGACACGCCTGCGCAGGTCGGGGACGCGAAAGATATTCAGGAACTTCTCAAACATGAGTCGCTGCTCTCATCATAGGCTTTTGGCCTTTGGCTCGCTTTTCGCTCGCCTCTGGCTAATCGCTTTTCGCTGTCTTCTTTACCAGCTTGCCCGCGGGCTTCGCCGTGACTTCTCCGCCCAGCACAATCGCCTTGCCGCCGGCCTTTTCAATCTTCTCCTGCGCGGACTTCGAGAACTTATGCGCATGCACGGTCACGGCGACCTTCAGTTCCCCATCCCCCAAAATCTTAATCAGCCCGTTCCGCTTCTTCACCAGACCGAGCTCGGTGAATTTCTCCAGCGTGAGCTCCTTCTCGCCCAGCTCCGCCAGCCGATCGAGATTCACCACCGTGTACTCGGTGCGGAAAATATTTGTGAAGCCGCGCTTGGGCAGACGGCGGTGCAGCGGCATCTGGCCGCCTTCGAAGCCGCGCATCAGGCTCGAGCCTGAACGCGATCCCTGCCCCTTGTGTCCGCGTCCGGAGGTCTTGCCGGTTCCGGATCCCATGCCGCGCCCGATGCGCTTCTTGTTGCGATTGGCCTTCTTCGGCGCTCGCAGATTCGATAAATTCATTTCTGTCCTCGCTCAACGCCGGCGTGGAATCTCACCGCCCCGACTCGCTTGATGTTTTGCTACCCGCTACGGGCTACCGGCTACAGGCTAGCCCACAATCCGCACCAAATGCGGCACCGTATTCACCATGCCCCGGATCGATGGCGTGTCTTCCCGCACCACAATCTGGTTCAGCCGCGTAAAACCCAGGCCTTTGATCACCCGCTTGTGCTTCACCGGCGCCTGAATCATCGACCGGAAATACTGCACCTGGATCGTCGCCTTCACGGCAGCCTTCGCCGGAGCCTTGCCTTCGTGAGCGGCCTTCGTCGCCGCCGGGTCCTTCGTTGTCTTCGCTGCCTTCGTCTCCGCCATCACTGAATCTCCTGCACCTGCTTGCCGCGCATCGCCGCCACTTCGTTGCGATCGCGCAGCTGTATCAGCGCGTCGAACGTCGCCTTGACGACATTGTGCGGATTCGCCGTCCCCAGGCTCTTGGTCAGCACGTTCTGTACGCCCGCCGATGTCATCACCGCGCGCACCGCGCCGCCGGCAATCACGCCCGTACCTTCCGGAGCCGGCTTCAGCAGCACCTGCCCGGATCCGTAGCGCCCCAGCACCTGATGCGGAATGCTCGTCTGCGTCAGATTCACGTGGACCAGGTTCTTCTTCGCCGCCTCAATCCCTTTGCGGATCGCCTGCGGAACCTCGCGCGCTTTGCCCGAGCCGTAACCAACCACCCCGGCGCCCGGATCGCCCACCACCACCAGCGCGGCAAACGACATGTTCTTGCCGCCCTTCACCACCTTGGTCACGCGGTTGATCGAGACCACCTGATCCTTCAGGTTGTACTGCCCGGAATCCAGCTTCTTCTTTAATATCGCCATTCGCTTCCCTTCACTGGCAGGTTACAGGGCGCAGGGTGCAGGTTACAGTAACTGTGTCTGTTACGAATAACGCGCTCACCCTTGTTCCTCGATACCTGCCCTCCTGCCTTTAGACCTTCTGAGTTTCCGCCGGGTTCTGCTGCCGACCCGGTGTTTCTCTGTAACCTGTAACCCGAAACCTGTAACCTGCTCTTAAAACTCTAGCCCTGCCTCGCGCGCCGCATCCGCCAGCGCCTTGATACGACCGTGATACAAGTACCCACCGCGATCGAAGACTACTTTCTTGACGCCCTTTTCCTTCGCGCGCTCGGCAATCAGCTTGCCAATTTCCTTCGCCGCCGCGACGTTGCCGCCCGTCTTTGCCTTCGCCGCGACCGTCGACGCCGAGACGATCGTCACACCCTGGCTGTCATCGATCACCTGCGCGTAAATGTGGCTCAGCGAGCGATAAACGTTGAGCCGCGGCCGCTCCGCCGTCCCCACCATCTTGCGGCGAATCCGAGTATGGACGCGCTGCCGAATCGCGTTTCTTTTCCTTAGCGGAATCATTGCTTCTCTTCCTTCCTAATAGCGAAGCCGCTGTGCAGCCTCGTTCGGTTTCTTCAGGTTTCGGGTTACAGGTCGCAGGTTACAGCCTTAAGATTTCGCCCCATGATGCCGGGTAACCTGTCACCTGTTCCCTGTGCCCTGCCTCTACTTCGCTCCGGTCTTGCCGACCTTCTTCTTCAGCCGCTCATCGGAGTACCGCACGCCCTTGTTCTTATACGGATCGGGCTTGCGCAGCGACCGCATATCCGCGGCCACCTGCCCAACCTTCTGCCGGTCGATGCCGCTGATCGTCACCCGCGTCTGCTTCGGATCGATGGCCGCCGTGATCCCCGTGGGCAGCGGAAATTCGATGGGGTGCGAATAACCCAGCGTGAACACCACCGTGTTCTTGCCCTTCAACTCCGCGCGATAGCCGATGCCGACAATGTCCAGATCCTTCGTCCAGCCTTTGGTGACTCCGTCGACCGCGTTCGCAATCAGCGCCCGCGTCAGCCCGTGAATCGCCGCCTGCGAATCGTTCTCCCGCACCGCGTGCATGCTGCCGTCCCGCGTCTCGAACTGAATGCCCGCCGGGATTGCCTGCTCCAGCTTGCCCTTCGGCCCCTCCACCGTCACCACGTTGCCCTCGACCGAGTACTTCACTCCGGTGGGCAACGGAATCGGCTTTTTCCCAATGCGTGACATCTCAAATCCTTTGTGGCTTGCGAGTCCCGGCGTCGCTTGCGCTCTGCCGTTCCACTGCAGCCTTCACTTCGCCGGGTGCCCGATCCTGGTGCGCGTGCTTTTCGCGCAGCAGGGTGGGGGTGTTACCAAATCTCACATAACACTTCGCCGCCCACGCCTTCGCGCCGCGCCTGGCGTCCGGTCATCACGCCCTTGGGTGTGGTCATGATGCTGATGCCCAGCCCACCCTGCACTCGGCGAATCTCTTCACGGCCAATGTAAACGCGGCACCCCGGACGCGAAATCCGCTCGAGGTCCCGAATGGCGGCTTCGTTGTTCGCCCCGTACTTCAGGTACACCCGCAGCACCGCCCGCCCATCCTCTTCCGTCGTCTTGAAGTTCGAGATGTAGCCCTCTTCCTTGAGAATGCGGGCAATCTCCGCCTTCAGCTTCGAGGCCGGAACATCCAGCTTCTGATGACGCGCGCGAATCGAATTGCGAATCCGCGTCAGAAAATCCGCTACCGGATCGGTCAAACTCATCGTTTCTCCTTCATTCCCCGTTCGCTCCGCCTGTCCTGCTCAACCAGCGGAGAACCAGCGGGAATGCTCTTCTTCTGACCTCAGGCTTTCACCCTCGGCCGAACTCGTTTTGCGCCCGAAGGGCGCGTGTCGCTGGACGCGTTGTCCCCTCACCAGCTGGACTTCACCACGCCAGGAATCTCACCCTTGAGCGCCAGCCCCCGGAAACACAGCCGGCACACGCCAAACTTCCTCAGGAACCCCCGCGGCCTTCCGCACAGCTGGCAGCGGTTGTGCTGCCGGCTCTTGAACTTCGGCTTCCTTGCGTCCTTCACTCTTTTTGCAGTCGTTGCCATCTCTCGTAAACCCTCAATTCCCCTTATGCTGTCTGCCGGAACGGCATCCCGAACTGCCGCAGCAGAGCGCGCGCCGAGTTATCGTCCAGGGCCGACGTCACAATCGTGATGTTCATGCCCTTCAGTTTCTCCACTTTCGAGTAATCGATCTCCGGAAAGATCAGCTGGTCGCGAATACCCAGCGTGTAATTCCCGCGCCCATCAAAGCTCTTGGTCGATACGCCGCGAAAATCGCGCACGCGCGGCAGCGCCACGGAAATCAGCCGGTCCAGAAACTCATACATCGTGTCGCCGCGCAGCGTCACCATCGCCCCGATGGGCATGTTCTCGCGCACCTTGAACGCTGCGATCGACTTCTTGGCGCGCGTGGTCACCGGCTTCTGCCCGGCAATCGCCGCCAGATCCCCGGCGAGCGGGTCGAGCATCTTCGAGTTCTGCGTCGCTTCGCCCAGCCCCATGTTCACCACGATCTTTTCCAGCCGCGGCACAGCCATCGGGTTCTCGAGGCCCAGCTCCTTCTGGAGCGCGCCCTTGATTTCCTTGTGATACTTCTCTTTCAGTCTCGCTGCCATTTCCTTTTCTCTTCTCTCTTCTCCGCACTCGGATTGGCTCTCGCCGTCTACCGTTTCGGAGCGTACTGTCCGCTTTTTGCTCGCCTCTTGCTCGGTTCCCGCTCGCTGTTAGCTCGCACTAGGACTTTTTCTTCGCGACAATCGTTCCGCCGCACTTCTTGCAGATCCGCACCTTCACATCGCCTTCAAACTTGTGGGCCACCCGCGTCGGCTGATTGCAGCTCGGGCATACCAGCATCACATTCGACCGGTTGATTGACGCCTCCTGCTCCGCAATGCCGCCCTTGGTCCGGCGCTGCGGATTCTCCTTCACGTGCTTCCTCACCACGTGCACGTGCTCCACCAGCAGCCGGCCCGTGTCGGGATACACGCGCAGCACGCGGCCCTTCTTGTCCCGGTCGCTGCCGGATATCACCTGCACCGTGTCGTTCCGCTGAATATCCAAACTCGCCATCTCTCTGCCCTCTGCATTGCCTTTCAGCCTTCGCTGCCCGGCTTTTCCCTAACCGTTCTTTAGCTAACCGCTTCTTAGCTCTCCGCTTTTCGCTACCGGCTACCGCTACCCGCTACCGGCTGCCTTGCACCTGAAGTTCAAAGAACTTCAGGCGCCAGGCTCACAATCTTCAGAAACTTCTTCTCGCGCAGCTCGCGCGCTACCGGCCCGAACACGCGCGTTCCCACCGGCTCGCCGCCATCATTGATCAAAACCGCCGCGTTCGTGTCGAAACGAATATAAGTTCCGTCCCGGCGCCGCGTTTCCTTGCGCGTCCGGACTACCACCGCTTTCACCACCTTGCCCTTCTTTACCTGCCCGTCCGGGGAAGCTTCCTTCACAGCCGCAGTGATAATGTCGCCCAGTCCTGCCTTCGACCCGGTCGAGCCGCCCAGGGGAAGAATCATCTGCAGCTTGCGCGCGCCGGAGTTATCGGCGACCTCGAGCATCGTTCTCATCTGCACTGCCATGGCAATCTCTCCTTCTCTTAAGTCGCGGTCTTGAGCCGCGATCTCCACTTACAACGCTGCCCTTACTCCGCGGCTACCGCCGCCTCTGCTTCCTGCACCTGCGCCAAACTCGAGCGGCGCACGATCTCTTCCAGATTCCACCGCTTCAGCTTGCTCAGCGGCCGTGTCTCGCGGATGCGCACAATGTCCCCCACCCGCGCCGTGTTCTGCTCGTCGTGGGCGTAGAACTTGCGCGTCGACCGCACGATGCGCTTGTACTTCGCGTGCGCCTTGCGCATTTCCACTTCCACCACGATGGTCTTCTGCATCTTGGTAGAGACCACCTGCCCGACCTTCTCGTTGCGGCGCGATTCTTTCTTCGGCTCCGCCGCGCCTGCTTTTGCTGTGTTGCTCGCTGTTGCGCTCATCGTCTAACCCTTCTTCACGCTGGTGGACCTGGACGCCTGCTTCTTGCTCGCCGAGGGCTTCGCCGCCGACTTCCTCGCCGCCGCCGTCCTGCCGCTGCTCTTGTGCGCAGACGCTGCGCTCTTTACGGCCTTCTTCTTTGCCTTTGCCGGCTTCGCGGCCTTCTGCTTCACCTGCTTCGCCGGCGTGCTCGCCTCATGCTCCTCGGCGATTTCAGCATGCGCGGCGTGCTTGCTCGCCACCGTGGTGTGAATTCCCAGCTCGCGCTCCCGCTCGATGGTGTTGATGCGGGCCACATCCTTCTTCAGCTCATGCAGCTTCTTCACGCCCTCGGTCTGCCCGAGCCTCATCTGAAAGCGCAGCCGGAACAATGCTTCCGCAGCTTTCCGCCCTTCGAGCGCCAGCTCGTCGTCGCTCAGGTTGCGAATCTTTTCCACTTCCATCGTTTCTCTTCTCTCCGGCCGGACCCAGATCCAGGGTCCAACCCGCATCTCAAATTCCGCTAGCTTCTCTATCCCTGCCAATTACTTCACCGCCACCGTAACTTTCGCGTCGTGACGCTGCACGAACTTTGTCTTCAGCGGCAGCTTGTGCGCCGCCAGGCGCATGGCCTCAGCCGCAATGTCCCGGCCCACGCCTTCCATCTCGAACAGGATCCGCCCCGGACGAACCACCGCGACCCAGTGATCGGGCGCGCCCTTGCCCTTGCCCATACGGGTTTCGGCCGGCTTCTTCGTCACCGGCTTGTCCGGAAACAACCGCAGCCAGATCTTGCCGCCGCGCTTGATGAAACGCGTCATGGCCACGCGGCTGGCTTCAATCTGCCGGTCGGTGATGTAGCCGCACTCCATCACTTTCAGCCCGAAGTCGCCGAACGACAGCTCGCTGCCGCGCCACGCTTTCCCACGCATGCGCCCGCGCTGCTGTTTGCGGTACTTCACTTTCTTTGGCATTAACATATCGAATTCCTATCCCTGTAACCTGTGACCTGTAACCTGTCCGTGTTTTCTAGAACACCGACGATCCCACCGCAGCCTGCGGTTCGCGCCGCTTCTGCTGGTAAATATCCCCGCGATAAATCCAGGTCTTCACGCCGATGATGCCGTAGGTGGTGTGCGCCTCGGCAAATCCGTAATCGATGTCCGCCCGCAGCGTGTGCAGCGGCAGCCGGCCCTGCAGATACCACTCCGAACGCGCGATTTCGTTGCCGTTCAACCGGCCACTCACCCGCACCTTAATACCCTTGCAACCGAAGCGCAGCGCGGAATCCACGGCCTTGCGCATCGCGCGCCGGAAGCCTACGCGCTTTTCCAGCTGCAGCGCGATATTCTCCGCCACCAGTTGCGCATCCAGCTCCGGTTTGTTCACTTCGAGAATGTCGATGAACACGTCGCGATTGGTCCGCTTCTGCAGCTCGCCCTTCAGCTTCTCGATCTCGGCGCCCTTGCGTCCGATCACGATGCCCGGCCGCGCCGTGCGGATCATCAGCCGCAGTTTGTTCCCCGGCCGTTCCACTTCCACTGAGCTCACGCCCGCCGCCTTCAGCTTCTCCTTCAGCTCGCGCTTCAGGTGAACGTCCTCGATCAGCAGCCGGCTGTAGTCTTTCCCCGAAAACCAGCGCGAGCGCCACGGCTTGTTGATTCCGACCCGGAATCCGTACGGATGGACTTTCTGTCCCATAATTTCCTAACCCTCTCCACTCTCCAGGCTTGCGAACTTCGTGCCCCTCAAGGCTCGCTTTCGGCTCGCTTTTCGCTCGCCTTATACTCGCCGTTCGCTACCCTACTTCTTCTTTGCGGACTTCTTCTCCGCGCCCTTCTTGGCTGGCTTATGAGTTGCCTTCTTCGCCGGTTTGTGCGCCGCCACTTTCTTTGGCGGAGCCTTCTTCCCTGCTGTCTTCTTCGCAGCCTGCTTTGACTGTTCGGCCGTCTCCTCTTCCACGCGATGCACCAGCCCCTCGGCCTGCGCCCGCTCCGCCACCGCAATCGAGATGTGCGACAAGCGCCGCTGATACCGGTATGCCCTGCCCATGGGCGCCGGCCGGATCCGCTTCATGCGTGGTCCATCGTTGGCCACCGCCGACTTCACGTACAGGTTGTCGAGGTCCACATCGAGGCCCTGCTCCTGGCTCAGGTGGTTCGCATTCTGCAGCGCCGAACGCAGCACCTTCTCCACCAGCGGAGCAACCGCCTTCTTCGTGAACGCGACCGTATTCAGCGCCTCTTCGACGCCCCGGCCCTTGATCAGATCGAGCACCAGCCGCGCCTTCTGCGGCGACACCCGCTGAAATCGCGCTTCAGCCCGAAACTCCCGTGTCTGCGTTTCCATTTGTCTTACTCCAACCTTCCCATCCCACGGCAACCATCAGCTTTTCGCTGACTTTGGCTGACCGCCTCTTAGCTGACCGGCTTATCGCCGACCGCTTTTGCACTGCCCTACCTCGGCCTCGCCACCGTCTCGGTACTAGCGGCCTTCATCGAATGCCCTTTGAACTGCCGCGTCGCCGCAAACTCGCCGAGTTTGTGCCCCACCATGTTTTCTGTCACATACACCGGCACAAATTTCTTGCCGTTGTGCACCGCAATCGTGTGTCCGATCATCTCGGGGTGAATCGTCGAGCGGCGCGACCAGGTGCGCACGACTTTCTTGTCGTTCGCGCGGTTCATTGTCTCGATCTTCACCATCAGGTGCCCATCCACAAAAGCGCCCTTTTTCGTCGACCTTGCCATCAGTAAACCCTCTTCACTTCCCGCTTCTTCGCTAACCGCTTTTCAGCTAACCGCCTTTTAGCTAACCGGCTCTTAGCTGCCTGCTACTACCTGCTGGCTATTGGCTACTTGCTGCGTCTCGCCACGATAAACGCATCGGTCCGCTTGTTATTTCTCGTCTTGTACCCGCGCGTCGGCTGCCCCCACGGCGTCACCGGATGGCGCCCGCCTGAAGTCTTGCCCTCGCCGCCGCCGTGCGGATGATCGACCGGGTTCATGCTCACGCCGCGGTTGGTCGGGCGAATTCCCAGCCACCGATTGCGTCCCGCCTTGCCGATCGAAACATTCTCGTGATCCGTGTTCCCCACCTGCCCGATCGTCGCCATGCACTCGACCAGCACCCGGCGCGTTTCGCCGGAAGGCAGCTTCAGCAGCGCGTAATCGCCTTCCTTGGCCACCAGCTGTGCCGACGCGCCCGCCGAGCGCGCCATCTGCGCGCCCTTACCTGGCCGCAGTTCCACGTTGTGCACGGTCGTGCCCGCCGGAATATTCTTCAGCGGCAGCGCGTTCCCCACCAGAATGTCCGCCTCCGGCCCGCTCATGATCTTCTGGCCCACCTTCAGCCCCACCGGTTGCAGGATGTAGCGCTTCTCGCCATCCGCGTAGCTGATCAGCGCAATCCGCGACGAGCGCCCTGGATCGTACTCGATCGTCGCTACCGTTCCCGGCACGCCGTACTTCTCGCGCTTGAAATCGATCAGGCGCATCTTCTGCTTGTGACCGCCGCCATGATGGCGAATCGTCATGTCGCCGGAATTCCGCCGCCCGCCCGTCCGCAGCTTATTCGTCACCAGCGGCTTGTACGGCTTATCGGTCGTGATCTCGTCCCGCACCAGCGTGGTCTGAAACCGCAGCGTTGGTGTGATCGGTCTGTATGTCTTAATCGGCATCTTCTTTTCTCTCTGCCCTACTGCCTGTTCCTGGCTACCGGCTACTGGCTACCGGCTGTCTCACAAATTGTTCACGTAATCCGGCATCTTCTCGCCCGCCTTCAGCCGCACATAGGCCTTCTTCCAGTCAGCGCGATAGCCGGCAAACTTACCGCGGCGCCGTTCTTTTCCCACCATATTTGCTGTGCGCACCGCGCGCACCTTCACCTTGAACAGCGCTTCCACCGCCTGCTTCACCTGCGTCTTCGAAGCCTTCACGTCCACTTCGAACACCAGCGTGCCTTCTGTTTCCTTCGCCGCCAGAGCTTTCTCGGTGATCATTGCCCGGCGAATCACGGTGTAGGTCGTCGCCATTACGCCACCGCCTTTCTGCCCTTCGGCAGCGACTTCATCAGCGACTCCTGCAGCTTCTCCAGCGCCGGCCGCGAGAAAATCACGCGCTCCGAGCGCAGCAGATGGTAAGGATGGACCTCGCTGTTCAGCATCAGCTCCACGCCTTCGAGATTGCGCGCGCCCAGCAGCAGATTCCGCCCCAGGGTTTGCCCGTTCTCGACCAGCAGCGCCGTCCTGT